>Ga0302325_10010566_pt1 | contig 20001 bp, 15 predicted proteins | sample Palsa_T0_2_FD_201948 | JGI IMG/M metagenome (GOLD analysis project Ga0302325, IMG submission 201948) | Peat permafrost microbial communities from Stordalen Mire near Abisko, Sweden - Palsa_T0_2 | ecosystem: Environmental > Terrestrial > Soil > Palsa > Peat permafrost | place: Sweden: Abisko...
CCTAAAACCCCACCCAAAAAATCTCCGTTGCTTTGAATGTGTAAAGGATGTCATGGCCACAAATGTGTAAAGGATGTCGTGGCCCCATGCCCCTCGCACGCTGTGCCCGGCGCCCCCGCCGGGCACGAGTCGTACGCACCAGCGAACTCACCATTTCGTGAGCGCAGAATTCGGAGCGAGCTTTCGGTGAAAACGCCGAAGAGCCCGCACCCGCGGGACGAGGCGCGCGCGCTCCCCGGTTAATCCCGCATCGTCACGCCGCATCCTCCAAGGCGACCGCCGGCGCTCAGCTCAGTGGGATCATGTGTCGATGCCGGTTGCACGCTCCCTGGATCCGGTGAAGCCTGCGGACGACTCTCCCGCTTGAGCCACGACTGAATTTTATGGGCACCGAGATCGAACGCAAATTCCTGCTCGCCTCCGACCAATGGCGCGACCTCACCACAGCTTCGGGTCGTCTGATCCGCCAGGGTTATCTCTCCACGGTGAAAGAACGCACGGTGCGGGTGCGGACGGCCGGCGACGAAGCATGGATCACCGCCAAAGGAATCACGCATGGGGCCTCGCGCGCGGAGTTTGAATTCCCCATCCCGCTTGCCGACGCGAACCTGATGCTGGATTCCCTGTGCGAAAAGCCATTGGTCGAGAAGACGAGATACCTCGTCAAGCACGGCGGGAAGACCTTCGAGATTGATGAGTTTCACGGCGAGAATGCCGGCCTGATCGTGGCCGAGGTCGAACTCGAGGGCGAGGAGGCGACGATCGACCGCCCGCCCTGGCTCGGCGCAGAAGTCACCAGCGACCCGCGCTACTTCAACGTGAATCTCCTGAGAAAACCGTTTTCCAAGTGGCGCCGTGAAGCGGACCCGCCGTAGGGGTGCAGGGTACCTGACGCGGTTGATGCGGGAAATCGCGCGCGTTTCCTGGGAGGAAAGAGACTGCACCGCGCTGCTGATTAGCCCCGGCGATTTCGCCGGAAGAATGCCTTTCAGCATGGACCGCGCCCGACCGGACACACCGTCTGGAGCGTTGCCCGCGGAGCGACCATCTCGATTTACAAAGCGGCGCTGTCCTGTTAATCGAGCATCTGGCTCGCCGCCTCCCCCTCCGCGTCGAGCCACAGACAAAAACTAAAAAACCAACATGCGAGGGTACTACAGGCAGACCAAAATCATTGCGACCGTTGGCCCGGCCACGGAGAGCAGGGAGCGACTCGGCCAACTGATTGTCAGCGGCGTCGATGTCATCCGGCTGAATATGGCCCACGGGACGGGCGAATGGGTTTCGGCACTGGTAAAAAGCATCCGCGAGGTTTCACACGACGTGGAGCGGCACGTCGCGGTGATGATGGATGTGAAAGGGCCGGAGATTCGGACTGGCGTCGTCACCGAACCGATCGAACTCAAAGCAGACGACGAGTTTGAATTCTACTCGGGCGCGCCTACGGACGGCGCCCGGGGAATCGATGTGAACTATCCCGATCTGGCCAAGGATGTGAGCGTCGGGGCCACCGTCCTCGTGGACAGCGGCCTCATTCGCCTTCAGGTCGTGCAAAAAGACGCCACCCACGTGCGCTGCCGGGTGATCACTCCCGGGAAACTCGGCTCCCGCCGCCACATCAACCTGCCGGGCGTCGATGTGAATCTTCCCGCCTTGACCGAGAAAGACGAGAGGGACATCCGCGTGGGCGTTGCCGCCGGGATCGACTTTGTCGCGCTCTCTTTCGTGCGCAAGAGCGACGACATCCTGGCCTTGCGGAAGCTGCTCGAGGGCCTCGGCTCCAAGGCCCGCATCATCGCCAAAATCGAAGACCAGGGTGGGTTGCGGAACCTGGAAGGGATCGTCAAAGCGACCGATGCGGTGATGGTCGCGCGCGGTGACCTCGGGATCGAGATCGACTATCATATTCTCCCGCTCGTGCAGACGCGCATCGTCGAAACCTGTCTGACCGAAGGCAAACCCGTGATTATTGCCACGCAGTTGCTGGAGTCCATGATCTCTGCGCCGATGCCGACGCGAGCGGAGATCTCGGATGTTTGCAACGCGGTGCGGGAACGCGCCGATGCGGTGATGCTCTCCGGCGAAACCACCACCGGCCTTTACCCGCTGGAATGCGTGGACGTGATGAAGAACATCGCCAGGAGCACCGAACCAACCGTCCAGCGGTGCCTCAACGAATTGATTCAACTAAAGGAGCCGAAGGCGATGATGATGCGCTCCGCCGCGGTCCTCGCGCAGGAGCTGACGAATTCCGGCATCGTCGTTTTCACGCGCACCGGATTTCTCGCCTATACGCTGGCCGCGCTCCGCGCGCAGGGCGTCCCGATTTACGCCTTCACCGATAATGAGGCTCTTTTCCGCCAGTTGTTGCTGCCTTGGGGCATTGAGCCTTTCCTGATGCCATTTAGCACGGACCCGGAGGAAACGATTCTGAATGCGATCGCCTATCTGAAGAGGCGGGATTGGTGTAGCGCCGGCTCCTGGCTTGTCGTCATCACCAACGCTCTGGCCCATGAAAAGGTGATCGATACGATCCAACTGCGACAGGTCGAGTGAGCGCCTGCGGCGGGTCCTTGCCGCAAATGATCCGCCAAGGATTTTGACCTTCTGTTGAGCAGGGCCTGGCGGTATTCAGCGGAGCCTGTCATGAACCATTCCCGACCGGTGCCATGGCGCGGCCAGTGCCTCGCCAGCGTGTGCCTCCTGGCTCTCGCTGGTTGCACTACGGTGGACCGTACCGCGGCGCCATCGTCGGGCCCGAACACCCCCTCCGAAGCCCACGCGCCCGATGACTACCCATTTTGGACTCGCGCCACCAGTTGGCTGGTCGCGCCCTTCACCGGCGGCGCCTCCGAGAACGTGCGCTTCTGAAGGTTGAGAGTCCGCCGCCACGAATCCGGTTCGTTTCACCTCGTGCCCAAACTCCATTTGGGCACGCCCTTTCGGGCGCAACTCCATTGCGCGCGGAGGGTGTGTCTGCGGGCTGGGACGAAGGCAGCGAACCCGCAGGCGCCGCGCCGTTTTTCGTCGACCGGTGCTGTCCTTGGGGCTCAACCTCCCTCTCCCTTTCCGCTTGTCACCGTGCCCCCGGCCGCCTCTGTTTCCGCCGACACACTCATGGCGTCCAACTACACCGAAGCCAGCATCAAGACCCTCAGCTCGCTGGAGCATATCCGCCTCCGCCCGGGCATGTACATCGGCCGCCTTGGCAACGGTTCCCACGCCGAGGATGGGATCTACGTCCTTCTCAAGGAGACGATCGATAATTCCATCGACGAATTCATGATGGGCCAGGGCCGGAAGATCGAGGTCGAGTTCACCGAACGCAGCGTGAAGGTGCGCGACTACGGCCGCGGCATCCCGCTCGGCAAACTCGTCGACTGCGTTTCGATCATCAACACCGGCGCGAAATACGACAGCGAAACTTTCCAAAAGGCCGTCGGCCTCAACGGCGTCGGCCAGAAGGCCGTCAACGCGCTTTCCCTAAACTACCGCGCCCAGGCCATCCGCGAGGGCGAGACCAAAATCGTCGAGTTTGAGAAGGGCAAACTGAAGAGCCAGTCGCGCCTCCTCAAGACCGGCGAGCGCAACGGCACGATCGTGGAGTTCACGCCCGATGAGGCGCTCTTTGGCCAGGACTTCAAGTTCCGCACCGAATTCATCGAGGACATGCTGTGGAAGTACGCCTTCCTCAACCGCGGCCTCACCCTCACGCTCAACGAGCAGCGCTTCAAGTCCGAGCACGGCCTGCAGGATCTCCTCACCAAGGAACTCAGCGGCGAGCCGCTCTACCCCATTATTCATCTGGAGGGCGAGGACATCGAGATCGCGCTCACCCACGGCAACCATTACGGCGAAGAATACTGGTCCTTCGTCAACGGCCAGCACACCACCATGGGCGGCACCCATCTCGCCGCCTTCCGCGAGGCGCTCGTCGCGACCGTCCGCAATCATTTCAAGAAGGAGTACGACGCCGCCGACGTCCGGCAGTCCATCGACGCGGCCATCGCCATCCGCGTGCAGGAGCCCGTCTTCGAGTCGCAGACCAAGACCAAGCTCGGCTCCGCCGACGTCGGTCCCAAGGGCCCGTCGATCAAGGAATTCGTCGGCAAATTTCTCCAGCAATCGCTCGACACCTACCTGCACAAGCACCGCGAGATGGCCGAGATCCTCAAGAAGAAGATCGAGGAGAACGAGCACGAGCGGAAGGAACTGGCCGGCATCCGCAACATCGCCCGCGAACGCGCCAAGAAAGCCTCGCTCCACAACCGCAAACTGCGCGACTGCCGCCTGCACCTCGGCGACCGCAACCCGCGCGCCGAGGAAAGCACGCTCTTCATCGTCGAGGGCGACTCCGCCGCCGGCTCGCTCACCGCCACGCGCGACGTGCAGACCCAGGCCGTCTTTGCCCTCAAGGGCAAACCGCTCAACACCTACGGCCTCACCAAAAAAGTCATCTACGAGAACGAGGAATTCCACCTCCTCCAGGCCGCGCTGAATATCGAGGACGGCCTCGACGGCCTGCGCTACAACCGGATCGTCGTGGCCACCGATGCTGACGTCGACGGCATGCACATCCGCCTGCTGCTGCTCTCGTTCTTCCTCCAGTTTTTCCCCGACGTCATCCGCAACAATCACCTCTTCATCCTCCAGACGCCGCTCTTCCGGGTGCGCAACAAGAAGGTCACGAAGTATTGCTACTCCGAGCAGGAGAAGCAGGCCGCCGTGGCCGCGCTGGGGGCCGGCCATGAGATCACGCGCTTCAAAGGGCTCGGCGAAATCTCGGCGGGCGAGTTCAAGGACTTCATCGGCGAGAACATCCGCCTCGACCCGGTGAACCTGCATCACCTTTACAGCAGCGATGATCTCCTCTCCTTCTTCATGGGCAAGAACACACCGGAGCGGCAGGACTTCATCATCGAGAACCTCCGCGTCGAGAAAGACCTCGTCGAGGCGTAGGCCTCGGCGATGAGTGATCAATGATTTTTGGAAGGAGATCGCGTGTGGCGTACTTTGTGGCCAGGCGGTCAGCGTATGCCAAAGGCATTAAATCATTCCGCCCACGGGTTGCCGCGTCTGCGCGGCTCCCCTGGGTTTCCGAATGAATGCGACCGACTCTGAAAGATTTGCATACGGCCCGCGATGTGTGGCGCCTCCGTCCGCCGTCGGAGGGCGTAACCGGTGCAACCCTTTCAGGGTTGTTCCGTTGTTGGTGCGCATCCCAGGGTAGCCGCGCGACGCGGCAACCCTGGGCTGGATTATGCAATGCCTTCGGCATACTCCGATGGTCCGCACGAAAGCTCATACCACTCCCTAAATGCCTAAACGCCAGAAAAACCCCGCCGGCGGCCGATCGAAGAAATCGATCCCGAGCGAGCAAACCGAACTCCCTTTCGACACCGCTCCTGCGGCGCCGGCGGCCGCGCCCGGCCCGGCCACGATCGGCACCGCCGCGGACGGCACCGCCGCGAATGGCGCCGCCAAGAACGGCGCGGGCTCGGATGCGCCGGCCGCTCCCCAGAGCGCCGCGCTGCCGCCCAAGCGCCAGGAAGGCGAGAAGGTCCAGGACGAGCAGGCCCCGCTCGCCCAGAGCTACCGCAACTGGTTCCTCGACTACGCCAGCTACGTCATCCTCGACCGGGCCGTCCCGCACATTGACGATGGGCTGAAGCCCGTCCAGCGCCGCGTTCTCCACACCCTCTGGGACATGGACGACGGCCGCTTCCACAAGGTCGCCAACGTGGTCGGCGCGACGATGAAGCTGCATCCGCACGGCGACGCCTCCATCGGCGCCGCGCTCGTGTCCATCGGCCAGCGCGGTTGGCTCATCGAGCCGCAGGGCAACTACGGAAACATCCTCACCGGCGACGATGCCGCCGCGCCCCGTTACATCGAGGCCCGCCTCACCGCCTTCGCCAAGGACGTCCTCTTCAACCCGAAGACCACCACCTGGCAGCTCAGCTACGACGGCCGCACCAAGGAGCCGGTCACCCTCCCCGCGAAGTTCCCCATCGTCCTGCTCGAGGGCGCCGACGGCATCGCGGTCGGCCTCGCGACCAAGATCCTTCCGCACAACTTCAACGACCTCTGCCGCGCGGCCATCAACCATCTCCAGGGAAAAACCTTCCGCATCCTCCCCGACTTCCCCACCGGCGGCACGGCCGATTTTTCCGAATACCACGATGGCGAACGCGGCGGCAAGGTGAAGGTCCGCGCGAAGATCGAGGAGCGCTCCAAATACCTCCTCGCGATCACCGAGCTTCCGTACGGCATCACCACCGAGTCGCTCATCGAGTCTATCCTCGCCGCCAACGCGAAGGGCAAGATCAAGATCAAACACGTCGACGACAACACCGCCGACAAGGTCGAGATCCTCATCCATCTCCCGCAGGGGTCCGAGCCCGAAAAGGTTATTCAGCAGCTTTACGTCTTCAGCAGTTGCCAGGTGCAACTCAACCCCGCCGCCTGCGTCATCGTCCGCGACCCCCGGACCGGCGACGACAAGCCCCACTTCCTCGGGGTCCGCGACATCCTCAAGGCCAGCGCCGACGCCACCAAGGCTCTCCTCAAGCGCGAACTCGAAATCAAGCTCGGCGAACTCGAGCAGCAGTGGCACTGGGATTCCCTCGAGCGCATCTTCATCGAGGAGCGCATCTACCGCCTCATCGAGAAATCCAAAACGTGGGAAAGCGTGCTCGCCGAGATCCGCGGCGGCCTCAAGCCCTTCCTCCGGCAGCTTCGCCGCGAGGTGACCGCCGACGATATCGTCCGCCTCACCGAGATCCGCATCAAGCGCATCTCCGCCTACAACCGTTTCCAGGCCGACGAGGCCATGAAGAAGATCGAGGGGGGTATCAAAGAGACGAAGTCTGACCTCAAGAACCTCACCGCTTACGCCGTCGCCTGGTTCGAGATGCTCCAGGAAAAATATGGCAAGGGCATCAAGCGCCGCACCAGCTACGATGAGATCGAGCAGATCGACGCCTCCGCGGTCGTCTCCGCCAATCAGCGCCTCTACGTCAACCGCAAGGACGGTTTCATCGGCCTCAATTGGCGCCAGCACGAGTTCGTCACCGAGTGCACCATTCTCGACAGCGTCCTCACGATCATGAAGGAGGGCTCACTCAAAGTTTCGAAAGTCGCCGACAAGGTTTTCATGGGCCGTGAGATCATCCATTGCGCCATCTGGCCGAAAGAGGGCGACACGAACTTTTACACGGTGATCTATCAGGACGGCGCCAGCGGAAAAGCCTTCGCCAAAAAATTCCAGATCGGCGGACTCTCCCGCGACAAGCTCTACCCGCTGGTAAAATCCGAGAAATCCCGCGTCGTTTACCTGGACGTCAGCGCCACGGAGAAAGCCATGCCCAAGTCCATTCACGTCTCCCTGGATGGCCGCAGTGGTGCCCGCATCCGCGAAATCGATTTCGACCTGACACGGGTGCCCGTGAGCACTCGCACCTCCAAAGGCCTCACCATCACCAAGTGGTCGGTCAAGGAAGTGACGGCCGCTTAGAGGGCGTCTAAAAAGTAGGGAAGGGCCGCGTGGCGCGGATTTTTGGCTTGGGCAAGGCGCGACGAAGGAGCATACCCTCTGCGGTCTGTAACTGAGGAGCAACGCAGCCCAAGCCAAAAAGCCGCACCACCGAAGGCGAGAGTGCTTTGGGCCGTCTGGCCGCGTTGCTCCCTCCTTACAGCCCACAGCGGGGATGCTCGTCGCTCGCGCCTTGCCATCCGGCCCAAAGCACTCTCTCGCGACCCTCCCCTACTTTTTAGACGCCCTCTTAGCGAGCGATCTTCCACAGGTGCGCTTCCGTGCGGATGTAGAGCACACCATCGGCCACGGCGTAGGAAGCCAGCGAGCGCTCGCCGAGATCGTTCCTGGCGAGCAGTTCGTAGGTCTTGCCCGCCTTCACCACGAAACCAACGCCGGTTTCATTTTGAAAATAGACGCGTCCATCGACGGCGACCGGCGACGCGGAGAAGTCACCCCCGAGTCGTTCGCTCCAGAGCACGTCGCCGGTGAGGGCTTCGGCGCAGGTGGCAATGCCCGCATCGGAAACGAAATAGACTTCATCGCCGACGACGACCGCAGAAGGCGTGTGCGGCGCGCCTTTGTTGAGCGACCACACCACATTGGTGGCCGTCGCGTCACCCGCAGCCACTGCCGGCTTGATCGCGTAGAACGACGCGCGGTCGAAACCCGAGCTGAGAAACAGCAACCCGTGCGCGAAGACGGGGCGGGGGACCACGGAGTAGCCTTCGCCGTAGCCCACGCGCCACAATTCGTGGCCGTCGGCGGGGTCGTAGGCGCCCACGAAACCACTGCCAGGGCTGATGACCTGCTTGACTCCGTCGACTTCGATCGCGAGCGGCGTGGAAAACGAGAACTGTTTCCTCGCCGGGGAATTGCGGGGCGTTTTCCAGCGCATGGCGCCGGTCCCGGCATCGAGCGCGATCACGCAGGGATCTTTTTGCCCGTCGGCGCTGAAAATGAGCGTGTCGCCGACGAGCACCGGCGAACCGCCATTGCCGTGCGTCGGCGGATAATCAAGCTCGGTCTGGCGCCAGAGCACCTTGCCGGCGAGATCGAGTGCCGCCGTGCCCATGTGGCCGAAATGCACGTAGAGACGGTCGCTGGTGACGATGGGCGTGGGGCTGGCCGGGGAATTTTTGCGGTGCATCGCGGCGACGCGGTCGGGGTCGGGTCGAAGCACTTCGGTGTCCCACACGAGGTGTCCATCCGTGGAGTCGAGGCAGAGTGCGTGCAGCGTGACATCGCCACTGCCGGCATCGGTGATTGCGCTCGTCAAATAGAGGCGGCCTTTGCTTAGCACGGGCGACGACCAGCCGAGCCCCGGCACTTCGACCTTCCACGCCACGCCTTCCGTCGCATTCCATCGGATCGGCACGTTGAGAGCCTGCGAAAGGCCCTGGCCGGTCGGGCCGCGGAATTGCGGCCACTCGGTTTCTGCCGCGGACGCCAACGCCGCACTCGCGCCGAGCCATCCGACGGCAAGCAGCGTGCAGATGGCGGTGAAATGGAAAAAGCGGGGTGTGGACGTCACGCTACGGAATTAGCCGCTCCCAGCCCGCAACTCAACGCTCATGTGAACGGGAAGGTTGTGAGGGACGCTTCCGCGTAACGCAGTCTGACGCGATTGGCCCCATTGACCATTGGCCGTGCCAGAAGCGCCTCCGGGGGAGCGGAGTGACGCTCTGCGTTACGCAGGCGAACCCGTTTCCTCTGGATCTGTTTGACGAACCGACCGAATTTCGCAGATTTCCTGCAAGAAACCGGGAAAGCGTCATCCAAGCCCGTAGCTATGTACGAGAAGATCGGTCAGCTGCCGGTCTTCTTGGATCACCTATGAACAGGGAATTTCATATCTTTGCGTCGCATTTTGATACGCGTTTTACCCTCAAAGGGATGAATGGTCGTGAACCCAGGGAATTTCGATCCCTCTTTGAGGCGACCCGGCACGCGCGCGGAGAATCACCGCACGACGACGGCTGCGTGGTGATTTACGATCAGTCGGGGAAGGTCGTGAACCGGATTCCATTTCACGTCCGGCCTTAGACACCCTCTTAATAGGGAGTCTAATCCCGGGGTCCAAAAGGGGTCGTCAATGCCATGAACGAATGCACCCCGGGAACCAGCACGCGAAGATCCACTAAAACGGGAATGCCTCTTTTCAGTGGTGTCTTGGGCCTTCTGCTGTTGGGTTTGGCGGCATCTGGCAAATCGCTGGCCGCGGCGGGCGATAATCCGCCGCGTTCCGACGCCCTGCCCACCGTCTCGGTCAAGGACTTCGGCGCCAAAGGCGATGGAATCGCCGATGACCGGCCCGCCGTCCAGGCGGCCATCGACAGCCTGACCAACGGAGGAACAGTCTCTTTCCCAGCCGGCACCTACCTGATGGACAGCTACATCACCGCGAAGGCCGTCGACAACTTCAACCTGGTCACCAGTCACGACAATCTCACCTTTGAACCCGCCCCGGGGACACCCACTGGAAGCGTGATATTGGTTCAGGGGCCGCACGGCTGGGGAACGCCCCGCCATCGCACTTTCGGGCCGCTGGCCGTGTTTAATTCAGAGTTCTTTCTGGACTCACACATCGGGCAGAATGGATATCAGAACATCCACCAGAATGGCGGCTACTTCACTCTCCAGGCTCCGATTTCCGCGCAAAGTTCGTCGGTGACGTTTGCCACAAAGGCGGACGCGGGCCGATTTGCCGAGGGAGATTGGATCGCCGTCTCCGAGACCACCGACCAGCAAATAGAACCCCTGGAGATAAACCAGGTGGTTTCCGCCAACGCCGAGACCGGCGTGGTGGCACTGCGCTGGCCGCAGACGCAAACCTATCCCACAGGCTTTGCCGCCAAGGTTACCCACATGGTGCGGTCCAATATCACCATCCGGGGCCTGACCTTGCAGGGCGTCATTCCCTGTTTTTTGAACGACCTTTACAACTTTAACATGATCGACTGCAAGATCCTCTGCGACGTCACCTACGCCGCCCCCGCAAAAGGGACCTACGTCTTCGCCAATGGCGTCCGGAAAATGCTCTTTAAAGATAACATCGTTTCCGATTATCCGGCAGGCGCCGTGGCCAATGTGGACGGCATTGAATTGCCGCAGAACAATTCGATGGATGTGACCATTGAGCACAATACCTTTCTCGCCGCCGCCGGGGGCGGCGAATATTGGGCGCATTGGGTCTTTAAAGATAACAGCTTTCAGATTTCTCCTCCTCCTGCCGGAAAGCATCATGGGCTGTGCCTTCAGGGTTACGACATCGTCTTCGAAGGGAACACCGTGACTTCCACGGCCAGCATGGATTATCTCTACACCGATTTCTCCACGGCGCCCAATCCCTACAAATTTCTCTTCGGAGCACAAAAGATCAGGGACAATCGCTTCTCCTCGGCCGCGGGAGCGACCGCGGTCCGGATTTATACCCCGGACACCGAATTCTCCGGAAACCTGGTGGTCAGCGGTCCGGAGGAGCATGCCTTATTGGTGACGATCAGTGGCCGACCCCACGAGGACGTTCCCCGTTCAGAGGTGAAGGCGACCAACGTGATCGCCAATAATACCTTCCACTGTGCCGCCATGTCGGCCTCCGGTTGCGTGCTGCTGAGCGGCCCTTCGTTGGATGGGATCACGTTTCACGGCAACTCCCTGGTCGGACACAATAATTCCGTTTACGGACTCTGGATTCAAAGTGACGCCCACGACGAAGCTCACAGCGTCTCCGCCTTGGATGAGAATCGTTACGAAGGATTCAAGACGCCGGTGTTTTACGCACCCAAACGGCCTTAGACGCTCTCGCCGTATCGAGAACAACCGACGAAACCGAGGCGGTCGGCCGAAGAAGTTGCGCGCCAATCGGGGCATCGTCACTGGGGACAAAACCAAGTTTTGCCTTGGATCGGAATGGGCTTTGTGCCTAGATACGCCGTTCCCATTTCCGTTATGAAGTCATCAATATTTCGCAGCAACTTCGTGGGTGCGGTTTTCGGGTGTGCGATGATGTTGATGCCTTTCCTTACACGAGCCGAGGATTCGGATGAGCAGAAAGCCCCGGCGACGAGCACCGTGGAAATTCCAGCTACTGCTGGCCATCGTAATCCCGTGAAGATCGGTAAGGTGACAAAGGGGCAGACGGTCACTCTCACCATTGGACATGTCCTGTGGACAGGTGGCGGGAGTAAAAGAGGGGCCTTCGCAGACTGGCATGGTTACCGGGATCGCCGTGAACACAACGGCCTGCCATGGATGGCGGTGGTCCTCGCGGTTGGCGATCACAACTTTCTGCCCGATAAAAAGGAATTCACTTTCACCGTGCCGGCTGACGGAGAATTAGTGATCTTTGCGAACGACGAGAACCCCAACGGCAACAGCGGCAAGGGTGAAGTCACGGTGAAAGTGGAGTGACACGGCTGAATCCGTCGCGTGTGCTCGCCGCGGCGGCGCGCAATTTGCCGATGTCTCTCACGGGCTGGGAAGATTGGACTTTTGGAAACAGGTTCGCCGCGGGTACCATCAGCAACGATGCAAAAAAAGTTTACCCCGTCCGCGTTGACATTGAAGACCTTCATCTTGCTGGGAACCTGGTTGGGTCTGCTGTCGACCTTGGCGGCGGAAGCCCCGATCTCGAACGAAGACGTCCCTCCACCATGGGCTTATCCCGTCGATCCGCCAAATTTGGTGATTCCAAAGGATGACGGATCTCTGCGGCACGTTCCCGAGAGCACGCTCGGCTTGACTCTCACCCAGGTCCGGGACGGCTTTCTCTCCCCGGACTGGCACCCGAACGACCATCCGCCCATGCCGGAAATCGTCGCGCACGGAAGGAAGCCTGCCGTGATGGCGTGCGGTTATTGCCACCGGGCAGGGGGCACCGGCGGTCCGGAGAATGCCAGTATCGCCGGCCTTCCCGCGGGATATATTTTGCAACAGATGGCTGACTTCAAAAGCGGGGCCAGATCGACCTCCCTTCCGCAAAGGGCTCCGCCAAAGAATATGATCGCGCTTTCCAAAGCCGCCACGACCGCGGAAATCGAAGAGGCTGCCGCGTATTTCTCGGGCCTGAAATTAAAGCCCATCATTCAGGTGGTGGAAACGGACATGGCGCCAAAGACCCAGGTTCATGGATGGCATCTGGCCGATCTCAAGAACGGTGAGAAGGAGCCGATCGGCCAGCGAGTCATCGAAGTCCCGGCAGACCTGGAACAGTTTGTCAGTCGTGATTCGCGCTCCCGTTTCATCGCCTACGTTCCGACCGGGAGCATTCAGAAAGGCAAAGTGCTGGCCAGCACGGGCGAAGGAGGCCGGACCGTGCAGTGCGCCATCTGTCATGGCCCCGATCTGCGGGGACTCGGCCCGATTCCGGGCATCGCCGGGCGCTCGCCCAGCTACCTCGTCCGCCAGCTCTACGATATCAAGCACGGGGTCCGTGCCGGGATCGGCAGCGCCCTCATGAAGCCAACCGTGGAAAAGCTCACCCTCGAAGACATGGTCGCCCTCGCGGCCTACGCGGCGTCACTCGAGCCCTGAAGGTTTCCCTCCTGGGAATCGCCGCGCGCCGATTTCGCCCCATCCGGGAGTCATCGGGCGCTGGCGTCCGATGACGGACCTATGATTGTTCCTTCCCGGCGGATAAAGCCTCATGGCCACCGCCGCGAACTTCATCCTTGCCTGCGAGGAGAAAGGTCAGGCGGAAAACCAGCGGGTTGAGGGTGATGGAAAGCAGTGCGCCTGCCAGAATGAGGTGTTGACCCTCCGCAGGCAGGAGGCCCAGGTCGAGCCCGAGTGCCGCGAGGATAAATGAGAATTCCCCGATTTGGGCCAGCCCGGCCGAGACCGTCAAAGCGGTCTTGAGCGGTCGCCGCAGCGCCAGCACGATCCCAAACGCCGCCAGGGATTTTCCGATCACGATGATGCCCACCACGGCGAGCACCTCCCAAGGCTGGCGCACAAGAATCATTGGATCGAAAAGCATGCCGACGGCGACGAAGAACAGGACGCCGAACGCATCTTGCAAGGGCTGCAAATCGGTCGCCGCGCGATGGCTCAGGTCGGACTCATTGATTACCACGCCGGCAAAGAAGGCACCCAGCGCGAAAGAAACGCCAAAAAGCTTCGCCGAGCCAAAGGCCACGCCCAGGGCCAGCGCCACCACCGCGAGGGTGAAAAGCTCGCGGGATGTCGTGCGCTGAACTTGCCGGAGCAGCCAGGGAAACAAGCGTGTGCCGACGACCAGCATCAGGACGACAAACACCACCACCTTCCCCAAAGTCATGCCAAGCGAAACCCAGACGCGATCATCCGTCGGCTCGCGGTGCGGGAAAGCGGTGCCGCCGAGATTTGCGGCGAAGGCCGGCAGCAACACGAGGGCGAGAACCATGACCAGGTCCTCAACGATCAGCCAGCCCACCGCGATGCGTCCGTCCGCAGTGTCCAAAGTTCGCGAGGATTCCAACGATCGGAGCAGGACCACGGTGCTGGCGACCGACAAGGCGAGCCCAAACACCAGGCCCGCGCCGAGTGACCAACCCCAAAAATGAGCGACGCCCGCTCCCAGCGCCGTGGCCACCACGATTTGGGCGAGCGCTCCAGGCAAGGCGATCGAGCGCACTGCCCAGAGGTCGCGCACCGAAAAATGCATCCCGACGCCGAACATGAGCAGGATGACGCCGATTTCCGCGAGTTGCGACGCGATCGCGGCATCACCCACAAACCCGGGGGTATATGGCCCCACGGCAATGCCGGCCAGGAGATAGCCGACGATGGGCGGCAAATGAAGCCGAACGGCAATGAAGCCGCCGACGAACGCATAGGCCAGGCCTATGGCGATCATGGCGATGAGTGACGTTTCGTGAGGCATGGGCTGGCCCGTCCCGTCAGTTGACAGGCGTTTGCGGCTCAATCCTCATTCGGTAGACGCGTCTTCGCCGCCGCACAAGACGCGACATCACTCCTCGGCGTACTTTCAGGCCGAAAAATTGGGATTCCCGATATCTCCCTCAATCGACGGGTCATCTCCGAAGATTACGCAAGATTCGCACAGTTCCGCGGTTTCATGCCCGGCTTGTAGCTGGAAGTCAGGGCTTCAACGCCCGATCCACAAACTCGAATAGCTCCTTTGTCGCGGCATCCCCATCCACGCCGAGGTCGTCGTTGAGCTTGCCGTGACTCGTATCCTTGGCGCCGAAGACCTTCTCCTCAATCCCCACTCCCTTCAGCACCCGGCCCAGTTCTATCGCCTGCGCCGAGGTCATGGGATTCGCGGCGACGTGCAGAATTAGAAACGGCGGGATGCCTTTGCCTTTCGCGACGTGGTTGACCGCCGAGAAATCCTTCTGCTGCTCCAGCGTGCCAAACTCTTCGGGATGGCCAAACTTCGGCTCCGGCAACCCGTGCGCTCGGCGAAGGTTTTGCTCCGACACGATCATCGCCGGCACATCGTAGGTGTCGCCATCCACCGGCACGCAGCCTTTCACGATGCCCAGCGAAAATCCCTGTTCCTGGAAGTAATGCTCATCGGTGCAGAGCAGCGCCGCGAGTTGCGCACCCGCCGAATGGCCCATGATGAAGAGCCGTTGCGGATCGCCCCCGTGCTCGGCCACGTGGTCGTGCACCCAGCGAACGGACTTCGCCACGTCGCGCACAAGTTCGCCCATCACCACCTTGGGCTCGAGGCGATAGTTTACGGAGACGAACACGAATCCCTTCTTCGCGAAGGCCTGCGGCTTCTCCTTCATCTCCGCCTTGTCACCCATCTGCCACCCACCCCCATGAATCCACACCACCACCGGAAGATTCTTCGCGCCCGGGGCCGCGTACACGTCCAGCTTTTGCAACGGGTCGGCCGGCTCGGCATACGGGATGTCCCGCTCGATCTTGAGGTCCGTGTCCTGGGCGTACGCCGCCGACAGGAAGGGGGCACTGAGGAGAAGGGGAAGCAATTTCATGGGGAGTAATTGAAGTTCTCCGATTGCCTATCACGGAGAGCACGTCCCGTCGAGCCACACCCCGTTGATCCTCGGGTTCCCCTCCACTGGGGCTCGACACGATTGGCGTCCGCGTGCCGACCTGCTACGAATGCCCACCCTATGAAACTCGCAGTGCTCAACCCTGGCGGACGCGAGCCCAGCCAGGGATTTCCCGAAGGCGCGGGTGCGCCAGACGAAAGCGTGCATCCGCCGCTGAGCGGCCATGCTTTTGCGGCATGCACGAGCGGCTCTTTCTTTCGCAAGGACCAGGAAATACCCCCCGGGCAAAAGGAGGTGCTCGTGCTCGTGGGAGCCAACTTGAAAGCCTGCCGGCAGGCTCTCGTCGAACTGCGGAGCCTGGGCAAGACCATCGCCATTGCTTGGAAAGACGCCGGTCCATTCCAGATTGCGGAGGAACTGGCGAAACCCGCCAGGTTCAAACTCTTCCAGGAAATTTGCCAGCGCGCCGACGGCGCCATCGCCACTACCCCGGACCTGGTCACGTTCTTTACCGCCGCCGGCGTGCGCCACACCGAATTCATCCCGACGCCCTGGCCCGTCGAGGACGCACGCTGGGATTTTAACGTCCCGATCGAGGAGCGCCGCGGAATTTTCGTGGGCACGCGGGAATTTCGTGCCCCTGCCCGAAACCATCTCGCGGCCTTGCTGGCCTTGCGCCAGCTCGCGGCGTCCATGTACGAGACCATCACCGTAATCAATACCGACGGCGGCCGGGGACGCGGCATCATCGAGCGGCTCGGCTACGACGAGCAATTGCTCAATGTCGTCGAGGGCCGGCTGTCGTATCCGCGTTACTTGCGACTGCTCGCGAAGCACAAGCTGGTCTGGCAACTCGATGCCGCGGGCGGGTCCGGCCAGGTCGCCGGCGACGCACTGCTCGCGCTCGTGCCGTGCGTCGGTGGGAACGGCACGACGGAACGACTGGTCTTTCCCGATCTCTGCGGGCACGGGCGCGATTCGGAGCAACTCTTCGATCTCGCGGCGCGGCTCCTCGAGCATTCGCACGATTGCGAGGCCGTGATGGAACGCGCCGTGGCCACGGCGCGGGAGAAGCTGTCATTCACCGCGGTGGCGCAACGCCTGGAAACATTCTTCCGCCGGATTGCGCGCTGAAGGTGTCTTCTCAGCTCCGCACGGCATCCACGGGGAAAGATTCGGGTGCCGGGCGGGATTCCAGGCGGCGGCGGTAGGCGGTGGGGCTTAGGCCGGACCATTTCTTGAAGCGCGCCGAGAAAACGGAGCAATCGTGGTAGCCGACCGACGTGCCGATTTGATCCACCGAGTCTGCGGTTGCGCCCAGCATGTCCGCCGCGCGGCTCATCCGAAGGTGGATGACTTGGTGCATCGGGCTTCGGCCAATCTCCTTCCGGCTCAGCCGCCGGAGATGTTCGAAACTGAGGTGAGCGGCGCGGGCGAGACGCGCTCCGTCCCACGCTGCAGCCAGGTCGGCGCTGACGAGCCGCCAGAGCTCGAAGAGGCGCGGATCACCTTGACGCGGTCGGGCGAACTGCTGCACATAAGTCCGCACGAGTTCGATCCAATGGTGCAGGGCGGTGGGGTTGCGTGTCGAAGCGCATTCCTCGCGGAGACCGCGCATCGCAACACGCAGTGTGCCGCAGTCAAACGGCGCTAGTGCGGGGCATTCGGCGGCGAACATTGGCTGCCGCTCCTGGGAGGAGGCGAAGCGCACCCAGCAAAACTTCCAGCGCGCTCCGGGAACGGCATGGAAGGCATTCAGGGTCCTGGGCGGGAGCATCGCGGCCACGCCCGTGCCGCAGGTGCGCCAGGTCCCTTCCACCAGAATGCGCCCTGCCCCGCCATAGCATGCGAGAAAATAGGCGCCGCCGAGGTGTGTGCGCACGACCCGGTACGGCGCCACCATGTCGGCGATGCCAAGGTGGGCCATCTGATGGCGCGTCAGTTCCGGGCAAACGATTGCTTTGGCCAGCCAGGGGGGCGGATCCTCCGCGCCCCCGCGAATCGCCCATCTCCGGCAACGCGCGCTCTGAATGTGGATTTCTCTCAAAGGTTCGTGTGTTCCACCCATGGTCGTTCGGCGGGCGCGTCGTTAGGTTTGCCGAAGTATGTCACACACATTCCTCGCGGAGTCCATTTCACAGCGGAAAGTTCAATTTGCGAATGCCGTGCAGGAGCATTCCCGTTCACCCATCGTTTCGTCCAGCCGGCGAAGTTTCTTGAAAAAATCATTGGCGGGAACGGCCCTCCTTTCGATCCTGCCGGCCGCGCGCTTCGCGCATGCCGCGAGCGGTGGCGGGCCGCTGAAGATTGCGCTCATCGGTTGTGGAGGGCGCGGCTCCGGCGCTGCCTCAGCTGCTCTGCACACGGGCTCGAATGTCCAGTTGGTCGCGCTCGCCGACCTCTTTGCCGGCAAGCCCGAAGGCGCCTTGAAAGCCCTGGCTGCGGCAAATCCCGGCAAGGTCGATGTGCCACCCGAACGCATTTTTCTCGGCTTCGACGCCTACAAGCACGCCATCGCTGCGGCGGATGTCGCCATCATTGCCACCGCGCCGGTCTTTCATCCGGCGATGTTTGAGGAGGCGGTGCGGCAGGGAAAACATGCCTTCGTCGAGAAGCCGGTCGCCACCGACCCGCCGGGAATTCGCCGGTTCCTGGCCGCCGCCCAAGTGGCCACCGGGAAAAATCTCAAGGTGGGAATCGGTATTCAGCGGCGGCACCACGCGGGCTATCAGGAAGCGGTCGCGCGTGCCCAGGATGGAGCGCTCGGTCGCACACTCTACTATCGCGTCTTCTGGAACATGGGCGCGGCGAGCAACCTCACGCCCCGGCAACCGCATTGGACCGAACTGGAGTACCAGATTCGCAATCAGCGCCTCTTCGCTTGGGTCAATGGCGACTGCCCGCTCGACCAGGGCGTCCACAACGTCGACGTCATCAATTGGATCAAGGGGGCGTATCCCGTGCGCGCACGGGCCGTGGCGGGCGCGGAAGTCCGGCGGGGAGCCGGCGCGGGTTGCCTGTTCGACCATTTTGCCATCGAGTACGAATACGCGGATGGGACACGCCTGTTTGCGCAAGACCGCCAGATTCCCGGTTGCTGGGATTACGTCGGAGAAAGTGCCTACGGGCCGGACGGCTCGCTCGAGATGTCCAATGACCGCCAACTGTTTGCCATTACGGGAGCGAATCCGTGGCGTTATGTCGTGCCGAAAGATTTCGTCAATCCGTACCAGCGCGAACACGACGTGCTCTTCGCGGCGATCGAAAACGACCAGCCGCACAACGAGGCGGAGCGCGGGGCGATGAGCACGATGGGGTGCATCCTCGGACGCCTTGCGGGATATTCCGGGCAGGAGGTCGAGTGGGAGAAAGCCTTCCACTCGGAGACCCACGTTTCGGCCGACTTCAAATCGCTCGACGACCCCGCGCCGGTCCAACCGGATGCCAGCGGCGCGTATCCACTGCCGGTCCCGGGCCAGTGGCGGTTCTGAACGATGTTGGTCTCAGAGGGCGTCTAAAAAGTAGGGGGGACGCTCCCCTACTTTTTAGACGCCCTCAGGCGGCGGCAATCGTTCGTCCGGAGGTTAGGGCTGTGACGTGAATAATCTCCGCGCAACCGCCGTCGAATGCGGGTGTTCGGACTTCACGCCATTCGATCAAAAAACTTTTTTAGATTTGTTGATTGACTTGCTAAGAATTCGGACTTATTCACGATTACTTTCCAAAGCAATGAAGTTATCACCGACATATCCAAACCAATCGCAAGCGACCACGTGGTCGCGTTGCGCGGACGTGTCGCCGCACCGCGCGAGTATGTCCCTGGATACCGGAGGACTGCTCTTTGGCTCCGCTATCCAGGCCGCCAAAACGCGGCCGGCCATTGCGAGATTCGTCACCATACTCGCGGGCCAGGAGCCCGGGCACAATTTAACCAAGGAGGCTGGCAGGTAGTTCACGATCTGACCTTTAGATCATCGATTTTCGAGAACCCTGCTCGCCCGCAAAGCCAGCAGGGTTCTTCGTTTTCAGCCTATTCGCTAATTTTTCACCGCGGCCAACCGTCGCACCAAAACCACCAATCAAAACCAACCAGATCGAACATCACCTTTAATCCACCACGTGGGCGATAAAAACCCCGCCGCCAGCGGCAACTGACGACGGGGTGGAATCGGTCACCAATCCAGATAGTCTCTAGAGGAGGCCTTCGTGAGTCAGTAACCGCGCAAACGGTGGCAGCTCATGGAGTAACTGTCAAGTCAGTCAATCTTACGAATGACTGGCTCACGGATCTGTCTTGTCTGACGCCCGATTCCTCGCCCCTGGCTTTCCAATCCAGAGGCTTCGCATGCCGTTAGGGCATGCATCGGGAGGTGTGCCTGAAACACCGAAAGAACCGCCGTGAAAGATCCTGCGGGTGCGAACTCAAGTTCGAGTTGGCAGCGGTGTTTGTTCTTTTTGTCGTCTATGGCGGCGGGGGGGGGGATAAAAAGCCAC
>Ga0302325_10010567_pt1 | contig 19999 bp, 23 predicted proteins | sample Palsa_T0_2_FD_201948 | JGI IMG/M metagenome (GOLD analysis project Ga0302325, IMG submission 201948) | Peat permafrost microbial communities from Stordalen Mire near Abisko, Sweden - Palsa_T0_2 | ecosystem: Environmental > Terrestrial > Soil > Palsa > Peat permafrost | place: Sweden: Abisko...
TCTTTTTGTCTTTCTCATCCTTGACCTCGTCTTTCTTAGCCTCTTTCTCCTCCTGTTGTTGACGGTTTTGGATCTTGTTCTCAATGAGATCGTGGAATGCGGTGATGGCTCGGATCAAACTGCTGAGGTAGATGGCCATGAGTTGATCGTTGGTCTTAATGCTCATAGCGTGTGCCAGCTCGCTGTTGTTCTTCGCAGGTGCGTCAACACCGTTGGGGATGTGTGACGAGGCCTTTGGTGTAGAGAGATTTGGCAGGAGATTGAAAACATCTTGCAGGTTGCCTAAGATTGCGTGGTTGACTGGGAGGGTTCCATCGAGGACCTTCTGAAGATATTGCCCAATATCTCGTAACCGTAAATGCAGCCCTTGCAAAGACTGTAGTTGTGATGTGATTCTTGTGGACAACGTTCCGACCGCCACATCCCGGATATCTCGCAACAAGTGCTCGACACCGATCTCCTCCGCCTCCTCCGCCTCGATAATCGATGGGGTGTGAACGAAGGTCTTGGATGTGGTAGTCCCGTCCTGGAGGCAAATATTAGCACAAGTCCATCACCAAGCCTGCAGCAAGGACCCTCACGTCTTTGATCTCCTCAACCGCAAAGTACGCATCTGTTGGTACACCCGCCTCCTTCGGTTGAACATCGATAATGACCAGTAAAGGATTTGGTGTATATCTCTTGAACAGCTCGTTGATCTCCAGATCTGAAGCTCTCAGCTTTGGCCCCGAATGGTACCATCCTATCAACTTCTCCCGCGCGTTGATCTTCTTGAACATATCATTCATCGACTCGACGTAGTTGTGATCCAGAAACCAGACTGAAGGGTCCTTGTCATCTTCTTCAAAAGGGACTGTGAGACAAATAATCAGCAACGAGCTCCGGGCATCTCCCGAGACTTAAAGTCCAAAGCATATACATACCAGCAAAGCTGTTTGATACCCTCACGTTCTTCCCATCGTTCTGTCCTAACAAAACTCCAACCACTCGTTTGCGTGTGCCCTTCGCTGAGCGGCCATAATGATCAGCAGCTGAGAGAAGCACGAGAGGTGCAACGGAGACGGTCCTTGAGACGAAGGAGAGCGTTTCCGCAGTAGTAGCCGGCATGATGGTCTGGAGTTGTATGGGGATTTTCGAAGAAAGTTGTTGATTAGGCTTCTGGGACTTTCGCGGCTTCACACCAAAGCTCGCCAAACAGGGGATAGCTCCATGGCGCTATCACGTGAATTGCTTTGAGACCACGAATTGTGAAACTGAGACGTCAATGGACAAACGCAGTGCAAGATTATATAATTGCTTCTTGTTTTTCCAATTATGGTCCGAGATCGGATCTAGTGAATTTGCCTTCTGCTATTATCCCGGCCGGAGTCTGCTCTCCTGTCACGATCTGTTTCGGCCCACTGGAAAAGGCTTTTGCTTTCCGGGCTCAGTTATCCGTGAAGGAGCCGAGCTACGTTGTTGGGTCAAGCTTTCTTAAATACTGCAACACCATCCACATTTTGAAGCTGTCGCAACACACCACAGCTTTCCCCACGTCCGCGAATTTCTTCTCAACGAGCCTGCCAACACCGATCCTCACCTTGTCAGGTTTGCGCGCAATCTCCCTTTCACAATGGCACCAATTGGCGACGACACGGTGCAGGCGCTGCAAGACTTGGTCAACAAGCTGGAGTCGCGGGTAAAACAGCTCGAGGACAGGCTCACCCATGCCCAAGGCGGTACCAAGCACACTGCAGAGGAGGGCGTTCGGATGATCTTAATGGGCCCTCCCGGAGCTGGTATGTTTTCAAGATCCTTCCTCTCAACCCACATCTTCGGGACACCGGCTAACTAGCATTTTGCAGGCAAGGGCACTCAAGCTCCTAAGATCAAGGAAAGATTCTCTTGCTGTCACTTGGTATGTTGCTATAAAATGCCTTGGGAAATTCAGAGCTGATGTCTTGGAAAGGCCACCGGAGACATGCTTCGATCACAAGTCGCTAAGAAGACACCCTTGGGCAAGGAGGCTAAGAAGATCATGGACCAGGGTGGACTCGTCAGTGATGAAATTGTCATTGGTATGATCAAGGCGGAGCTAGAGACCAATCAAGAGTGTGCCGGAGGGTAAGTTCACGCCACGATCTGCGTCTCGTACTTCCGAAGCTCACAACCATCAGTTTCATTCTCGATGGTTTCCCACGAACAGTCGTACAAGCACAAAGATTAGACCAAATGTTAGCGGAGCGCAACCAGAAGTTACAACACGCTGTCGAGCTTCAAATCGATGATGGGCTTCTCGTCTCGCGGATAACAGGGCGTTTGGTTCACCCAGCTTCGGGCCGCTCATACCATAAGGTCTTCAACCCACCTAAAGAGGACATGAAGGATGATATCACGGGCGAGCCGCTGATTCAAAGATCGGACGACAATGCAGATGCCTTGAAGAAGCGACTAGCCACTTATCATCAGCAAACTGCACCAGTGGTTGGATATTACCAAAAGACCGGTATTTGGAAGGGTATTGATGCCAGTCAGGAGCCCGGACAAGTTTGGAAGAGTCTTCTTGGAGTTTTTGAGCAGGAAAAGAGCAAGGCCAAGAGCGGAAGTCTGCTTAGCAGGATCACAGGGCACTAAAGCAACGAACACTGTAATTGACGCGGCGGCCAAAGATTTGCATAGACTTCGAAAAAGTTTACGACTGTTGTTTGGGTGAATGGGCATCCGTGTTCACATCTCGGGGCGGGAGGGCAACCGCATGACTGTACGACCACTTAGCACATGGGTTTCCATATAAGGGGCTGTATGTATCATTAGTTTTCTTGCACCAATGACAAGAATGTTAATGTGGCCCGCATCATCTCATGCAAGATCTCGAGTCCAGTCCCGCGGGCTGAGATAATCCCTCTTCCCCATCATATCATTGAGACCTGTGGCTACGAGTTTTGCAGATCCGTCGACTCCCGTTCCAATAGATAGAACGTTTTGATGCAGGGTGCCGCTGAGGAGGTTACACTGGGCCTGGGTTTCGTACACACCATGATCGCCATGTGATCATGATAATAATGGGGATGTGAGACTCAAATTATATAAGATAGGAAGTTTCCTAACAGGAACATGAGTTGTACCAAGTTGAATTGTCACCGCCGAGATACCTTAATTGTAACATTCATTTGCTTCCGCTAGCTTCAGCATTTATCTCTAGTCGAACTTCATCCTCTAGGCTAAGCACATCTCTTGTTAGAACGACATTATTGACCTTGATATTCAGTATGTCTGCCCAGGGAAAGCCTGCACGAGCATCGCCGAGATACTCTGTCGGCGATGTGCCTATGAGTGTATTCAACCCAGATCTCCAGACACTTGACAAACCCAGCAGCCCAAAAGGCCACTGGGCTTTGACTCCGGGTGTGAAGAGAAGTGGAAGTCGAAGTTCCAGAAGAACAGTATGTCCTGTTTTCCCCAAGCTTGAGAAGAAGTCTTCTCCTTGGAATATTACTTTGAGCCACCCGATTTGGTGCGGGAACTGATCCGACTGAAGAGCCAACATAGAGCTGTTTTGAGCATCACCCCCATCGACTCTGGGTCTAGTACCCCAAAGGTGCAGCAGCGTGCGAAGAAAAGTCTGAATGAGACACAGGTCAGTTACCATCTTCCGAATTGGATATTTCTACCCCACTGAGAGGTTGAACGACTTACTACATCTCACTCGAAGCTCTAAGCTCTAAGCTCAACAAGCTTCACCAAAGCCCAAATCTGGGTTCTTGTCCATTAATTCCCACCCCTCATCACCTTCCCTTCGTCTCATACGCCGGACACTGACAATAACATCACCCTCAGAACACTAGCAACAACACCTACACCCGACCCATAGGTCGCGAGCTCGTCTCCTCAAAACACCCCTCTTGCTCCAACCTGCCTCCTACCTGGACCTACGTCCACGACCGCTTCATCGCCTATCTAGCCACGCACGCACCGCTCGACAAGAACGGAAAGATCCCACGGCATGAAGAGAAGAGGGAGCGTTGGAGGAATGAAGACATTGCGAAGCTTGTGATGGAGAGGTTTCCGGAGGTGGGGAGGTATTATGTGAGTTCGTTTTCTGCTCTCTGGTTATTAGTGTTGGGGGTATTATAGGGGAAGATTGGCAGCGTTTGGCAAGCGGGTAAGAAGAGTGGTAGTAGAGAGGGTTAAGACAAAGAAGTGGGGAGTAACGCTGACTTGGAGAAACAGATCAAAGTCAGCATGATCGAGAAGCGTCTTGCACTGCTCGATCAAGCCGAGAACGACTATTTCAAGATATCGTACGGGGCTTACGTGTATGAGGAATGGGGACGAGGGATCTGAAAGTTAAGCCAAGGAGCTGAGCTTGAAGGAGTGTGCAAACTTGTAAATTAGCGTTCAGGGATTTGTGGAACATTGATGATCGAGTTGTGCTTTCTATTTGGTGCTAACTTCATTATTCCTACACCTTTCTTATGGTTGCGTGAAGATCGTTATGTTCTTATTCTCTGGAACCGGCCTCACTTCCGAGTCATAGGCAAGATATCAACGCTCGCGTCTCGGTCCTGGCAAAAACGGCAAAGGGAACTCACGACTTCGCGATGTGAACACAGAATAACTTCAGCATGAATTCTTCCAACGACAATCAAAACAAAGCAAGAAGCAAGAACCGAGGCCTTGGCACCACGGCTATCTCAGACCAGTCAACAACACATTACCCTCCTGCAACCCATCTCAATGGCACCTTCATGCTCCCCATCGTCGATTCTCGGACACGGCCATCGCTCCTGAACCCCTCGCCACCCAAAAAAACAACATGCCACTCCCTTACCTTCACCCAATCAAAACCCATAATCTGAGTAACTCTCCCAAAACTGACTCGCACCTCACCTTTTGCAAGTCAGGAAATTGATATTTGGATCTTTGTTGCAGTTCGCATCGGAAGCGACGTCCGACAAATGTCTTTTTGTTTCATAGATGGACTGGGGGATTGTCCGATGGGAAGGGAGGGAACAGGCCGGATACGGATTAAGGAGCCGTTGGTGATGAAGTTGCGGGGCCGGAGAGGTTGCCGATGGTAGTGGCTAGCTTAGAGACCTAGGGGAATTCTAGAGAAACATTTTTTCCCTTTTTCCATTAGAAAACTAGTTAACAGTCTTTCTCGGTATTACAAGACTGTTCTGGACATTAAAGCTAGTGAAGGCAGAGCAGAATGAAGTTGTTGAGGTTGTTGCCATGTTCTTGGATGTTCTTGACTCATGTCTTGGTGGAGACTTGCTCGATTAAAGAACGATCAGACCACGAGGTACGGGAGCAATGGCAGGGGAAAAAAGATCTCACCAAAAGGGCCTCAATGTAAGATTATATAAAGTGATGTCTAAGAGGGGGGGTATACGCAAAGTCTCCCACGCAAGAATTCTACTACCCAGCCTGTGCATCCATCTATCCTTCCAGAACAATGCCTTTACAGCCACCAAACCATGCAATCCATCCGCTCAAAAATGCCTATCAATTTCTCCACTCTTCTCCCAATGCAAGCATAAAGTCATGTCATCCCCTCATCTTATCATCTATCGTCTCGGCGTAGCATTTACCATCTGCCTCTGCTTGTTCAACCAACTCCTTGGTGCATCCTGTCTGCGTTGCAGCACCACATGATTACTCTGCAATCGACTCGTGAGATCGTACCAAGCGGTAGCAATCAAGGCGTTCTCGCGGGTGAGATTCTTGATCATGGTTTCATTTGCCGCCTTCACAGGGTTATCAAATCAGCATTCACAATCACATGGTCCCTAGACCTTCAACAAGGAATAAAAGAAAAGATGTATATAAAGTTTATTAGGGAAATAAAAACACAGGCGTTAGTTCGAACAAAAATATTGCTCGTGATTGAAGGAAATAATCGACGCGGTACCTTCTGTGTATCTGGACTGCTTTCTTCGGCGTTCTTGAGTCTTCGTTGAAGATCTTGGATGATGGCATCCTGGGTCTTGATCTGCTGCGACGGATATCAGTTATTGTTGAAAGCTTTCGGATTTGACATAACGTTTAAGATCTGTGCGTTCAAAACGAGCTCGAGCTGGTGAAGCAGGAAGGGGGATTCTTCTTGGGGAAATGATGGGACGCGGAATTGCTGGGCGGGTTCCGATAGCAGAACGCTCACGCTCGAGAGCAAATTCTAGAGTATCGAGCGTTGCCCCATCTGATTCTAGCGTAGGCTCAGGCCCGATAGCTTGAGCCCTAGTGGGATATGGATGGAATGAAAGACGTGAAAGGGCTTTCAAAAATCTTCGTGTCTTGCCCGGAGATTTTGGTTCTTTTATGTCTGGTGTTGAATTTGCTGCGCTTACCTCTTGCAAAGCCTTCTGGGCGTTCTCCTCTTCGATGATGGCCTTAGACTGAGCTTTCTGATAGGCATCATCCCCGTTGATTCCGGAACGCTCCTTGAAAGACGTTAGATCTTTCATCAACCTATCTTTAGATAACAGTGCATCAATGAGCTGGGTTTTCTGCTGCTCGTAATCAGTTGTTAACGTCTTGTGCTTGCTCTGGAGAAGTAGCAAGTCTTTCTGGAAGGACGATGTGATGATCTCGTTCGTTGCTTTGAGGTCTTCTAAACGATCCATCTCGTCTTGATCTATTGCAGCAACTGCCTTTTTGTTAGCTCGAGAAATCTCAACATCAGGACAGAACAATCTTACGGTCTGCCCTTGCTTCAAGCAGGTCTCGGTCTCGACTTGAAAGTTCGGCTTGGATTTCGGCGAGCATGCTCTTGGCGGAAGAGAGCTCTTGATTGGCTTCGAGATATAGTCTTCGCGTCGTCATGACGGCTTCGTTTCTGTAGAAATCATCTGTAAGAATCTGAAGAGGGCCAATGTTGATAAGTTGATCTACTGCTTGGACTAACTTTTCGCCTGATGAATTGCTGAGCATCGCATTTAGTTGCATTTGTCCAATAGCATGCTTCTCAGTAAGGTCTCGGAGGTTTTCTTCGAGTCTCTTCCGGATTCTCTCGGCTTCCTCGAGGTCGATTTGAAGTGTTGCATTAGTAGTTCCGGCAGTGCTGCTCTTCAAGAGTTGATTTTCAGCTCGTAATCTTGAAATTTCGAGAGCGTAGTTTGGTCCTGAGTCTTCGCTTTGCTCAAGCTCTTCTTCTAGGCTCAAACCAGTTGGTCTAGCTATAGGCGAATCGGGGGACAGAGGAGGGCCTGATGTGTTGGTTCTGATCTGTTCTTGCAGTTCTCCAATAAATTTCTCATCGTGTTGCTGCCTTGCCTGAAGACTATTTATCTCAGCATCTCGAATGCGCACCTCTTCTTCGAGAAGCTTTCTTTGTCCGGTTAATTCGACGTGTTCTTTCTCGTACGTCTCGAATTTCTTCCCGTATTCTGAAATCGACGTATGGAGCTTTGCATTCTCGTCATGAACCTTATCATAGTCCACCTGGTTCGCTTCTAGGACTTCAACACGTCGGCGCAAGGTAGCATTGTCGTTTTCTATGAATTTCTGCTGTTTGAGCTTTTCGGAAAAATGATCCACCATGTTGGCTTTCTTAGAAAGCGTCTCATTTTGGGTCTTCAATTCTCTCACAGCGTCTTCGAGTTCTAGCACCCGTTCAGCGGCGGGACGGAGAACAACAAGCTCCCTCTCATATTTCCCCTTCATGACGCGATCAGTCTCTATTTGCTGCTCCAAGTTTGCAATAACTTCGTCACGCTCCTGGATTTTGTTCTTCATGTTGTCGAAATATTGTGCCTGGTTATTATCTTTAGAGCCCCTGAGAGCCTCCAGCTCGCGGGCTTGTTGTTTATTGTCCTCAATCAATGCATCGTGAGCGTCCTGTAAGTGTTCAAATCTGGTTATGAAGTCTGCATGTTTCTTCTTCAGGACTTCGTGATCTCCAGAAAGTTTACCATAAGCCGCTTCGAGGGCTAAATCAGCGTCCTTTGTTAGTTTTGAGGGAGTGGATGCATCAGTGACATTCTGCAGAGTCTCCTGTGATGTTCGTGTGGTCAACTGATCCCGCGTTAGCTGGGTCAAGACAAATAGGATGACTGTAATCTACTTCTGAAATTATTTTCATAATCTCTACTTGCTCATGGTTTTCGAGGACAGTCTGAATTTTGGCAACATATTCTAGGTTCTTGGCACTGTTTATAGCGGCTAGCAGAAAAATCTCGACGAGCTGCACACATGAGTTAGTTAAGCCTGTATAGAGCTACATTGCGTTTGTTTGAGTGCCTACCTTCACCGTTTCTTGCCCGTCCTGGTACTGTGCGATGCCATTGATATCGGGACTCCCAAGAGCGATCGGATCGATACGCCCCCCGCAGTTACTTTGGATATACCGTACTAGAGACTTATAAACAGCTCCCAGGTTCTTCTTTTTGGCCAACCATTTGGACGGACTAGTATCGGTTTCGAGATTGTGTACAGCATATCTGGGCTCGAAGTCCTCTACAGAAAGCAAATGTTAGTACGTAGACAAACCAGAGGGGAAGTCAACTGCACCCACCTAGCATCTTCGAAAAGACGAGTCCATCGCTCAAGTCTGCCAGAGATTCGACTTTCGAGTCAAGAGGGAACGTGTTCACCTGCAGAATCAAATTAGCAGATGCGCAGAACTGAAGAAATGGCAGCAGGGTAATACCCAACTCAACAGAGTTCCCTGTGTTGCCGGTCTTGACGGCATTGTTGATGCTTGGACAGTTCCTGTCCAACGGTTTGCGGAATTCAGAAGCGCAGAAATTTGGTGTAATGAAGTGGGAAATGTTTGCTGAATGTGCTTCTAAGGTTGTATGACATATTGAACAGCCGGATCAGCGTTGGGGCTGACTTATGCCGGACTGTGTTTCATTGTTCGAGTCGCAAGCCATTTTCCTTGTCGCGATTTCTCCAGCGAACTTCCTTGACGCGAATGTGAGATTGCTCAGCCCAGCGAATCCAAGGCCGTGCTCTTTATCAGCATCTAGCAAGCCCAACAGAGTAATTGTACAGAAATAAAGATCCGCATTAAACTTCAGCGTTTCTTTTTTATCGGTTTACCAATTAATAAAGAGCTGGTTTTTCCGGATCCGGCGTTTGGGGGTTCCTGTCCAATGACATCACGCGTTCAGGGGACAGGAGCGGGCCGCATTTGGGGCTCTCAAAGACTAGAAATGGCACGATCATTAGGAGTGGCGTCCTTTTACACCCGCAAGCCACAATGACTTCTTCATTCGGATGGTGAGCCAAATTTGAAGGGCTTTGATAAGTCTTCCCTGCCTCAAGATACAAGAGAACTAGCGGGACTATACGTGGTCTTAGGGTCATGTATCCCGCAAGAGTATGAGAGCAGCCGGTGTCATCAAATCGGTGCGAAAGAAACGCATCATAAGACTCTCAGCCCGTGAACAATTGCAACTGAGCCAAAGAATGACTTGTATATGTTCTTCGTCTATTTTGTACAGTTTCCCCAATGCGCCAGCCTTCCCAAAAACCTAGCGCCATCAGCAATCCTCCCAGTTACCCTCCCATCCAAACCCCAGTGTGATTTTCCATCATGTTCGCCGATCATGCCCTCCCAAATTTGCCTCATTTTCACCTTAACTGCTCCCCCCAACGATGGAGACCATCTGGTCCTCTTCAATTGCTACTTTGTAATCGTTTCCCCAAGTTTGAACAGACTCCAATATCTTCGCAGGTGACTTAGCAGCGAAGCCTCTGCAACGATCGTTAGTTAACTATTCTGTGCGAGAAAATAGTGGCACTTACTTGATGAGCTTATATTCATGCGTGATCATGCCTCCAGCTGCTATCACAGCATTCTTCGCCTCTGGATAACGGGGGAGTCAGTATTTGTCTATTTGAGAATGTTTTTGGAGTAAGGATTTCATAGACAAAGAAGACTTCATCTGGCTGTCTCTAGAGTACATGAGAATAGTGCATGTTTCTGGAGTAAATGGAGTAAAAGGACAAAGGATATAAGAAGCACCGGGGTCCATACGGTCGACGATGCTATCTGGGGTGTTGTCTGGATATGTGACGATGATCGACTTTTGCGGCTGTGTTGCAGCGAGCGCAACAGTGATGAAGGCGAGAATGGAGAAGAGGCTGAGTTTCATGCTGCTGGTATTCGTTTTCTCTGTGTTTGAGTTTTATGGTGGTATGTTGAGGAATAAGGATGGCGGAGCATCAGTGCATCAGTGCCATTATCTTGTGCCCGCAGCAGGAAGTGCTGCATATCATCACGTGGTCAACGTCACTCTAACAATACCTAGGTCCCCCGTAGATTCTTTACTGTATTTACTTGAAATAATAAAGCGGTGTCTAAGCGTCTAAATAAACATCTTCCATTGCCGCTAGATTTCAGATCCTCAATAATTGAAATCTATTCACTGCCGTACATAATGAGCGCCTTCATGGGTCCGAAGTAGTGACCAAACCCTTGAATGCCTGGCTTTGTCAGGCACCAACTTTGCCCTATCTCTTTTGCGACAGAAAACTTATATAAGAAATACCCTTAAAAAACGCTGTAAATTAAAAAGAACTTTATAAAAAAAAATTAGAATAAATATAAACTTATCTATTTAGTACATAATTATTTTAATAAAAGAAAGCTTAATATTAGCCGTAATAAACTTAGAAATATGTCTATTGAAGGTTTCGGTCGCTACTGTAGTTCTAGTATGCGCCAGGGGCCCAAGCCGGATAAAAGTGGAGCCGCAAGCGTCAGGCTAAAAATAAGCGTGCTCAGTCTCGAACAAAGAGCAGTCCCGTCTTCGTCATCTTGGGCAACCACGATCCGCCTCACCACCAAGAACGACGGGCCATCGAATGCAACTGATGCCTTCGCGATATCTCAACTGATCGACTCGCCAGCTTTTCTTTGGATTTGGGGTAGCGCAGAGGAGTGGACGAGCGGAGCAAGGCTAGATCGATTGACAAACACAAGAGTTGAGGGCGGGTGGCCAGGAGGATTGGCAGTCATCAAATACACACTTCTAGTCTCTCACCGAGTTGAATATCTGTGCATGGACCTAGTTAGCTGTTTTTTCAAAGACCTGTTCTCGAAACTGGAAGTCTGGCGGACTCCTTGAGAGACACTTCCTTTTCAGACCTTTTCTCTTCATCATCCTACAAGCAATTCTTTAGCTCATCATGTCGTACGGACAAGGCCCTGACGATGTAGCGGATGATTTCCGTGCAGCTCTTGCAGACCTAACCCTTAATAGTCGCTACGAAATCTCTAATCTCACTATAATTGCAAAGGAGAATACGGAGCATGCTTTTGCTATTGCGGAGGCCTTGAAGAGTCACATCAAACAGGTAGGACACTTCTCTTCTTTTAAAATCTCTCTTCCAGAATGCTTAGTCTGCACTTAGACGACGACTTACGTCCTATTTCCATTTCCCGTTGGTTCTGCTTAATTCCATTACTTACAATTTGTCAGACCTCCCCGCAGAAGAAGCTGCCTGCTTTCTATGTTCTCGATTCTATCGTCAAGAATGTCGGCACGCCGTATACGCTCTTCTTTGGCCGACAGCTTTATTCGACCTTCATGGAGGCATATGCTTTGATGGATAATAGTACGCGAAGAAAGATGGACGAGATGTTAAAGACTTGGAAGGAGCCTGTGCCCGGATCTATGGATCCCCGACCTGTTTTCCCACCCGATATCACACGCCCAATTGAGAATGCCTTGATCAAGGCCAAAACTTCCTTCGTTCAAGCCCATCAGGAGCATCTCAGGAATCAGCAACAACAACTGGGCCGAGGACGTGGAACCGCTTCCCCTGCTGCATATCGTGACACACCAACCCCACCAAATGCGTACCGACCACCACCGCCCAATGCCGCGCCAGCATATGCCTCAAACTACCCTCCACAACAGTATTCGTCTCCTCCCATGAACGGACAGCAATACCCGAATCAGCCAAATGGCCAACAGCCACATGGCCTCCCACCAGTAAGAACTTAGCCATTATTTTCCACATACTCGTACTGACCATTTCACAGCGACCTCCTAGTCAGCAATATCCCCCTCAAGTAGCCGCAAGCCCGTCCTCATGGCAGCAGCCACCATCTCAGGGGTATCAGGTGGTTGAGAATAGCATAGAAAGATTGAACAGTGACATTGACAAGCTTATCACTTCGTCAAAGGCGGAATGGGCTCAAAATCCATACGATAACAGTATTGGAACGAGACTGAAAGCCTTGCTTGATTTGCAGACTATTTTGCAAAGCCAACAGCTGCCACCAGATCAAATAGCGCTCATTAAAGACCAAGTTGCTCAGCTGTCTGAAGCCTCTCAGTCAGCACCTAGAACCCAAACTCCTCCAGCACCAATACTTCCTCCCGCACCCGTAGCAGCTGCTCAGCCTCCCGCTCAGCAGCCTTCATTGAGTTCAATTCTTGGCCCAGGTGCTCTTGCAGCATTAATGGCAAGACAATCTGCAACTTCTCAGCCAGCAGCTCCAACACAGGTCGGAGTCCAAATTCGCTCCCCCCAACCGCCCCACGCTCAGCCTTCATATCAGCAGCCTCTTGCTACTGCGCCGACTTCCACATCTGTTCCGGACCCAACCTCTTTGCTCGACCAACTACGAGCTCGTGGTCTGCTTCCAGCTGCTTCAGCACCAGCTATTACACCAACCCCTATGAACTCCCTATCGGGAAATATACCACCAGGATTCCCTCCCCCCTTCCTTAACACCCCACCGAACGCCTCACGAACCCCACTCGCCAATATACCAAATGATGTTGTTCTGAAGCCTTCTTCACTTAGGTTGTAAGTCTACATTCTAGTTACTCTTATGACACAACTAAAATTTCTAGACCTCGACCTCACCTCATCTCGAGCCTCTATGAACGACTAGGGGCCCCTTGCACTCAATGTGGGCGGCGCTTCCAGGCCGACGAAGAAGGCAAAAAGAAGAAAACTGCTCATATGGATTGGCATTTCAAGGTTCATCAACGTATGGCTGAAGCAGAGACTAGAGGCCAACATCGGAGTTGGTATGTTGACGAACTGGTAAGTTCTCTTGACTATAACCCTTCCCAACTATGGCTGACAGTATTGCAGGACTGGATTAAATCCCGCGAGGTAGAAGACGAGTCAGGCACCACAGTTACGGTTGCACACAATTCAAGTGCTGCCTCTGCAGCAGCCAACAATCCCAAGCTTCAGTACCTGGCCGTCCCTGATGATCCTGCTCTTGCAAATAGTCTCTGTCCCATCTGCCAAGAGAAGTTCGAGATGAAGTGGCTTGATGAGGCGCAAGAGTTTGTGTGGATGGATGCGAAGAAGGTTGGAGATCGTATCTACCATGCAAGCTGTTATGCGGAAGCCACGAAGGATGTAAATACCCAAGTCAAGAGAGGTACTCCAGACCCTGTCCTGGGGAAGCGAAAAGCTGAGGTGAGAATGTTCTGAGAAATACGCATCCATGAATATTGATTGACTAACCTAGGCTTAGGATGATCACATTGTGTTGCGAACTAAAATCAAGACCGAGAGTTGAGTTAATGGGGCATAGACAGATCAGATTTGCATGGTGCTTCATACATGGAGCGCGCATCTAGGCAGGAGATTTTATTCTCTAAAAGCATAGCATAGGCGTTGCATGGAGGCAGATTAGATACCAAATCAATCAAGATTTCACAAATTCAAAAACTTAAAATCATTGGTCATCATTCGTGATTGAACAAATAAACTACCAAATGTCCAGAGTGAGTTCAGGCCATAGAACAGCAGCCTCTCTCAGCACCCTCCTCTAGATAGAGAACAGAAAGATGATGAGAAAGAGGCCGATCAACAGCTATTAAATTATAGAAGTTAAGGCATCGAAGCTGGAGAAGGCCCGCTTTTGTCCGCACTTCCAACTCCTCACAAGACTCCCTTTCGGAATCCGAAAAAACGCCACGCTCGATTTACCAAGGGTATCCATTCCCACCATCCCTACGTTCCCATACCATACCATACCATACCATAAGAGAAGACATTACCAAGCATACATAACATTGCAATCATAAACGCATAATCCATGACCAATCAATATCATCATAAGAATGTCCTCCCCATACTCTCATCCATCGCAACCGCCACCCCCGTCAACCTCAACCCCAGCCTCTTCTGACTTTTTAACAACGTCGCATTCCCAGTCTCCAAATCCTGACCCAGAATCCGATTCGCCTTTGGTGGGATTTTAAAGTATTCTTACAGTTTTAAAATCTCGCAGATGGAGTTTGCTTGCTTGACTTGTTCGCGGCGGCGCAGGCAGCGAATGAGGAAGCAGAGGGCTGTAAAGAGAGGGTCACGAGCGAGACTATTCCTACGGCAATGCCGGCTTTGGTGCTGGGGAGAATGGGAGTGCTGTTGGGTGGTGGGAAGTTGAGGAAGCCGGTGAAGTTTCCTGGGTTGGGACCGATTGGAGGGGAGGCGTTGAAGCGGGAGAAAACGCTGTGCTTGTTACTATTTCTTTCTATTCTATGGGTATGGGGTATGAGGAGATCACCTGTCTATTGTACCGGTATGCAGCACTCCATTTGCGAAATTGCGATTAAAAGTCTACCTGAAGGACTCTAGCTTGATTCACGAATGTCTCGTTTCCTTGAACAGTGATGTAGAGATCACTTCCCTGGACCGACTGCAATACCATCCCATTCTGCAAGTCTGAACTATGTTCGGTGAAGTTGGGAATAACGTGGTAGTCGAATATGGCACCAAGCTCATCGTTGTGTTACACTGTTCGCTAAAGCTGTGAAGTTTGCGGTTGCTTCAGCTGTATTTGGCACGAAGTATGCTACATTGGTACTTTGTATGACTGGGTTGAAAATTGGTGCTTGAGGGGCGCTGAGATATTGGCCAATATTCAAGAATTGATTGAAGAATTGTAGCTCGGGCTATGGCGAGGCAAGAGTTACGACACGCGGTGGGATGATGAGTATGGCGTTGATAATTTGACTTATGCCTCCGGTGCAAGTAAGATCCTATATGCCTTCAGTTTTCGTCCCCCTTCATAGAAACCTCGCCTTAGTGATATACTTACAGCTCGGGAAATTGTGCTAGTAGTCGTGTTCCCTAATAGAATCTGCAGACCTGCTAGGCCTTGTGCGAACTCTACAGCCTGGCTACCCGTAATGTTCTCGAAGGTTAAATTGTTCAAGTTGCTGTTTGAAAATAAAGGGATTTGCGAAAAGGATGCAACTGGGAAGGTTCCATGCAGCAAGTGATAGGAAATCAACGCTTGGATCCGATCCGTCTGCAATGAGGTTGTGCCTGGAGCCGCCAGCCATGCATTGATCGCCGTATTCACAGGCGCAAGAAATGTAAAATTGTTCTCTATAGACAGTAATCTTGAGATCGTCGGCGAAGAGTCTATAAAGGAATTGTGCATAGAAAGGTCACCCTGTACACTCAACATTGACAGAATCGTTGTCCAATCGCCGACGACGCTAGGAATGATAAACTAAATAATTTTAACCTCTTCATTTTGACGATGATCTAGACATCAAGAGAAAAAACTGAAGGTAAAGACCGCGAGGTCTGATGTGGGGAGTGTGAAGCTGGGATAATCTATGATAAATTTTGTACGGAGTTGACATCTGAGACCGACTTCTTCATCCGTCTTGTCCCGCGTCGCAGTCCCTTCGAACTGCGATTTTGCCCCAACAAAGAGGTAATGCGACTGCAGGAGGTACAAGATGCAAGTCAACTGCGATGTCTTGCACCTCCATGTGGTGATTAGATATATTGAGGGTCCGAACGCGCATGTTGAAGACTTGAAGTGGTGGTTTACCCTGGTTTTGCTCGGTGTTTTAGAACGCGGAGAAAAGGGTCGGAATGGATTCAAAAACAGTACCAGAAAAGAGACGAACTAGCACTTGCCTAAGTCTCAGAATTGAAGATATATTCCGTTGCGATATTACTTGCAGACCACAATGTCGTCAATGTCCAGGATGTAAAGTGCCGTTCCAGGGACTCGATCTCACCCTTTTCTGCTAATTGCTGAATATGCTTAGCGCTTGCGACTTTGCCGGCTAGGATCGTGGAACCGGCCACAGTGATTGAATGTGGATGCATGCAGTCGACAGTGTATTCTGAAGGCATGTAGTGTTTCACACTAGCCACAATTGCTGCAGCTACCTAGACAATTTCAGAGCCAGCATTGGTTGATTTGGAAATTAAGATGTGCCAGGATTTTGTTAAACATCGAAACAAGGGAAGATAAACACGAGAATATACGTACGAGAAACTCATCAGCACCATCTGACCCAATAAGCGAAAGAGCGGAGATCAAGACGTCATGACCCGAAGTGCAGCTGTGAGGGCAGCAACGTCGTTGTAAGAAGGGATTGAGACAACAGTTAGAATAGGTGAAGAAGGGAAGGTTGACGAGGTTGAGTGAGTGAGAACAGTAATCTGAAAGACTGATGGAATCGTGAGGAGACTTAGGATACTGGATCCTAGTAATCCTGCAGCACCGGCGATTGCAATTTTCTGGAGTGGCATTACCGTGAACTCTTCAAGAAAGACAAGAAAACGAGGCCTCCTAACTTGAAGATAGGAAAATCGTGTCGATTTAAATCTTTGTATCAACATACTGTACACTCACTGTCTATGCCAATCACAGGCTCGCAACCCGCTAATCCCACACCTTGTGCAAGAATAGCGTTAGTGATATGCACACTCGTAAGCGCGGGAAGACATTGAGGCTCTCGGATCTCAGGGGAGTGGTTTCGAAGCACCGGACTTGAGGTATACAGAAGTTATAATTCTTCTCCGCGATCATGGCGGACTTCGCGACTTGCAGAACGCGAAAGCACCGAAGAGACGAAGCTTTCTCTATTCAGCGCAGCCGACGCCTGAAATTAGAACTAACCTCCTTCAGGCTTAAATCGATCGCAGCTCTGTGATTGGCTGCAGAGAGAAACGAGATTGCATCCTAACTCTTCCAGTCGAATATGAAACCTTCCAGGACCAGAAGGTCAGCTTTGACGCTTCATACACCACGCGAACCACGCAACCGCATTTTCCTCATGGGCCCCACATTGCCGGGGGGTGGAATTCCGCTGGTCAGCTTCATGAACCCCGCGTGCCCCGCATTTGTCAAATTGTCAGTGCTGTATCGTCCGCAATTCGACGCCTCTCTGGCTGCTGGGTTGCATGATGGCAGCTTGTGGTAGGGGACTCTATATTTACAGCGGCTGCATGGTCTATTAATCAAGCCAATTTGGCCCAAATCCTTGTCTGTGCCTCTTTGGATCTGAAACCGACTCGAATCTAGACTTCAGCGAGATACACGTTCAAGACAGCAGTCATGGCCGACCCTCCGAGTGACATGTTTGTCAAGAAAGCTCAGTTCACGAAGACCGTGTATCGTGATGTTTATCCCACTATTGACCCCACAAACCCATCCAACACTATGGCCGGAAAAGTCATTGTCATAACTGGGCCGAGAAAGGGGCTGGGACGACTTGTAAGTCTTCTTCAAAGTCGGGCATCTTGCAACTCCTTAATCGTTCGAGAATCAAAGTTTATAGTTGATAATGATTGATCTCATCAGGCTTTCGTTAAATCGTTTTCTGAGGCAGGACCCAAAGCTATCGTTCTTGTGTCTCGAAATGAAGCGGGTCTAGGAGCCGTCCAAAATGAGATCCACGATATCAGCAAAGACATTGAAGTAATGATCGCCCCAACTGACATACGGAGTGTGGAATCCGTCACCTCATTTTGGGAGAAAATCAAGGAGAAGTTTGGCCACGCAGACGTCTTGATCAACAATGCGGCAAGTATTGGAGGTGGGAACGTCGTCGACCAACCTGTGGATACTTGGTGGAATGATTTCGTAAGTCATCTGTAATTCCGTCAGAATATGCCCCGCCAATGCTCCAACTTGTTTTGGATATCCCAGACTTTTCATATATTCCTATTAAGCTAGAACTGACGGACTAAAGGAAACAAACGTGAGAGGCACGTTCCTCGTTACTCAGGGGTTCCTGAAACTTCTTGGAAAAGAGAAAAAAGGTTCGATCATCAGCCTCACCACATTTGCAGCCCATATGCCATTTCCAGGTCTCTCCGGATACTCGATCTCGAAGCTGGCTTTGACCCAGCTTCAAGCTTTCATTGCTGTCGAGAATCCCAATGTCACAGCTGTTGCCGTCCATCCTGGTCTCATTTTGACTGATGCGACGTTGGATTATTTCAAGCCATTTGCCAAAGATACTCCAGAGCTGCTAGGTGGTCTTGGTGTGTGGCTGGCAACGGAGAAGGCTGCATTTCTGAGTGGAAAATATATCGAATCGAACTGGTCCGTTGATGAACTGATGGAGCGAAAGGATGAAATTGTCAACGAAGGGAAGCTTTCGATCTGCATCAAAGGAGACTTCGGCGGCCAGCAATTTGAGTAAAGCTTGAAGAGAGAGTAGTGCCTGATTTCGGATTAGCGTTATACGGGAAGTTGTTAGGTCTGGTTTTCACCCTGCGTGGACGAACAACACGTGATTTTCTCCGTGGGGAATCACGTTCACGTGCGTCCAAGGCAAGGTGAAACTACGCAACAATATAGAAGAGAAGTCCTCATTATCCTTCACTTCATTTTCTATTTCAGAACAGGTTGCTAAAATGCTCTTTGTGTTGAAGTGGTGCAAGGGTCCTGCTTTCCAATTCTGCCAGCGATGGAGGAGGGGATATACCCTTCAAGGTTATCCTCTAACGGGATATCGAAATGTAAGTAGTACTTATCAAAACGGTCGTAGCCCTGTTCTAAATACCTCAAAACCCGTATTTAACTTTGAGAGACTTCATTCGGCGTCCGAAAGGGCGGTCGTGAGAGTTAATACTGAGTTAGCCCCTCGGCGATAGGGTTAACACTATTCCGATACTCGCAAAGCATGCCTTGACCAAACCTTCAAAATTTCAGGATTTCATCACTAGATTCAGAATGAATAGACTCGTGAATATGTAATCTGATAAAATCCTCGGTTCTGCTCAGGGCAACCGAGGTACTAGTACTTTGTAGTCAGATTGGTGAAGGCTCGGTAAAATCTACGAATCACGGATCGATCCGGACTAAGTACCATGGTAAATTTGTATGAGAGGTACTTCGCCTCTACTTACCCCTCTTAGAACACCAAAAATTAAGACGTTTAAAAGGTTATTTAAAAAATAAAATAAAAAAAAGCTTTTAAAGTATTAAAATAATATCCTTAATCATAATTCTAGTCTTCTTTTCTTTATTAAGTATTATTATTATAATAAAATCGTAGTATAAGTAGTAATTTAATAGTACCAATAGTCTCTTGGCACCAGTTGTTTCTTTGTACTAATTACGCATTTGTACTAGCCATTTCTTAGCACAATTGTTTTTGTGGTACCAGCAAATTATTTGTACCAGAAACTTGCACGTGATTTTGTGACCTCTAAGAAATGATTGGTAATCTTACAAACAAACGGACGGCGGGTGGCGCGGCTCTTTGCGTCTCCTCCTTTTCTGCTTAACTCATCGCCAGTCAGGAGCTTCGAAATTGATGGTGGAGACTTTGGAGGCTATGATTATGTTGCAACTGGCAACCTCTGTGGGGTGACACGCATACATAGCTATCTTTGGCTGTGTGGGGGGTTTGAGGTTGTCGGTGGTGTTTGGATAGATAGGAAATGCCAAATTTGATAAACTAGAGACATCGAATTACATCGAGTTACATCTATATGCCATTTATCTTGCGTAACCTCTCTCCATACCGTCTGCGTGCTTTGTAGCCCATGAGCTTACATAAGTGTCTCTTACCCCATGGTTGTCAAGTCCGTTTTCAGTCGCCTCCAGCCTAGAACAAACATTCTGCTCAGAAAATACCCTCAAAGAGATATGTGAACTCCGATATCCTGGGAATAGGCGGACGCCGATTGGCCGTTGGGCAAGCTTGGTGGGTTGAGAACAGATGAATCGTACTTTCAATAGCTGCTAAGTGGCAATGATCGGAATGTAAGCATCATTTAGCTGGTAGATAAAAGTTTGCAGTGATGCCTTGATTCGAAT
>Ga0302325_10010568_pt1 | contig 19999 bp, 17 predicted proteins | sample Palsa_T0_2_FD_201948 | JGI IMG/M metagenome (GOLD analysis project Ga0302325, IMG submission 201948) | Peat permafrost microbial communities from Stordalen Mire near Abisko, Sweden - Palsa_T0_2 | ecosystem: Environmental > Terrestrial > Soil > Palsa > Peat permafrost | place: Sweden: Abisko...
TCCCAAAATCGCTTTCACGATCTCCCATTCTTCCTCGCGCAGGCTGGTGCTGTAATTTCCACTGGCTTTTGGTTGGTCCATCCCAAGCTTTCCACACCTTTGTACTTACAAAGTACAGCCTTTTCTCGCTCTTTTTCCTCAGCGGACTTTCGGTACACACTCTGAGAGATTCTGGCCGCTGACGGCAATGATCATGAAGTCCTCCCACTCCAGCCAGCCTCTTTCCATCCTTCGCGCATCCGCGATCGCGCTGTTCTTGCTCTCCGCTCGCGGAGCGGGAGGCGCGGAGCCCGCCGGAGTGCGGATCGAAAACGACGTCACCTATCTTCCGTCCGACCGTGCCGAAAAGGCCGACCTCTATCTGCCTGCGGACGACACGCACGATCATCCCGGAGTCGTCATTATTCACGGAGGAGGCTGGACCGGTGGCGACAAAGGCGCGGCGCGTGAGCGCAATATCGGCAATACTCTGGCGGAGCACGGCTACGTTTGCATGAGTATCAATTACCTGCTGGCGGATCCGAAGGCCGGGAAATCCGCCTGGCCGCAAAACATTTACGATTGCAAGACAGCGGTGCGGTGGCTGCGCGCCAACTCGCAGCGTCTCCATCTCAATCCCGATCGCATTGGCGCCATTGGCGGCTCGGCCGGAGGGCACTTGACCGCCGTGCTGGACGTCACGCGCCCCGGGGACGGACTGGACCCCGCCGGTCCCTACGGGGAGTTCTCCTGCCGCATCTCTTGCGCCGTGGATATGTACGGTCCGACCGATGTGGAGAACTGGAAAGATATCGCCGCCCTGATCAAGTCCCGGCGGGAGGCGCCCGAACTCTACAAGCAGTTTTCCGTCACGACGTACCTCGATAAGAGCACACCGCCCATTCTTATCCTTCATGGCACTGCGGATACGATCGTCGATCTTGAGCAATCCAAAATCCTGGACGCAGCGCTCACGAAATTGGGCGTCGAACACCACCTGGAGATTATCGAGGGCGCGAAACACTCCTTCGACCTCCAGCCGAAGGAGAAAGATCTGCGGCCGCTGGTGCTCGAGTTCTTCGGCAAGCATCTCGGCGGCGGGTAGGCGAGGGCCACCTCCTCCCGGCTGGCCCTCCGCGCGGTGACGGATGGGAGGCGGCTCCACTCTTTAGGCACGTGCCAGACGCCCCCCTAGGAAAGGCAACGGCCGGTGCCCTTTGCAAGGCACCGGCCGCCCCAACCAAGGAAATTATCCCCCCATTCAGGGAGCCAACGACAGCGGGTGAGGATTCAGGAGAATGAACGTGCGCCGGCCCGCCCGCTCGATATTCAAGAGCACACCCTTGTTCCCCTTGGTCACCAACCCGGTGGCAATCGCCGAAACGCAACCCGCGGCATCATTGACGGGCCGGCTCTCAACCCCGGTAATCACGTCGTCCGAAAGAATCTCCGCGCGCGCCGCAGGGCTGCCGGGGGTCACGCCGATGACCTGCGCCCCAGTGGGTTTGCCGTCGCGCAGCTTCAGGCCGAGCGTCTCGGCCTTCGCCGCGGGCTCGCCCCGGCTTGGGGCGGCGTTGGTGACTTTCGTCACCTCGACCGGCAGCTCCCCTGTGGCCACCGCGATTTGCAGGGTACTGCCGGCGCGCCACACCGTGAGTTGCACGGGCTGCCCGATCTTCTTTTTGAGCACCAGCCGTTGCAAATCGTGCGCGGAAGCGACCTTCACGCCGTCCACCTCGGTGATGACGTCCGCCGGCCGCAAGTCGCTCTTGTAGGCTGGCGCGTCGGCTTCCACCGTGTCAACCACCACGCCCTGCTCGATTCCCCCAAGATGCGTGCGCAGCGCCGCGTTGTCCGCGAGAGTTTCAATGCGAATCCCCAGCCAGGGGCGCTGCACCTTGCCGGAGGCGATCAGTTGCTGTCCGATATCCTCCAGCATGGCGGACGGGATGGCGAAGGCGAGCCCGTGCCCGAGGCCGTTGATCAGCGTGTTCATGCCCACGATTTTACCTTCCACGTCGAAGAGCGGACCGCCGCTGTTGCCCGGATTGATAAAGGCGTCGGTCTGAATGTAGTCCTCGTAAAGGATGGTGGACGAAGTTGGCCCGAGCAGGTTGGTGCGGTTTTTGCCACTCACCCAGCCCACGGTGAAGCTGTAATCCTGGCTGAAGGGCGCGCCGATGGCGCACACGAGTTGACCGACGCGCAGCTTCTCACTGTCGCCCCATTCGACCGTCGGCAGGTCCTTCGCCTCGATCTTGAGCACGGCAATGTCCGTATGCTCATCCTCTCCCACCAGCCGGGCGGAAAAGGTGCGCCCATCTTTCAGGCGGACGTCGAGTTTCTCGGCGTTGTCGATCACGTGTTGGTTGGTGAAGATATAGCCATCCGCCCGCACGATGAAACCCGACCCTTCGCTGTGGGCAGAAGATCCGGGAAGCTGCGGCGCGTGCGGGTGCGGGTGCGGGTCTTTCTCCGGGTCCCGGTGGGGCCGGCCCTCATCCAGGAAAAACTCGAAGCCACGCGGGATCTCATCGTCGTCGTCCGCCGGCTGCCGGCTCGCGTCGATGACGACCACCGCCGGGGCGACCTTGTCGTAGATCTGCACAAACCCCTCATCGATCGCCTTCAACAGACCAAGCGCCGCGGTCGATTTGTCTTTGTCCTTGTCCGCGTCCGCCGCCGACACCGTCGCCAGCGGCAGCACCACAACGGCGAAAAGCAGGACTGGAATGCGAGAATTCATGGGCGGAACGCACCTTCGACAGATCGGGTCGAGGGCCGTTCAAACTAGCACAGGTTTGCCCGCGTGGCGTAGCCTCCACTCGTCAGTGGTCATTTTCCTCCCTCGGTCTTCCCATTCGCCCGCATTGACCGGGCGCGGTGCGCCTCCTACGTTCTGCGCCCCACCCGTATGGCCGGCCTCATCATCAAACCCCGCTCCCGCCTTTTGCACGGGCACGATTGGGTCTATGCCAGTGAAGTGCAGAAGATCTTTGGCGATCCGGCCAATGGCGACGTGGTCTCGCTCAAGGACGGGCAGGATCGGCTGCTCGGCTCGGCCATCTACAATGCCCGCTCGCAGATCGTCGCCCGGCGCTTTTCGCGCCAGCGCCAGGATCTGGACCTCGGTTTCTTCCAGCGGCGGCTCCAGCAGGCGATCGAGTACCGCGCCAGGCGCGGCGTCGACCCGCGGCTCGCCCGGCTCGTCTGGAGCGAAAGCGACGGGTTGCCAGGCGTGATCGTTGACCGGTACGGCGATCATCTCGTGCTGCAGACCCTCACACTGGCCATGGACCAGCGGAAAGCCCTGCTCACCGAGGCCCTCCAGGGACTGCTCGCCCCGCAATCGATCATCGAGCGCAACGACGCCCCCATCCGCAAGGCCGAAGGCCTCGACCTCCTCACCGGCGTCCTCGCGGGAGTCGCGCCGGAAGCCTTCGACATCAAGGTGAGCGGGCTCACTTTCGAAATCGACCTGCTCCGCGGACAAAAAACCGGCTTTTACCTCGACCAGATCCCGAATTACACCGAGGTCGCCAAATACGCCGCCGGCCGCCGAGTGCTCGACTGTTTCGCCAACCAGGGCGCCTTCGCCCTGGTGTGCGCCAGGGCCGGTGCTTCGCAGGTGCAGGCGATCGAGATTAGCGCCGAGTGCGTGGAACTCGTCCGGCGCAATGCCCGGCGCAATCAACTGCAGATCGAAGCCTACGCGGGCAATGTCTTTGATCTCTTGAAAGATCTCGAACGCCAGCAATCGCGCTACGATTTGATCGTCCTCGACCCGCCGTCCTTCACCAAAAGCAAGGGCAAGCTGAATGACGCCATGCGCGGCTACAAGGAAATCCACTTGCGCGCCCTCAAGCTGCTCAACCCCGACGGACTGCTGGCTACCTTTTGCTGTTCGCATCACGTCAGCCGCGAAGTCTTCATGGAAGTGGTCAACGAAGCCGCGGTCGACGCGAAGAAGACGCTTCGGCAACTCGCGGTCTTCTCGCAAGGCCCGGATCACCCCTTCATCACCACGCTGCCCGAAACCGAATATCTCAAAGGCTGGCTGTTCGAACTTGCGCCCGGCAGGTAGTAGCGGGGCTGGCGACGAAATCACCGCAGGTTTCTCGTTTCTAGAAACCTTCCGTCGCTGACCCGCGTCTGAACGTCGTATGAGACAGGACGCCCGCATCCTCCAGATCGCCTTCGCTCTCGTGCTGCTGTCCGCGGTCTTTTTCGTCGTCGAGCGCGTGATCGGGCGCAATCGCAGCCGGCCGATCTTCCGCAAGGGCTGGTTCACGGACGTGTGCTTTTGGTTCTTCACGCCTCTGGTGACCAAAGTGCTGACGCGGGCCTCGCTCATTCTTCCCGTGCTCATTCTGATCGGCCTCGGTGTCGCTACCGCCGATGGCCTGAAAACCGGCGCCTACCAGGGCTTCGGGCCGCTGGCGAAGCAGCCATTCTGGCTGGAGATCATCGAGATTTACGTCCTTTTCGATCTCATCGGATATTGGTCACATCGACTTTTTCACCGCGGACGTTGGTGGCCGTTCCACGCGGTGCACCATAGCTCCGAGGACCTCGATTGGCTGAGCAGCGTGCGTGTCCATCCGGTCAACGATCTGGTCTCGAAGATTTGCCAGGTCACGCCCTTCCTGCTGCTCGGTTTCAAACCCATCGCCGCGCTCTCGGCGGCGCCGTTCTTTACCTTCTACGCGATCTTCGTGCATGCCGATGTCGATTGGGATTTCGGGCCGCTGCGCTACGTCATCGCGACGCCGATTTTCCATCGCTGGCATCACTCCAGGGATCGCGAGGCGTGGGACAAGAATTTCGCCGGGCTCTTCGTCTTTTGGGACATGCTTTTCGGGACGCTTTACCTGCCCAAGGACCTCAAACCCAAAAACTTCGGCATTCCCGAGGCTTTCCCGAATGATTTCCTCGGCCAGCTTGTCCACCCATTTGCCAGATCGTTTGGTCCGCGGAGAACCAAGGAAGAACAGCCGGTGACGGAAAACGCCTGAACTTCAAATCACCCCGGACGGCCCTCTTCATCAAAAATCGCTTCACCGTGCTCGCGGTACGACTGCCAGCTCAAGCGCCAGACCTTCTTCTTGAATTCCGCAGGCTGATGCTTGCCCAGGTCGTGGCTGAATTGCCGGGCCAATAACTGCGCCAGAAACCAGTCGGTGTAATCGTCCAGCCACGCCGTGCGCATGCGCTTCGGATCTTCGAGCCAATCGAGGCGCGGGAGCGGGCGCTTGTCCTGGCGTAGCACGGGCAGGAAGAGGTCCGTGTGGTTTGTAAACCAGCTCCGGCCATAGCAGTAGGTCGGCTTGTAGTGCATGAGCCGCGCTTCGTAGAGCACACTCGAATTCACGCCCGCCACGGCCCGCGACGCGCGCAGGAGCGCGGCCAGGGACGCCTCTTTCGGCAGCAGGACGGTGTTGGGCAATTGCTTGACCAGTTCATCGAGTCCGAGCAAATCCTTGTCGCTGGTCAGGGGATGTTTCTTGAGCACCAGTTGGAACTCCGCCGGCAGTTCCCCCCGAAAATGCTTCAGCAAATCGCACCAGTCTTTGACCCGCAGGTCCCAATGATTCACCTGGTCGCCCACGAGCTGGAGCGGCCACAGCACAAACGGCGCTTTCACCTCCGCCGGGATTTCCTTCTCCGGCCGCTTCAACCATTCGGTCCGCGCCGCTTGCGCCCGCGTCCGCTGGCGATCCGCGGCCCCGCGAAAGGCCGTGCGCGTGAGCGACGATTCCCAGCAAAAGCCGAGCGGATCGACGTGCAGCGTCGAATAATGCGGAAAAAAGCCGTCCTCGCTGAAGGCGACATTAATCCCATGCTCGCGGCAGAGGCTGACCATTGCGGCACGGTCCGAATCGAAGCACCATTTCAGCATGATTTCCGGTTGCTCCGGGCCCGCTAGCAACCCGCGGAATTGCGCCTCGTTCAAGATCCTCGTCCCGTAAATATTGCGAAAATGCAGGCCGTAAAAATGGTGAATCCACCCGTTGACATACGGGTTCGTCCAGCAATAGCTGTCGGGCACAATCATCCCAGCCCACTATCACGCGATGCCCGGGGTTGGAACCACGGATTGCAGGATTCCACAGATGCCTGACCTGGACACCCGAAGTCGGCTGCGGGAATCCGAAGAGCCCGTTCCTTTGCGGCCATTCCTTGCTTCTCCGCGACCATTGCCGCCGACGTCCCGGCCCCATTTTTCAATTCCGATTCGCCAAACGGCGTGCTCTGCGTTAAAAACTGCCTGTAACTTCCCAGCCGCGCCGGCGTTCTAATACGCGACATCCATCGTTTGCCTATGCCATTCCGCTCCATCCTCTTCGGCCTCGCTTCCCTCACCCTCGCGACCTGCCTCCCGCTCACCGGCGCTCGGGCGGATGAGATCGCAGACAAGTTTGCGCAATTTGATACCAATCACGATGGCGTCCTCAGTGGCGACGAACTGAACGCCGCGCCCTACCTCCGCCAGCTCGATCTCAATGGCGACGGCAAAGTGACCCTGGACGAGGCACGGGAAGCCCTCGCCCTCTGGCGCGGCAGCGGCCTCCTCAAGAAATTCGCGGAACAGCTCAAAGGAGCCGGCACCAGTGCCCCATCAACCACAGATGCTCCATCAACCACCGGCACTCCATCAACCACCGGCGGCGGAACTACCTTCGGCGATGGCCACCTCGCCGTCGATTTCCTCTTCAAACGGTACGACAAGAATGGGGACGGCAAGCTCACGCCCGATGAGTTGACGGACAAAAAGTGGTTCGACCGTCTGGACCTGAACAAGGATGGCGTCGTGACGCTCGAAGAAGCGCAAAAGGTCCTTGGTCCGCTCATTGCCCACCATGCCAGCGCCCGCCTGCCGCAGACCGCCAGCTTTACCGAAGCCGACATGGCGCCGCTCAAGGAGGAGCCGCTGGTCATCAAAGGCGGTGACCGCGGCGTCGGCCGGAGGGTCGACCTTCTGACTTTGAAGGACCTCGCCGGCCGGGATGTGCCGCTGACCGCGAAAAAGGAGGACAAGGCCATGGTGCTGGCGCTCTTCAGCGCCAGTTGCCCGATCAGCAACAAGCTCGGGCCGGAACTCGCGCGGATCGAGAACGATTACGCCAGCCGGCACGTGACCATATTCCTGGTCAATATCGCGCCCGAAACCAAGCCGGAAGACGTGCGAAAATACATCGCCTCCTTCGGACTGAAATCGCGGGTCGTTAACGATCCCGCGCAGAACTTGCAGCGCACGGTTGCCGCCACCACTTCGACGGAAGTCTTCGTGCTCGATGCCAGCCGCACGCTCATCTATCGCGGCGCCATTAATGACCAGTACGGCCTCGGCTACTCCAAGGACGCGCCCACGAAAAACTATCTGCGCGACGCGGTCGACTCCGTCCTCGACGACATTGCGCCACCCGTCGCCGCGACCAGCGCGCCGGGCTGCGCCCTGGACGTGGCCGCCCCACCGAAAAGCACGCCCACCAGGCTCACCTACCAACACGATATCAGCCGCATCCTTCAGGCCAATTGCGTGATGTGCCACCATGATGGCGGCATTGGCCCGTTCCCGCTCGACAACTATGGCGACGTCATCGAGCACGCCGGCATGATCCGCAAACAGGTCACGCGCGAGGCCATGCCGCCGTGGTTCGCCGCCCGGCAACCCGGCCAGGAGCACGTCTGGATGAATGACCGTTCCCTTTCCGACTCCGACAAGGTCGATCTGCTCGCCTGGCTGAATTCCGACCGGCCCGCCGGCGATCCCACGGAAGCTCCGGTTCCGCACCACTTCAACATGGATTGGGCAATCGGCCAGCCCGATGCCGTCCTGCAAATCCCGCAACCGATCGCCGTCAAAGCCGAGGGCACGATGCCGTATCAAAAGGCGATCGTGGAGACCAGCTACACCGAGGATCGCTGGGTACGCGGGTACGAAATCCAACCCACGGCGCGCGCCGTCGTGCATCATGTGATCGTGCGCGTGCATCCCCCGGGCACCCGGCTGGAGGAAGCCGGCGATTCCTCCCAGGGCTTCTTCGCCGCCTATGTGCCTGGCAATAGTTTCCACGTCCTGCCCGAAGGCTTCGCCAAATGCCTTCCCGCGGGTTCCCGCTTGAGTTTCGAGATTCACTACACGCCAAACGGCCACGCCACCCAGGACCAGATGAAAATCGGCCTGCTCTTCGCCGCACAGCCGCCGCAGTACGAGGTCCATGTTTCCTCCGTCGCCAAGCACAACCTCAACATTCCACCGGGCGAAGCCAATCACATCGAGACCGCCGAGACCGTCATTCCGGCGAACATGATGTTGATGAGCTTCATCCCGCACATGCACGTCCGCGGCAAAGCCTTCAAATACGAGCTGATCACGCCCGACGGCAAGACCGAGACTTTGCTCGACATCCCGCACTACGATTTCAACTGGCAGGTCCAGTATCAATACGCCGAGCCGAAATTCATCCCCGCCGGCAGCAAGGTGCGCATCACGGCGGTCTTCGACAACAGCCCCGGCAACCCCGCCAATCCCGACCCCACGAAAACCGTCCACTGGGGCGCGCAGACCTCCGACGAAATGATGATCGGCTACGTCGAACACTTCACCCCATATACCGGGCAGAAGGTCGCGCAGAAGTAGAAGGCCCTGCGGGCAGGTTTTACGTCTTAAGTGTTAAGTTTTAAGTGGCCTCGCGGCGCTACGGATGCGGCGCCCCGCCGCAGCACGTGGCTCCTCGCTTTCGGCTCTTGGCTCTTGCCTCTCCCCGCCCGCCTCATTCCCACCCCACCCGCATCTCGACCGTATAAATTGATCCCTCCGGCGTGAGGCGGCTCGAGAAAAGCGCAAAACCGGTCACCTTCCAGAGATCGAATTCCGTCTCCGCATATCGCCGCAGAAAGGGCTTCAACGCCACACGTGAAACTCCCCTCGCCCGGCCGAGAGTGATGTGCGGATGGAACGGCTTCAGGTCTGCTTCCAGACCCGCGTGCAGCACCGCATCCTGCAGGTGCTTGTGCAGGGCGAATAGATGCGGATGCCCCTTCCCCACGCCCGCCCAAACCACCGAAGGCCGCTCTCCGCCGAACGCTCCGACCCCGGCAACCGGCAGAAAGAACAACGGAACTCGCACGCCCGCCAACGCTTCCCGCAATCGCTCCTCCCCCGCGATCTCGACCTCACCGAGGAAACTCATCGTCAGGTGCAACTGCTCCATTGGCAACCATCGCAAGCCCTTCAGATGCGGATCGAGTCCCACCAACTCCGCACGGATGCTCTCCGGCAATTCGAGACCGATGAAGAGGCGCTTGGACACACAAAAGCCGGAATTGACCGCCTCATCGATTCGACGCAACAGGTGGCGGATTGGGCGGCTCAAACGGCCGGTCGCTGGAGGTCACGGAAACAATCCGATCGTGATTGATAATCAGGCGCGTGTAGTTGGAATCCGTGAAGTCCCTGACCATCTTGTTTTCGGGGCCGAGAATGACCTGCCAACCGACTTTGCGTCCCAGCATCACATCGACGGAAGCCACCTGGACCGGCGGTGAAACCGAGAGTTCCTCCGGCCGGATCGGGTTCGGCGGAACGTAGCGGTAATGCACATTGAACCACTCGGCAGCGATTTCCTTGTAGTGCTGTGGTTTCGGTCCGCAATCGTCTGTGGCCAGCACGGGCGTCAAATCAGACGTCGTGCAAGCGGGCGACAACGACGCCAGCAAAATCATGAAGAGGTACCGCGGCAGTTTCATTGAAGCTCCTGATCCCGTTCCTCGCTTCTACCGGGCGCGGTGGCGGTTTCCAAGCATCAAGCGCAGACACCGCACTAGCCAGCGGCGGCGTTGACGAACGCCTGCCCCATCGCGGACACCCCGGCCTTCCGGCAAACGGCGCCAACAACCACCGGGCCGCCCGCGGGAGCCAGGGGGATGATCTTCAACCGCGGTCCGGCAAGGCATTCCATGCAACTGGGCACCAGCGCTATGCCGTGGCCGGCTTCCACGGCCGCGATGAGGCTGGTGACGCTGTCGTGTTCTTCGGCGATCGCGGGAAGACGGCCCACCGGCGCGAAGATCTTCGCCAGCCCGGCGTGATACTCGGGGTAATCGGCGCGGCTGTAGGCGATGAGCGGTTCGTCGACAATTTTCTCGAGCGTGAGCGCGCGCACGCGGGCGAATCGATGCCCCGGCGGCGCGGCGATGCACATGGGATAGCGGGCCAGTTCGTGAAAGCGCAGGCCGCGAAGCTGGCGGCCCGCCGGCGCCACCATCAGCGCGACGTGCAGGCGGTCTTCGCGCAGGCCGGCGAGCATTTCCTCCGTCGACAAATCGTGCAATGAGACGCGCACTCGCGGGAATTCCGCCTGAAACCGCCGAAGTGCGCGCGGGAGGATCTGCACGGTCAGCGATGGTGCGTAGCCGACGTGCAATTCACCGCGTTGCCCGCCGGCCACGGCGCGTACCGTCCTGATGGCGGCGTCCACGCGCCCAAGCACGGCCCGGGCTTCTTCGAGAAACACCCGCCCCGCGTCGGTGAGGTGCACGGATTTGGCCGTTCGCTCGAGGAGGGCCACGCCGAGTTCATCCTCGAGATCGCGGATCTGCCGGCTGACGGCCGGCTGCGCCACATGGAGCTTCGCCGCGGCTCGCGTGATATTTTCCGCCTCAGCCACGGCCACGAAGTATCGGAGATGTCGGAGTTCCATCGGCGCCAAGCATGCCTTTTCGGCATCGTAAGGCAAGGAACATGGTATTTCCGCCCGCCGCCCCGCGGGGCGTATGCTCGGCGCATGATCACTCTACGCAAAGCCAATGAACGCGGCCATGCCGAGCATGGCTGGCTCGACACCTATCACTCCTTCAGTTTCGCGGATTACTACGACCCGCAGTGGATGGGCTTCCGCAGCCTGCGGGTCATCAACGACGACCTCGTGCTCCCGCACGCCGGCTTCGGCATGCACCCGCATCGCGACATGGAAATCATCACCTACATCCTCAGCGGAGAACTCGCGCACCAGGACTCGATGGGCCACGGACGGGTCATCAAACCGGGCGAATTTCAATACATGAGCGCCGGGAGTGGCGTCCTGCACAGCGAGCAGAACCCATCCGGCTCCGAGGCCGTGCACCTGCTCCAGATCTGGATTCAACCCGATACCAAAGGCCTGAAGCCGCAGTACGCCGAGAAATCACTGAAAGACGCCGAGACGGGCCGGCTGCATCTCGTGACCAGCAAGACGGGCCGCGAGGGTTCGATCGCGATCCATCAGGACGCAAACCTCTACCTGGGCCGGCTCGAAGCGGACCAGCGCCTGACCCACACGCTCGCGGCCGGGCGCCACGCCTGGCTGCACGTCGCCGAGGGCGAAGTGACGCTCAACGGCCAGACGCTTGCCGGCGGTGACGCCGCGGCCGTCAGCAACGAGCACGCGCTCGAATTGCGCGGCGCCAAATCGTCGCAAGTATTGCTCTTCGATCTGAACTGATCCCATCCTCGACGCCACTGCAACCCTACCGCCAGGAGCCTGTAATCGCACCCGGCAGACTTCTCAAATGCCAAATCGTAAACCCTAAATCCTAAATTCCCACATGCCCAAACTCCTTGTTCTCTACTACTCCATGTATGGCCACGTCGAAACGCTCGCCCGAGCCATCGCCGAAGGCGCTCACAGCGTCGGCGGCGTTGAGGTCACGGTCAAGCGTGTGCCTGAGACGATGCCCGAAGATGTCGCCAAACAGTACGGCGCAAAACTCGACCAGGGCGCGCCTGTCGCCTCGCCCAATGAACTCGCCAACTACGACGCGATCATCTTTGGCTCGCCGACACGCTTCGGGAACATGACCGCGCAGATGCGCAACTTCCTCGACCAGACGGGAAGCCTCTGGATGAGTGGCGCGCTCGTCGGCAAGGTCGCGAGCGTCTTCACCAGCACCGGCACGGGCGGCGGCAACGAAAGCACCATCATCAGCTTCGTGACAACGCTGATCCACCACGGCATGCTCTACGTGGGGCTGCCCTATACCTGCCCGGAACTCGCCGACATCAGCGAATTGAAAGGCGGCTCTCCCTGGGGCGCCGCGACCATCGCCGGCGCCGACGGTTCCCGTCAGCCCAGCGCCAAGGAACTCGCCCAAGCCCGCTTTCAGGGCAAACACGTCGCCACCATCGCGGCCAAACTCACGCGCTGATCCATTTCACTTCCAACCTCGTAGATTTATGAAAATCGCCGGCCTTATTTCTCAACTCCTTCTCGGATTTGTTTTCGTCGTCTTCGGATCGAATGCCTTCCTGCATTTCATTCCCATGCCACCACCAACCGGCCAGGCGGCTGAATTCCTGGGAGCCATGTTTGCGAGCGGCTATTTCTACGTCGTGGCCGTCCTCCAGATTGTGGGCGGCCTCCTCCTGCTGAGCGGACGTTTTGCGTCATTGGGACTGATCACCGTCGGTCCAATCATCGTCAATATTCTGCTCTTCCACATTTTCCTCGCCCCCTCCGGCCTGCCCCTGGCGATCGTCGTGTCCATCCTCGCGCTCATCGCCCTCGCCTACCACCGCCAGGCCTTTCTCGGGTTACTGCGAGCGTGAAGCGGCTCAGCCGGCTGCGCCGGAACATCCAAGATCCAATAGCCAATTACCAATGTGCACCATGAAGCAGCGTCCTGATTCTTCCCCGGTTACCGTTCGGATCGCCTTTTGATCATCAACGAGGAATCGAGAAACCAACGAACACCGGCTGCCCACACTCCCGCGCGCGATTTCGCAAATATCTCAAAATAGGGTGCTGGATGTTTTCCCCGCCCCTCTCTTCCGCAACTGCGCGACCAATTCCCGGGCGGCGCGGTTCGGCGGACGCTGCCGCGGCCACGCCGCCACGATCTTCCGCTCCGGCTTCGGCCCGTGCAACGAGCGGTACTTCGGCTGTTCCCGCCGTGCACCCTTGGTCGCCATGGCCGGAATGAGCGAAATGCCGAGCCCGGCGTGAACCAGTGACTGGATCGTTTCCAACTGCGCACTGCGCAGGCTGATCTTCGGTTGCAGATCACGCCGGTCGCAAAAATGCAGCACCTGCTCGCCGAGGCAGTGGCCCTCCTTCATCACGATGAATTTTTCCACTTCCAGGTCGGCCGGTTTGATCACGCGGCGATGGCAGAGCGGATGCCCCGGCGGCAGCGCCAGGAGCAATTCCTCAGAAAACAACTCCTGAACGACGAAGCGTTCGTCGCGCAATGGTTCGCTCGCCAGCGCCAGGTCGATTTCACATTGGCACGCCAGGCCGAGCAGGCGCGCCGTGGTGTCTTCGTGGACGACCATTTTCACCCCGGGAAACTTTTTTGTGAAGGCGATCATCGCCGACGGCAGCAAATACGGCGCGATCGTCGGGAGCACGCCCACCGTAAGCGTGCCGCGCAACAACTCGCCGGCCTCGCCGGCCTCGCTGGCGTCGCGCTTCGCTGCCTCGACTTCCTCGAGGATCCGTTCCGCACGCCGCAGGAAATTCTCGCCATGCGGGGTGAGCTTCGTCTGCCGCTTCATCCGGTCGAAGAGCCGTTCGCCGAGTTCTTCCTCGAGCTTTTGGATTTGCTGGCTCAGCGAAGGCTGCGCCACATGACATTGCTCGGCGGCGCGGGAGAAATTTCCCGTGCGGGCGACGGCAACCGCGTAGCGGAGCTGATGCATTTCCATAGGCAATACCTATGGTTAATAGAGGAAAGAAATATTTCAACAATTGCGCTCCAACGGGCATTCTACCCTTCCTCTCCACGAAACCACCCAACACTCCTATTTTGGAGCAACAAACAATCGACCGCGTTATGAATGAAATCAAAACTGAAACCACATCAACAGGTGCTTCAAGGAATCATGCGAACGGGGAAAGCAAGTGCCCGTTTAGTGGTGGAGTTCTCAGGCAGAGCGCTGGTGGCGGCACCAGCAACCGGGACTGGTGGCCAAATCGATTGAAGTTGAACATTCTCCGCCAGCACTCTTCCCGGTCCAACCCGATGGGTAAGGCGTTCAACTACGCTGAGGAGTTCAAGACCCTCGATCTGGGTGCCGTCAAGAAAGACCTTGTCGCCCTGATGACCACGTCGCAAGCCTGGTGGCCGGCCGACTACGGTCACTATGGGCCGTTCTTTATTCGCATGGCGTGGCACAGCGCAGGTACCTACCGCATCGCCGACGGCCGCGGGGGCGCGGGCTCCGGCAACCAGCGCTTTGCGCCACTCAACAGTTGGCCCGACAACGTAAACCTCGATAAGGCGCGGTTGCTCCTCTGGCCGGTCAAAAAGAAATACGGCAGGAAACTTTCGTGGGCCGACCTGATGATTCTCGCCGGGAATTGCGCCCTCGAGTCGATGGGTTTCCAGACCTTCGGTTTCGCGGGTGGACGCGAGGATATCTGGGAGGCTCAGGAAGACGTCTATTGGGGCGCTGAAGTCGAGTGGCTGGGTGACAAGCGTTATACCGGTGACCGCGAATTGGAAAACCCTCTTGGCGCCGTCCAGATGGGTCTCATCTACGTGAATCCGGAAGGTCCCAACGGAAGACCTGATCCGCTCGCCGCAGCCCGTGACATTCGCGAGACCTTTGGCCGCATGGCGATGAATGATGCAGAAACGGTCGCGCTGATTGCGGGCGGGCATACCTTCGGCAAGGCCCATGGCGCCGCGGATGCCACCAAGTACGTTGGTCGCGAGCCCGAAGCTGCGAGCATCGAGGAACAAGGCCTTGGCTGGAAAAACACCTTCGGCAGTGGAAAGGCCGACTACACGATTACCAGCGGACTCGAGGGTGCGTGGTCCGCCACGCCTACGAAGTGGAGCAACCACTACTTCGAGAACCTGTTCGGTTACGAATGGGAGGTTACCAAAAGCCCAGCCGGAGCGAATCAGTGGAAACCGAAGGGCGGCGCCGGCGCCGGTACCGTGCCGGATGCGCACGACCCGTCAAGGAGGCACGCGCCCATGATGTTTACGACGGACATCGCCTTGCGGATGGACCCCATTTACGAGCCAATTGCCAGAGACTTCTCGAAAAACCCGGAGGAGTTCGCGGACGCGTTCGCCCGGGCATGGTTCAAGTTGACTCACCGCGATATGGGTCCGCGTGCGCGCTACCTCGGGTCAGAGGTGCCTGCCGAAGAGCTGATCTGGCAAGACCCGCTTCCAGCCTTGACGCATGAACTGATCAACGATCAGGACATCGCTGCCCTGAAGAGTAAGATTCTTGCTTCAGGACTGTCTGTGTCCCATTTGGTCTCTACCGCTTGGGCGTCAGCATCAACGTTCCGTGGCTCCGATAAACGCGGTGGCGCAAACGGTGCGCGCCTTCGCTTGGCCCCGCAGAAGGAATGGACAGTCAACAATCCGACTCAACTGGCGACAGTGCTGGCGGCGCTGGAGGGTATCCAAAGTGCGTTCAACAGCGCTCAGTCGGGCGGTAAGCGGGTTTCGCTTGCCGACTTGATCGTTCTCGGCGGATGTACCGGTCTTGAGAAGGCGGCGAAGAATGCCGGTCATGATGTGACGGTGCCATTCACGCCCGGACGCACCGATGCGCTGCAAGAGCAAACCGATGAGGAATCATTCGCTGTCCTCGAACCGAAGGCAGATGGATTCCGCAACTACTTGAAGACCAGCGCGGCGATTTCCGCTGAGGAAATGCTGATTGATAAGGCGCAACTGTTGACCCTGACCGCTCCTGAGATGACGGTTCTCGTCGGCGGCATGCGTGTTCTGAACACGAACTTCGAGCAGTCCCAGCATGGCGTCTTCACCAGAAATCCAGAGACACTCACCAACGACTTTTTCGTCAACCTGATCGACTTTGGCACGACCTGGAGTGCGACTTCGGATGCCCAAAATGTGTTTGAAGGGCGTGATCGCGCGACCGGTGAAATTAAGTGGACTGGCACCCGCGTCGATCTCATCTTCGGTTCGAACTCAGAGCTTCGAGCAATCGCCGAAGTCTACGCCTGTGAGGACGCTCAAGAGCGGTTCGTCCAGGACTTTGTGAGGGCTTGGGACAAGGTCATGAACCTTGACCGCTTTGACCCGGCCTGATTTCACCGAGGAGCGTACGAGTCCCGCACTTGCGCGTATGCGTCAGTTGAAGGTTCACGAAGCAGACTTTCATTGCGCCTGCGCCTGTCCCGCGACTGCGGGAGAGCGCGCCGGTGCTCCGGCGCTTTCGGAGGAAACCCTCAATCCTGCGGCGTAGTGATATCCTTCTTGATCGGCGCGAATGGCGAGTAGCCCCGCTCCAGGGCCCGGGACCACACCATCGCAATTTTCCCTGCCGCTTGTGGCGACGGAAGAAACTCGTGGCGTCCGGCCGCCAGTTCGCACGGGCCGGTGATGTCCACACCATCGAGCTTTCCTTCCGCAGGTCCGTCGGAAGTGACGAATAGATAGCGCGCCGGAATCCGGATCTGGAAGACAATCGGCCCATGGGCCCGAAGATCCCTGGGCGGAAATTCCTGCCCGAGCACGCGCAATCGCCAGGCAATCGGAAGGTAATTCTCCTCCATGAATCGGCGCGTGCCCTCCGGCGTGCGCCGCATCGTGACCAGCGGCACCCGCTTGTCGATCAATTGCTCGATGATGTCGTCCTCGATCTTGCCGTTCTTCAGCCGCCACAGGGCCATCCGTTCCAGCACATAATAGAACGGGCGGCGTCGGTAGATCGTCTCGCCTTTCGAATCCATCACGTATTCGTCTTCGCGCGTGAGCCGTAGCGTATCGGCCACGAGCCCGATCTTGTCGCGGGTTTCATTCGCGCAGGGGCAGTGCATCTTCATCAGCACGGCGCCGGAGGCGATCAACAGCGGCAAGGCCGTTATCGTGGACTTCACGCCGACGGCCCGCAGGGCGGCGTCGTAACCCCACACCAGCAGCGGGCCGATGACGAGGCCAAGCGCGGGCAGCAACGGCAAAAAATCTTCATCCGTGAGCACCGGCCAACCGCTCCAGAGGAAGGCCCAGTAATAGGTCGCCGCAAAGAAACACAGGCCGAACCGGCTCTTCGCCGCGGCCGGCATTTTGCTGCGGGCGATGAGCAGGCCACCCACCATGACCACCGGCACCCAGCGCACCAACCGCAACAGCGCATTGCGATACGCATGCGAATTGGCGTCGCCGCTGGTAATATTGTGCTGGATAACGCACGCGTAAAATTCCTTTCCCGCGCCGAGAAATTGGAAAGCCAGCACCACCAGCGCGGGAACAATCACCATTCCGGCCAGCGCCGCGCCGCCGCACTTCGCCAGCGCGGACCAATCCCGCCGGCCACCGTTCTTTTCGCCGAGGGCCAGGAAGGCATGCAGCACCGCACACGCGAGCGCCCCGAGCATCAAGACGGACTTCATCGACACCGCGAAATCGACGCCCAGCAAAAGCCCGGCGACGAGGGCCCGGCGTGGCGTCGGTCGTCCGCAGACGAGCACCATCAGCGTGGCCAGCCAGACGGCCGCCCACAATTGATCGGGCCGAAATTCGATGGAACCGAGGAAATACGACGGCAGATCCATCGATATGGATTTCGAATGGACCACCAGCGGCGGAAAGAGCGCAGCCAGCGCCCCCGACCACACGGCCACGCGCGGCGTGGCAAAGGTGGCGACGCAGCGCGCTACGCAGAAAATCGTCAGCAGGTAGAGCGGCAGCATCGCCAGCCGCATCGGCAGGATGATATCCGCGCGGACACCCAGCGCCCAAAAGAGCGGTGCGCACAGCGCCTGAAAGAGCGGCGCATGATTGTCGAAGACGTCGCGGTAGGGCAGCAGCCCGCGCGTCCACGCCCAAACGACGTGCAGGTGCTGCGGTTCATCCGAATCGATGCGGTAATGCAGGATGTAGAGGACGCGCAGGGCGAGCAGCAGCACGGCCGGCAGCGCGATCTTCCACCAGCGCGCCCGCACCCAGGCCCACAGGCTTGGGTTCGCGGGCGCGGCCACCACCCCGCGGTCCATTTCTTCGCGGCGTTCCACAGGCTCACTCATGGAATGGCGATGCGCCTTCGTCACGCCCGCTCACTTGCGCCGAGCCGCTTTTCCAGCGTGCTCGTGTCCGGCTTCATGATGCCCGTGCGATGGCCGCCCGCCGTTCCGCTTCGGCGCCGGCTTCCGGCGCAGCGCATATTCATACGCCCCGAGCAACCGTTCCTGGTAATGTTCCCAGGTAAAATTCCGCACAATCCTCTCTCGCGCGGCCTTCCCCATTCGCGCGAGCAGGGCCCGATCCTGATAAAGCGTCTTGATCGCCTCGGCGAGCGCTTCCTGGTTTCCGCACGGCACCACCAGGCCATTCAATCCGTCAACGACGACGTCACCGGCTTCCCGCGTGGTGATCTGCGCCAGGCCGCAGGCCGCCGCGTCATAGGTGACTTTCGCGCTCCCTTCGCAGGTCGACGGAAAAATGTGGACGCTCGACTGCCGGTAGTACTCCTCCGGTTTTGAAACATGGCCGATCACCCGCACGTCCGGCCCTCCGTAACGCTTCAGATGTTCCTCGATTTCCTTGTGCACCGCGCCGACCAGAATCAATTCGGCGTCCTTGAGATCGAGACCGCGCCAGGTCTCCAGCAAAAGGTCGACCCCTTTGCGTTTCTTCAGCGCTCCGACAAAAATCGCCCGGAACTTCTCCGGCAGCACCCCCGGCGTAAAACGGAGCACATCGGTGCCACGCGGCAGCGAATACAACCTCTCGCGATCGAAGCCGGCGGCCAAAAAAGTCTCCGCCGCCCGTTCCGAAAGCACCAGGATCAAGTCCGCAAGCTCGTACTCCTCCAGGATCTGCTGCCGTGTCGGCGGGAGCTGCTCGAACCAGCGCTTCGGCAGTGGCAGACTGTCCCGCTCACGCTCGCTCTTTGTTTTCGGGGGCTTCTGCTTGCCTTTGTTGCGGTGCCAGGTGGGAATCTCCAGCACCGTGGGGATTCCCCGCCGCCGCGCTTCGCGAAACGTGCGCACGCAATCCCCCGACCAACTATGCACCAGGTCGAAATCGCCCCGCGCCAATTCGCGCGCGCACACCCAATCGAGGTACTGCTTTTTCGCGCCATAATAATGGCTGCCTTTCATGAAGGAGAGCAGCCTCACCGGGTGCCATCGAAGACTCCGGATCAAAAACTCCGGAATCACGCGCTGCCGGTTGTCGTACGCGATCGCCCGGGCGAGAATGTCCGCCCGCCACGCGCCTTTCAGCGCTTCAAAGGAATCCAGATCCAGTCCGCTCCCACCGATCCGGGCGGAAATGGAGTAGAGCAGATTTCTCGGCAAAACTCGGGATGCCGCTGAGGACGGCCCTTCCCTCACATGCACGACTTCACTCATGCGGAAGAAATGCGGAGAGAGGCAAAAGTGTTTTCACGCGACCAGTTTAGGGTGGGCGCCAGTGACGTCAAAGATTTGAAATATGACAGTTCTGACAGGTTTGGGCGCTCTCCTTTACCCGAACGGGCCGGATCATTCAAGCATCCCCTATCCGTCAACAGCCGGTAAAGAAGCGCACATCCGCCCGCGACCCAACCCGCGAATCCGCTCGCACTTATGAAACAAAAAGCATCCGCCGTCTGGACCGGGAGCCTCAAGGAAGGCCAGGGAACCATTTCCACCGGCTCCGGCGCCCTTTCCGCCAAACCCTACTCTTTCCGCACGCGCTTCGAGGGCGAGCCCGGAACCAACCCGGAGGAACTCATCGGCGCCGCCCACGCCGGATGCTTTTCCATGGCTCTTTCCATGATCCTTGGCCTCGCCGGCCTCACACCCGCCAAAATCGAGACGACCGCCACCATCACTCTCGAGCCGAAGGATGGCGGCTTCGCCATCACCGCCAGCCATCTCGATGTCAAAGCCTCGGTGCCCGGCGCCACCGACGATCAATTTCAGGAACTCGCCGCCAAGGCGAAGGCAGGTTGCCCCGTTTCCAAGGTGCTGAATGCGGAAATCACCATGGATGCGCACCTCGTCTCTTAGAGGGCGTCTAAAATGTAGGGGAGGGTCGCGGGGGTGTGGTTTTTTGG
>Ga0302325_10010570_pt1 | contig 19998 bp, 16 predicted proteins | sample Palsa_T0_2_FD_201948 | JGI IMG/M metagenome (GOLD analysis project Ga0302325, IMG submission 201948) | Peat permafrost microbial communities from Stordalen Mire near Abisko, Sweden - Palsa_T0_2 | ecosystem: Environmental > Terrestrial > Soil > Palsa > Peat permafrost | place: Sweden: Abisko...
AAGGAATCCGGTCGCAGTGTGCTGCAATTGGCGTGCGAAGCGGTCAGCGCGGCACTCGACGACGCCGGCCTGTCCCCCAGTGACGTCGACGGCATGGTCACGTTCACCATGGACTCCAGCGACGAGATCGACGTCGCGCGCAACGTCGGTATTGGCGATCTGACATTCTTTTCCCGCGTTCCGCATGGCGGCGGGGCGGCAGCAGGAACCGTCGCGCACGCCGCCATGGCGGTGGCCGCCGGAGTCGCTGATGTGGTGGTGTGCTGGCGGGCCTTCAACGAACGTTCGGGTTTCCGGTTCGGCGGCAGCGGACGCACCAGCGCGGAGACCCCGCTGTTCATGGCGCACTACGCGCCGTTCGGATTGCTCACTCCCGCAGCGTGGGTGGCCCTGCACGCGCAGCGCTACATGTCTACCTTTCGCGTGACCAACGAGGATTTCGGTCGTATCGCCGTCGTCGACCGCAAGCATGCCGCGACCAACCCCGATGCGTGGTTCTACGAACGTCCGATCACCCTGGAAGACCACCAGAATTCGCGGTGGATCGTCGAACCGGTGCTGCGACTGCTGGATTGCTGTCAGGAAAGCGATGGCGGGGTCGCGTTGGTGGTCACCAGTGCCGACCGCGCCCGCGACCTGCGCCAGACACCGGCGGTCATCGCCGCGGCCGCCCAGGGCGCGGCCTACAACGGCGAGATGATGACCAGCTATTACCGCGAGGACATCACCGGGCTTCCCGAGATGAGCGTGGTTGCCGAAAGGCTCTGGCGTGATTCGGGACTTAAGCCACAGGACATCCAAACGGCGTTCATCTACGACCACTTCACGCCGTTCGTGTTCACCCAGTTCGAAGAACTCGGATTCTGCGGACGCGGCGAAGCCAAAGATTTCGCCACCGTCGAGCGGCTGTCGCTCGGCGGGGAATTGCCGATCAACACCAACGGCGGGTTGCTCGGTGAGGCCTACATCCACGGCATGAACGGCATCACCGAGGGTGTGCGCCAGGTACGTGGAACCTCCTGCAATCAAGTCGACGGCGTCGAGCACGTCCTGGTCACTTCCGGCACCGGAGTGCCCACCAGTGGACTGATCCTCGCGCCGGGCAGCTAGGCGACAGCACGCAGATGACGCAGGCTTCCGCATTGACCGAGCCGACTGATACCCGCGAGCTCATCGTGGAGTCCGCGTATCAGTGTTTCCGCAAACAAGGCCTGCAGAAAGCGACGATTGTCGACATCGCCAAGGCGGCCGGCGTCTCCCGCAGCACGATCTATGAGTACTTCCGCGACAAGGCCGCCATCGTCGAGGCATGCGCCGAACACGCGTCCGAGTGGTTCTATCGGGAAATGTCGCAAGCCATGGACCGGGGCGGCTCGCTGGAGGACAAGCTAAGCCGTGCCGCGGTATTCGTGACCCAGGCACGACGGGTCATCTCCTCCGAGGACTATTTCGACGTCGACGCGGTCAGCCTGCTGCTCACCAAGGACGCCGCAGTGTTACTGCGCGAGTGCGTCGACTTCCTCGCGCCGCATCTGGCCGCGGCCAAGCTGACCGGCGAGGTGCGCAAAGATCTGGACGTTCAGTCGGCCGGCGAGTGGTTTGCCCGAATCCTGTTCTCGCTGTTCAGTACACCGTCGTCGACACTGGACATGGACAACCCCGATGTCGTCGCCGACTTCGTGCGGGCACACGTCGTCCGGGGATTCGCCAACGATCGAGCCAACGACCGCCCGCGGCCGCGGCGCTGGACGAACGCCAGTCAGTCTTAATCGTCGGCGCAGATACGTAATTCGGGGTATCGATTGCGGTCGGGCAAGTGATGGGTGGCGACCACGACGGTGCGCTCTGCCGCGATCAGGCCACCCTGTGGATCGAGAAGACGGCGCAAGATGGGTTCGGCGTCGGCGGTGTCCAGGTGTTCCGTTGGCTCGTCGAGGAGCACGATGCGCGCAGGTGAGATGATCGCCCGCGCCAGTAGCAATCTCCTACGCTGGCCCGCCGAGAGCGCATCGGGCCCGGCAGCCAACACCGTATCCAGACCGTCAGGGAGTCCGGCCAGCCAGGGTCCCAAGCCAACCTGTTCCAGCGCGACGGCCACATTGCTGTCCGAGGAATCCCCGCGTGCAACCAGCAGATTATCCCGCACAGACGTCGCAAAGACGTGTGCATCCTCAGCGAAAAAGCTGACCGCACAGCGTAGATCGAGTTCGTTGATCAGCTGCAACGGTGTACCACCCAGCGTCACCTCGCCGCGCGCGGGAGTCAACAGGCCGGCAAGTGTCATCAATAGGGTCGTCTTGCCCGACCCGCTGGGCGCGGTGACCGCCAGTCGTGCGCCCGGCTCCAACTCCACCGTCACCGCGGTGCCGGTGGCCCGCCCATCGCCACGCGCGACAGGCACCTCGTGGGCGCGCAGCGTCGCGGTAGCTGCTGGATGAGGTAAAGCAGTCGCGGTGGCGGACCGAGGATCCAGAGCGACCACTGCGCTTTCCGCCGGCGTCAAGTCGAGCAGATGCCTTGCCGCTATCCGCGAACGCGTCCACTGAACAGCAGCGGCGGGTAACGGCGTCGCCGCCTCGAATGCAGACAGCGGCAACAACATCAAGATGGCTAACGTGGTCGGGGCAACCGTGCCGGCCAGTCCGATTGCGGCCACCGTGGCGCCCAGCACGCTGGCTCCGATAGCCGCTGTAGGAACTGCAGTCGCGAGTGCGGCGGGTCGGATAGCGGCATCGAGGGCGTCGCTCCAATCACGTTGCTGGCGTTGTGACTCCAGCACGAGACTCGGCAGTGTGCCTCCGACTTGTAATTCGGGCGCATGTTCCAGTGCCAGCATTGCCGCTACATCGCGACCGGAATGGTGTTGACGTGCAACCGCTTCCTGCGCGGTCGCGGCTTTCGCCGCCAGCCATGGCGCGATGATCCCGGCTACCAGCAAGCAGATTGCCATCAGCGCCGCAGCCGGCGCTGAGATGATCCCGATGACCAGGGTCGCGGCCAAAGCCAGCGCGACCGCGACGCCGAACGGCAGCACGGAACGGACCAACACGTCGGCCACCTGATCGACATCGGCGCCCACTCGCGCGACCAGTTCCCCGCTGTGTAATCGAGTCGCATCGTCAACCCGTCCGTGGGCCAGGCGCGAATAGATCTGCGTACGCGCCGTGCCCGCCGCCCGCAACGCGGTGTCGTGGGCAACCAGGCGCTCGCAATAGCGCAGCACGCCACGGGAAATGGCGAATGTGCGGACAGCTACCACCGCGATCGCCAGATCCAGCACGGGCGGCATCTGCCAGGCGCGGGTGATGAGCCACGCCGACAGTCCTGCCAGTGCAAGGGCGCTGCCGAGCGACGAAACCCCCAGTGCGATGCCGAGCAATAACCGTGGCAGCCGCGGGCGTAGCAGTGGTATCGCTGCGAGTAGCGGTTCAGACGCGGGCATGGTCGGCCACTCCTGCCCCGCGCACCTCGACGAGGTCATCACCGATCCCGAGAATCTGCTCGCGGTGCCCGACCACGACAACCGTGTCACCGGCGCGCGCCCGTTCCACGATTGCGTGCAGCACCCGGGCTTCGGTGGCAGCATCCAGGTGGGCGGTGGGCTCGTCGAGCAGCAGTATCGGCGAACGCGATCCGAGCGCTCGGGCCAACGCGAGGCGCTGTCGCTGCCCGAGTGAGAGGCCGACACCGCCGCGCCCGATCACCGTTCGCACTCCGTCCGGCAGTTTCGCCAGCACGTCGTCAAAACCAGCTGCCGCACAAGCTGTTTCAGTATCTGCAAGAGCGCCGAAGAGCGATAGATTATCGGCGACGGTTCCGGGAACCAGCACAGGGCGCTGCGGCAGCCAGCACACTTGCTTCCACCAAGCGTTCGGTTCGAGATCCGCGATATCGAGTCCGGCCACGGTGATTCGGCCGCTGGTTGCGGTAGTGACCCCGGCGATGGCCTCCAACGCAGTGCTTTTCCCTGCGCCGTTGCCGCCGGTGAGCACGGTGACCCGGCCCGGGCGGATCGCCGTACTGAGGTTCTGCGGGCAATACCCGTCGCGACCTTCGACGCTCAGCGTGTGCAGAACAATGTCGGCGCCACGAGCCGCCACCACGCGAGAACCCGGCACCGGGTTCGGACACTGCTCGATCAGCTCGAAAGCTTTGTTGGCCGCAGCTCGGCCATCTTGCGCGGCATGGAATTCCACGCCGATCCGGCGCAGCGGCCAGTAGACGTCGGGTGCTAGCAGCAGCACTGTCAAGGCGATGCTCAAGGTGATCTCGCCAAAGACAAGGCGAAGGCCGATGCTGACAGCGATCATGGCAACCCCGAGGGTGGCAAGAAGCTCCAACACCAATGCCGAGAGGAATGCGATCCGCAACGTCGCCATCGCCGAGCGCCGGTGGGCCGCGGCCAGATCGGCAATGCGATGCTCGGGGCCGTCGGCGCGCCCTAACGCCCGCAGTGTCGGAATTCCGGCGATCAGGTCCAACAATCGAGCCTGCAGCGTGGCCATGGCGGCTAACGCCGACGCGGAGCGCTCAGCGGTCGCGAGGCCGATCAGCACCATGAAGATCGGGATCAACGGCAGCGTGATCGCAACGATGAGAACCGATTCGAGGTCGTAGAAACCAAGCACCACCGCACTGATCGGAGTAAGGATCGCTGCCAGCAGCAACGCCGGCAGGTAAGCAGTGAAATACGGTCGCAGCGCGTCGAGTCCGCGGGTCACCACCACTGCCGTGTCGTCGCGCAGTGCTGCCAGCTCCCTGGGTTGCCGGGCGGTGACTGCCACCAGTACCCGGGTGCTGAGATCGGTGATCGCCGCGCTGGCCCCGCGCTGGCCCAGACGCGTTTGAAGCCAGTGCGCCACGGCGCGCACCATCCACATCGACAACAGCAACGCCAACATCGGCGCCCACTGCGCCAACGTGCGTGCTGAGGGGTCGCTGATGACGCGAGAAGCAATGTGCGCCAGTAGGATCGCTGAAACGATCGCGCAACCGGAGATCACAACACCGCATAACACCGTCGCGGCCAAAAAACGGCGCAATGCCGTGGACGTTCGCAGAAGTCGCGGATCCAGCGGGGCCTGACTGCTCTTGCTCAGGGCACTCGCCTTGCCAGGCCGATCGACGGCGGTATTCGGTCGGCCGAAATACGCTGACGGAAAACCCAATAGGTCCAGGCTTGATACGCCACCACCAGCGGCGCGAAGATGGCAGCGGCCCACGTCATGATTTTCAACGTGTAGGCGCTCGAGGACGCATTGCTGACCGTCACGCTCCACTGCGGATCGAGCGTCGATGGAACCAGATCGGGATACATTGCCCCGAACAGCAACACGACGACGGCGGTGATCACCACAGCGCTGCAGGCGAATGCCCAACCCTCGTGACTGCGAGTGAATACCAGTGCGACGGTGGCCAGTTGCGCTACCACGGCGACGGCGAGCGCCAGCCACGTCCAGGTCTTGCCGTGTGCGACTTGCGTCCATACCCCGAACGCGGCCACGAGTGCGGTGACCGGTAGCGACAGCCATACCGCAACCCGCAACCCGTCGTCGCGGACCGGTCCAGATGTCTTCAGCACAACGAAGATCGCGCCGTAAAGCAGGAACAGTCCGCAGGTGGCCAGGCCGCCTAGCAGCGTGTAAGCGTTGAGCACATCGGTGATCGACAAGTGGACTTGATGCTCGGCGTCGACTGGTAGGCCGCGGACCAAGATTGCGAAGGCCACCCCCCACAGCACCGCGGGCAACCAGGAACCGGTCGCAATGCCTACATCGGCCCAGCGACGCCACTTCGGGTCGTCGATTTTGCCGCGCCATTCGATGGATACCGCGCGAACGATCATGCCGAACAGGATTGCCAACAATGGCAGGTAGAGCGAAGAAAAGACGGTGGCGTACATGCCCGGAAAGGCGGCGAACATCGCCCCGCCGGCAGTGAGCAGCCACACCTCGTTGCCGTCCCACACCGGACCAATGGTGTTGAGCACCGCCCTGCGGCGTGGCTCCCGCTCGCCGCTGCCCATCCGGGCTATCGGCTCCATCAGCATGCCGACGCCGAAATCGAAGCCCTCAAGAATGAGAAATCCGAGAAACAACACCGCCAGAAGACCGAACCACACGTCGTGCAGCGCCATCGAAGGCTCCTTCCTGCCGGCTAGGCAGCCATCAGTAGGCGAATGACAACGGCGCGACGTCGTCGGCACCGGGCGGTGCCGCCGGGGCAGGCTCCGCGTCGTGTTCCAGTGGCCCCTCAACGACATAGCGCTTCAACAGCCAAAACCAGACGACGGCAAGAACCGCGTAGATCAGCGTGAATGTCACGAGGGAGATGACCACCAACGCAGGCGCATGGCGGGACACACCGTCGGCAACCACTAAGTGGATCTGCGGGTCGCCGGTCGGGTTAGGCGCGACGATCCACGGCTGGCGACCCATCTCGGTGAAGACCCAGCCGGCACTGCTGGCCAGAATGGGAGTGGGCAGCGTCAGCAGCGCGAAGTAGGACAGCCACCGCTGACGAGGGACACGCCCGCCACGAGTCAGCCACAGTGCAGCGAGGGCGAACAACACTGGGATGAGCAGGAATCCGATCATCGCGCGGAACGACCAGTAGGTGACGAAAAGGTTCGGTCGGTAGTCTCCCGCACCGAATCGCTGTTGGTCGGCACGCTGGATGTCACGCACACCCTGCAGCGTCACGTCATGAAACCGGCCTTTGGCCAAAAACGGTAGGACGTAAGGTACTTCGATGACGCGGGTGAGGCTGTCGCAGTTGTTCTGCCTGCCGACAGTCAAGATGGAGAACTCGGGATCTGTTTGGGTATCGCACAACGATTCAGCAGAAGCCATCTTCATCGGCTGCTGATGAAACATCAGTTTGCCCTGAGCGTCTCCGCTGAAGAACAGTGCCAGGGTCGCTGCCAGCGCGACCCAACATCCCAAGATGGTGGCTGGACGGTAGATGCTGTGACCATCGCTGCCATCTGGTCGGCTGTGCGAGCGGACCATCCACCAAGTGCTCACCGCCGCAACGAAAATGCCGCCGGTCAGCAACGAGGCGCTGACGGTGTGCCCGAACGCAGCCAGACCGGTGTTGTTCGTGAAGAGCGCCGAGATGCTATTGAGCTCCGCGCGCTTGGTCGTGGGGTTGTAGTGGGCGCCGACCGGGTGCTGCATGAACGAGTTCGCCGCGATGATGAAGAACGCGGACGCGTTCACGGCAACGGCGACAATCCAGATGCAGGCGAGGTGGACCGGGCGCGGGAGTCGGCTCCAACCGAAGATCCACAGCCCGAGGAAGGTGGATTCGAAGAAGAACGCGGCCAAGCCCTCCATGGCCAGCGGAGCGCCGAACACGTCGCCGACGAAACGTGAATACTCACTCCAATTCATCCCGAACTGGAATTCCTGGACGATGCCGGTGGCAACGCCGAGCGCGAAGTTGATCAGAAACAGCTTGCCGAAGAACTTGGTCAGTCGATACCACGCAACGTTGTCGGTGCGCACCCACACGGTTTGCATGACGGCGATCAACGGTGCCAGACCGATGGTGAGCGGGACAAAGATGAAGTGGTAGACGGTGGTGATGCCGAACTGCCACCGTGACACGTCGACAACATTCATGGTTCCAGCTCCCGCTAACCGAACTCAACACCACGACGCACTTGTAGTAGATAGCCGTTCATATGGAACGTATCCCCTCGATCAGCGTTCTGCCAGGGTCAAACGCCTCATTCGCCGTGCTCCCTTCCTGGGCTCCGTGGGTGGCCAGCGCTCACTGAGACAACGATTAATGGGGTTCATTTTCGTTTAGGACTCCCATTAGGTGGTCAGGCGGCCGTACTGCGCGATATCGGCTGGCTGCGGCGGGTATCCAGCCGATGACGGTCAGATACAGCCCGACCAGGGCGACGATCGCCGTACACACCTGCCACCAAGGCGCGACGCCAACGGCGTTGTTCCCCATAGACAGATACGCGTGAGGGAAGGCCATCAGCGCCAGGCCCTTGAAGGCGGTCAGCCATCCCAGTAGCGACACGATGGTCGCCGCAACTCCGCGCCAGTAGGGGTGCAGGACGATGACGATGAGGCCCATCGGCAGCACGAATGCCCCGGTGACCCATGGCCAGACAGAGTCTGCGTCGAATTGCGCTAGCAGTGTGCGCATGGAGGAGGCACGGGCCACCATCGTGAGCGCCGCAACGATGAGGTAGGGCCCGAGTATGCGGGCGAACAGGCCTGTGCGAGCTTGGATCTGCGGTGACGAACTCATGGACGTACTCCCTTCGGCGGAGTCATCGGACAGCGACGAGACCGGTGTTGACATCGTTGGGATGCTGAAATCCCATGGGTTATTCCATCCGCTTATGCGGCCCAGCGATAGGGCCTGACGTCCCGCCCGTGTAGGGGCGTAGGTCACTCGCTGCGGGATTGCGTCGAGGCACGGCAAGGCGGGCATCAGCGCCCGTTCAATAGCCGCTTACGACCGGCGTCGCGGATCGCGTGCTCGGGATTTCTAGGGACTTTTGGCAGCGGTTTGAGCGTCTGTCGGCACTGGGTGCGGCTGCGGCAATGACTGACAATGAGCCGATGTCAGTGCTGAAATCCGACGAACTGAACCTGATCGACGAATACTGGCGTGCGGCCAACTACCTGTCGGTGGGCCAGATCTACTTGCTGGACAACCCGCTCCTGCAGGAGCCGTTGCAAGCCGAGCACGTCAAACCCCGATTGCTTGGACACTGGGGCACCACGCCAGGGCTCAACCTGATCTATACGCACCTCAATCGGATCATCCGGACGCGTGATGCGAACGTCATCTACATCACGGGCCCGGGCCACGGCGGGCCGGGCCTGGTCGCCAACGCGTACCTAGAGGGAACCTACAGCGAGGTGTACACCGGGATCGGCGAGGATTCCGAAGGTATGCGGAAGTTGTTCCGCCAGTTCTCCTTTCCTGGTGGCATCCCCAGCCACGTAGCCCCGGAGACGCCGGGCTCCATCCACGAGGGGGGTGAACTCGGTTACGCTGTGGTTCACGCCTACGGCGCGGCATTCGACAATCCGGATCTGGTGGTGGCCTGTGTCATTGGCGACGGTGAAGCCGAAACGGGTCCGATGGCCGCCAGCTGGCACTCGAATAAGTTTCTCAACCCGGTGACGGATGGGGCAGTCCTGCCGATCCTCCATCTGAACGGATACAAGATCGCCAACCCGACCGTGTTGGCGAGAATTCCCGCAGCGGAACTGGATTCACTTCTTCGCGGGTACGGCTATCTGCCGATCACGGTAGAAGGCGATGACCCGACAGTTGTGCATCAACGTCTAGCGGGCGCGCTTGACGATGCTTTCGATCAGATCGCGGCCATCCAGAAAGCCGCGCGGGGTGACGGAGTCACTCATCGGCCAACGTGGCCAATGATCGTATTGCGAACTCCCAAAGGATGGACGGGTCCGGCGATCGTCGACGGGGAGCAGGTCGAGGGAACGTGGCGCTCGCACCAGGTTCCGCTCACGGAGACGCGTACCAACTCCAAGCACCGAAACCAGTTGGAAGAGTGGATGCGCGGCTACCACCCGGAAAAGCTCTTCAATCAAGACGGAGCACTGCGCGCCGATCTGCGAGCGATGGCGCCCATCGGCAACCGCAGGATGAGCGCGAACCCGCACGCCAACGGCGGCCTTCTGGTGCATGACCTCGACATTCCGGACTTTCGCAACTACGCGGTGACTGTCACCGAACCGGCCACTGAAACAGCCGAAGCGACAAAGGTCCTCGGCACTTTTCTGCGCGACATCATCGCCCGCAACGGTGACCGGTTCCGGCTAATGGGACCCGACGAGACCGCGTCCAATCGCTTGTCCCCCGTCTTCGAGACCACTGATCGCGCGTGGATGGCTGAAACCACTGTTGGCGACGATCATCTCGCCACCGATGGCCGAGTGATGGAGGTACTCTCGGAGCACCTCTGCCAAGGGTGGTTGGAGGGCTACCTGCTGACCGGTCGCCATGGTCTCTTCAACTGTTACGAGGCCTTCGTTCACATCGTCGACTCAATGGTCAACCAGCACATCAAGTGGCTCGCCAGCAGTTCGCAACTTCCTTGGCGCCAACCTATCGCCTCGCTCAACTACCTGCTCACCTCGCACGTCTGGCGCCAAGACCACAACGGCGCCTCGCATCAGGACCCGGGTTTCATCGACCATGTCGCAAACAAGAGACCCGAGGTAGTGCGTGTGTACCTACCCCCGGACGCGAACACTCTTCTTTCGGTGGCCGACCACTGTCTGCGCAGTCGCAACTACGTCAATGTCGTTGTCGCGGGCAAGCAGCCGGCGCTGACGTACCTGAGCATGGACGACGCAGTCAAGCACTGCACGCGCGGTCTCGGTATTTGGGAATGGGCGAGCAACGCCGCCGGCGAGCCCGATGTCGTCCTTGCCTGCGCAGGAGACATTCCGACGCTGGAAACACTGGCTGCCGCGGACATTTTGCGTCGCGAACTGCCGAATCTGCACGTCCGAGTAATCAACGTCGTGGACATCATGCGGCTCCTACCTGATTCGGAGCATCCGCATGGTTTGCCCGACAGGGAATTTGACTCGCTTTTTGGAACGACCACACCCGTCATATTCGCGTACCACGGATACCCATGGCTGATCCACCGGTTGACCTACCGCCGGACTGCCCATGACCATTTCCATGTACGAGGATTCAAGGAGCGGGGCACCACGACAACACCTTTCGACATGGTGATGCTCAACGACCTCGACCGGTTTCACCTTGTCATAGATGTCATCGACCGCGTCGACGCGCTGGGCAACCGTGCCACCGAGCTTCGACAGCGGATGGTCGACGCCCGGCTAGACGCTCGTCGCTACACAAGGGAATACGGCGAGGACGACCCAGCCATTGCGAACTGGGCCTGGGACCAAAGTTTCACGCCGCCAGCCTGACCGGTGATCAGACGGGGCCCGCGGCCTCGTGAAGCACGGAGTTTGACGAGAAAGCCGGCCTCGCGAGCGGGCCCGATGGCATCCGAATCGGGGACCTATGGCCCTGCCGCCGCCAGGCGTCTCGGAGAACCCTGAAGACAGGTAAAAGATCGGGAGGTCGACAAATGCCAACTACCGCGGTGGAAACCGACGTCATCGAAGATGCGGTGCGGACCGCATGCCGCGCGCCGTCACTACACAACAGCCAGCCCTGGCAGTGGGTGTTCAACCGCGGACAACTGCGGCTATTCCTCGATCCAAGTCGGATACTGGACACCGACCACTCCGCACGAGAAGCGCTGATCAGTTGCGGCGCCGCGCTCGACCATCTGCGGGTGGCGATGGCCGCGGCCGGGTGGCAGTCGCACATCGACCGATTCCCCAATCCCCACAGTCCCAATCACCTTGCGTCGATTGAATTCACCCCGACGGGATTCGTGACCGAACGAGATCGCAAGCTCGCCAGCGCCATCGGAGCACGCCACACCGACCGCCTGCCGTTCAGCTCAGTAACAGCATGGCACTCCATCGAAGGAATACTGGCCAGCAACGCGAACCGACAAGCCGTACATCTGGAAATCATCGCCGACGAATTGCACCCGCGGCTCGAGGAGGCGGCCCAAATCGCGGAGTCGTTACGGCTCTACGACACTCCGTACCACAACGAACTGCACTGGTGGACGGCACCGTTCGCGCCATCGGAAGGAATCCCCTACAGTGCCCTCGTCTCGGCAGCCGAGGGTGACCGCGTCGGAGTCGGACGGATATTTCCCGTCCCTCGTCGACCCGAAAGACGCCTCGAAATTCCCGAAGACCACGCCAAGGTCCTGCTGCTGTCCACCGACGACGACACTCGCGCCGATGCGTTGGCTGTCGGCGAAGCGCTTTCGGCAACATTGTTGGAATGCACCATGGCCGGCCTGGCGACGTGCCCGGTCACGCACCTCACCGAGCTCGCCGTCACCCGCGAACTCATCCGGTCGTTCATTGACTATGACGCCGTACCGCAAGTCCTCATCCGTGTGGGCGTGGTGCCCGTCGCCGAGAAGGCGCCGCCGCCCACACCGCGGCGTCCACTCTCAGCAGTTCTACGACTCAAGGCTTGAGGGGAATAGCAATGCGCGATTCGACCACACCGCAATTGCCGATCGTCGTCGGCATCGACGGCTCGCAGGCAGCGATCCAGGCCGCGGAATGGGCTGTCGAGGAAGCTGTCAGCCGAGAGGTCCCGCTGCGATTAGTCGAAGTGATCTCGCAGCAGGCCGCGCCGGCGCCGGTTGCGTCCGTAGGCAATGTCCGGATGGAGATTGAATACGCGCAGACCGCGCTGAGGATAGCTGCCGCTGCGGTGGCCGCCTGGGCGCAGCGCTATCCCAACGTGGAGTTCCACGCGCTGGCCACCCGAACCGGTAACGGCGATTTAGTTGACGAGAGTGGCCGCCGGATACAACTCGCCGTGATTAGCGGCGCTGAAGTCGACCAAATCACGAGTCTCGTTGGGCCACATAGCCACCCCACCCTCGGACACGCGGATTGCTCGGTTCTGGTTGTCCGACACTAGCAGCGACGACAAGCGGAATACCCCGGCGGCTGAAGTCAAACCTGAGTCTCACTGAGCCATAACGACATCAGCTGAAGACTGATCCGTCCAGATATTCGACGATGTCACCGTGTCTCGGTGATCTTCAGCGGCTCAGTGACTGGGCAGCTCGCCAAGCCGCCAGCCAGTAGACATAAATTTTTGTCGCGTAAATCGTTGTGGTGAAGGAGATTACGGCATCAGAAGGCAGTTTCTGCGAAGCAGGCGACGAAGCTTTGGCGGACACCGCGATCGGGGCGTCCCAACCGCCGGCGTCTCAACTAGTAAGCCGGCATCAAACACGCGACGGTTCAAAGAGAGCATCAAATCGACTGTCCGGCAACACACACTCCGGCATCACAGCCGCCGAGCACGCTGCCCGATGCGGGCACATTCACTAACCCGTGACCTGCCACATCAACTGAATCTGGAACAAAACACCCCGACTCCAAACTGGGTGGACTCAGTGTTGGGATCGCTTCCTTCCGGCAAATGAGCTTTCACGAAACGGAACCGGAGTGACTCCCCCATCGAGGCAGTCTCCGGCGGCGATTCTGTGCGTGGGCCTGACGGGATGTAGCGATAGGGGTCTAACGGCCCTAGAGCGTATTGAGCCGTGGGCTATGCCCTGCGTGAAAATGTGATGAAACTATTATGTGGTGTGACCAGCCTGGTAAATCCCGAGGCGAGCTTTACCCAACTGCGCCAGGCGCTTCCTCCAGACGTTCAATTGATAACAACGACCAACTTTGACGACGTGAGCGATCAGGACCTTGAGGGCGTAGAAGCGATCGCGACCGCACTGGCGCCGGTGACGGACGAGCTCATGGGCAAGCTGCCGAAGCTACGCATCATTCAGGCGTGCAGTCACGGCTTTGATCATATCGACATTCAGTCGGCGAGACGTCGTGGAATTCCCGTATGTAATGTTGGCTCGAGTGGCGCGGAAGACTTCGACGTTGCGGAACTGGCAATGCTTTTTATGTTGGCACTCTCGCGCCGTCTGGTGGAAGCAAACCAGGGCTTGAGGCAGGCGAGTGGAATCAGCCGCACTTACTAAGCCATCTTGGGCTCACTGAACTTCATGGCAAAACGCTAGGTGTTGTCGGGCTCGGTGAGATCGGTACCGATCTGGCCTTCAAGGCTCGAGGAGAAGCGGATTGCCGGCGCTGCCGTGGACGTCTTCGACGTCGAGCCGCCGCCTCCTGATCATCCCTGGCTGGGTGCACCTCGGCTATACGTGACCCCTCACCTAGGGGGTACATCGCGCGAAGCCATCCTGCGTATCGGACAGGCCGGGATAGACAATGTGCTGCGTTTGATAGGTGGCGAACCGCTGCGCGACATTGTCAACGCCGGAGCTTAGATATATTTTTAGTAGTCACGGGTGCTACGGAATCGCGTTGGGCTTCAACATGTTCCACGATATTCATCGGGATCGATACGCACGAGTGCGCCAAAGCTAGACCCGGCGTACCGCAGTTGGCGCGGCGCGCAGGGTCACTTCCACGGAACACCGCAGCAAAGACAAAATGCGCCCCCCGCCAGGCTGATACCGTTCGTTTTACGTCCGGAAGTATCCCGGACGGGCACCCACTCGTGTCGCGGTGATCTCTAGAGCGTTCCAGAACTTGGCGTTGGACAGCGGTCACGCATCGTCGAGCGCGGGGAAGAGTAGTTCCTGTACGAGCAGCTGCAGCGCCGCGGCTACCGGAATCGCAACCAGCGCACCCACAATCCCGAGGAGCGCCGCCCCGATCAGGACGGCGACTACGGTGACGACCCCAGGCACCTTGACGACGCGCCCAATGACCTTGGGGACCAACAGGTAGTCCTCGAACCACCGGAACACGATGTAGAAGGCGATGGTGGCGATGCTGACCGGAATGGAGACAGTAAGCGCTGCCAGGGCGACCACGAACCCGGCGACGGTGGAACCGTAGGGAACGAGGTCCAAGATCGCGACGAAAGCACCGAGCAGCAAAGGGTACGGGACGTCGAAGATGATGCACCAGATAAAGGTGGCCACCCCCGCGATGACCGAGGTCATGACGTTGCCCATAACGTAGGCACCGACCTTGGAGAAGACCTCATCGCCGAGGAGGATCGCACGCGGCCGTCGGGAGCGCGGCGCCAACCGGTACAGGGTCGCGCGGAGGCGGGGCAGGTCGGCCAGGAAGTAGACGGTTAAGACCACCACGATCCCGAGGTCGGCCAAGGCACCGAACATCGCTGATCCGGCTTTGACAAGTCCGGCAACTGCCGGGCCGCCCGAGCTGTTGATCGCGTCGGTGATCCGTTTCTGCAGATGGAAACGGTCGTAGAGCCGGCCGATCACCGACGAGTGATCTTGAGCCTGCTGGAGGTAATGCGGTGCCTGCGCAATGAATTCGCGTGCCTGCTCGGCAAGCGGGGGAATCGCCGCCGCAACAGACCCCGCAAGAAGGGTGAACGTCAGCACCACCACCACAGTGACCGCCGCCCATCGGGGGAGTCTCCGGTTGACCAGCCACGATGCCGCGGGCTCGAGTCCCAGTGCGAAGAAAAACGCCACACCGATCAAGACCAGCACCGAGGACATCGACGCGAGGACACGCACCGCGCCGTACGTGACGGCCACGCCCACCGACGCGACCAACCCCACATAGAACGGAGAGCCCCGATCAAATGGCAGCCCCCGCGGGCCGAGCGGGTGCTCGTCGGAACGCATTTGTGCGGCAACGAGTTCGGCTTCCGCGATCGGCCCTTTGTCTTCGCTGCGCCTTTGACCTGTCAGATGGTGATGACCCGCACCGGCGAGGTCGTGGTCAGGCTCGTCACTGCGCCCGGTGTCGACCACTGCGTCCTACCCCCTTCATCGGGTGGAAGTGTGGGCCGTCACGCGACCGCTGGCGACGGCGGCGGATCACTTGCCACCCGTTGGTGCCTGTCGACGGTGGGTGCGCAGCCGGACCCCGACCCGTTTGCATTCCGCTGAGCTCATTACATTCGCTCCAATCGGGCAAAGGACCTATTTCTGCGAAGTATCCCGCGAGCCGCCTTCATCAACGAACTCGGACTCGGTTTTAAAGTCGGGTGTGTTGCCGGCCGTTCGAGCACGCCCAAGTCGCGGGGGCTGTTTGGCCGGACACCATTGCCGGGCGCGGAGTCGTCGGCACCGGCATCAGCAGTGTTCCTCGCCGACGACGCCGCCGCGGCTCGTCTAGGCTGCGTCGCGGGTGAAGCCTGAGTGCGATGCGGTAGCTGACATGCATTTCTACTCGATAGGGTGGGAAGACTGTCCGTACTACGTGCGGCCATCGCCGCATTATCTGCAGCTGATAGGGCGTCTTCTGCGTGATCCCCAAGGAGGACGATCAACATCCCTTGGGGTACGGACGAGAGGCCTACTTCTGGGCACTGATCGCGGCCACCGCCGTGTTCGTCGCTGCTGCGGCGTTCTCCTTGCGCGAGGGCATCAATGAGCTGATCCACCCCAGCGTCACCTCATCGTTCGCGGTGGTCTATGTCGTGTTTGCGATCTCCGCCGTCATTGATCTGATTCCTATCGTCAATCCCGCGGCCAGATGAGCACCCAAGCACGCCGCCGCCATCGGGACCTGCTTGCTCAATCCAGGGCGACGTCCGACCCCAGCCTGCGGGCTGTGTTCGTCGCAGACACGGCAGCAATTGTGGGAGACGTGGTCGCGTTCGCCAGCGTGGCCCTCAATCAGATCACCGGGTCGTCAACACCCCAAGGAGTGGCTGCGGTGCTCATCGCGCTGCTGCTCCTACGCCTCAGTGTTCGGCTCATCAAGCGCAACCACGACTTCCTGGTTGGCGCCTGGCTGCTGACCCCCGCGGGCTCCCCAGAAGCGCGGTGACGGTGACTCCACAGGCAGCATCACCTCAACGGTCGGCGACATGATGCACCTCGGTGACGAACTGACGGGCGAATCTCTCACCCAGCCACTCCAACCGGGTGACGAGCAGAGAATACGAACCTTTCTTCTTGAATACCCGGGAGTGACCGCCATTCGCGAAGTCCTCGTCACATTCCTCGGCCCGTTCCGATTATGGATAATCGCCCGCGTTGACATCGACGATGAGCTCCGCGGAGTCGGGTCTAAAGCATGAGTCGGAACACATCTACCGCGTCGACGTCGTTATTGGTGGAGCAAAGGCCGCGCCGTAGTTGACTGTCACTTTTGAATTCAGGCGTGCAGCGGTCCCGGTGGGACCGTCGATTCCGTCGCTTCGCTGAAACGTTAACGCAGAATCCAGTGGATGTGGCATGCCACAAGCCCAGAGCAACGAGATATGTTCTGGCTCAAGTTTTTACACCCGACTCGATGCCGCGCAAGAGTGAACGGAAGGCCGTCCACTCCGCGAACCCGGTCAGCTGTCAGCGCGGAATCGGAACATTAAGGGACCTTCGGCCCTAGGTACGGGTGCCCAGGTCATCGTCGGAGCGTGCGAACGCCGACAGACCAGAGGCTGGACCACAAGGCCCATTTCATGAAGGACTCATGGCACCTTCATGACTATCGCCAAAGACTCTATGAACTAACCGATTTCAGGCACATCGTCGGGTGGCCGTCGTGGGGTGATCGACCGGAAGACACGGCTGGAATAAGGGTCCTCGGACCGTCTGATTAGGGACCAAGGGCCCACGACCGGCGCGTCGACGCGGCATAACGTTCTTCTTGACGAAAGGAGATCAAAATGGTCTCGAAGGCAACGCATTACGGAATCATCGTCGGAGTCGACGGATCGCCCGCCTCAGATGCCGCTGTTGGTTGGGCCGCCCACGACGCGGTCATCCGTGGCATACCGCTGACCTTGATGCACGTGGAAAACCCTGCGGCGCCGACGTGGGCGCAGGCCCCGCTGCTGGAGGAATTGGCGGGATGGCAGGAAGCCGAGGGTCGTAGCATCCTCGCAAACGCATTGAAGATCGCCCATGACACCGCGGGCGATACCGTGCAGATAGCGATCAATGCCGAATTGCTGTTGTCGGCCACCGTCCCGACGCTCGTCGACCTTTCAAGAGATGCCGAGCTGATCGTCGTCGGCACCGACGGGCGCGGAGCATTGACCCGCGGTTTGCTCGGCTCGGTGAGTTCTGGACTGGTGCGGCACGCCCACTGCCCCGTCGCAGTCATCCACGACGAGGATCCTCTGACACCAAATCCCGCGCAGACTCCCGTACTCGTGGGAATGGACGGCTCACCCTCCTCGGAGCTCGCTATGGCGATCGCGTTCGACGAAGCCTCGCGTCGCCGCGTCGATTTGATAGCGCTGCATGCGTGGTGTGATGGGGAGGCGAGCGATTTTCCAAGTTCGGATTGGCCGGAAGTAAAGGCAGAAGAAAAAAAGCGCCTTATGACCGGGGCGCTGGCGGGTTGGCTAAAACGCTATCCCGACGTGACTGTGCAGACACGCCTCGTTTGCGACCGACCAGCCCGCGCCCTCGTCGAAACATGCAGAGCCGCACAGCTTGTCGTCGTCGGGAGTCACGGGCGGAATGCCTTCACCCGCACGCTCTTGGGGTCGGTCAGCAACGCGGTCGTTCAATCCGTTCGCGTGCCGGTGATCGTGGCTCGGCCAGTCGAGGCCTAGCGGGTACAACCGTCGCCGTCTCAAGCTTGACCACAACGAGCTGGGCCGCCGTAGTTGTCACAGGGGTGTGACCGGCGGCGATCAGCTGGCCGGGGTGTTCATCTGCCTGCCAGGTTCGAAGCGCCGCATGTTCATCTGGCGGGTCTTCGATGGCAAAGGTACATACGTATCGCGGGATCAGGAGGCGTTGATGTTCTGCCGAATCAAGACGATCACCGCGACGGTCGCCATTGTCGCAACGAGTCTGACCGGGTGTGGCAGCACTAGTGGCGGTGGGGCCGCCAGCGGCGCCCAGCAGAACATGGCGGGCCAGATTTGTGGACTGCGGGGAGCCGCCAAACCGGAATACTCGAGGAAGATCCCGAAGATCGACGGCGGCGCGACGAGTTTGTCGGGTGCCGGGTCGACGTTCGTGGCGCCGGTCATGTCGGTGTGGACCAAAGACTACTCAGAATCCGACGGGGTGCAGGTCGCCTATCAGCCGATCGGCTCCGGCGGCGGTGTACAGCAGATCATCGCCGGCACCGTCGACTTCGGCGCATCCGACACCCCGATGAAGGACAGCGAGCTGAAGGCCGCGAAATTCGGCCCGATCCTGCACATCCCGTTGACGCTGGGCGCCGTCGTGCCCACCTACAACGTCAAGGGCGTCCAGACCGGCCTGAAGTTCGATGGTGACACGCTGGGCAAGATCTTCGCCGGCAAGATCACCAAGTGGAATGATCCGGCGCTGGTGGCGCTGAATTCGGGCGCGAATCTTCCCGACCAGCCGATCGCGGTGGCGCATCGCTCGGACGGCTCGGGTACCACCGCGGTGTGGACGGACTTTCTGACCAAGGAGAGCCCGACGTGGGTGCAAGCCCTTGGTGGCTCCGATAGGAGCTTCGGCAAGGACATCGCGTGGCCGGTGGGCATCGGCGGTAAGGGCAATGAGGGCGTTTCTGGGGTGATCAACCAGACCGACGGAAGCATCGGCTACGTCGAGTTGGCCTACGCGTTGGCACAGAACCTCAGTTACGGCGTCGTGAAGAACAAGGCCGGTAATTTCATTCAGCCCTGCGTCGCCACCATCACCGCGGGCACCCAAGGCATCGCCTACCCGCCGGATCTACGGGTCAGCCTGACTGACGGACCCGATCTCCACGCCTACCCGATCACCGGCACCACCTATGCGCTGGTGAATCAGAACCAGACCGATGCGGCGAAGGCAAAGGCGCTCGTCAACTTCTTCTCTTGGACCCTGTCGGCGGGTCAAGACGATGCTGCCAGCGTCAACTACGCCCCATTGGGTAAGGACTTGCAGGCGTTGGCCGTGGGCATGGTCCAAAAGATCACCCTCAACGGCGGCCCGGTCGGAAAATGATCCGGGCGGCAAAGGGGGAGCCGTGACGGCGGACGTCCTGGCCTCCGCCGACACGTCGGGGCCATCATCGGACGGCCGGTTCATCGATGGTCTTTTTGGGCGATTGATGGCCGCGGCGGCGCTGACCGTGATCGCGGTTTTGGTGGCAACGGCGGTGTTCCTTCTGATCAGGGCGTGGCCTGCTCTGTCGCATTACGGCCCGCTGAGTTTTTTTCACGCTCGCTGGGCGCCGTCAGAGTCGGCGGCGGCCTCATCCACACCGAATCCGTACGGGATCGTGCAGTTCATCTACGGAACCGTGGTGACCTCGCTGGTCGCAATGGCGATCGCGGTGCCGGTCGCCATCGGGGTGGCCCTCTACATCACCAATCTGTCGCCAGCGGTGCTTCGCCGGCCGCTGTCATCCTTGGTCGATCTGCTTGCGGCGATCCCCAGCGTGGTCTACGGCTTCTGGGGGG
>Ga0302325_10010575_pt1 | contig 19991 bp, 14 predicted proteins | sample Palsa_T0_2_FD_201948 | JGI IMG/M metagenome (GOLD analysis project Ga0302325, IMG submission 201948) | Peat permafrost microbial communities from Stordalen Mire near Abisko, Sweden - Palsa_T0_2 | ecosystem: Environmental > Terrestrial > Soil > Palsa > Peat permafrost | place: Sweden: Abisko...
CCCTCCGCGCCTACGAACAGCGACTTCACATCGTAGCCGGTGTTGTCCTTGCGCAGCGCCTGAGCGCACGGCAGCACGCGCCCATCTGCCAGCACCACCTCAAGCCCGAGCACCAGATCGCGCATCATTCCATAGCGCAGCACGCTCAAGCCCCCGGCGTTGGTGGAGAGGTTGCCGCCGATCTGGCAGCTGCCCTCGGATCCCAAGCTCAGGGGGAAAAGCCGCACGGCGGCCTCCGCGGCGGCGCGCACCTCGTGCAGCGTGCAACCCGCCTCGGCGAGGAGCGAATAGTTGAGTGCATCGACCGAGCGTATGCGCGCTAGGCGCCGCAGCGACAGCACGATCTCGGAGCCGGACTCATCGGGCGTCGCGCCGCCGCAGTAACCGGTGTTGCCGCCCTGCGCCACGACGCCGATCCGCTCACCGTTGCACCAGGCGAGGAGACGCGAGACTTCCTCCACCGTGCGCGGGGCGGCGACTGCAAGCGCACGTCCGTGATAGAGCTCGCGATGATCGACCAGGAAGGGCGCCATTTGCGCCGCGGAGCTGAGGAGCCCCTCGCGACCGAGGATGCCGAGCAGGCACTCTTCAATTTCTGACACCGCAAGCGTCGTCATGGCATGGGATCGCGCCGCGGAACGACGGTCCGCCACCTCAAGGCGGACACATCCTTGCGCTTAGGTGACCGGTGTTGCGCGCAGCGCCGCTATGCGTTCATCGATCGGTGGGTGGCTCATGAAGAGCCTGGCTAATCCGGTCGAGACTTTGCCCGTGGCGATGCCGAAGGCCTCGAGCTGCGCCGGCAGCGCTTCGTCGTGAACCGCCTTCAGACGCTCGAGCGCTGCGATCATGTTGCTGGTCCCGGCAAGGCGTGCGCCACCACGATCTGCGCGGAATTCGCGCTGCCGCGAAAACCACAGCACGATGATGCTCGCGAGCACCCCCAACACCAGCTGGCAGACGATGACCGAGATGAAATAGCCCGGCCCCTGGCCGCGATCGGATCGAAATACCGCGCGATCGACGATGTTGCCGATGATGCGCGACAGCACGATCACAAAGGTGTTCACCACACCCTGGATGAGAGCCAGAGTCACCATGTCGCCATTTGACACATGAGTGATCTCGTGACCGAGCACGGCCTGCAGCTCCTCATCGTTCATGCGCGCGAGGAGCCCCGAGCTCACCGCAACCAGCGCGTTATCGCGGCGTGCGCCGGTGGCAAATGCATTGGGCGCTGGCGAGTCGAAGATGCCGACTTCCGGCATGCCGATGCCGGCGTGCTGCGCAAGGCCGCGAACGATGGTCAACAGCCGCTGCTCGGAGGAATTGGCGGAGCGTGGATCGATGACCACGACGCCCATGGTGCGCTTGGCCATCCACTTGGACATCGCCAGCGAAATGAGCGAGCCGGAGAAGCCGAAGAATGCTGCAAATACGAGGAGTCCGGAGAGGCTGCTGCCCTGGGCCGCAAGCCAGCGGTCAAGCCCCAGGAGCTGTGCCACGATCGACAGCACGAGGACGATCGCAAGATTCGTGACGAGGAAGAGAAAGATGCGCTTCATGGCGGGGTTTTAAGTTTCCAGGACGGCACGCGACCGGGCCGCCGGCGGTGTTGTCAGCGTGGGGACCGAGGGGCCGTTTTTCAAGCCTGAGACGCTCACGCCTCAGTACGAGTTGCGGTCCTCGTTTTCATCCTCGTCGAGGTCATCCTCGTCGTCCTCGTCGTCCTCATCCTCGTCCCAATCCTCGTCGTCCTCGTCCTCTTCTTCCTCTTCTTCTTCGGCCTGGGATGCAGCCCAGCCTTCGGGCTCGGAGATGCGCTCGAGGTCCATCTCATGCCAGGCCTCGACATCGAGCTCCTCGATGTCGCCGTCCAGATATTCGATCTCAATGAGCTCGGAATCCTCATCCACGGATAGAACGCGAAATTGTTCTTCTTCTTCCAGGTTCTCGTACCACTGCGACGGAACCGGTTCGTAGTCTCTGCTCACCGCGCCAATCCTCAACGCTCTTCGGCCACATGGCCCGCAAGTTTAGGGGCATGGGTCGGGTGAAGGCAACGCTGTGGCGGCACTCTTCGGGTGCGCGCAGTCGCGGTTGAAATGCCGAATGCGTATAGTTTTCCGATGTCATCGCCGCTCGGCGCCGCCCGGCGCATCGTTGTCAAGGTGGGTTCAGCGTTGCTGGTCGATCGCGAGTCCGGCCGGATGAACCGCAGCTGGCTCGAGACCCTGGTGGCGGACCTCTTGCGCCTGCGCGCGCGTGGCCAGCAGGTGATTCTGGTGTCCTCCGGCGCCATTGCGCTCGGGCGCCGCGAGCTCGGGCTTGCCAAGGGACCGTTGAAACTCGAGGAAAGCCAGGCGGCTGCGGCCGTGGGACAGATCCGTCTCGCGCACGTCTACAAGGAGCTTTTGGACGAGCAGGGTGTCACCGTGGCGCAGGTGCTCCTGACGCTTGAGGACAGCGAGCGCCGGCGGCGCTACCTGAACGCACGTGCCACCCTCGAGGCGCTCCTCGCCCTCGGAGCACTGCCCGTCATCAACGAGAACGACACCGTCGCCACCGCCGAGATCCGCTATGGGGACAATGACCGGCTTGCGGCGCGCGTTGCCCAGATGACCGGCGCGGACTGTCTGATACTGCTTTCGGATGTCGAGGGGCTGTTCACAGCCGATCCCAACAAGGATCCCGGCGCGCAGTTCATCGCAACCGTTCGTCACCTGACCCCGCAGATCGAGGCCATGGCCGGAAGTTCGCTCTCCGAGACGGGTACCGGAGGGATGGCGACCAAGATTCTGGCCGCCAAGATTGCGGTGGCCGCCGGGTGTCACCTGTGCATCGCGGCGGGCCAGCCCCGGCATCCCGTGCGGCGCATCGAGGAAGGCGCGCGCTGCACCTGGTTCGTCCCGAGCTCGACCCCAGCGGCGGCCCGCAAGCAGTGGATTGCCGGGACTTTGAAGCCCGCCGGGTCGATTCTCATCGATGCGGGCGCGCTCAAGGCCTTGCGTGAGGGCAAGAGTCTCCTGCCCGCTGGCGTCGTCGGGACGCGCGGGCGCTTCGAGCGCGGCGATACCGTGAGCGTCGTCGGGCCTGATGGCGGCGAGTTCGCGCGCGGCATCAGTGCGTATTCCGATGCCGATACCGCACGAATCCAGGGGCGCCGGTCGAGCGAAATCGAAAGCCTGCTCGGATTTCGCGGGCGCGACGAGATGATTCACCGCGACGATCTGGCCATCCTGAAGGCCGCCGGAGCGACACATGACGAGGCGCCGGAAGCCGAGCGGGCTATACCGTGAGCGCAGCAGTCGAGGCCGACGAACTTGCGGTCACCAAGATTCGGGAGCTGATGAATGAGCTTGGCCTTAAAGCCAAGGAGGCCGCCGGGGTGCTCGCGCTTGCACCTGCCGAGGTCAAGAATGCTGCTCTCGCCTTTGCGGCCGCCGAACTGCGAATTCGACGGTCCACGATTCTCGCCGCCAACGAGCGTGATCTCGCCGCGGCGCGCGCGCGGGGCTTGAGCGCGCCGCTCCTTGACCGCCTGATGCTCGATGACGCGCGGGTCGAGGCCATGGCGCACGCGCTCAACGACATCATCGCGCTGCCCGACCCGATCGGAGTCGTCACCGCCCAATGGGAGCGGCCAAACGGCCTGCACATTCAGCGCATTGCCGTTCCTTTGGGCGTCATCGGCATGATCTACGAGAGCCGGCCGAATGTGACGGCGGACGCGGGAGCGCTGTGCCTGAAGTCGGGCAATGCCGTCATCCTGCGCGGTGGATCCGAAAGCGGCCATTCGAACCGCGCCATCCATGCGTGTCTCGTCGCGGGACTGACGCGAGCCGCGCTGCCTGCGCAGTGCATCCAGCTGGTCCCCACCGATGATCGTGCGGCCGTCGGCTGCATGCTCTCCGGCATGTGCGAGTACCTGGACGTGCTCGTGCCGCGCGGCGGCAGGAGTCTCGTGGAGCGTGTGCAGGCTGAAGCGCGCGTGCCCGTCATCGGCCATCTCGAGGGCAACTGCCACGTGTATGTCCACCGGGATGCGCAGGCGGCGATGGCGCGCGCGGTCGTGCTGAACTCGAAGCTGCGCCGCACGGGCGTATGCGGCGCGGCGGAGACATTGCTCGTCGATCGCGCCGCCGCGGCCACGCATCTCGCCCCGATCGTCCATGACCTTCTCGCGGCCGGCTGCGAGGTGCGTGGCGATGCGAACGTGCAGGCGGTCGATAAACGCGTGCGGGCGGCGGATGAAGAGGACTGGTACCGCGAGTACCTGGACGCGATCATCGCCGTGCGCGTCGTCGATGGCATCGATGCGGCGATCGCGCACATTGCACAGTACGGATCGGCCCATACCGAATCTATTGTGACCGAGGATGTGACCGCCGCGGAGCGCTTCCTGCGCGAGGTCGACAGCGCCATCGTGCTGCACAACGCCTCCACACAGTTCGCCGACGGCGGCGAGTTCGGCATGGGCGCGGAGATCGGCATTTCGACCGCACGTTTTCACGCGCGCGGGCCGGTCGGTGTTCAACAGCTGACGAGCTACAAATACGTCGTGCGCGGCCAGGGGCAGGTGCGGCCCTAGCAGATCACTCGGCACGGATGGCCCGCCGCATTGCACTCATCCGCTCGGCCGTAAGGCTTCCATTAGATATAGGCGCCGTCGCCAATATGTATTGCCTGACGGCGTACGGCATCTACTGTCGCATCGAGCTTGTTATCACAAGACTCTGAATAGACCCAGTTTTTTATTTAATTGGAACGCAATGAGCCGCCCACGCCCGGAGGATTCGCAACGCATCCGCGGCAATCCGGTCCGGGTCCGACCGAATCGCTCGCACGTCTTGCACATGCGGCGGAACTCAAACTCACTCACACGCTAGCGCTGCGCAAGCGCCGTGACACCACCGGCCTGGGAAAATGCGCGCATCCCGCGCGCGCGCAGTTCGCTTGCCGCCGCAAGGCTTCGTTGCCCTGCCGCGCACACGAGCAGGTATTTGCCGTCGACATCGAGCGCTGCATCGCCGTACAAGAGCGTACGCATGGGGATGTGCCGCGCCGTACGGCAGGGCGTGGGCCAGGCTTCCAGTTCCTGCGGTTCGCGGACGTCGACGACGACAAAACCCTGCGCGGCGGCCTCATCGAGCGAGGCAAAGGCTACTTCGAGAGATTCTTCATTCACGGACGAATCCTCCTGGTGTTTGTTGACGTGCACGCACGCACGGTCGCGGCATTCTGCGGCGCGCTGCGTGCGCAGCTTGGTGCTCGAGAGGGTGAGTAGATTGACGATCAGCACTTCGTCGCTGAGCTTTCCGGGTAGATCCAAGATGAGCTTCAGGGCTTCGAGCGCCTGCAGGCAGCCGAGCACTCCGGGAACCGGCCCGAGTACGCCCGCCTGTGCGCAGTTGCCGATCAGGCCGTCGCGAGTGGCTTCGGGCCATACGCAGCGCACACAGGCGGCGTCGGGATGCGCGCGTACCACCTGCAGCTGGCCTTCGTACTGATAGACGCTCGCAAGGATCACGGGCTTATTGAGTAGAAGGCCCGTATCGTTAAGCAGAAAGCGGGTGGCAAAATTGTCGCTGCAATCGATGACGAGGTCGTAGGGCGCGATGATGGTTGCGGCATTCGCGGCGTCGAGGCGCGCGACGTAGGCGCGTACCGCAACTTCCGGGTTCAGCGCGGCGACGCGCGCCGCAGCGAGTTCGGCCTTGGGCGCACCCACGTCGGCGAGCGCGTACAGAGTCTGGCGGTGCAGATTGGATGCTTCGAGCCGATCGCCATCGAGGAGGCCCAAATGGCCCACGCCTGCGCCTGCGAGATAGGTGATAACCGGCACGCCGAGGCCCCCGCAGCCGACCACGAGCACGCGGCTCGCTGCGAGCCGCGCCTGTCCTGCTGCGCCTACTTCCTTAAGTGCCATTTGGCGCGAGTAGTCGACGCGCGGCGCAGCGCTATGCCCGTGCGCGGGCGAGTGCGGCTCCTCCGCACCCGGCGCGCAGCGCTCGCAGTTCACCCAGCCGGTGTCGCCGCTTGCGTAGTGCTCCTTCTTCCAGATCGGCAGCCGGTGTTTGACCTCATCGATGATGTAGCGGCAGGCGCGGAATGCTTCATCGCGATGGCACGCGCTCACCCCCACCCACACGGCAAGCTCGCCCACGGCAAGCTTGCCCACCCGATGAACACACGCCGCGTGATCGATGCCGAAGCGCTCGGCCGCGGCGCTGAGGATGCGCGCGGCCTCCTTTTCCGCAAGCGGCGCGAAGGCCTCGTATTCCAGCGCCGTTACCGGCTTGCCCTCATTGAGGTTGCGCACCCAGCCTTCGAACGAGGCGTAGCCGCCGCTCGCAGGATCGAGGAGCCGCACGCGCAACTGCGGCACGTCAATGGGCTCGCTCGAGAGTTCAAAGGTCAGCATCGCAGCCGTGCCTAGCCGCCGGCCACGGGCGGAATAAATACGACCCGATCCCCGTCGGCAAGCTCCTGCGACCAGTCGCCGAACTCGTCGTTGACGGCTACTCGCAGCATCGCCGCGGGAAGCGAAAACGGATGCCGCGCCTGCAATTCCTCAAACAGCGCGCGCGGCGTTGCGGCGCGCGTGGCAACAGCTTCCTCGCTGCGACCGGCCTCTTCGCGCAGCAGCGCGTAATACTGGATGCGAATTTGTTTTGTGGGGGCGCCTGATGGCATGAATGCACTCACGGCCGCTGCATATTCCGCCGGTGTATTGATGTTGTCGAGCGCTCGCGGGTCGGGCGCCGCAATGAGATGCGCGTTCGCCTGCTGCAGGAATTTGCGCGGACATTGGCGCCCTTGCGCGAGGTATGCCGCAAGCGGCGCGCGGCTTGCCGGTTCATAGATGGCGCACAGCGGCTCGGGCAGGCCATCATGGCTTGACAGATAGGCGGTGGCGGCGCGCGCCGGATCGCGGGCACGCAGCAGGTGCTCGAGAGTTGCCGCATCGAGAAACGGCAGGTCGCAGGCGAGCACGAGCCAGGCGACCTCGGGGAACTCTTCCTGCGCGGCCATGATGCCGGCAATGGGCCCCAGATTCTCGCGGCGGTCGATGATCTGTGCAAAGCCAGCGCGTAGCGGGTCGTTCACCTGGTCGGCGCGCACGGAGACGAAGGCGCGCGCCGTGAGCGGCGCGACGAGACGCATCGCCTCGAGGAGCTGCGCGCGGCCGTGATAGGCGAGCGCCGCCTTGTCGGCGTGCATGCGCGAACTCCTGCCGCCGGCGAGCACCAGGGCGTAGACGGGCGCGCTCATCGGCGCTTCACCGTGCGCTTGCCGCCCGACTTCTCGAGCAGGCGGACGCTTGTGATCTCGATGTCGTGCGACAGCGCCTTGCACATGTCGTAGACGGTGAGCGCGGCCACGGTCGCCCCCGTGAGCGCCTCCATTTCAACTCCGGTGCGGTGATGCACCGCGACGCGGCACAAAATGCGCAGGCCGCCGCGCACGGCGGCGATTTCTATGCTGCAGTCATCGAGTGCGAGCGGATGGCAGAAGGGCAAGAGTTCGTGCGTGCGCTTCGCAGCCATCACGCCGGCGATGATCGCGGTGTCAAACACGGGGCCCTTCTTGGTGCGGTGGCCGGTCTTCTGCAAGGCGAGCGCCACCGCGCGCGGCAGGCGCATGCGCACCTGCGCCAGCGCCTTGCGCGCGGTCACGGGCTTCGCGCCGACGTCGACCATGCGCGGCCGCCGGTCGCGGTCCAGGTGTGAGAGCTTGCCTGCCACCTCAGCCGCCGATGTAATACATTTCGACTTTCGGCTGTGCCGCCGTCTCGCGCAGCCGCGCGCGCAGCTCGCTGTAGCGGTCGGTGCGGCCGAGCCAGACGGCGCGGATGCGCTCGAGCAGCTGTTCATCACTCGCGCCGCCACGCAGTGCATCGCGCAGGCTTGTCCCGGCGGTCGCGAAGAGACAGGTATAGAGGACACCGTCAGAGGACAGGCGCGCCCGCGAGCAGTTCCCGCAGAAAGGCTGCGTGACCGACGAAATGAAGCCGATCTCGCCCTGGCCATCGGCGAAGGCGTAGCGCTCGGCGACTTCTGCTCGATAGTTGCGCTCGAGTGCCTCGAGCGGCCAGCGCGCGCTGATGCGCGCGAGGAGCTCCTTCGACGGCACCACCAGCTCCGGCCGCCAGTCATTGCGATTGCCGACGTCCATGTATTCGATGAAGCGCACGATGACATCCGTGCCGCGGAAGTGTTCTACGAGATCAAGCGCAGTCGAGTCGTTGACGCCGCGCTCGATCACCGCATTCACCTTGATGGGCGTAAGTCCGGCGCGGCGCGCGTGCGCAATGCCGTTCAGTACCTCCTCGACGCTACCGAGACCGCCGCTCATCCTCGCAAAGATGGCAGGGTCCAGGCTGTCGAGGCTCACAGTCACGCGCTTCAGGCCCGCGGCCTTCAGCTCCGCGGCATGCTGCGACAGGAGCACGCCGTTGGTCGTCAGCGCCACATCCTCGATGCCCGGGATCGCGGTCAGGTCGCCGATGAGATCGGCGAGGTTCGCGCGCAGCAGCGGCTCGCCGCCGGTGAGGCGCAGCTTGCGCACCCCGAGCTGCACGAAAAGCCGCGCGACGCGCACGATCTCGTCGAAGGAGAGCCGCTCCGCGGAGCCCAGGAAGCGGTACTTCGCATGGAAGGTCTCGCTCGGCATGCAATACGGGCAGCGAAAGTTGCAGCGGTCCATGACGGAGATCCGCAGGTCGCTGATCGGCCGGGCGAACGTATCGCGCGGCCGGCGCAGCGCCTCCAGGGGAATGACGGTCTCAGAGCGGGACATAGCCCTATGCTCTTACCATCGGTAGAGGCGGGTGACAAATCCTTTGGGATAGCTGTTTGGTCCGGGCGGCAGCTCGACAAAACCGTCGCTGCCGGCGAGGGCGGTGAAGTCCCCGGAGCCGTTCGTCGGACGCGGCATGGCCCACGGGCGCCCTGAAGCGTCGATTTCAATGCGCACGGGCATGAACAGAGCGAGCGGCTGCCTGACCGTGACCGGCTCTCCCAGCGCTATTTTTGCAGGCTCGCGCGGCGCGGCTCCCATCATGGCGAAAAGCGCCGGCACCACGTAGCGCGCGACACACACCAAAGTGGAGACGGGATTGCCGGGCAGCGCGAACACGGCCGCCCCGGAGGCTGCCACGCCGAACCACAGCGGCAGGCCAGGCCGCTGCGCGATCTTATGGAAAACGGTGCGCACCTTGAGGCCCGCCAGCGCCTGCGGCACAAGGTCAAGCCGCCCCATCGAGACGCCCCCGCTCAGGACGAGCACGTCGTGCGTGTCCAGATGAAACTCGAACCGTGCCGTGAGCTCCTTCAAATCATCGCGCACATGATCGTCCGCGACACGTCCGAAGCCCTGGCCCTTGAGCGCTGCGACGATGGCATAGGCATTGGAGCGGCGCACCTGGTGCGGCAGCACAGGCTCCCCTGGCTCGATGAGCTCATTGCCGGTGGAGATCACGGCGAGCGCCGGCTGGCTTGCGACCCGGATGCGAGCCATACCGGCCGAGGCGGCAATCGCGATTTCGGGCGCACCCAGCCGCACCCCTGAGCTCAGCACCTGCGTGCCCTGGCGGGTATCCGTGCCGCGCCGGTGAACGTTCTGCCACGGGGTTACCGCCAGGTCGGCCGCGAGATGAGCTTCGACGCCGCGGACGCTGATTTGCTCCACCGGGATAACGGCATCGCAGCCGCTCGGCAGTACCGCGCCCGTCATGACCTCGATGCAAGCGCCGGCCGACTCGAGTCGTTGTGGCGGATCGCCCGCCGGCTGCATTCCCTGGATGCGAAAGGTGCGTACGCTTGCGCCGACGGCCCGGCTATCGAGCGCGATGCCATCCATCGCCACGCGGTCAAAGGGCGGCTGATCGCGCTCTGCGAAGATGTCTTCGCGCAGCACCGCCCCGGCACACTGCTGCAGCGGCAGGGATTCGACGGGCAGGGCAGCGAGGTTCTGCCCGATGAGATCCTCGGCTTCAGCGGGTGTCAGCATCGCTCGATGCCTGCACGCCGCATGCGGCTAGCCTTTGGGGGGTGCCGACTTGGCCTTGAAGATGCGTATCTGCTCGTTGAAGCGATCCGCGAGCGCCTGATCCTCGTCGACGGCGGCGTTATTCTTCTGCGCCTGCTGCGCCTCGATAGCCTTCTTCTGCTCGGCGGTGAGTTTGTCGCCTTTGAGCTGCGTGTTTTCCTCGAGCTTGATGCAGGCCGTATAGGCATTGATCTCCTCATCGAACTGCTTGACGGCTTTCTGCGCGGCGACCATCTCGGCAAGCGTCGCGGTCGCGCCGTCGGGAATTTTCGTTGGCGCGGTCGGATAAGTGCAGGCGGCATGCACGGGCGCGGCAAGGAGCGCAATGGCCACAAGGCTGAAGAGAGCTTTCATGAGTGATCCTCGTTTTTCTAACCCGTATCTTAGTGGCGCGCCGCGGCGCCTGCTACTTCTGCGCCGCACGGCGGCTCTTCCCGCCGCCGCCTCGCGCGCTTTACATGGCGCCGCTGGCCGCGCCCCCACGGGGCGTGGCGCTCGCGGTTTTCAGTAACGCGGTGTCCCAGCCGCCGCCGAGCGCCTGGATGAGCGCCACGCTCGCCGTCAGACGGTTCTGGCGAATGGTGAGGAGCGTCTGGGCGTCCGCAAGGGCGGTGGCCTGAGCTGTGACGACCGATGTGTAGGCGACGATGCCGGCCCTGTATTCATTGATCGTGAGCCGCACGGCCTCATTGGCCGACTTGACGGTCCGGTCCTGCACCGCGTACTGCTGCTCGAGGATGCGCAGGGCGACGAGCTGATCCTCGACCTGCTGGAAAGCAGTGAGAACAGTCTGGCGGTAGTTGGCGACGGCGACATCGTAGGCGGCGCGCGCCTGGCGAACTGCCGCAGAGCGCGCGCCGAAGTCGAGCACGGTGTCCGCGATGGTTCCGCCGAAGGACCAGATATTGTTCGGCGCCCTGATCAGCCCGGGAAGGACGCTGCTGCTGAATCCATAAGCGCCCGTCAGCGTCAGATCCGGAAAATAGGCGGCGATGGCAACTCCAATCTGCGCATTGGCCGAGGCCATGGTGCGTTCGGCTGCGGCCACGTCAGGCCGCCGTTCGAGCAGAGCCGAGGGGATCCCGGTGGGAGCGACCGGGACGGCGGTGCCGAAAGTTGCAGGTTCGATTGCAAAGTCGGCCGGTGGCTTGCCGACCAGCACCGCGATTGCGTGCTCGAGCTGGCCACGCATGACTCCGACACTGATCTGCTGCGACTGCGCGCCTTCAAGCTGCGTTTCGGCGGTGATTACGTCGGCCTTGGCGACGATGCCGGACTTGTACTGATTCTGGGTGATGTCGAGCGAGCGCTGATAGGCCGCGACCGTCTGATCGAGGAGCTGCTTCATCTCGTCAGTGACGCGCAGCTCGATGTAGTCGGTCGCGAGAGTCCCCTGCGCCGAGAGGCGCGCAGCGGCGAGGTCGGCGTCGCTTGCCTGTGCGCTTGCTACATCGCTTTCTATAGTGCGGCGGATCTTGCCCCAGATGTCGGGTGCCCAGGAGGCATCGGCGGTCGCATTGAAATTATTGACGGGGTGCGAGGTCATCGGGACGATGGCGGTCGTCGTGCCACCCCCCGTTGTCGTGGTGCCCGTGCCAGTGCTCCCGGGGGTCGTCGTGGTCGTGGTGCCGCCGACCGTTGTTCCCAGACCCTTGGTGCGCGTGGCGCTGCCGCTCACTCCCACGGTTGGAAAGAGCTCGGCCTTCGCGCCGCTCACCACCGCCTCGGCCTCGCGCCACGATGCCTCGGCTGCTTTCAGTGTCTGGTTGGAAATGTCGATCTGCTTTTCCAGCCCATCGAGCACCGAGTCGCTGTATACCGACCACCAGTCGGTGCCGCTCGCGGCCTCTTGGGGTTCGGCAGGCTTCCAGCCCTCCGCCTCTTTGAAGCGCTGCGGCACCGGCGTCGATGGGCGGTGATAGTTGGGACCGACCGCACAGCCGGCGAGCACGGCGGCGGCGAGGAGCCACGATGCCTGGCGCGTGCTCACAGGGGCTGCGCCGGCGCGGCGGGGCCGCTCGCGTGCGTGTATGGGAACAGACGCGACCACACTCGAGTGCACCACGCACCAAAGCGGTCGAGGTACAAATACATGACCGGAGTGGTGTACAGCGTGAGCACCTGGCTCACGAGAAGCCCACCGACAATGGCAATGCCAAGCGGCTGGCGCATCTCCGCGCCATCGCCGGTGCCGAGCGCAAGCGGCAGCGCTCCCAGCATCGCCGCCATGGTGGTCATCATGATCGGACGGAAGCGCATCATCGATGCGGCATAGATCGCGTCGCGCGGATTCTGGCCCTCGTGGCGCTGCGCCTCGAGCGCGAAGTCAATCATCATGATGGCGTTCTTCTTGACGATCCCGATGAGCAGAATGACGCCGATCAACGCAATGATGCTGAACTCGGAGTGGAAGACGAGAAGCGCGAGCACCGCGCCGACGCCTGCCGAAGGCAGCGTCGAGAGAATGGTCACCGGGTGGATGAGGCTCTCGTACAGCACGCCCAGCACGATGTAGACGGCCAAAAGCGCCGCAAGAATCAGCACCGGCTCGTTGCTCAACGACTGCTCGAAGGTCCGCGCCGTTCCCTGAAAGCTGCCGTGAATCGTCGCCGGCATGCCAATTTCGTCGGTAGCCTGGCGGATCGCCGCGGTCGCGTCGCTGAGCGATACGTTCGGCGCCAGGTTGAAGGAGATCGTGGTCGCGACAAACGTGCCCTGGTGATTGACGGCGAGCGGCGTGTTGCCCGGTGCATAGCGGCTGAAGACCGCAAGCGGCACCATCTGCTCAGAGGCCGTGCTGTCGGCCGAGCCGGTCGATACGCTGCTGTGTCCGGTGTTGGCGAGACTATTGGTGGCCTGGTTCAACGCCGTATCGGTCGCAAGGGAGGCCGCGGTGTTGTTCGCGGCGGTCTGCGTCGAGGTCACGGTCCCTGCGACCGCGTTGGTCGACTGAGTGCCGCTCACCGTGCCGCCGGCGGTGCTGACCCACAGGTCCTTCAGAGTCTCCGGGCTCTGCCAGAACCGCGGCGCGACTTCCATTACCACGTGATACTGATTCAAGGCATTGTAGATGGTCGACACGTCGCGCTGGCCGAAAGCATCGTACAGCGTGTTGTCAATGGCGGCCGGGTTCAGCTGCAGGCGCGATGCGCTGTCGCGATCGACGGCAAGATCGATCTCGAGCCCGTTCTGCTGCTGATCGGAGTTGACGTCGGTCAGCTGCGGCACGCGAGCAAGCGCATCGGAGAGCTTGGGCGCCCATTTGTAGAGCTCCGCCACGCTGTCAGCCTGCAGCGTGTATTGATATTGGGCATTGCTCTGCCGGCCACCGACCCGGATATCCTGCACCGATTGCAGGAACAAGCGCGCGCCCGCAACCTGGTTCAACTTGGGCCGTAATCGCCCGATCACCTCATCAGCGGAAATCTTGCGCTGCGATTTGGGCTTGAGAGCAACGAAGATCGAGCCGCTGTTGGTTTGCGCACCGCCAGCGGAGCCTCCGCCGGTAAAGCCGACGACCGTATCGACCGCCGGATCCTGCTTCACGATTCTCATGAACTGCACGAGTTTCTTTGACATCGACTGGAAGGATATCGCCTGGTCCGCCTGGATCCCGCCGTTCAACCGTCCGGTGTCCTGCTGCGGGAAAAACCCCTTGGGTATGACGGTATAGAGATAGATGTTGAAGACTACTGTGGCTCCGAGCAGCACCATCACGAAGCCACGATTGCGCAGCGCCCAGTTGAGGCTGCGCCCATAGCCGCGCAGCATTGCCTCGAACACGCGCTCGCTCTGCTGGAACAGGCGTCCCTGGCGCGCCGGGTCGGTATGGCGGATGAAGAGCGAGCACATCATGGGTGTCGTCGTGAGCGATGCCAGGAGCGACACCAGCACGGCCACCGACAGCGTGATGGAGAATTCGCGGAACAGCCGCCCGACAATACCGCCCATCAGGAGAATGGGGAGGAACACGGCGACGAGCGACAGGCTCATCGACAGCACGGTGAAGCCCACCTCGCGCGCGCCTTGAATCGCAGCCTCAAACCGCGGCATGCCGGCCTCGACGTGGCGCGTGATGTTCTCGAGCACGACGATGGCGTCGTCGACGACGAATCCGGTCGCAATGATGAGCGCCATCAGCGATAGATTGTCGAGACTGTAGCCCAGGAGATACATCGCGCCGAACGTACCGAGGAGCGAGATCGGCACCGCCACGGCCGGCACCATGGTTGCCCGGCCGTTGCGCAGAAACAGAAACACCACCAGCACCACGAGCGCGATCGCAACCAGCAGCGTGCGTTCGACATCGTGCAGCGATGCGCGAATGGTCGTGGTGCGGTCGTTTGCGACGATCACTTGGATGTCGGTGGGAATGGACGCCTGCAACGCCGGAATGAGCGCCAGTACGCGATCCACGGTTTCGATGATGTTGGCGCCGGGTTGCCGGTACAGGATGACGAGCACCGCTGGATTGCCGTCCGAGAGGCCGAGATTGCGCACGTTCTCGACCGAATCGAGGATTTCTGCAACGTCGGACAGGCGCACCGCGGCGCCGTTGCGGTAGGCAATCACGAGGTTGCGGTATTCGGCCGCCTTGCTCGCCTGATCGTTGGTGTAGATCTGGAAGCGCTGGCCGCCGACATCGATCGAGCCCTTGGGTGTATTGGCGTTGGCGGCCGCGAGCGCCGCGCGCACATCCTCAAGTCCAATGCCGTATTTGAACAGCGCGCTGGGATTGAGCTCGACGCGCACGGCCGGCAGCGAGCTGCCGCCAATCGTCACCTGGCCGACGCCGCTCACCTGCGAGAGCTTCTGCGACAGAATCGTATCCGCCGCGTCATAGAGCTGGCCCGCAGTGAGCGTCTCGGAGGTCAGCGCGAGAATCATGATCGGCGCGTCGGCCGGGTTCACCTTGTGGTAGGTCGGATTGCTGCGCAGCGCGGTCGGCAGATCCGCGCGTGCCGCATTGATCGCCGCCTCAACGTCACGCGCTGCGCCATCGATGTCGCGATCGAGCCCGAACTGCAGCGTGATGTGCGTGGAGCCCGCCGAACTCGAAGAAGTCATCTCGGTGACGTCTGCAATCTGGCCGAGATGGCGCTCGAGCGGCGTCGCCACGGTTGCGGCCATGACATCGGGACTCGCGCCGGCCATCTGCGCCTGCACCGAGATGGTCGGCATATCAACCTGCGGCAGCGCCGATACCGGCAGCTTGAAATAGGCAATGCCGCCGGCAAGGGCAAGGCCGAGCGTCAGGAGCGTCGTCGCGACGGGCCGTCGGATGAAAGGCTCTGACAGATTCACTGCGCAGGCGCTCCACTGGCCATCGGCGCGCCGCGCCAGCCGGCGAGCCGGCGCTCCAGGCGATCGAAGTACAGGTAGATGACCGGTGTAGTGAAGAGCGTCAGTAGTTGACTCAGAATGAGACCGCCGACGATGGTGATGCCGAGCGGATGACGCAGCTCCGAGCCCGTGCCCCTGCCGAGCATCAGCGGCAGCGCGCTCAAGAGCGCCGCCATCGTCGTCATCAGAATGGGCCGGAATCGCAGCAGCGATGCATGATAGATCGCATCGCGAGGGCTCATGCCCTGCTGGCGCTCGGCGACCAGTGCGAAGTCGATCATCATGATCGCGTTCTTCTTCACGATGCCGATCAGGAGGATGATCCCGATGATCCCGATGACGCCGAGATCACTGCCGGCAAAGAGCAGCGCCAGGAGCGCGCCGACCCCGGCCGACGGCAAAGTCGAGAGAATGGTGATCGGATGGATGAAGCTCTCATACAGCACGCCGAGCACGATGTAGACCGTGACGATCGCGGCCATGATGAGAAAGAGCTCGTTGCCGAGCGTCGCCTGGAAGGCGAGCGCCGCGCCCTGAAAGCTCGTCATCACGCTTTCCGGCATGCCGATGTCGATTTCTGCTTTCTTGATCGCATCGACCGCATTGCCTAATGCCGCGCCCTGCGCCAGGTTGAAGGACACCGTGGTTGCGGGGAACTGGCCGAGATGATCTATGGACAGCGGCGCGGTGCGCTCCGAGACCTTGACGAGCGCCGACAGCGGCACCTGCCCGCCAACTGCGGTTGCGGAGGGCAGATAGATGGTTCCCAGAGAATCGAGCGACGCCATGAGCGAGGAGTCCGCCTGCAGGATCACGCGGTACTGGTTCGACTGGGTGAATATCGTCGACACGATGCGCTGGCCGAATGCATCGTAGAGCGCGTTGTCGACCGTGGCCGGGGTGATGCCAAAGCGGCCGGCGGTGTCGCGGTCGATGGTCACGTAGGCGGCGAGGCCCTGATTCTCCTGGTCGCTCGCGACGTCTTCGATCTGCGGCAGCTGCTGCAGGCGGTCGACGAGCTTGGGCACCCAGGTGTTGAACTCGTCGGGGTTGGCATCCTCGAGCGCGAACTGGTACTGCGTGCGGCTCACCGTGTCGTCGATGGACAGATCCTGTACCGGCTGCATGTAGACGGAAATTCCGGTTACATTCTGCGTCTCCTTCTGCAGGCGACGGATGATCTGGCTTGCGTTCGCGGAGCGATCATCGACAGGCTTGAGGTTGATCAGCATGCGGCCGCTGTTGAGCGTGATGTTCGAACCATCCACGCCAATGAAGGAGGAGAGGCTGACGACGTCGGCGTCCTTCAAGATGGCCGCGGCCATCTTCGCCTGGCGCTGAGCCATGTCGGCGTACGAGACCGATTGCGGCGCCTCGGTGATCGCCTGGATGACTCCGGTGTCCTGCACCGGGAAGAAGCCCTTCGGGATGAAGACGTAAAGCAGGATGGTGACGACGAGAGTTGCAACGGCGACGAGGAGAGTCATCGTTTGCCGCTCGAGCACCCAGTTGAGCGCCTGACCATAGCGGTCGATGAGAGCCTGAAACCGCTCATTCGACCAGCGTGCGATGCCGGTCTCCTCCTCCGGCGGCCGGTGCCGCAGCAGCCGTGCGCACATCATGGGCACGAGCGTCAGTGACACGACGGTGGAGATGATGATGGTCACGGCCAGAGTGATGGCAAATTCGTGGAACAGTCGGCCGACGACATCGCCCATGAAGAGCAGCGGAATCAGCACCGCGATCAGCGACACGGTCAGCGATACGATGGTGAAGCCGATTTCCCCGGCGCCGCGCAATGCGGCCGCCAGGGGCTCCATGCCCTGTTCGACGTAGCGTGAGATGTTCTCGATCATCACGATCGCGTCATCAACCACGAAGCCCGTGGCAATGGTGAGCGCCATCAGCGACAGGTTGTTCAGACTGAAACCGAAGAGATACATTGCGGCCAGTGTGCCGACCAGCGACAGCGGCACGCTCAAGCTCGGGATGATGGTCGCCGAGACACTGCGCAGGAACAGAAAGATCACGAGCACGACGAGGATCACCGCGAGGGTGAGCTCGAATTCCACATCGTGCACCGAGGCGCGGATGGTGTTGGTACGGTCGGTGAGAATCGACACTTCCGCCGCAGCCGGCAGCGAGCTCGACAGGCCAGGCAGGAGCTGCTTTACCCGATCGACGACCTGAATGACATTGGCGCCCGGCTGGCGCTGAATATTGAGGATGATGCCCGGTGCATTGTTGACCCAGCCGGCAAGATAGGTGTTTTCGGCTCCCTGTTTGACGTCGGCGACGTCGGAGAGCCGTACCGGGTTGCCATTCTTGTAGGCGACGATGATGGTCTTGTAAGCATCCGGGCTCTCAATCTGATCGTTGGCGTTGAGGGTCCAGGAACGAGCCGGCCCATCAAGCGTGCCCTTGGGAGAATTGACGTTGGCGTTGGCGATCGTCGTGCGCAGATCGTCAATATTGAGACCATAGGCGGCGAGTGCCAGGACATTGGCGACGACGCGCACCGAGGGCCGTTGTCCGCCGCTCACGCTGACGAGGCCGACGCCTTCGAGCTGCGAGATTTTCTGCGCAAGGCGCGTGTCGGCGAGGTCCTCAAGCTGCGTCAACGGCAGCGTCTTCGAGGTGATGCCAAGGGTTAGGATTGGGGCATCGGCGGGATTGACCTTGGCGTAGATGGGCGGCGCCGGCAGGTCCGAAGGCAAGAGGTTACCGGCAGCATTGATCGCCGCTTGCACTTCCTGCTCGGCGACGTCGAGGCTCAAATTCAAGCTGAACTGCAGCGTAATCACCGACGAGCCGCCGGAGCTGGTTGAGGACATCTGATTGAGGCCGGGCATCTGCCCGAATTGCACTTCAAGCGGTGCCGTGACTGCCGAAGTCATGACCTCGGGGCTTGCGCCGGGATAGAAGGTTTGGACCTGGATGGTTGGATAGTCGACCTCCGGCAGCGCCGAGAGCGGCAGGAAGCCGTAGGCAACGAGCCCGACCAGCAGGATGGCCAGCATCAGAAGCGAAGTGCCGACGGGCCGCAGTATGAAGATGCGGGACGGGCTCATCCGGTGGGTCTACTGAGCGGTCGGTTGAGTGCCGTGATCCGCCGCCGCGCCCTGATCGCCGTGCCGGTGGTGTTTCTGCGCCGGCGGTGCTGCGGCCGCAGCGCTGGGCCTGCTTTGTCGCAGCAGCACCTTGGCGCCGTCCTTCAGCTTATCGGCGCCGTCAACCACCACCATCTCGCCCGGTTTCAGTCCCTGAGTGATCACCACGTTGGTGGCGTCCCCCGGGCCCAGCGTCACCTTGCGAACACTTACCGCCTGCTGCGCGTCAACGACATAGACATAGGTGCCGGGTGCACCGCGCTGCACGCCGGCCTGCTGGATCAACGTTGCGCTGTGCAGCGTGTCGAGGAGCAATGCGACGTTGACGAATTGGTTCGGGAACAAAGTTTCATCGTCATTGGGAAAGATCGCTTTCAACTTGACCGTGCCCGTCGTCGGGTCGATTTGGTTGTCGATGGTCTGCAGGGAACCGTTCGCAAGCTTCGTCGTGTTGCTGCGGTCATAGGCAGTCACCGACAGCGTTTTGCCGGCGTGCAGCTGGGCCTGCAGGGCCGGTATTTGATCCTCGGGCAGCGTAAACACGACGGTGATGGGCTTCAACTGCGTGACCACGACGAGACCATTCGGCTCGGCTGGCGTCACATAGTTGCCGAGCGTGACCTGCTGCAAGCCGACGCGGCCGCTGATGGGCGAAATGATGTGGCAGTACACGAGATTGAGCTTGGCCGCATCGATCTGACCCTGATCGGTCTTCACGTTGCCCTCATCCTGCACGACGAGGGATTGCTGGGTGGCGAGAGTCTGTTCGGCCACTGAATCCTGCTTGAACAGCGTCTCGTAGCGCGATAGATCGACCCTGGCGTTGGCGAGGAGGGCCTTGTCGCGCACCAGTGCCCCCTCCGCCTGCTCGAGCGCGACCTGATAAGGGCGCGGATCAATCAGAATAAGCGCATCGCCCGGCTTGACCGTCTGACCTTCCTTGAACGGGATCTGCATGATCTGGCCGCTGATCTGGCTTTGCACGGTGACTGTGGCGATGGGCGTCACGGCGCCGAGTCCGTTCAATACGATGGGCATGTCGCCGGTGCGCGCTGCTGCGCCGACGACCGGCATTGGACCGGTGGGTGCCCCGAAGCGCGCGGTCGGAGATTTGGTCCCCTTCGGCGTAACGAGCCACGCCACGAGCAGCATCGCCAGCAGCACCGCGACGATGAGAAGGAGCTGGCGCCCGGCAAAGTACCGGCGCCAGCCGGACTCGCTATGCGTGCCAATGGCGTCGGCAGGCTCGGTATTGCTGCGGTTGACGTCGTTCATGAGCCGGTAGGGTACGGTCCCAGCGTCCAGTTACTGCACTGCAACATCGATCAAGAACTCTCCGCAGCCCATGACGGCCAAGCTCACGATCGCCAGCGACCGTGACCCTAGCAAGACCGCATCTTGCACGAAAGATTCAGGAAAGAGCGTCAAGATTATAAAAGGAGGGGCCTTGCGTCTCGAGTTTGCCGCGCATCGCCGCCGATCGTG
>Ga0302325_10010576_pt1 | contig 19991 bp, 19 predicted proteins | sample Palsa_T0_2_FD_201948 | JGI IMG/M metagenome (GOLD analysis project Ga0302325, IMG submission 201948) | Peat permafrost microbial communities from Stordalen Mire near Abisko, Sweden - Palsa_T0_2 | ecosystem: Environmental > Terrestrial > Soil > Palsa > Peat permafrost | place: Sweden: Abisko...
CCACCGAGTCCCTGGAGCATGCCGTGGACATCGACCTGGCAGTCGCGGAAATGTGCCGGGTGGTGCGGCCAGGCGGGCGCATCGCGATCATCGACAAGAACGCGCGGCAGTGGGGACGGCTGAAGACCCCGGAGTGGGAGAAGTGGTTCGGCCGAAAGGAGCTCGAGAAGCTGCTGGCGCGGCATTGCGCGAAAGTATCCAGCCGGCCGATTTCGTACTGGGAGGACGTGGCGCCCGATGGTCTGTTCCTGGCGTGGCTGGCGGAACGGTAGCGTTGACATCATGATGCTACCGGCCTAGCATCAAGGTGTGCCCAACAGAAACCACCATCACGTTGGACGACGATGTTCGCGCGAAGTTAGAGGCAGAGATGCGAAAGTCCGGCAAGTCCTTTAAGGAAACGGTCAATGAGATTCTGCGGCAGGCTGTTCTCGCGTCAGAAAGCCGATGGCGGCAAGCCTTTTAAAGTACGGCCCAAAGCCATGGGTCTCAAGCCCGGCTACAGCTACGACAGGGTCTGGGAGTTAATCGAACAGGTCGAGGGGTCCGGATTATAAGTGACCCTTCTCGATGCGAATCTTTTGATTTACGCATACGACAGCCTCGCCACCCAGCCCGCTGCCGAACACGGCACCCCGCTATGCACCAACGACCGCGACTTCCTCCGCTTTCCCGGCCTCAAAGTCGAGTTTCCACTCCAATAGCAGCTATCCTGTAAGTTGGAAACTAAGTCCATACTCATGCCAGCACATGCCCAGCAGCGTCCCCTGCAAGAGCGCGTGGAGGCCCAGGGCCACCTGATCGACTCCCACATCATGGAGCAGATCTTCGATACGGTGGTCGAGTTCGGGGGGCGCTTCGAGGTGGAGCAGTTTAGCATCGGCCGCACCAACAGCGACGGATCCTACCTTGCCCTGAAAATCGAAGCCGGCGATGCCGAGTCGATGGAAAAGATTCTCTCGCAGTTGCTGGGCTTGGGCTGCGCCATGGTGGAGTCCGGTGACGCCGAGCTGTTCACGGTGGAGAAGGATTGCTGCGCGCCGGAAGATTTTTATTCCACCAGCAACCACAAGACTTATGTGCGTCACGCCGGCCAGTGGGTGGAGGTGCAGAACCAGCGCATGGACGCGCTGATCGTGTTGCGGGACGGCCCAGCGCAGGAACCTCAAGCCATTTGCCGGCGCCTGCGCGACATCAAAGCGGGGGACCGGGTGGTGACGGGGATGCGCGGAATTCGCGTGGTTCCCGAGTCCAAGGAGCGCGACCGGCTGGCGTTCGCGTTCATGAGCAACGATATTTCGTCGGAACGGCAGGTGGAGACGGCGGTAAAACAGGTAGCCGCGCTGATAGAGCAGGCGCGAGCGGCGGGCCTGGGAATCGTCGCCGTGGCTGGACCCGTGGTGGTTCACACCGGCGGCGCCGGGCCGCTGTCGCGCTTGATTCGCGAAGGCTACATTACCGCGCTGCTGAGCGGGAACGCACTGGGCGTGCATGACATCGAAGCGGCGCTGCTCGGCACATCGCTCGGAATCCGGCAGAGCGACGGGCGCCAGGAAGAGCACGGGCATCGCAATCACATGCGCGCGATTAACGCCGTCTACAATTGCGGCGGCATTCGAGGCGCGGTGGAGAGCGGCCGATTGCGCAGCGGCATCATGTACGAATGCATAAAGCATAATGTGCCGTTCGTGCTGGCCGGCAGCCTGCGCGACGACGGGCCGCTGCCTGAAACCATCACGGACATGAATCGCGCGCAGGACGCTTACGCCGAGCATTTGAAGGGCGCCGGGCTGGTGTTGTGCCTGGGCTCCATGCTGCACTCCATCGCGGTGGGGAACATGCTCCCGAGCTGGGTGAAGATCGTTTGTATCGATATCAATCCGGCGGTGGCCACCAAGGTGAGCGATCGCGGCACCGGACAAGCGGTGGGCGTGGTCACCGACGTCGGTCTCTTCCTGGATCTGCTGTCGCGAACTCTAATTCCACTGACGTGATCGCACTGAAATGAAGCGTCAATATACCGATGAACATGCCTCAGCGGGAGTGCGCGCGCCATTGCCCGAGATCGAAACCTGGTCGAACCAATACCCGGGCTACGAGATCGAGATTATCCTGCCGGAGTTCACTTCGGTTTGCCCCAAAACAGGCTTGCCGGACCATGGCGAGCTCACCTTGCGTTACGTGCCGGATAAGTTGTGTCTGGAGCTGAAATCGCTCAAGATGTACATGCTGGCTTATCGCAACCTGGGTATCTTCCAGGAGAACGCGGTGAATCGGTTTTTGCGCGACGTGGTACAGGCCTGCCATCCGCTGGACGCCACGCTCACCGGAGAGTTCATGCCGCGCGGCGGTGTATACACGAAAATCACCGCCACCTGGAGCAAGAAGAAGCATGGATGATCCGAAGGGTGAAGAACTGGCGGCGGTGATCGCCGAAATCCGGCAGCGTGTGCGCGCGCGTAATCCGAACGGCGTGGCGCCAGGCAATATTCCGTTGCCGGACCTGACACCGCTGTTGCACGCGCGCGACGCCGCGGATGCCAAAGTGGCCAGCATCGGTACGGTGAACCCCCGCCGGGGCGGCCTGAAGAATTCGATCATCCAGCGCGTGAAACGCATGCTGGCGCGGGCGCTCGATTGGCAAGTGCGGGAACAAGTGGAGTTTAATCGCGGTGTGATGGCGTGTGTGGAAGCCACCATTGAGACGCTCAAGGAATGTCAGCAGTCGCTTTCGGTGATCGCCGGCCAAAGCGCGGAATTGCGTGGGGAGGCTCGCGAGCTCAAAGATATCCGAACGCATTGGGCGGAGTGGCGCACCGGGTGGGAGCAGAAGCTCGCGCTTGCAGAGATTCAGTTCCTGCGAAGCGTGGCCGAACTGCAGGCCGCCTTTCAGCACCGGGTAACTTTGATGGATGCCAACTATCGCGACCAGATGAAAGGGCAGCATGCGGAATTTGAACGAGCCATGGAACGCCAGTCCGAAGAGATCCATCGGCGATTCTGGAACGATCTGGCCGAGGTGCGTCTGGACTATGAGCGCCTCATTCATTCCGAACTGCGGCTGGTGCGGCAGAGGGCAACGCTAGAGCGCGTGGCCGAGCACGTGTCGCAGAGCGCCCCGGCGGAGTTTAAGAACGTCGATTGGTTGAAGTTTGCCGAGAAATTTCGCGGATCGGAAGACGAGATTCGCTTTCGCCAGCGGATGTATGCCGCGCGATTCCGCGAGCACGGGCCCGTGCTGGACATCGGCTGCGGGCGCGGCGAAATGCTCCAGGTCTTCCGTGCAGCGGGCATCGCTGCGCGGGGTGTCGATTCGAACGGCGATGCGATCGCGCTCTGCCAGGCGAGCGGCCTGGATGCCGAGAAGGCGGATCTGTTCAGCTACCTGAGCGCTCTGCCGGATGCATCCCTGGGCGGGGTGATCTGCTGCCAGGTGGTGGAGCATTTGCCGCCGGCGCGTGTGCCCGAGATGATCGGACTGGTGCACGCGAAGCTGCGCGCCGGGGGCTTGCTCGGAATCGAGACGCCGAATCCGGAATGCCTCGCGATTTTCGCCACGCATTTCTATATCGACCCCACGCATCGGCATCCCATCCCACCGGTGCTGGCGAGCTTTTACCTGGAAGAGGCCGGCTTCGGGCAAATCCAAATCGAGCGGCTGTCGTCCGCCATCGAAAGCATGCCGGCGCTGGGCGAGTTGCCGGAGGCATTCCGCAGGGAGTTTTTCGGGAGTTTAGATTACGCAGCGTTCGGAATCAAGCTGGGCTAGCCTCCTTCCCAATGGTTCGTGTGATAAATCGGGGGTGGGGCGGACGCCCGCGTCCGCGCCGGACCCCTGGTCCGGCCCTTGCGCCACATCTTTCAGATCAGAGCTTGATGGAGGATCCGCGAGCGGCCCGTTAGACGGTCTTCCCACAGCGCGAGCGCTTGAACGCAAAACGCCGTCGAGACCGGATTGACGAACGGCAAGTCTTCGCCTTGCTTCCGGCCGAACAGGAATCCGCCGGAGTCGATTTGAAAAGTCGCGGCCTGTTCGGCTTCGTACTGAGCCGCCGACTCATCGAGTGTTTCGCCCAGCAGCCGCGCGCGGAGCAACTGTGCATAAACATCGGAACGCACAAATACCGGCGCGATCTCACGCAAATATCGGCCCACGCGGTCCACGCCGTTTCGAAAGGCCGCGGCGCAGTCCAGCCGGTTTAGCACAGGCAGCAGACCTTCCAGAAAATACGCATAAGCGTGAAGCCGGTCCATGATGCGCGCCGGGTCCGTTTCGCCAGGCAGGAACGCGCGATCGTTTGCGAGAGCGGTCTGGAGCGCCGCTTCGTAGCCGCTTTGAAACGCGTTCTCGCCGGTGACTTCGAAAAGCTCCTGCCAGGCCAGCGCGGATTTTAGCTGATAGCATCCCGGACTCGCGGACCAGCGCGGCTCCCACGCCAGGGGACGCTTTTCGGGCAACGCGAGAATGGGATGGATGGCGCCGCCAGACGCCGGAAAATCGGCCAGCATGGCGCGTCCGGCCGCGATAGCCGCAGCGCGAAACTCGGCAGCTTCGGTCACGCGCCACGCGGAGAGAAGGCCGCGCACAATAATCCCGCAATCGAAAAAATATGCGTACCTGGATCCGGATGCCCCGTTGTCAGAGTGTTCGAACGGGAACGTGCCCAGCCGGGCGTCCCATGCGGTGCGAGTGAGAAAGCGCGCCGCGCGAAGTGCCGCGTCCAGGTAAGCGCAATCCCCCGTCCGCTGATAAAAAAAAATAAAAGTACTGACCGCGTAGCCGGTGATTTCGGTGGATATGGGCGCGTTTTGGCGTTGATCGGACCGGTAATATCGAGCCACGCCGCCGCTTGCTTCCTGGATGCCGGATTGCAAAAACCAGCGGCCCGCCGCGTGGATCAAGGTGTCGGTCGGTGACAGAAGCATTATTCTAACATCCACGCCGCAGCGCAGCCGCGCGTTACACTTAGGTGCAGCTTACCCGCCTTGCCAAATCAATACTTCATCGGAATCGATCTGGGAACAACCAACTGCGCGCTCGCTTATGCCCCCGCGGGCGGAGACGCGCGCGAAAATCCTCCCGTTGCTTTGTTCGAAATCCCGCAGCTGGTGAACCCGGGTGAAGTGCGGGATGAGCCGTTGCTGCCGTCGTTTTTGTACCTTCCTGGTTTGTACCTTCCAGGTTCGTCGGATTTTCCGGCCGGTTCCATTGCGCTGCCGTGGGAAACTGCAGCGCGGTTCGTAGTAGGGACGCTGGCGCAGAAACGCGGCGCCGAAGTGGCAAGCAGGCTGGTGTCCTCGGCGAAATCGTGGCTGTCGCATCCCGGGGTGGATCGCACGGCGCCTATCCTGCCGATCAATGCACCCGAGGGAGTGGCGAAAGTTTCGCCGGTGGAAGCGTCGCGCCGTTATCTGGAGCATCTGCGCGAGGCTTGGGATTGGAAAATGGGGGACGCGCCGTTCGCCTTGCAGCAAGTGCTGGTGACGGTGCCCGCGTCGTTCGACGCCGTGGCGCGCGAGTTGACGCTCAACGCCGCCGAAGAGGCGGGCTACAAAAACCTGCTGTTGCTGGAAGAGCCGCAGGCGGCGTTCTATGCGTGGATCGAGCGTCATCCCGATTGGCGCGAGCGCGTGGCGGTAGGCGACTTGATTCTGGTGGTGGACATTGGCGGCGGAACCACCGATTTCACCTTGATCGCCGTAACCGAGCAGGCCGGAGAACTGGCGCTGGAGCGCGTGGCGGTGGGCGAACACATTTTGCTGGGGGGTGACAACATCGATCTGGCGCTGGCCCGGCATCTGGAACAGCAGCTAGCGGCTAAAGGGACCAAGCTGGACGGGACGCAGTTGCATACGCTCTGGCAGCAGTGCCGCGTGGCGAAGGAACGGCTGCTCGCCAAGGACAACAAGAAGCGCGAAGAGCCGGTGACCATCCTGGGGCGCGGCACGGGGCTGGTGGGCGGGACCATTAAGACCAAGCTGGCGGCCGAAGACGTGGAGCGTCTTTTGGACCAGGGCTTCCTTCCGGCTGTGTCGAGCCACGATATGCCGCAACGCCGCAAGCTGGGCCTGGCGGAGATCGGACTGCCTTACGCCGCCGACGCGGCCATCACGCGTCATCTGGCGCGTTTCCTGCGGCAGCAGGCGGCGCAATCCGAACATGGGTCGGTACGCCGTGGCGCGAGCGGGCTGGCGGCCCCCACGCACGTATTGTTCAACGGAGGCGTGTTGCGCTCCCCTCTGGTGCGGCAACGAATCATCGAAGTGCTCAACGGCTGGCTGGCAGAAGAAGGCCTGGGTCCGGCAGCGCCCTTGCTGGGCGAAGATTTGATGCATGCCGTAGCCAGGGGCGCGGCTTATTATGGGCTGGCGCGCGCGGGCCGCGGCATTCGCATTCGCGGCGGAGTGCCACGCACGTATTACGTCGGCATCGAAAGCTCGCTGCCCGCGGTTCCCGGCATGCGCACGCCGGTGAAGGCGCTCACGGTGGCGCCGTTTGGGATGGAGGAAGGCAGCTCCGTCGATTTGCGCGGCCGCGAATTCGGATTGATTGTCGGCGAGCCGGCGGAGTTCCGCTTCTTTCAGTCGGCCGTTCGCAAGAACGATGCCGCGGGCGCCATGCTGGACGACGCCGGAGAGGAACTGGAGGAGCTTTCGCCCGTGGAGGTGACTCTAGGCGCCGCGGGCCAAGCAGGGGATGCAGCAGGCCCGGCAGGCGAGTTCGTTCCCGTAACACTGGAAACGGTGGTGACCGAAACCGGGATGCTGCAGCTTTGGTCGGTAGCGCGGGATGGGCGGCGCTGGAAGCTGGAGTTCAACGTGAGGGAAAAAGTTCACACTGACGCCTCGTAAGCACATGGGCACAAAGCTGAAACCGGCCTGGGCTTTAGTTCGTCCGTGATTGTTATACTGGGGCGTTACTTCTTAACATCCTCTATCATGAAGCGTCTTGGAATTCTATTGGTGTCTCTGTCGACGGGATTCGCGCAGCAACCGGCGGTGGATTTTCTAACCGGGCAAGCGGCGCGGATCACGATGGGTCAACCGACCTTTACGGCGGAGGAAGTGGGCGGTCCCTCGGCTTATCAATTTGGCGCGGTGCAGGGACTCGCGTACTCGAACAACACACTCTTTGTGGTGGATTCGAATCTCCATGCGCTAGTGCCGCCGGTCAACAATCGCGTCCTGATTTATAACAATGTTTCGAGTTTCATTTTCGGCCCTACGGACCAAATTCCGCAGGGCGGCCGCTGCCCCGTCTGCATCGGAACTCCCAGCGTGGGCCAGGCCAGCCTGGTGCTGGGCCAGCCTGATTTCACTACCGTAACGAACCCTTACACCACCCAGAGCGGTTTCCGTAACCCCACTTATATCGCTACCAACGGGACGGTTTTGGTTCTCTCCGACACCGACAATAACCGGGTGCTTATATGGAACACGATTCCAACTACCATCGACCAGCCGGCCGACATCGTGCTGGGGCAGCCAAATTTCACCACCGTACAAGAGCCGCCGCCGGTCAACAGTTCCTCCTTTCGAGGCCCGCAAGGCGTGTGGGTGCAGGGAACGCAACTGTTCGTGGCGGACACGCAGAACCATCGGGTGCTGGTGTGGAACAGCATTCCGACGTCGAACAATCAGGCCGCTGACCTGGTCTTAGGTGAGCCGAATTTCACCACTGCGCCGCCCAGCACCACCAGCAACCTTCCGCCCACCGCGAGCAACTTGTTTTCGCCCGTGTCGGTTACATCCGACGGGAAGGGTCTTTACGTGACCGATCTGGGCCACAACCGGGTGTTGATTTGGAATTCGATTCCGACGCAGAACGGGCAAGCCGCGGACGTGGTGGTGGGCCAGCAGAACATGACCAGCCAGCTGGATAACGGCGTGAGCACTACTTGTGTTGCCAACACCACTGCGGACGCCGACGGCTATCCCACTTATTCCAATTGCACGCCGACGATTTGCCCTTCCACGCAAAACGATAGCGTCGGCAGCCCGCTGTATCAAGCACGTTGCGGGTTCACCATGAGTTACCCCCGCTACGCTTTGTCGGACGGACAGCGCTTGTACATCGCCGATAGCGGGAACGATCGGATCCTGGTCTACGAGAATATCCCAACCAGCAACGGGCAGGCGGCCGATATCTTTCTGGGACAGCCGGACCAATACACCGATCAGGTGACCACCAGCACGGACACATTCCGCCCGGATGCCAATATTCTGGAATCGTCCGCGGACACCACCCGCACGCCTTACGGGCTGGCATGGGACGGCACCAATCTCTACGTGTCCGATCCTTACGACGTGCGCGTGCTGGTGTTCACTCCAGGCTCGCCCAACATTCCCATCACCGGCATCACCAACGGCGCGAGCCTGAATACTTACGCTGTGGGCACGGTGAGCGTTACAGGAACTATCACCGCCACCGATACGGTAACGATCACCACTACAGCTCCGGGCTCGGCCACCGGCACCTGCCCATCCACTACGGACGGTTTTGTGTGCTACACCTACACGGTGCTGAGCACGGACACGCTGGCGAGTATCGTGGAGGCTTTAGCGAACGATATCAACGGCGTCGGTATGGGTTACACCACGCCGGATCCAAATGTAATCGCGAGCGCCAATGTCGTGGGGGGAACTCTTTTTGTGGTGGACTTGATCGCGCGCCTGCCGGGTTTGAACGGCAACAACATTGGATATTCGGCGACTAGCGCGTCCGCCTCCAGTACCGGCACCCCCACCGAGGCCGCTACGGCGGCCGGAGCCACTCTGGCAGGCGGAGCGGCGGCGGCCGAGCTGGCGCCGGGGACCCTGGTGACCATCTTTGGAAACAACCTGGCCGATACAACGGCCACTGCCAGTCCGGACGAGAACGGCAACTATCCAACCACGAACTTCAACGGAGTGCAGGTGTATTTCGATGGGATCCGCTCGCCAGTTCTTTACGTGTCGCCCACGCAAATCAACACGCAGCTTCCATTCGAAGTGGAGGGGTCCAATGGGGTCAGCGCGTTCGTGCGAACTGTCCATAACGACGGTTCGATAACCGCCACCACCGCTATCGGGGTTCCGGTTATTTCCGGCTACGGGAATCCCGGCATTTTCGCGCAGGGCGGAACCGACCCGCGGCCCGCTATTGCATACCACACCAGCGGCAATGCGATCGCTGTGGTGGATGTGGATGGAACGATTACGGCAGGCAACGTCGCGACGATTACTATCGGCGGCTACAGCTACAATTACACGGTGCAGGCCACCGACACTCTGCAAACAGTTCGCGACGGTCTGATTAATCTTATCGACGCGAATTCGAATGAGCAGGTCACCGCAGCGCCCGCCGGCGAGTTCACTCGCATCGTCCTGACCGCGAGGGTGGGCGGTCCGGCCGGCAATGGAATCCAAATTGGAAGCAGTGTCAGCACCGACGCCACGATAACGATAACTCCCCTGGGCAACGCGGCCACCTGCTGCGCAAACATTGCCGGTTCGCTGGTCACAGCCGAAAATCCCGTGGTTCCGGGCGAGGTGATCACCATCTATGCCACCGGTATCGGACCTACCACGCTGCCGGACGGATTGACTCCCGTCAGCGTCACAGGCCAGGTATACCCCGGGCCTGCGCTCAACGTGCCCATGACCAACGTCGACAACGCGCAGGTGGGCGGCACCACGGCGAACGTCCTGTCTGCGGGACTTGCCATTGGCATGCTGCCCGGCGTTTACGCGGTCGAGTTGCAGATCGACAATTCGGTGCCGACCAATCCGGTGACGCAGATGTATATCGCGCAGAACGTGTTCACGAGTAACATCGTGACCATTCCGGTGCTGGCTCAGGCGCCGCCGGCAAGCACCGCGAGCTTCCGGCCTGGCGACGAAAAACGAACCGGGCGGCCTGGCGCGGATGTGCCCCGCCGTTAGAACGTGTCACGGCCTCTCGCATTGGCGGCCATGGTCCGGTATTTTCGCAGAAGCTCGTAGATGGCCACGCCGCCGGCGGTGGCGACATTGAGCGAATGTTTGCGGCCGAGCATGGGAATGCGCACGCAGGTGTCGCACAACGCCAGCAACGGATCGGCCAGGCCGTCTACTTCGTGTCCGAACAGGACGCAGACCGGGAAGCGCGGCTGCCAATCGTACAGATCGACGGAGTGAACGCTGGTTTCGATGGCGGCGATTTCGTAGCCTTGCCGGCGAAGACGCAGGATCAGGGCCGCCGGATCGGCGTGGTGCTCCCAGGCGATGGTTTCCTCGGCGCCGAGCGCGGTTTTAGCGATCCCCGGGTGAGGCGGCCGGCCGGTGATTCCGCACAAATAGAGCTTCTCGCAGACGGCGGCGTCCGCGGTGCGAAAGAACGCGCCGACGTTGTATAAACTGCGCACGTCATGGAGCAGAATCGAAACCGGGAGTGGGCGCAGTTCCTGGTACGGCGCGGCCGCTTGGGTTACCAGGTAGGGAGTACGATCGCTTGATTTCAAGGCTTCACTTGATTTCAAGGCCTCACTTGATTTCAAAGCCTCACTTGATTTCAAAGCCTCAGTAGATCTCAAAACAATATGCCCGGTTGTCGCCGCTGGGCGATAGGGCGTACTCGCCGTTGTCGAGCGCTTCGTCCACTTCGACGCGGTAGAGATGGCCACCGAGAGGCTTGACGGCCAGATGCAACGCGTGCGATCCGCCGCGCCGCCGATTGTTGCTCAACGATACTTCGCGATTGCCGCCTTTCACGTCCAGGCGGTATAACTCGAAGGTCTCAGGCTGGATCTGGCGCGCGTCGATGATGAAGATCGGCTCGGCCAGCGGAGTGCGGGCGGGGGATGAAGCACCGGAGATGGTGTACTGGTCGGTCTTGCGCCCCTGCTGGGCTTGCGCCACTTCGGTTTCAACCAGAGAGGAGGCATGCAGCAGGTACGGAATGTCGGGTTTGGGCGGAACGGGGCCCGTGTACTTATCGGCGGCGAGGGAGCCGGCGGTGAACAGGCTAGCGGCCACGAACGCGAAAGTGATCTTACGGCGCATAGTGCATCTATTTTCGCGCGTCTGCGCTGCTTTGTGCAGGGCGCCGAATCTTCTCCGGGTCCAGGGCTTGCCACGCGCGCGCGGCCGCAAGGTATAGTCTAAAGGATAACCATGAAGATCGCTTGCCGCGGCGTGCTTGCCATTATCATAACGTTCGCGCTCACCGGGCTGGCGCACGCTCAGTCTCAAGAAGCGCCGCAGCCGCCCGATTGGACCGGATTCTACACCGAAGCGCGCGGCAAGAATCTGAAGGGGCTGAAGCAGGTGAGTCCGGATCTAAGCGAAGTGATCACGGGCCACCTGCAGCCGTGGGCGCGCGCCAAAATGGAAGCTACCGACGGAGTAGCCGACGACACCGGCGCCATCTGCCAGCCCGATGGGGTCTTCCGGTATCCCGTGAATGCCCAAAATCCCGGCAGTTTTTTGTGGCTGGCCGCCGCCGATAAAATTGTGATTGTCAGCTTTCAGATCAACACCGCGGGCGTGCAGAGAATTTACTTGAACCGGGGGCATCCCAAGAATCTGCTGCCCACCTGGAACGGCGACTCCATCGGCCATTGGGAAGGAGATACGCTGGTGGCCGATACCATCGGGTTCAACGACAAGTCCTGGCTCCATCCCGCCATGCAGCCGCACACCGAAGAAGCGCACTTGATTGAGCGGTTCCGGCAGGTGTCGAACGGTGGCAGCAACTTCCTTGAAATGGCGGCTACAGTGGAGGACCGCAAGGCGCTCACTTCGGCCTTTACGTTCACCCGCTATTTCAGAAAGACCGGCGAATCGATGCCGGAGAACATTTGCAACGACGACATTGAAATCTGGAGAAACTTCAAGAACAAGGCGCCCAAGCGTGATGAGAAAAGAGCCCAGGAAGTACGTTAGCGGAATGACCGCGCGAGTTCTATTCCCGATTTTGATTGCCTCCATGCATGGCGCGGGCGCTCAGGCGGGGCAGGTTACCAAGGACGCGCCCGAACTCGCGGGCGTGTATCGGATCATCGCCAGCGGAACCACGCTGCCGGGCGGACTCAAGAATGCGGGATCTCCGGCGGACCTGGTTCTGCTGCCGGCGGCCGCGCAACAGATAAAGAGCGTGGACCTCAAGCAGGATCCCGCCAAGCTGTGCTCTCCGGTCGGCCCCTTTCGCATGATGGCCTGGGAGCAGAACAAAATCGAATTGATCCCGGCCCACGGAATGATCGTGATGCTGTTTGAGGACCTCTCGCACGGGGTAATGCGCACTATCTATCTGAATCGCGGGCACGTCGAAAAATTCGAAGCCAACTGGATGGGCGACTCGGTGGGGCGCTGGGAGGGCAACACGCTGGTGGTGGACACCGTGGGTTTCAACGACAAGACCTGGCTGAACAGCGCGGGCGCCCAGCACAGTGACGCCCTGCATCTGGTGGAGCGAATCCGGCCGGTTCTGGATGGGAAATACCTGGAATATAAAGTGACCGCGGAAGATCCCAAGACCCTGGCGAAGCCTTTCACTTACACTCGGTATTACGAAAAACTAAAAGGCGAAATTCAGGAAAATGTCTGTGAGGGCGAAGAATAAGCCGTCTCCGTTCTTGCGTGGGCTAGGCTCACCTCACTTCTGAGGGTTGGGCGGCAGTGCGCCGCCGAGCGCCCCGCCATGAAGATTACAGTCCAGCAGCACCGAGCATACACAGAAGCGCTCGCAATGCGCCGGAGGGGGATTATCCGGTTTACTCATTGTCGGCTTGTATTCGGGATAGATGGTTTTCGCGCCGCCGCGAGTAGCTTCGTACGGGATTCCATACCAATTCGCGACCTCATGAAGAAAAGGATTCGTACCCGGCAAGTGGTTCGGAACCGCGCCACTTTCATGCGGGACCTCCGGCACATATTCGCACAGCGCGGGGTGGGTCTCCTGTCCGGGATCCAGGGTCCAGTTTTGGCTGCGGACCAGCGGTTCGGTCAGCATCACGGGATCGTCCACATATTCCACCACGGTCAAGTAGTTCCGATGACGTGTCCAATATTCAGTAACGGTGCGCTTGTCGCTGCTGGCAACTCCATTACGGCGGAGGTAATTGGCCTTCAGATGCGTGGTGGTGACCACCAACATGTTACCGTCCCACACCCCGGTGGAAAATCCCTGCCAGGTGTGCGGCGCATAGAGGCCAGGATGGGGATGGCCATCCATCCAAATCGTGCGTTCGCTGCCCCACGCGGGCATGTAAGTATGAAAAGCTACGAGCTCCTGCGTGGCTGGGTTCATCTCGCGAGTAACCCGGAGATCCCCTAAACCGCGCATGCCGTAATCGGAGGAGTGGGGGCGGCACTGATATTCCGTCACCACCGATATGCGGTCGGCGTCGTAGCTATCCGCCTGCTGCCTGGCGTTGTCGTTGATCGGTATGCCCATATAGTCGCCCAACTCCGGGCCGGGAAGGCGCTCGGGGCCGTCCTCGTGATACGCCGGCGCCCATTCGCCGGTGAAATCTATTTGGGCAAGCAACGGAACACTCAGGCTGGCGGCCAATGTCAAAACGGAGATGGTGGTCTTCGCGTTCATTCCTATTCTCCTTAGCGGGCCGTGCAGGGCGTTGGATTCCATCCGGTGGCGCCGGTCTGCTTCTTGAAGTCCGTGCTGGTGATGAAAGGCACATTCAGGTACTTGGGATCGTGAACCACCGTGGTTACCGTGAACCATTCGTCGTTGTTGGGCGCCTTGTGGTAATCGTAGAACTCTTCTAGCGTGGTGTTCTCGCTGTACGGAACGCCGTTCTTACGCAGATATCCGGCCCGTAAATGCGTTGTGGCCACTTCGAGCGACTTGCCGCGAGTTCCCGTGCGGTTGGAAAAGATGGGCGGAAAATCGTTGCGCGGATCGCCTTCCCCGCGGACCGGCCGCTCCCAATTGGCCGCAGAGTAGCCCTGCCAGGTGGGGGGTTCGTCGGCGGGAGCCTGGCCGTCGAAATGGAAGAAGCGGGTTTGTTTTCCGGCGTCAGTTTCGATTTTGAGCGTATTATCATCCAGCCAGGTTATGTGCAAGCGTCCTGGGACTCGCATGATCGCAGGTGCGCCGTACGACTTGCATTGCAGGCCCGAAGCCTCGTCCTTGGCCGGATCCCATGCTTGACCGACCCGATACGCCTCAGCGGTAATCGGAACGCTCGCGAAATCTCCTTTCAGCGGTGTCACCATACGCCAGCGCCAATCTTCCATCACCGGAGACACCCAATAACCTGTGAAATCAACCGGGGCAGCGGCCTTACCCGGCCTTGGGGTGGGCAGCGGACCCGGAAGCAGGGGGGACCGAACGCCTGCCGGGGGCTGAGCGGCGAGCGGGGCCTGCTCCAACAGTAGCCCGGAACTGCACAGCCATAGCATGCACAAACCCATTTGCCGCTTAGCAGAACTTCGTTTCATGCGTTCCCTTCAGTTTCTTGCAGTGACCGGCTTGGGATTGGACAAGCTCTTAAAAACCGCCTCACTGAATGCGTCACCGGAGCCGTACTGGGTGTCGTAGTCGAAGGTTGGCCTGGCGGCCTTGACTTGTTCCCACGTCATGCCTTTCTTGATCATGTCCTGGACGCGATCGCGCACGATGGCGACCATGTTCCGATACTCCACCACTTCCGCTTCGTCGCACAGCCGGCCATGTCCTGGGATAACTCGCGTGCCGCCTTCCTGGAGCTTAGCCGGCACGGTCAGCTGGAGAATGTGGTTCAGGCCCGCGAGCAACCCCTGCACGCTGCCGCCCCGTTCGACGTCGATGACGGGATAACGCTCGGGCGTAAAAATATCGCCGGTGCTGATCACGTCGGACCTGCGGAACAGCACGATGCTGTCCCCGTCCGTGTGAGCGCTGGGTTCATGAATCACGAATATCGGTTCGGCGTTGAAATAGAGATCCTTGGTAGGAGTGAAGTATTCATCGTTAGGCAGGCCGGGATTGGCCGCGAGACTTTCCCCCGTCTCTTTGCTCATCCGGTTCAGGACATTCTCATGTGCAATGATGGTCGCCCCGCCAGTATCGGTAGGCGAAGCGCCGGGCACTCCGATTTTGGCTAGCGGGGCGTTGCCACCGGTATGGTCCGCATCCATATTCGTGTTGATAATGTAGCGAATCGGCCCCGCTGCAAGCTTCTTAATCTCCGCTGCAATTCGGGGCGCCATTGGAGCGGACATGGTATCCACCAGCAGCACTCCGTCGCTGCCCACCTGTGCGGCTATGTTTCCGCCAGTTCCCGCCAGCATGTATACGTTGCCCTGCACCGGAAGCACCTGAATCTGCACCTCGGCGAAATTTCGTTGCTGGGCTGCATCGTGTGGATTTTGCTGGCCACGCAACAGGCCCGAAGCGCCCGGAAGGAAGGATGCGGCCAGCAGGCTGGATCGCGCCCAACGTAGGGAAGCCATAGCGCGATTCTATCTCAAGTAAGGTCGCTGCCAAATGTTCCTGCAGCTACACCCGATCAGAGGGAACGGGGCCGTTCCCGAGCTCGCGCTCGAGACGGGCTAAATGCCGCTGGCCCGAATCCAGAAGCTTCCGGTCCATTTACCTCCGGGAGCGACAGTTTGCAGGCTCGCGTACTTACCGGCGTGATTCAGAATGAGAGCGTTGGTGATGGCAGCCATGGGCTCGATGCAGGCCATATCCCGCGACTGACCAGCCGGCGCGGGCGGATCGAATATCAAAGCGACCGGATAATTCGGTCCGAATATCTCCTCAACTTTCTTATCGCCGGACTGGATCCAGACACGCGCGTTTCCATCCGCATCGCGCTCCAGATCGGTGAATCCGGTATCCAGATTGTGGGTCTTGAGCGGAAGTGGATTGGGCAAATCGTTGGGTTTGAATTCGCCCGTCGCCACTAATCGATCGTCAGCGACCACCATGGTTCGCGCGGGAAGGTGCAAGGTCCATTCATCGCGCGCAACGTCGGGAATGCGGTAGCAGGGGTGAAATCCGAGTGAAATCGGCATCGGTTCGGCGGACAGGTTGGTCACCGTCACGCTAACTTCGAGGACGCCGCCGGCCAGCCTGTGGGTGATCTCGTATTCGTGAGCAAACGGCCATTGCGCCATCAAATCGGGATATTTCCAGAACTCCAGCTTTCTGGTAACGTGCGCGGACTTAGCGTCTGCCGCAACCTCTGTGATACGCCAGAGTGATGAATTGGTGATCAATCCATGGATCGGAATCGGGCCGCGGACATTGCCCAGGTTCGGGTTGAACAGATACTGCTTGCCGTTGGCCCAAAATTCCATTTCGCCCAGCCGGTTCGCCCAGGGGGCGAGAAACGGGATGCCGTTGGTCAGGATATTCTTCCCGTGGATCTTCATTTCGGAGGAATTGGTCATCGATGGCCCCAGCGAGACCTCTACGCCCTGCGCCGCATCGCTAAGCCGGACGATGGAAATACCGTTATCCAGGGTCTGCTCGGCCTTGTAATTCTGCGCGACGGAGGCGACGGGGAGAATAAGCAGCAGAGCTACGTTTTTCATGCCCCGAGTATCGCACAGGTCCCGGCCCTTACCATCCCGAGACTTTTACCATCCCGGAGCCTCTCACCATCTTGACGAGCAGGGGCTTGGATCCCATTTGGAGCCGTCGGGCTCTTTCTTGAAATGCAGCGCGGTGACCCATTCTGTCTGTAGATAGACCGGATCGTTCACCAGCGCCGTGATCACGATCCATTGTTGTCCGTTGGTTTCTTTGTTGAGATCCCAATACTCCGTCATGGCCGCGCTCGCGCCATAGGGAATGCCATTCTTACGGAGATAGCCGGGACGAATGTGGGTGGTCACTACCTTCAAGTCACCATGTTTGGCGACGTCCTTATCGTTTGGCGCCGCTCCCCGGCCCTGTTCTGCCTGGCTTGGGCCGACGCCTCCGCCGCCTCCCACCGGACGCGGGGTTTCCCAGGTGGCCACGGAATCGCCCTGCCAGGTAGCGGGCGCATCGCTCGGAGGCGTCCAAGCGCCGAAATGAAACAGGCGGATTTGCCGGCCGGCGTCCGTCTCCACCTGCAGCGTATTCGGATCCTGCCAGGTGATGTGCAGCCGGCCCGGAACACGCATGATCGCCGGCGCGCCGTAGGACTTGCACTGTTCGCCGGCCGCCTCGTCCTTGGCGGGATCCCACATGTCGGCCACCTTCTTGGCGTCCAAACTGATCGGGACGCTGGCATAATCGCCCTTGGCCGGCGTCACCATGCGCCAGCGCCAGTCTTCGGTAATGATGGAAACCCAATATCCGGTCAGGTCGATCGGCGCGGCTTCCTGGGGCGTGGGTGGAGGGGGAGCGGGAGCGGTGGTTCCACTAGCCGGCTGATGAGCCTGACCAAAAGCGACGCCCGACAGGCCCAGCCACAAGGCTGTACTGACCCAAGCGAACGACCGTCTGTCTCTTGTAACCTGGCAATTAACCTGGCAATTCATATTCTTTCGCTATTGGCCGCGCACAATGCAGCCGAGATTGCCGCCGGACCCTCCGCCCCAACCGCAGCAATAGCGCACGCACTTATCGGGCGCCACATAATTGTCTTTCAGCTTCTTGCGATATTCCGGGTACATCGTTTCCGCCCCGCCCATCACAGTCTCCTCGGGGATGTGATAGCGCTTGGTCATTTCATCGACAAAGGGATTCTTTCCCGGCAGAAAGTGGGGAACCACGCCGCCGCCCGCCAGCCGAGGGACTTCCGGCTCGGGCATGCACGGCGCCGGCGTGGGAGGAAGATTCGCCGCCGGATCCAATTGATTGGTCCGGCTGATAACATAGGGCTCGGTCAAATAAATCGGGTCCTCCAAGTGAACGCTGATGGTGAGGGAATTGCCGTGCCGCATAAAATGCGCGGTCATCGTGGCTTCGTCGCTGCTGGGAACGCCGTTGCGGCGAAAGTAGCCGGCCTTCATGTGCGTGGTGTAGGTTGTCAGGACATCGCCTTCCCAAACGCCAGTAGTGAAGCCATCCAAAGTGTGTGGCGCGTATTTGGACGGATGCGGACGGCCGTCCATCCAAACGGTGATTACGGCACGGTCGATCGCGGCTCCCACTTTCCACGCCAGTACCGTGCCTGTCACCGGATCGAAGTCGGCCCATATCTTGAAGCCTTGCGGACCCAACACGACATAAAAAGGCGGGTAATAAAGGCACTGCCGCTCCGGCATCGAAATAATGGAGGCGGTGTAACTCAGGGCCCGCGCGCGCGCTTCAGCGTTGAGCGGGATAGCGGTGTAATCCACGGGGTCCGGACCGCCCCCTCGATCCTGATAATCCTGATGGGCCCGGGGCGCCCACTGCCCCGCCAGGTCCATGGTCTGCGCGAGGGCCGCCTGCGTCAAGGCCGATCCTATCAGTAGAGTTAACACCAGGGTTAACACCAGCGCTGACACCGCCTTTGAAAGCTCCTTTGGCTGCATGATTAATTCCTCGACGATTTCGTGACTGTCAGCGTCCTGTAAATTGCTTCGACAAACATGCCGGTGGTCCAGTCGCCGGAATCCGCACCGTAGCGCCCCCGGAAACCCGCGGTGGGATTGGCCGCCTGGATCTGCTGGAGCGTCATGCCGCGGCGAATCATATCCCGCACAACGTCCCGAATAACCGTCACCATGTCGCGATATTCAACCAGGTCCGCTTGGTCGCAGATCCGGCCATGCCCGGGTATTATCAAGGTGCCGCCGCGCTGCCAGACCAGCGGGATGGACGGGATGGCGATTTCGACCATGCGGTTCAGGGCGTCAATCTCGCCCTGGATGGTGCCTCCTTGGTCGACCTCAATTTTCGGGAAATGCGTGGTATCGAGAATATCGCCGGCCACCAGCACGTCCGAGCGCCGGAAGAACACCATCACGTCGCCATCGGAATGCGCCGCCGGTTGGTATATCGCCTGAATGCCTTCCTGATTTACGTACATCTTCTTCTCCTTGAGGGAGAAGGATTCGGTGGGCCAAGCATCCGATGGGTAGGGCGCCTGTTTGCCGGCCGGAGCGCTCATGCGGGTGAGGACCATGTCGGTGGCGAGAATGGTTGCCGGACCCACAGCCGCGATGCCGCCAGGACCTGCGTTGGTGGCCTGCGTAAAGGATTGGCCCGCCTTCGAAAGGGCGGCGTTGCCACCCACGTTGTCGCGGTCGGCGCTGGTGTTAATGATGTAGCGAATGGGTTGCGGCGTCAGCTTCTGGATGGCTGCGATCACCTTGCCGGACATCTTCCCCGAGCCCACGTTTACCAACACCACCCCATCCGGTCCGGTCTGCACGGCGATGTTGCCTCCCGCGCCCGCAAGCATGTAGAAGTTCGGAACTACTTGCACAACCTCCAGCTCCGGATCGCCGGAATCGGGCTGTGCAAGAGCCGGCCAGGCACTTAGGATCAGGACCGCCAGGAAAGCGCCAATAGATTTATTCATTCGTCCTGCTCCGCGTTAAGGCAGGGAAAAGACGTATAAAGCCTGGCCGCTTTGCGGGATCTTGATGTCGGGCGCGATAGCGGCAGGGACGTTGCGCGGGCTGCCGCCGCCCAGGCCGGTCATCACTGCGATGTACTGCTTCCCATCCACGCTGTAGGTGACCGGGAAGCCTTGCACCGACGTTCCCAGCCGGGTCTCCCACAACAGCTTTCCGTTTTGGACGTCGAAGACATGCACTCCGCGATTAATATCGCCCACCAGCACCCAGCCGCCGGCGGTAGAGAGCGCGGCCGTGAGGAACGGGGCGTGCTGCTCGTATTTCCACACCTCATTCATGGTCTTCACGTCGTAGGCCGCCAGCTTTCCGATGTTGCCGTTGGTGCCGGGCATGGGAAGAAAATGCCGGTCTCCACCGGTGCCTCCGCCATTGCCGCTGAAGTCCACTTCGCGCGCCGTGAAGTCCATGCAGGACTGGCTGAGGGGCGCGATAATCAGCCCGGTAGGCTGGTTGTAGCTCATCGCTTGCCAGTTCTTTCCACCTTCCGTGCTGGGGCACACGTTGATCGGCTTGTTGAT
>Ga0302325_10010577_pt1 | contig 19991 bp, 21 predicted proteins | sample Palsa_T0_2_FD_201948 | JGI IMG/M metagenome (GOLD analysis project Ga0302325, IMG submission 201948) | Peat permafrost microbial communities from Stordalen Mire near Abisko, Sweden - Palsa_T0_2 | ecosystem: Environmental > Terrestrial > Soil > Palsa > Peat permafrost | place: Sweden: Abisko...
GGAAGTCTTAGTTCCGGTTAAATCGTTCTCATACAGAGATATGGGTGCTCCTGCGCCCTTTCAGGTGAGCGAAGCCAGGCAGGCTGGCGCAGAACAGGACCGTGAGCCGCCCGTGGCGGCAGGCCCGTCGGAAAAAGAAGTGAAGACTCTGCTGAATGGTGTCCGGCTTGAGGCCGTGGCCGAGACCGAAGCGCGTCTCAAGATGGAGTATGAAGCGATGTCAGCTCGAGAGTCGGATAAGATCCGGCAGGCGATCGAACTTTTTCAGGGGGAACGGAGGGATTATTTTTCCCGCGTTGAGTCCGACGTGGTTCAACTCGCCCTGGCCATCGCGGCCAAGATCCTGCATCGCGAGGCCCAGGTTGACCCTATGTTGGTCGCGGCGTTAGTGCGTGTGGCGATCGACAAGTTACACGACGGCTCGAGCGTATCGGTGCGCGTCTCGCCGGCCGAAGCAGGGAAGTGGCGCGCGTTCCTGGCCAATCCTCTCAACGGGTCCACCATTGAAATTGTAGAAGATGCTCATCTGGGCGCCGCGGATTGCATTCTCGAAACAGAACTGGGGTCGGCAAACTTCAGCATCGAAGCGCAGATGAAGGAAGTTGAGCAGGGATTCTTCGATCTGTTGGCGCAGAGGCCTGTAATCAAGTGAGTCCTTTGCGGGTGCTTGCTCCCTATTTCGACCGCCTGGATCGAGGGTCGACCCTTCGTTGGCGAGGACGGGTGTTGCAGGTGGTTGGCAACCTGATCGAGTCCGAGGGACCTTTCTGTTCTATCGGGGAGTCTTGCGAAATCACCAGCGCCATCGGCCAAAAGTACTCCGGCGAAGTGATTGGTTTTCGCGGATCGACTATGCTCTCCATGGCGGTTGAGAATCCGCAGGGCATCCGCTTTGGAGACCGCATCGTCGCCTGGGGAACTCGGTCATCGATTCGCGTTGGTAGAGACATGTTGGGCCGAGTGATTGACGCTACTGGCGGCCCTCTCGATTCGAAAGGCGAATACCGGGCACAGCGGTCGGTATGGGTAGATGGGTCGGCTCCGTTGCCCCTTGATCGTGTACCTATCCGCGAGCCGCTCGGCTGCGGCATCCGTGCTCTCGACGCTTTTGTCACCTGCGGGCGTGGCCAGCGCATCGGTATCTTTGGCGGCAGTGGTGTGGGAAAAAGCACGTTGCTGGGTATGATGGCCCGCGGCACCGGCGCCGACTTGACGGTGTTGGCACTGGTGGGCGAACGCGGACGCGAGGTTGGAGAGTTTCTTGAGGTGATCGGCGAAGAGGGTCGAAGACGATGCGTGGTGGTCGTTTCTACTTCCGATCAATCTCCTCTGTTGCGGCTACGTGCAGCCCTGGCGGCAACCGCCATCGCGGAGTATTTCGCCGCCTCGGGCAAGAACGTGCTGCTGGTGGTCGACTCGTTGACCCGATTCGCCATGGCGCAACGCGAGATCGGTTTGTCAGCCGGCGAGCCGCCAACGGCAAAAGGTTATACGCCCTCAGTACTTAATATGCTGGCTCGATTGGTGGAACGGGCAGGCTGCTTCAAGAGTGGCAGCATCACCGCGTTTTATACGGTTCTGATGGAAGGCGACGATCAGCAGGATCCCGTCGCAGATACCGTGCGGTCGTTGCTCGACGGGCACGTGATCCTCGACCGAAACCTGGCCATGAAAAATCACTACCCGCCCATTTCCATGCTTGAGAGCCTGAGCCGCTTGATGCCGAATATCAGTTCCGAAGAACACATGCAAAAGGCCAAGGCTCTTCGCCTCTTGTTGGCCTCCTACAATCGTTCCGAAGACCTGATTCGCATCGGCGCTTATCAGAAAGGCGCGGATCCAACGCTCGACCGGGCGGTCGAAATCCTGCCCCAGCTGAACGCATTCCTGCAGCAGCGTCCGGACCAGATTATCCCCTTCGCGACAGTTGTCAAATCTCTTCTAGAGCTCCCGAGCTGATATGGCGTTTGAGTTTGCACTGGCTACCGTACTTCGCGTGCGCGGGATTATTGAAGATCGCGAAGAAGGCAAACTGCAAAAAATCCTTTTCGACATCTCGAAAATCCTCGATGATCTCGAATACATCGATACCCAGCTTGCGGAATCAGACGCTTCTCGTCACGCAGACGTCTTCAAAGACCGTATCGGGTTTCAGGTTCATGCTTCCTACGAGGAGGTAAAAGGGCTCAAGCAGCGCAGGAAAGACCTCGAAGGGCAAATTCAGAAACTCGAACAGGCGCGAGATGAGCAACTCATCGTTTACGAAGCGGCTCGCCGGGATCGCGAAATGCTCACGGATATGCGCGAAAAGAAACGCACGGCGTATGACTCCGATATGAGTAAACGTGAGCAGAAGATCCTGGATGATAATTACATTGCCCGGCGCGGCCGCGGCTGACCTTGCTTCTCTCGATTGCTCCCTTGAGGGAAAGCCTGATGCTGCTGTCGGTTCAACTCGGCAGCCTTTGCCTAGCGTTACCCGGCAAGCTTTGCCGGTTTGGCTTCGAGAGGCAGCTACACAAAACTGCATCATATCCATGCCATTGACTCTAATGAGGAAAGAGATCTCGATGGACCGGCGTTGAGGAGAATCTGTTTGGCCCAACAAATGCTACTGTATCGGCGTGAAGGTCGCATCCGTCGTCGAAATGCTCAATGTGCCTGCCGCGGCGACTCGGCCTGCTTCGCTTGCGCAAGTCTCCGATGAGTCTCCGCAGACATTTAAGGAATCACTCTTTGTGGCTTCCAAAGCATCTCCAGGTGCGGGCGCCGCGAACCAGACTGGCGCGGCAAGAGCGCGCCGGCAGCAATCTGTTTCGTCGGATGCGGAACTGCCGTCTACTATGCCACAGGTCCGGGCTGTACCATCGCCGGCTACTCCTGAGCAGACGGTGCCGCAGCAAATCTCGGTGGCTCAGCAACTGCCGTTGATCAATCCAGCCCTCACCCCGATGCAGCTGCCCTTCGGAGAGCCTGGTCTTTCTGCGAGCGCGGCCGGCCAGCCAATGCGTGATGTTCCAACGGCCAGGTATTCCACCCTCGAATCCAAGCTTGCCCAGCCAGTTTTCGCTAAGTCGGACAGCGTCCCATCGAGTCACGCTGCGAAGGAAAGCGATCCCCCGCAGGCTGCATCGATATTGCCGGCAGCCCTACCTCTGTCACCGATTGCGACCAATCTATCGAATGCAACTCCGAGCGCACTTTCGAGTACGCTCCCGACTTCCCCTGCAAATGCAGTCGCGAACGCAGACCACGGCAACGGACCGAGCACTCTTTCGACGGAAGTTCCAAGCACGGCTTCGAGTACGGATCCGAGTGCCGATCCAAGTCTCGCTTCAAAGCCCGTCCCGGTAACAGTGTCGAGTGCATTTCCGGGCGTCGCCCAGGATGCGGATTCACCTGTCATCACGAACGCAATTCCTGACGCGTCTTCGAATGCGGGCCCGACGCCAGTCTTGCATGGCGCCGGCAACCCATCTGCGAGGGGAGACGTTGCTTCGCAACCGAGCGCTATATCAACCCGCCAGGCTAACCCGCCAGCGGTCCCACCCGATCCAAGCGGATTGGTAACAGACCTCATCCCGGGCGCTACGGCCGATCAGCTGCTTGCACTCATCCCGCCGGGAGGCGGATTGCTTGTGGCCGCTCATGCCACTGCATCGAGTGTGAACCCGGCTGCGGTGGCGAAACCCCCGCTCATAGCCGTCGCAAATGGCAAGGACGGCGCCAACAATGCCATCGTCGACGCCACCGGACTAAAGCAGCATGCACCTGCCGCGTCGGACCAGACCGGATCGCAGACGGGCTCTCAAGGGACGGCGGCATCTGACGATCAGAGCCAGGGTAGCGCCTCCCAGCAGGGGCAAAGCGCGGTCCCGGCCCAGGTCAACTTTGCAAACCATACCATCGCCGCCGTTGACCACGCTCAGAATTTGGGCGGTGCCGCACCATCGCAGACTGCCCCGACGCTCGCCGGCGCTCCCGGCCACACCGCGAAGACGCCGGACATCCCCGCTCCGGCTACGATCGCTTTGCCGCAGGCTGTGCCCGTTATTAACACAGCGAAGCTGATTCAGAGTATGGGTCAGTCCGAGATGCGAGTTGGTATGCGGTCAAACGACTTTGGCAACATCTCGATCAGCACCTCTGCGACCCGGGACCTGATCTCAGCGCAGATTTCGCTCGATCACGGCGAACTAGCGAGAACGCTTGCCGCACACCTGCCGGAGATGCAGGCAAGATTGGGCGGCAATCAAGCAATGGATGTGCGCATCGACATGAATGGGCAGGCAATGGGGCAGGGCGCAGGAACGTCGCCCGGTATGTCAAACGGATCGCCGGACGGATCACGCGGCGACCGGCAGCAAAAGGGCGGAGCGACGTCGAACCAGTCGGCTGACGGTTTTTCCGGGTGGGGAAGTTCGATTGCCCCAGCGGGGTCGCCGTCGCCCGAAGGCAGAATGGACGCCCGCCTCGACATCAGGGTTTAGGTAAAGTTTCGGCACATACGCACTTTTGGAGAAACGATCATGCACACTGTTTCAGCGAACTACACTTTGCCGGCGGTTTTGAACTCACTTCAGCCGGCCGCTAAAAGTGGACTTCGAACAGCTATCAGCGGCAAAGCGAGCCCCGCTACCACGGGAACGACTTCCAGCAGCAGCACAGCCAGCGGCCTGGACAGCACCTTCCTGAACCTTTTGGCGACGGAATTGCAGAATCAGGACCCTACCGCTCCAGTGGATTCAACAGCGATGGTCGGCCAGATGATCTCACTCAACCAACTGGACCAGCTCATCAGCATCAATCAGGCGGTCACCGGCTCCACAGGCACAGGAACGACGGGGTTAGTGCAGCCAGCGGGGGGAACGGCCAGTAATGCTGTGTTCCCCCCAGCCAATGGCGGTGTCGCTAACACCCTTTCACCCTCGGCAGCAGGTGCAATGGTCAACCAACTGCCGTTCGACCCCAATACAATGATGCCTCTAAACTTCGGTAATGCCGGCGCGCCCGGGGCCCCGATCAACTCTGCCATTAGCCCAGCATCTATGGGCTCTTCCACCACCAACAACAATAACCTCAGGAGGTAAGTAATGGGTTCTTTCTCAACACCACTGTCCGGGCTCACGGCTGCTCAAGGCCAGCTACAATCTGTATCCAATAACCTGGCCAATATTAATACCGATGGCTACAAGGACCAGACTCTGACCTTCGCCGACGTATTTTCACAGACCGGGGTCACGAATGGTAGTGGCGACCCGCTGCAGACGGGATCTGGCGTTACGGTTTCCGCGACCGACTCCGACTTCACCGAGGGAAGTTTAAATGTGACGGGCACTGCCTCGAACATGGCCTTATCGGGGAACGGTTTCTTTGTCACTCAGAGTTCGAGTGGCTTGCCAGATTACACACGCGCCGGCGACTTTACCACCAACAAGGAGGGGCAGATCGTCACACCCAACGGGGAATTGCTGCTGGGATATCCCGCGACCGACGGGGTGGTGAATACCGCGACCGCTCTCGGACCGTTGCAGGTCGGCACGGGTGTGACCAGCGCGGCAGTGGCGAGCACCACCTTCAACTTATCAGCCAATCTTAACGCCAGCTCGGTGGTCGGTGACACAGCGAGCAGTACGCTTCCGGTCTACGACTCGACGGGTAGCGCCCATACCCTGTCTGTCACTTACACCATGACAGCTCCCAACACATGGAGTTATGCCGTCACCATTCCGTCAGCCGATTTAACACCCCCTCCAGCAGGGGCTTCGACAACAGTCGCGTCGGGTACGCTGAACTTCAGCAGTTCCGGCGTGTTGACCTCAACTGAGCCTACCGGCGGCACGGCGACTATTCCTGCATCGGCCGGTGTTGCCTTCGCCATTCCACCTGCCGCCGTGCCTCCCGCGGTCGCGCCGACCCTTGCTGATGGCGCCGCGCCGATGGCGCTCACTTGGAACCTTGTGACGAGTGGAACCCCGACTATCACCCAGACCGCGACGGCAAGCACTACCAGTGCGACCAGCACCGATGGCTTCCCTAGTGGCACACTCCAAACTTACGCCGTGCAGTCAGACGGCACTATCGAGGGAACTTTCTCAAGCGGGCAGACACTTGCTTTGGGACAGGTCGCCGTCGCTTCCTTTGCGAACAACCAAGGACTTGTCGCTGTCGGCGAAAACAATTACAACGCCAGCGCTGCCTCTGGTGCGGCTGTCGTTGGAGTGGGTGGGACTGGTGGCCGGGGTACAGTTATTGGCGGCTCCGTGGAAGAGTCAAACGTAAATATCGCCACGGAGTTCGCAAAGCTGATTGTGGCGCAGCAGGCTTACTCGGCAAATGCCAAGACGATTACCACGTTCAACCAGGTCTCCCAGGCGACCATCGCAATGCTGCAGTAAGCAAGTGCTGCTTTCTTAGCATTGCATTAAGGACCGGCCGCTCTGCGTCTCCGCGGAGCGGCGGAGGTCTTCTTTCCAGAGCTTTTCTCATATCTGCCTCACCAAGTCACTGCAGTCGAGGCTTTGTCACCGGCCGCCGTTAAATGAATGGCCGGCATAGGAAAGATGTTTTCCTTATCGCACAGGGACTTTCTACCGCATTCTGTGCCGTAAAGCTACACCCAACTCTCTTCTTTCATCAACGGTCCCCCGATTGCTAAACCTCTAGCAAAGGACGCACGCGCGTGTCTCTACAGAGAGCAATCGACCTGCACGACCTTCTGTACCGAAACAGTCGCACCGCGGGTTATTCAGGGTAACGGCACACATAGGGAAGAGAGATCAATGAAAACGTCATCCAAGAGCGCGGTACCTATGATCGAGGCGAAGTCAGCAATGGCTCCACATTCGGCGGACCAGCCTCAAGAGCGGGATCCGGGCGAATTTCTGCCTTGGCTCCCCTGCACGCTGGCGTTAGACCTTCCGGTGGTGAACTTTACGGTTGGCGATCTGCTGAGCCTCACCAAAGGCTCAATTGTCGAGACCGCGTACCACCAAAGCAGCGACCTGCCTCTCCGCGTAAACGGACAACTGGTCGGATGGACAGAATTCGAGGTCGTTGGCGAACGCCTTGCCGTGAGACTCACAGACCTGTCATGAATACGCTTCGTTCGAGCAAACCCAATCCCATAACCAGGGAGGCCACGCCGTGTCCCGTCCTCGCCCCTGAGGCGTCATTGAGCACTCTTCGCAGTCATAAAGGCCTACTCTCCCGAGCATGGGGATGGCTACAAGCACTGAGTGGGGCGCGATCCAGTACCAAGCGATTGCGCGTAGCGGAGACCGTTTCGCTTGGTGAAAAACGCTTCGTCGCCGTCGTTCAGGTGGATGGACGTCATTTCCTTTTGGCAGGCGGCCCCACAAACATCGTGCTGTTGGCGCAATTGGATGCAAAGGATGCCTTTGAAAACGTACTCAAGAAGACCCTGACCGATCCCGCAAAGCAGATGGCAAAACGTAAGCGGCCGGCAAGCTTTGCCAGGCAAACGCAGGTGAACAGAACCAACAGCCTCGAAGATCTTCCGCAGAAGAAGACCACTGTGCGCAGCAAGCAGTCCGCAAAACGGGCGAACACGCGGAACGCGGTCGGACAAATGGCCGTAGGCGTACCTCCGATGACGCACTTGAATGGAACGGAAAACTTCGGCGATGTGTTGCGAAAGACGATGTCTTCCGGCAGGCAGCCGGGGCATCAGCCCAGGAAGCAGAACTTCAAATCGACAGCAGAACAGACGGGGTACTACGCGTGAGGAACGTCGTGATCGCGCGAGCGATGCTTTGCACCATGCTTTGCCTGGGGGCGACCTCGGCAGAGGCCACGGTTACCCCGCGCCGCGCGGGCGCCGCAGAGAGCTTAAGCATAGTACTCTCGCCATCGCTACCGATGTTGTTAGCCGCCGCGCCCATCCAACTGGGCGCCGCGTCTTCGAATCCGAACGAATTGCGAATTACCGGGCTAGGCGGAGGGTCAACGCAGTGGACCGTTGTGATCCTGATGACTTTCCTGACCCTCATTCCTTCCATGCTCATCTGCATGACGCCATTCGCAAGGCTGCTGATTGTCTTTCATTTTCTCAGGCAGGCCCTCGGCCTACAAACTACGCCCTCGAACCAAACCCTCATTGGCTTGTCAGTGATTATGACCTTCTTCCTTATGCAGCCGGTGGGTGAGGTTATTTTTCGTGACTCGATAATCCCTCTGCAACAGGGAAGAATCACCGCCGTCGACGCGGTAGCCCGCGCGGCCTCACCCATGCGCCAGTTCATGTCGCATTTTGTTCGGGAAAGAGATGTTGCATTGTTTCTCGAGATGGCAAAGGAGTCTCGTCCCGAGAACATCGGCGATGTTTCATTCCGCGTCCTGCTGCCGGCGTACATCCTATCCGAATTAAAAGCGGGCTTTCAGATTGGCGCCGTCCTCTTTTTGCCTTTTCTGGTAGTGGACATGGTCGTGGCCTCGATTACCACCTCTGTCGGCATGATGCAGTTGCCGCCCGTGGTCATTTCTACTCCACTGAAGCTGCTGTTGTTTCTCATGGTCGACGGCTGGCACCTGCTTATCGGCGCTTTGATGAGGAGTTTCAGCTAATGGGCGTCGATCAAGTAGTTCTGTTGGCCCGTCTGATGCTGCAGGAGGTGGTGATTCTGGTCGGGCCGGTTCTGGCTGTTGCCATTCTCGTCAGCCTGGTGGTCAACATTCTGCAGGTGCTGACATCTCTGCAGGACCAAACCCTGTCGCAGGTGCCCCGGTTGCTGGTCACGGGAACGGCGCTTTTCCTGCTGATGCCCTGGATGTGGCGCCACCTCGCGCACTACACCATCAATCTATTAACCGACTTTCACCAGGTCCTGCAGTAGTGAATATATCTCTGGTTCAGATTTTCGGCGCATTGCTAACCATCGGCGTCCGGCTTACCGGCATTATGCTCTTTGCCCCATTCTTCGGCAGCGCCGTGATTCCGGCCCGCGTTAAGGCCATGGTGGTGATTACTTTGACCGCGCTGCTCTATCCGATGCTTTCCGCCAAAATACCGCAGATGAGTATCAGCCAGTGGCCAATGATGGTGTTCAGTGAGTTGCTGATCGGGGTAGCCATGGGGGTCGCAACCAACATTGTCTTCGACGGCGTGCAGATGGCCGGACAGGTGTTGAGCGTGCAGATGGGGTATTCGCTGGTTAGTATCCTCGACCCACAAACACTGGCGGAATCGACGGTAGTGGCCACGTTCCATCAGACGATTGCCATGCTTATCTTTCTGCGCCTCAACGTCCACCTATGGATTCTCCGCGCACTGGCACGCAGCTTCGATTATCTTCCTCCGGCCTCAGGCCATTTCGGAGGGCCGTTCGCTGCAGCTGCTCTGCAGGCAGGGGCAAGTGTTTTTACCATCGGCGTCCAGATTGCCGCACCGGTGCTCTCCGCCACCCTGTTTGCCGACATCGCGCTCGGTTTGCTGGGCAAGGCGTCTCCGCAACTGCCGCTCATGTTACTGGGTCCGGCGGTAAAGAGCGTTCTCGGACTACTCGTTTTAATTTCGGCGCTCAAATACTGGCCGAACCTGTTTGAAACCTTGTTTCTCCGCTCCATGGTCACGGCCGACCATCTTCTCCACCTGGCTCGGTAGCAGTTCACGCGATAGGAATATATGGCTGATAGCAGCAAGACAGAAGAAGCAACACCGAAGCGACGGAGTAAGGCGCGAGAGAAGGGCCAGGTGGCCCGTTCTCGCGAACTCCCCGGTGTCTTTGCACTTGCTGGCGTAGCCGGCGCGGCGGCGTTGATGGCGTCCACTTCGATCACTCACTGGACGACGTTCTACCGTAACGCGCTTTATGTCGCCTCCACCGGCAATTTCGATAGCAATGGGCCCTTGTTCTTCTGGAGCTCGGTAGAAGTGATGCGCTGGATTGTCCCCATCTTGCTGGCGGCACTGATGCTCTCGGCGTTCTCCGGAGTGGCTCAGGGCGGGATCAACTTTGCCCCGGAGGCGCTGGCTTTGAAGTTCGACCGATTCAATCCTGTCAGCAAGCTGGGCCAGATCTTCTCTCCCGTTGGCCTCAGCAATTTGTTGAAGTCGCTGCTGCCGTTCGCAGCCATTCTTTGGATGGCCATCAATTCAATTCGCGCCAACTGGGAAACGATGGTGCACGCCTCCAGCCTTGGGTTGCGGGTGTTCGCCGGCTTTGTGGGCTCCATGGTGTTTGCCCTAACCTGGAAAGCCGGGCTTGTCCTGCTGGTTTGGTCGGCAGTGGATTACGTATTCACTCTGATGAAAATGAGCAGCGACATGAAGATGACGAAGCAGGAGGTGCGCGAGGAACACAAGGAGTCGGACGGCAACCCAGTCATCAAATCCCGTATCCACCGGCTGCGCAGGGCAATGCGCAGGAGACAGTCTTTGAAGGCCGCTGCCAAAGCCACCGTAGTTGTGACCAATCCAACTCACTATGCAATCGCGCTCCGCTATGAAATCGAGATGCCCGCACCGATCGTTGTCGCCAAAGGAATGAACCTGCTGGCAGAAAAGATCAAGCAGCTGGCACGCGACAGGGGCATCATGCTGGTGGAAAACAGGTCGCTGGCCCACGCGCTTTATAAGAGCGTGGAAGTCGGCGATTCGATACCGGCAAAGTTGTACCAGGCCGTAGCCGAGATTCTCGCCCTCGTATTCCGTGCAGAGGCCGAACTCCGCAAGGCAGAAGCGGCGCGGGGCTCAAGGAACGCTTCTGGTCAGAAGACTGAAAATGGTCCATCGATTCCGACCGCGGGGGCGACGCGATGATCGCACGCCTGGTGGCGTTGCTCCGTAAGTCCGGCGATTGGATCGCGCCCATCGCTGCTGTCTCTATGGTCTTTGTGATGCTGGTGCCGCTGCCCAGCTTCATCCTCGATCTGCTGCTGACCATCAGTATCACCGCGTCGATGCTGGTGCTGCTTACTGCGATCCAGATTCTGCGGCCGGTACAATTCTCGGTTTTTCCCAGTCTGTTGTTGTTACTCACCCTGCTTCGCCTGTCGCTCGACCTGGCCAGCACACGCCGCATTCTGCTGCATGGCAACGAGGGCACCGCGGCTGCAGGCAGGGTGATCGAAGCCTTTGGCCAGTTCGTGGTTGGCGGTAATTACATTGTTGGCTTTGTCCTCTTCCTGGCGTTGATAGCCATTCAGTTCCTGGTCATCACCCATGGCGCCGTGCGCACGGCGGAGGTCACGGCCCGCTTTACTCTCGATGCCATGCCAGGCAAGCAGATGGCGATCGATGCCGATCTGAACGCAGGCATCATCAATGAAGCGCAGGCCAAAGCACGCCGGGAACGGGTGGCCCGCGAGGCGGAATTCTGCGGCGCGATGGATGGCGCGGCGCGCTTCAGTCAACGCGATTCCTTGGCCACGATTCTGATCATGGCCATCAACATCGTCGCCGGTTTCCTGATTGGTGTGTTTCAACAGGGCGTTCCCTTCCAGGATGCGCTCAAAACCTACACCATTCTTACTGTGGGTGATGGATTGGTGACCATCCTACCCTCCCTGCTGGTCTCAGTCGCAGGCGGCATTGTCGTCACCCGGGCCGCGTCAAAGGAAACCCTGGGCGTGAATGTAGGCAAGCAGCTCTTCAATAGTCCGCGCCTGCTGTGGATCGCGGGCGGCGCGTTGACCGCCCTTGGGTTGATTCCGGGCTTGCCGAAAGTCTCATTTTTCAGCCTGGCCGCCATCCTCATGTATTCGGCATGGAAGATGAAGCCGCAAGTCGTAAAAGACGAACTGGAAGAGCTGGATGTGATTTCCAAGTCTGTCTTGCCAAGTGGTGCTGCAGCTCCCACGGCAGATCCCATGGATGCAGTGCTCAAGCTCGATGAACTCATGCTCGAAGTGGGAATGGGCCTGGTGCCTCTGGTCGATGTCAAGCAGGGAGGTCAACTCCTGGCCCGGGTAAAGTCGATGCGCAAGAACCTCGCCCAGCAGCTCGGTTTCCTGGTTCCTTCCATCCACATTACCGACAACCTCTCGCTGAAGGACCGGGAATATGTGATCTACCTGCGAGGGAACGAGATAGCGCGTTGGGAGCTGCGCCGCGACTGCCTGCTGGCCATCAGCTCCAACGCTGACGCCGCCGACCTGCCCGGCCAGGATACCCGGGAGCCGGCCTTCGATGTGGCCGCAAAATGGATCTCTCCGCAAACCCAGGGCCAGGCGATAGCTGCCGGGTATGCGGTGGTCGACCCGACATCCGTGCTTGCCGCTCATCTGGCCGAATTGATCAGGCAGAATGCTCACGAACTCTTGTCACGGCACGAAACCAGGAGACTCATCGACCGGCTGAGTGAGTCTCACCCCAAGCTGGCCGATGAACTGATCCCTAAGCTCATGAGTCTCGGTGAAGTCCAGAAGGTGTTACAGCAGCTGCTTCGCGAGCAAGTGTCCATCCGCGACATGGGAACCATCCTCGACACTCTGGTTGACGCGGCCTCGTTCAACAAGAATCCGATTGCATTGGTCGAAGCAGTGCGGCACACGCTCGGCCGGGCGTTGATCCGGCCCTTACTGAACGATAAAGGGGAACTCAAGGTTGTCACTCTAGACTCGGCGATCGAAGAAGAGTGCATACGCGGGTCAAACCAGCAACCAAACCAGGCAAGCTCCACCCCACAACAACTAACCCTCGCCCGCCGGGTACTCGATGGCCTACGAACGAATTTCGGTAAAGAGATCAGCGCGGCGCCTCCTGTCCTGCTCTGCTCCTCTCCCGGCCGCTACTATCTTCGCCGATTGCTGGAACCATTCATCCCCAGGGTCGTTGTCATCTCTCCTGGGGAGATTCCACCTTTGACGCCGGTGCAGTCTCTAGGGGTCTTGCATTGAGAGAAGCAGGTCGAGAGTTACGGACAGATAAGAGGAAGTCTGCAGCAGGATGTAAGGTTTCGAACTCTACAGGAGAAGTGAGTAAGTGCCTCACGATGAGGGTGGCAAAATGACAAATGCAGAAGTAGCTTACCGCGCCAGCAGCAAAGGCATCGAAGAACGGAACGAACTGGTGTTGCGGGAACTACCGCAGGTCTATTACGTGGCAGCGAGAATTCACGAGCGATTGCCTAAACATGTAGACATGGAAGATCTTGTCCAGGCCGGCGTGATCGGTCTGCTCGATGCTTGCCGCAATTACGATAGCGAGCAGGATGCCCAATTCTCCACTTTCGCGAAACACCGCATCCGCGGCGCGATTCTGGACAGTTTGCGCAAACTGGATTGGGGATCTCGCACCCTGCGCCGGAAAGGACGTGAGATCGCCACGTCCGCGGCCAGGCTTGAATCGCAGCTGGGAAGGCACCCACTCGAAGAGGAGATCGCAGCCGACCTGAAGATGCGTGTCGACGAATTGCAAAGCGCATTGACGCAGCTGGACGGCCTATTCCTGGTGGGGCAACTGGCCAACGTCGCCGGCGACAGTGGAGAGTCATTCGATCTCATCGAATCGGCGCCAAGTGCGGGCAGAGACAACCCTTTTGAGCTTTGCCTGGAAGGCGAAATGAAAGCCCAGCTGGCCGCAGCCGTATCGCGAATGTCAGAGAGAGAGCAGCTGATTCTCTCGTTGTATTACTACGAAGAGTTAACTATGAAGGAGGTCTCGGAAGTGGTAGGCATCGCGGTATCACGGGTCTCGCAAATCCACGCCGCCGCCATGCTGAAATTGCGACTCTCACTGGCTCATCTTCGCGAAGCAGCAGCAGCGCCCGCAGACGGTGTGCCGCCAGTTTTTCGGAGTACCAATCCTTCACCGCATAAGACGCAGTCGTGACCACGGCGTCCGGATCGGAGGAAGCAATGATAACGAACAGCGGCCCACAGCCCAAGGCGCGTATCATTCATTCCTGCAACTTTCGTTATGCGGGGCGCTTGTCGAATGAAAATGCCCGCGCATTGACTTCCCTGCATGAGAAATTTGCTCTGAACGTTACCAATTCGCTGGAAGTCTATCTGGGCACTTCTATTCGGTTGAAAATGCTGTCGCTGGAACAGCTGGCTCTCCAGGACTACATCAGCGCCGTAGCCCCGAGCACCTACCTGCTGCCCTGCGCGCTTAACGTGATGCAGAGTAGTTTCCTTATGGAGATGGACATCAGGCTGATCTTTCCTGTTATCGACCTGCTCCTGGGCGGCGCCGGTACTACAGCATCGGATGAGCTACGCGAGCTTACTGAAATCGATGAAGAAATTATGGAGAGCATAACCGCCCTCATCATAAAAGAGGTGGACCGCTCCTGGCGCGTCCTGAATCTGTCGCTGTCGCCGGGGCATTGCATCAAGCCGGCTCTGATCACGCAGATCTACCCGGCCAACGAGAAGCTGGTGCTGTTGATGTTCGAGATGACCATAGGGACGACGACCGGATCTTTCAAAATCGTGCTGCCAACATCCTTCGTGGGCTTTCTGTTGAGGCACCTAAAGGCGGCGCAGTCCAAGAAGATATCGAGTCTTCGCCAACTTCCCAACCCGAGTCTTCGCGAACGGATTCTCGATTGTGATTTCAACGTGGCTGTGGATATAACCCAGATGCGAGTGCTGGTGAAGGACTTGATCGATCTCAAACCGGGAACGATTCTAAAGATGAAAGCACCGGTGAAGAATCCCGGCCGGCTTACCGTGGAAGGCGTCGACATCTTTGAGGCATTGCCAGTTCGCACCGGCAAGCTGAAAGCAGCGCAACTCTCATGCCGATCACAGGAACCGGCAGCGAAGAAGGAATAGCATGACGACCGATGATTTAGCCGAGCAAGCCTGCCGGCCTTTTACTCAAGCCTTCTTTGGTGCTTTGGTGGCGGCCATCAGCGAGGCTAGCGGATCGTCCTGGCTAGTCGCTGCCGTGCCAGACGCGCAATCGACTGCGGACGAATCCCAGCCAGTCCGTATGAACGTGATGCTCGAGGGAGACTTGCGAGGCGAGTTCCTGCTTGAGTTCCGCCGCGCCGACGCCGTCACGCTGGCAGCGAAGTGCCTGCAACAACCCGCCGGTGAATTCGGAACAGAACAGTCCGAAGCCGTGCTGAAATGTGTAGAAGCAGGAACGAGTCAGTTCTGTTCCGCAGTTGCGGAGGAGTACGGCACACTCACGAGCAAGGCCTCCATCGTTTCCGAACCAGCGTCCGACGGCGCGAACGTCGCCGAAGTTACTGCTGCCGACGATGGCGGCAATCGCATTTCGCTTCTGATGTACCTGAACCCGGCGCTGGCCGAAGCGTTATCTCTCCACGCAAAAAAGGCAAACGCGGACGAAACTAACGGGAACTCGAAAAACGCCGTGCGGGAAAAGGAAGGGGAGCCAAACCCGGAGCCGTTAAACCTGCAGCTGGTTATGGACGTTGAACTCAATGTGACCCTCCGTTTCGGGCAGCGCCAGCTCGCACTGCGCGAGGTACTGGAATTGACCAGCGGATCCGTCATAGAACTCGATCGCCAGGTGGAGGAACCAGTGGAGCTACTTCTGGAAGGCAAGGTAATTGCCAGGGGCGAAGCGGTCGTAATCGATGGCAACTACGGGCTTCGCGTGACCGAGGTACCGCAACCGATCTCTGCCCAGGTGCTCCGTTGAGCGTGCGAGAGGAGCAGGGAAATCTATGAAGTTGATCCCGTCGGTCGCGATGCCAACCTGGATCACCGGGTTAAAGGTCATCAAATCCAGATGTGGAATCTGCCACAGATCTTTGGCGCTGCGCCATCTGTCTGCGCAAAAGGCCGGCATTAGGATGCACGGCACCTGGTATTGCAGCGCGCGGTGTTTCCGAAGCGCTGCTGAGCAGGAGGTCTTGCGACTCTTGAAGACGGGAACGGAGCAGGCGGCTCACGTCTCGCGCATGCCACTGGGACTGAATCTGATCAACCACGGTGTGCTGACGATTGAGCAACTGAAGAAAGCGACCGACGAACAGAAAGAGTCTGGCGGGGAGATCGGCGAAGTCCTTGTGCGTCAGGGTTCGGTCAGCGAGAAGCAGGTAACTGCAGTTCGCGCCACGGAATGGGGGTGCCCGGTGTTCACCGTACCGAAGCATGCGATCCAAATTGGGATTAACCTTCCGTCTACTCTTATGCGGATCTATTTCATGATTCCAGTCCATTACGTGGTCAGGACCAATTTGCTGTTGGTCGGTTTCGTTCATAATGTTGAGTATGGCCTGCTCTATGCCATCGAACAGGTTACCGGATGTGAGACAAAGCCCTGTTTCGTAACGCCCAGCGACTTTCAAACGCAGATGCAGCAACAACAAAAGGAGCTGGAACAGTCGGGGTTTACCCCAGGTAGAGAGCTAAAGTTCGAAAACATTCAGACTGCAGCGGAGATAGCCCATACCCTGTGCACTTCTGGCGTCGAGACCGAGGCCGAGGAAGCTTTCATCGGGAAGTGCAAAGAATACATATGGGCGCGGCTCAAGAGTGGACCGCAAGCCATCGACTTTCTATTCAGGGCCGGATGACCTTGCCCGACGTCGTTTCGTAGAAAAAATGCAACCTTCGTTGGAAAGATTCCCTCCACCTGCCGATAGGGCCACAGCGGGTAGGAAAGAATGCTCAATCAGGCAATCGACAGGGTAACGGATCATAGTTGGATTCCCTCATCTGCATGGCGTCGTCTCGGCTTACCGGAGCAGAAGAAGTTCGCGCGCAAGAAACTGGATCTCCTGGATGAGATACCGGTTATGTCGGCGACGGTCCTCGGTTTAGAAATACTCCTGCATGAGCCTAGCATCGATTTGCGCATGGCTTCCGAGCTGGTTCTGAGCGATGTCGGAGCGACCATCCAGATTTTAAGATTGATCGGAAGAGAATATGAATTCACCACGGAGCACCCGTACCGGATGGGCGACTGCCTGGCCAGTCTGGACGCGGGTACGTGGTTTGATGCAATTTCCGCGCGGACGTTCGTCTGCGACCGGGAACACGCGGCCACTAGTTCGCTGTGGAATCACTGCCGCCTGGTAGCCCAGTATGCGCAACTGGTTGCTGAATCGCTCGAGGACATTTCACCGGAAGAGGCCTACCTGGTTGGGTTGCTGCATGGGATCGGTGCTATTCCGAAGGTACTGAATTGGCCAAACGACGGTCTGGACGATAGGGAATCGGCGTCCCTGTTGGCCATGGAGGGCTCGCTGCCACTGTTCGTGCTTTCTGCCATCCAAAGCATGAATGATCCCCGTTCCTCCTCTACCTGGAAAATCATCCTGACGTCAGCCCACGAACTGGCTGGAGCCAGACCGGATTTCGATCCGACGATGCGTCAGGCCTTCAACTCCCTAGTTATCACCCCTCGTTGGGGGCGCGTTCCTATTGTCGCGGATTGTATGTTGGTCCGTTCTTGATATCTCCTTTCGTCTCACCCATTTCTCATTGACTCCTCATTCGCGCCCTAGCTGTCCTGTGCGTCAGTTCTCGTCCCCGCAGAAACAAAAGAGATAAGTCGGTATAAGCAGCGTTGGCCTTCGGCGTGCATACTACCTGCCCGAGGGCACGCGATGAACAGTGGATACTACGCAGCCTGTACCGGTCTGATGGCTCGCACTCAAGCGCTCGAGACCATAGCCAATAATCTGGCCAACGTGAGTACTGCAGGATTTCGCGCCAGCCATAACGTTTTTAGCTCGCTTCTCGCGACTACCGGCGACTCACCGCTCTCTGTTCTCAACCAGGACGCCAATGACTATGGTGTGTTGAGTGGTACTCAGCTGGATACTACGCAAGGCGCGTTGGTGCACACGGGCAACGATCTCGACCTGGCCATGGAAGGCCCTGGTTACTTCGCTGTCCAGACCGCTGCCGGCCTCGTTTATTCCCGAGGAGGAAACTTCCGTGTTTCGCCAGTTGGGCAATTGATCACGGCTGCGGGCGATCCTGTCATGGGCGAGAACAACCGCCCTATCACACTTGTCGGAGCGCCCATTGCGATCAGCGGGGACGGAACCATCTCGACCAATGGCGCTATCTCCGGACGGCTGAAGCTGGTCGAGTTCCCACCTACGGTGTCGATAAGGAGTGCCGGTGGCACCTACTACGAGGCACCTGCCGGCAACGCAGTCCCTGCCCAGAACTCTCAGGTGCGTCAGGGAATGCTAGAGAGTTCAAACGTCAACCCGGTCACCAGCGTGGTCGAGTTAATTACTGCACAACGTGAGGTCGAAACCATGCGCCACGTACTCACCATGTTTAACAGCGAACTCGATAAGACGGCAGCCGAGGAATTGCCTCGCACTAGCTGATGCCGTGCCGAAATACACCAGCTGAGCCAGTTGTGAAAGGAATCTTATATGTTTCGTGCACTCTACACGGCCGCCAGCGGAATGACCGCTCAACAGTTGAACCTGGACAACATCGCCAACAATCTCGCGAACTCGAGCACCACTGGCTTCCAGCAACGCCAGGTCAATTTCACTGACCTTCTGTATCAAAATGAAATCATGCCCGGCGCCGCCGCCACGCAGCAGACTACGGTAGCGGCGGGTCTGCAGATCGGTCTCGGTACCCGGCCCTCGGAAACTGAAATCATCCAGACCCAGGGCGACTTCGCCACCACCGGCAACCCGCTCGATTTGGCCATTCAAGGCCAGGGATTCTTTCAGATCCTCTTGCCCAGCGGACAAATAGGCTATACCCGTGACGGTTCCTTCCATCCTGACGCGCAAGGAGCGCTGGTCACCGCCGATGGCAACCCGCTGCAACCCGCCGTAACCATTCCGGCGGACGCGGTAAGCGTGACTGTTGGCAGCGATGGCACGGTCAGTGTCACCCAGCCGGGCCAGACCGCAGCCACCCAGGTGGGCGTCATTCAGACGGCGCTGTTTGTCAATCCCGGCGGCCTCAATAGCGTGGGAACGAATATTTATCTGCAAACGACTGCTTCCGGTCAACCGGTGGTAGGAACGCCTGGCGGCGCCGAAGGATTGGGAGCGCTGCAACAGGGAATGCTGGAGCAGTCGAACGTCAGCGTCGTCAACCAGTTCGTGGCCATGATTCTGGCCCAGCGCTCCTACGAATCAAACTCCCGCGTAGTGAAAGCAGCGGATGAAATGTTGCAGCAACTAAACCAACTTTCCACATAGAAGAAACGGGCAGAGAGGATATATGAGGGCCAGATGGTTATCGGTTGTGTTGATGGCGGCTATGAGTATGCCGGGGTGGGGGCAATATCAGCTGCAGGATCGCTTTGCGTTGACAGCAGGACAAGTCGCTCGCGCTCTTTCCGGCAGCGGGATGCAGACCACGGACCAGCAGGTCTCTTTCCTTGCCAGGGTGGTAGCGACCGAACCGGATCCTGCGCTGGATATCTTGTCTGTTGAGCCCCTTGGCAAGGAACAACTGGCGCAGCACTCCCCGGCCCGCTCGTGGGTCAAGCTGGGCTGTCATTTGCCGGGCGAATGTTTGCCCTTCTACGCCATCGTGAGTTGGTCAGAAACCACAGCCCACCCCGCGACCACAACTTCCAGTCCTTCCCCAGTTACCAGGAACATGATGTTCGACCCGAAGAGCGAGATCACCATGCGGGCTGGTACGCACGCCACGCTGGTGATGGATGACGATCGGTCACATATCCAGGTCGCCGTCATAAGTCTGGAGAACGGTATGGCTGGCCACCGGATTCGCGTCTCCAGTCCGGATCACAAGCAGGTCTATTTCGGGGAAGTGGTCAACGCACGTCTTCTGAGAGGGAGCTTCTAAGATGCAGCCGGTATCGAAACTCCTCAGGCAAATTGCCGCCCTCGCGTTGCTTGGAGCCTCTTCGCTCTTCGCCTCCCCCTTGAGCCTGCTAAAGCAACATCCTGCCAAGACTCCGGAGCAACTGCGTGCGGAATACATCGCACGATTGCAGCAACAGTATGCTCCGGCGGTCGAGGTGGGCAGCGTTGGCAGTCTATGGACCGCCCGTAGCGTTCTAGGCGACTTCTCTTCCGATTACAAGGCCCGCAACCTGAACGACACCATCACCATTCAAGTCGCCGTTCAGACAACGGCCG
>Ga0302325_10010578_pt1 | contig 19990 bp, 19 predicted proteins | sample Palsa_T0_2_FD_201948 | JGI IMG/M metagenome (GOLD analysis project Ga0302325, IMG submission 201948) | Peat permafrost microbial communities from Stordalen Mire near Abisko, Sweden - Palsa_T0_2 | ecosystem: Environmental > Terrestrial > Soil > Palsa > Peat permafrost | place: Sweden: Abisko...
GCTTGTCGGTCTTGGTGCTGCGATAAAACTGGCCCTCCACGGCGCTCACATTCACCGCGTGCTTGTGCCGTCCCGAGGTGCGCAGCATGAGCGGTTTCAGGCGCGCGTTGAGCACATAGGGCGCGACCGCATTCACCAATTGCACCTCGAGCAACTCCGGCGTTTTGACCTCGTGCATGCGCAGTCGCCAGCTGTTCACCTCACGCAGGTCGACTTGCTGCAAATCCTCATCGTAGCGACCTAAGGGAAACAGCGCTTCGCCAGCCTGGTAGTCCTCATCAAGATAGCGCCGCTGCGACAGCGCCGCGCTGTGCAGCAGCCCTTCGCCGTGCAGGCTTCGCGTGGTGGCGACCAGTGCGCCAGACCTTGACTCCTGCGATCCCGGCGATCCCTCGATGCGTCGGCGCAATTCATCGTGGCTCGCGAGTGGCCCACGCCACGCATCGGGCAGCGCGGCGAGCGGCTCGCATTCGCGAGCCAGCAGGTGCTCAAAAAAACCCGCTGGCCGGCGCACAGTCTGGCAGGCGTTGTTCAGAATGTAATCCAGCCGCGGCAACCGCTCCAACAAAAACTGCGTGAACAGCTCGACGCTCGGCGTATGCCGCAGATCGAGTCCATGAATTTCCAGACGCGCGTTAAATACGCCAAAGTCGGGCTCCTTCGAGTACCGCTCGATGGCATCCACCGGGAAGCGGCTGGTGACGATCACATGCGCGCCGGCGCGCAGCAGCTTCAAGGACGCCTGAAAGCCGATCTTGACGCGCGCGCCGGTGATGAGCGCGTAATGGCCCTCGAGATCAGCGCTCTGTTCACGTTTGGCATAGTTGAATTCGCCGCAGTCTTCGCACATTGAATCGTAGTAACGATGCATTTTCGCGAAGGACTGTTTGCAGACATAGCAATTGCGCTGCTGAAGGAATTCGGGAGCAGGGCTCATCGCCTCGGGTTTTGGGCGCTCGAGCCAGAGGGGGGCGTAAACCTTGGACCGCCGCTGCACGCGCAAACCCGCACCTTCGATGATGTTGCGGTCATGCTGCTGCGAAATTTGGCGCTTGGCGCGCCGAAATCCCTTCAGCATTCTGGAAACATCGTGCCGGTCGGGCTTGGCGACCAGCCCGGCCAACATCAAGAGTTCGCGCCGCTGCTCTTGGCTCAGGCGTGCGAGGTGCGATCGATCGGCCTCGATGCTGCGCAGGACGCGCACACAGGTGCGTATATCCTCATCGGTCAGAGTCGTGTCAGGGGCAGGATGGCCAGGGGCGGCATGGGTGTTCATCCGCCCATTGTAAAGCCGGCGGCATTGCGCCGCCGGCTACAGCGTCAGGCTATCGCGTACAAAAACTCAACGAATGATGCGGTGGCGCCATCCAATCCCTTGATCTTGGGATTTTTCGAGTCGATCAAGTAGTACTCATCCGGCGCGTGTGCCCCGGTGCCATGACCTAAGCCGAAATCACCCGCCGGCAAACTCAAAGGGGGGCTGGTGAATCGATAGCCGGGCCAGGATCCGGGGTTGCGCGGCACGACGAGGGGCGGCGAACCCAACTTGGTGAAGGTCGCCAGCACAGCCTTGAAGAATCGGCTGTCGGGATCGGTCTGCGTGGGATCGTAGCCGCCGCTCATGTTGACCTGAATGTCTCCAAAACCGTGCTTGGCCAGATGCGCCTTCACCTTGGCCAGCGTGTCGGCGGCAGTCATGTCGGGCACCAAGCGCATGTCGATTTTAGCCACGGCTCTGTGCGGCAGCACGGTCTTGCCGCCAGGCCCCGTGTAGCCGCCGACCAGACCCTCGATGTTGATCGTAGGCTGGGAAAATAGGCGCAGCAGCGAGTCCTGCCAATTCAGATCGTGCACCCAATGCTCGACTCCAAATTCAGTCTTGATCGTAGCTTCGGGCACGGCCTTCGCATAGGCCAGGACCAATTTCCTTTGACTCTCGGTCAAAGGTTTGACCTTTTCAAAGAATCCTTCGACGGCGGGTGTATGCCCGTCTTTCTCCACCAAGGTGTTGAGCGCCTGCACCAAGTGCCAGGACGGCGAATCCACCTGCGCCTCGAGGCTCGAGTGAATGTCCTTTTTCGGTCCTCGTCCCCAGGTGGCACCATCCGAGACCAATTCCATCTCGACTACACCCTTGGCACCGGCGGCCACTTGCACGCTGCCGTCAGTATCTTGGCTGGCATCCGGCAGCATTACGCCGACGCAGGACTTCATGTGCGGGAACACGTCGGGGCTGTTCACGATTTCGCCGAAGTGCGGCGATGCGATCTCTTCTTCGCCTTCGCAGACCAAGACCAGATTGACCGGTAATTTCTTGCCTGTCGCCTTGAACGCCATGAGCGCGCTCAGAAAAGAATTCTGCGGGCCCTTTTGATTCACCGCGCCGCGTCCCATGCACACCGACCCTAAGCCCGCCTTCTCGACCAACCGGCCTTCGAGCGGCGGCGAACTCCATTCCTCAGGGACGAACTGCTTCACGTCATACATGAAATAGACCGCGACCGTCGTCTTGGCGCCTGAGTCCAGCCGGCCGAAAACCCCCGGCTTGCCGGAGGTCGGGATGATTTTCACGCCGGTGAATCCGGCGGCAGTGGCCAGTTTCGCCATGTACTCGGCGCCCTGGGGGTAGTTGCGGTTCTCGGCCGCAATGGAGGGCAGCGCAATCCAATCCTGCAGGCGCTTCACGTTCTCCGCGTGCATCTTCGGAATTTGCGCCAGCACCGCAGCCTTATCGGCATCATCACCGGCCGCCAATGCTGCGGCAGGAACGGTGAACAACACCGCGCCCGACAATGCACCCTGCAGCAGATCGCGCCGACTTAAAGATTCGCTCGAATCGGTCATAAGCATCCCCTTTGTTGTTCTTGCGACGCCATTTTGACTTAAACCGCTCAGAAAAGATCGCCGCCCTTGACCGCTTTGCGCCTGGAAATCCGATCTTCTGCTTAGAGGCGACAAATTAATGCGTGTGAACATCCCGACTCGATGGGTCATTGCGATCGCTGGAACGGTGGTCATGGTCACGATCGGCTGCCTTTATTCCTGGGGCTTGTTCACTCAGCCCTTGCTGGTGGCGTATGGCTGGGACTTAAGAACGACCACCTGGGCATACGCCATCGCGAATTTCTCGGTGGCGGCGGTGGGTGCGGTTATCGGCGGATTCTGGCAGGACCAAGCCGGCCCGCGAAAAGTCGCGATGGTGGGCGTCGCGCTCTGGGGGATGGGGAACATGCTCGCCGGGCTTGGAACCTCAGTCCTCGGTGCGCCCTGGCTGTACGCGACCTACGGAATCATGGGCGGCATCGGGGCTGGGATGGCTTACATCACTCCCGTGGCGATGGTCACGAAGTGGTTCCCCGACCGGAAAGGCCTCGCGGGCGGCCTGGTTGCCGCCGGCTTTGGTCTGGGCGCTTTCGTCTATAACTTAGTGGTGCCGCGCCTTGCCGGTTTCCTCGCCGCCGCGCTGCACGCGGAGGGATTCCTCGCCGCGAAAGCGACCGCAACCGCGGCGGGCGCTCATTTCGATCTGCGGCACCTCACGGTTGCGCAAGCCTTCACAGCGGCTGATGCCGGCTCCGTCATGCAGGTGTTTGTTGCCTCCGGCATGGTGTTTCTGGTCATCGGCCTGGCCGCCGCGTCGCTGTTTCGCAATCCGCCGCCAGGTTACCGCGTGACTTCGCTTGGGATCCTGGCCGCGAGACCGACCGTTGAGTCCTACGCGCCCTCGCAAATCCTTGCAACCCCGCAGTTCTATTTGTTGTGGTTGCAGCTCTTCGTCAATGTCATCGGCGGCATCACCATTATCTCGAACGCGGTGATCATCCTCACCGATCTGACCCGAGTTTCCGCCGCGGCGATCGCGCCGCTCTTCGGCCTCGTCAGCATATTCAATGCGCTCGGCCGCTTGTTCTGGGGCGCCGTGTCGGATCGAATCGGCTGCAACCGGACCTTTGCCGCCATGTTCGCCATTCAAGCGGTGACGTTGTTTCTATTGAGCAATGTCCATGATCTGACGCTGGCGCTGCTGGCCACCTCAGTGGTGTTGTTTTGCTGCGGCGGGGGCTTCGGAACGATGCCCTCATTTAACGCCAGCTGCTTCGGCACGAAGTACATGGGCCTGAATTACGCGCTGATTCTCACGGCCTGGGGTTTCGCCGCTTTAGTCGGCCCGATCCTCGTTGCGCGCGCCAAAGACATGACCGGTTCCTTTGCGGGCATGCTGCCGCTGATCGCACTACTGCTGCTGGGCGCGGTCATCCTGCCGTTCCTGACGAAAAAGCCGTCGCGCCGGCTGCCGCTTCCCGAGTCTTATCGGCCGAGCATTTACGAATCGCTCGAATCTCCGACTGGCGAATTGCGCTAGCCGCTCTAACTCGTTCGGTTTTCCGGAAAACTCAAAGTCTGGAAGCGGCTCGCTTCGGCTTGGCCCAGCTTCTTCTGCGCCCGGATCTCATTCACGATTTCGAGCGCCGTCCTTGTGGTGGGCGGCAGCTCGGCATCGCTCGGCTCGAGCGGCGTCAGGCGCTCGCCCCAGCGAATCAGATGCGCCGATAAGGTCAAACCGCCGCCAAATGCCGGCATGAGCACCAGGCTGTTCGGCGCGACGCGGCCTTCTTCCACCGCATCGACGAGAGCGACCGGCGCCGTGGCCGAGCTCATATTGCCGTACTTCTGTACCGTCAAAAATACCTTGTCCGGGCTTGCACCAGCGCGTTTGGCGACGGCATCGATGATGCGCAAATTCGCCTGATGCGGGACGACCAGCCCGATGTCATCAATGGTGACGCCGGCCCGCCGCATCACGTCGAGGCTGGCTTCGCTCATGCCTTGCACGGCCTTGCGAAAAATTTCCTGGCCGTCGAAATCCCAGCTGGTTTGCCCATACTGCACGCCAAGATTGGCGTACATCGTGCCCATGCCGCGCACCCGTAGAATCTGCCGCGCATCCGCGTAGCACTGGAGCTTTTCGGCGATCACGCCGGACTCGCTCTGCGATTCCTTGAGCACCATGGCCGCGGCGCCGTCGCCGAACAGTACGGCGACATTGCGATTGTCCCAATCCATGTACTGCGAAATCAGCTCGACGCCGATCACCAGGGCATTTTTAACCACGCCAGTCTTGATCATTGACGTGCCGATCGACAGCCCATACATGAAGCTGGTGCAGGCGGTGTTGACGTCGAAGGACGCCGCCTGCGTCGCTCCGATTCGCTGCTGCACGCCGGATGCGCTGTTGGGGACGAGTTCGTCGTTGCTGCAGCTACCGTATATGACCAATTCGATGTCTTTGCCCGACATGCCGGCGCAGGCAATGGCGCGGCGCGCGGCCGTAATGGCCAGCTCGATGCCGGGCACATGGGAAATCCGCCGCTCCTTCATGCCGGTGCGCGTCGTGATCCACTCATCGTCCGTCGGCAGGAAGGTCGCCAAGTCCTGATTGGATAGAATGAGCGGCGGCAGGCATTTGCCCCAGCCGACAATGGCAGCGTGAGTCAATGAAACTCCCCTAACACATTCTTGTGCAGCGCATTGTCCCCCATATGGGCGGAACTCGCACGCTTTAGTCGGCCGATACGGTGCGGCTGCCGGCCCACTCGCGCAAGGCCGCGACCTTTTCAGCCATGACGACAGCGAGGGGCCGGGTGCTCTGCATTTCGTGTGCAATCATAGCCGCGGTGACGGGCTGTTTCGCGGCATGCGCGCTATAGAGCGCCGCAACGATGGCCTGTTCGATCTCCGCGCCGGAAAAATTCTCGCAGCGGCTGGCGAGCGCGGCCAGCTCGGGAACGCTCAAGGTTATACCGCGCTTGCGGCTATGAATGGCGATGATGTCCGCGCGCGCGTCCTTGCCGGGCAGATCGACAAAAAAGATCTCATCGAACCGACCCTTGCGGATCAATTCGGGCGGCAGGGCCGCGATGTCATTCGCCGTGGCGACCACAAAAATTCGTGAACGCTGCTCAGCGAGCCAGGTGAGAAAAGTTCCGAGCACACGGCGCGAGACACCGCTGTCGCCTTCGCCCTCGGCGAGCGCCTTCTCGATCTCGTCGACCCACAGCACGCAGGGCGAGAGGCCTTCGGCGGAATGCAGTGACTCACGCAGGTTCTTCTCCGCTTCGCCCTGCCACTTGGTATAGAGCGCGCCGAAGTCCAAACGAACCAGCGGCACGCCGAAAATTCCGGCTGCGGCGCGCGCCGCCAAACTCTTGCCGCATCCCTGCACGCCCAGGAGCAAGACGCCCTTCGGCGGATCGAGTTCCGGAGCGCTGCCATCGAATGCGGGCTTGCGGCTGGTAAGCCAGTGCCGCAAATTCTGCATGCCGCCGACATCGGTAAACTTCGCGGTTGCTGGCTCATACGTCAGCGAGCCGCCGCGGTTGAGAATTTCGTATTTCTGGGCGAGCACCGCCGAGAGGTCCTCGAGGGTGAGGGCGCCATGATCGAAAATCGCGTGGCGCACGAGGCGCTCCGCATCCGATGCCGTGAGACCGTTTAAATTATCGACTAGCTTGGTGAGCACCTCGCGGTCCAAGCCGCACGGCTTGCCGGGATTTGCGGTATTCCACTCGCGCACGACGCGCGTGATGATCATCAGCCGCTCGTTGCTAGTGGGCAGCGCCAGATGCAGCCGCGCCGCGAATTGGTCGAGTTCATCCGGCAACGGCACTTCGTAGCTCGTCAGAACGACGGTGCGGGCAACCTGGTCATACCCTTGCGCGATGTCCTTCAGCAGCCTGACATTCACCGGTTCCTTGAGATAGGGATGGAAATCGAGCAGCACGTAGATGCCTGGCATGGGCGTGGCCTTCAGATGCTTCAGCAACTGCTCAGGATCCGCCAGCATGCGCTGCGGACCGCCAAGATCGATATCAATGCGCTGCAGACCCTCGGTGACGGTCCATTGGAACACACCCCAACCGCGGCCTTCCTTCACCTTGAGGCTTACCTCGCGCACCAAGGTCAGAACGCGCGTTTCCTCGCGCGACTCCACCACGATGAGCGCCAAACGCGACGCCAGCATTGATTGCAGCTCGCGGCGCGGGTCTTGAGTCGTGGTGTCGTTCATGGGGGCTATAATACCTAAGCACGGAGAAACGGGAGGCACCCATCGAGCTGCTGGAGCGCGAAGATCAACTGCAGTGCTTGAGCGATGCCTTCGCGCATGCGTGCGCGGGCAGGGGCCGGATCATCGCCATTGCCGCCGAGGCCGGCGCCGGTAAAACGGCGCTGATCGAACGATTCGTTTTGAGCGGTGCCGGCGGTGCGCGGGTCTATTGGGGCGCCTGCGAAAATCTGTCCACACCCGAAGTGTTGCTGCCGCTGCGCGACATCGCCCGCGCCAGCGGTGAAGCCTTTGATCTTCAGTCGGATCATATTCGGGCGTTTGAGTCGATGTTGCGTCTGTTGTCGCAGGGCGCGGCACCGGCGCTGCTGATCATCGAGGACGTGCATTGGGCCGATACCGCGACGTTGGATCTCATCCGTTTTCTCGGCCGGCGCATCGCGCGCGTGCGCGCGTTGATCCTGATTAGCTATCGTGATGAAGAAGTGGATGCGCGCTCGCCGCTGCGCACCGTTCTTGGTGAAGCGCCGGTCGGAAGCATTTTGCGCATGACGCTCGAGCCGCTCTCGCTCGCTGCCGTGACCAAACTCGCCGCCAAGGCCGGGCGCCGCGCCGAGCGCCTGTACGCGCTGACCGCCGGCAACCCGTTTCTCGTCACTGAAGCCTTGGCGGTGGAGGGCGACGTGCCGACCGAGGCGGTGCGCGATTCGACGCTGGCGCGCGCATCGCGTCTGTGCGAACCGGCCCGGATCGTGCTCGAGGCGGTGTCGCTATTCCCGCGGCACGCGGAAACAGCGGTGGTTGCTGATCTGGTCAAAGGCGGCATCGATACCGGCCTCGATGACTGCGTGGAGAAGGGCATGTTGTCGCTCGAGGGCGCCTTGGTTCAATTCCGCCATGAACTCGCCCGCCGCGCCATCGAAGCATCCATTCCGCCGACGCGGCGCCGCGCGTTGCATCAGAAAGTGGTCGACGTGCTGAAGCGGCGCGCCGATGCCCGTGCCAGCGAGATCGCCCACCATGCCGAGCGAGCGCAGGACATCGTGGCGCTGCTCAAATTCGCGCGGCTCGCGGGCGAGGAAGCGGCGCGGGCGGGCGCACCGCGCGAAGCGGCGTCCCACTTTGCGGCCATGCTTCGACATCGCGACGCGCTGGAACCCGACCTGATGGTCGATACCTTGGAGCGCCATGGCGAGCAAGCCTACCTCATGGGTTCATCGGACCTCGCTATGATCTCTATGACCGAGGCGGCTGAACTGCGGCGCCGGGCGCATGACACGCTCAAACTGGGGCAGGATCTCACCCGCTTGACGCGTTTTGCCTGGATGTGCGCGCGTCGCGCCGAGGCCGAAGGCTTTGTCGAGGAGGCCATCGCCGTCTTGGAGACCGCGCCGCCGGGACCCGAACTGGCGTGGGCGTATTCGCATCAGTCCCAGCTCGACATGCTGGCGTCGCGCATGGACAGCGCGATCGACTGGGGTGAGCGTGCCCTCAAGCTCGCGCAGGAGCTGGGCGAAAAAGAAATCATCATTCATGCCCTGGGCAATATCGGCACGGCCAAGGCCGACGACGGCGACGCCGCGAGCGGTCCTGAGCTTACGCAGAGTCTCGATCTGGCTATGGCCGGCAAGTACCACGACCACGTGGAGCGCGCATCCTGCAACCTGACGTGCGCCAGTTACTGGCGGCGTGACTATCAAGCGGCGCTCGCTTACATCGCGCGCGGCGTCGCCTACGCCGATGCGCTCGGTCTATCGCATTGGGAAGGGTATTTGCGTGGCTGGCGTGCCATGGTTTGGCTTGATCAAGGTGATTGGAACCGCGCGGAAGAAGAAGCTCAAGAGATCTGCAGCCGATTCTATGCCGCCGAAATGTACCGCTTTCCGGCGCTGATCGCGCTGGCGCGCCTGCGCATACGGCGCGGCGACCAAGATGCCGACATACCGTTAAAGGCGGCGCGCCGTCTCGCCGCCGCGGTGGCTGAACCGCAGCGCGCGGTGTACATCGCGATGATCCTCGCAGAGGAGGTTTGGCTGCTGAATGATGCGGCCGCGCTCGCTGCGTGTGAGGCGAAATCGCTGCTTCTCGAGGTATACACGATCGCGCAGGAGCGCAAAGCGCACTGGGTGGTCGAGGATGGGGCGCTGTGGCTCTACATGCTGGGCGAGCCGGTCACCGGAACGGCGAAATTGACGAACCCGTTGCGCGATCATTGCGAGGGCCGCTGGCAGTCCGCGGCGGCGGGCTGGCGCAGCCTCGGCCGTCCGTACGAGGAGGCATTGGCGCTGTGCGGTGGAGACGAAGCCGCGCAGCGGCAAGCGCTGGAGATTTTTGATTCCCTGGGCGCCGCGCCGGCGGCTGCGCGAATACGCAGGCAACTGCGCGCCGGCGGGTCGCGCGCCGTGCCGCGGGGTCCCATCGCCGGCACTCGGGCCAATGCGGCGGGGCTCACGCGGCGGCAGGTGGAGGTCTTGGGTCTCGTCGGCGAGGGCTTGAGCAACTCGGAGATCGCGCGGCGCCTCTGCATTTCCGCCAAGACCGCGGAGCATCACGTGTCGGCGATCATGGCAAGGCTGGACGTGCCCACCCGGCAAGAGGCCGCCGCCGCTGCCCGCGCACGGGGACTCCTTAGCTAATCAGCAAAGATAGGGATACCAGACCTAAAAGATGGGGATGAGCGCCCCATGCGCCAAACGAACTTCCGCGCCACCATGCGACACCAGATTTTCACCGGCGCGCGCGCCAAAGGAGTCGCTCATGTCTCGCATTGCAATCTTTGCCTACGGAATCTTATGTTACCTGGTGTTTTTCGCCGTGTTCCTTTACGGCATCGGATTCATCGGCGGCTTCTTGACGCCGACCAGCCTGGATGGCGTGCCCACCTCGTCGTTGGGCCACGCACTGACGGTGGATCTCGCGCTGCTCGCCGCATTCGCGGTTCAGCACAGCGGCATGGCGCGCCCGGCCTTCAAGACCTGGTGGAAGCGCTTTGTGCCGGAGGCGGCGGAGCGCAGCACCTATGTGCTGCTTAGTTCGCTCGCGCTGGTCGCACTCTATATTTTTTGGGAGCCGATCGGCGGCGTGATTTGGAGCGCTGCAGACGGCGCGGTGCGCAACAGCATCATCGGACTGTACCTTTTCGGATGGCTGCTGCTTCTGTACACGACCTTCCTCATCGACCACTTCGATCTGTTTGGTCTGAAGCAGGTATGGCGGCGGCTTCTCGACAAAACCTACCGCGCTCCGGTATTTCGCACCCCTAGCCTGTACAAGGTTGTGCGGCATCCCTTGTACATCGGCTGGCTGATGATTTTCTGGGCCGCGCCAACCATGACCGTCGCGCACTTGATCTTTGCGCTGGCCACCACGGCCTACATCCTCATCGCAATCCGCTTCGAGGAGCGGGATCTCGCGTCGGCGTTCGGCACGACCTACCTCGACTATCGCGCACGCACGCCAATGCTCATTCCGCGACTCTGGTCGAGAGGCCCCAAGGTGCAGCGCCGAATGATCTAATAGGGCTTCCCCACGTATCAGGAATGCCCAGTTACTAGGAGTGCCCGCATGCGCAACGCGGGCACTCCTTAGTCTTGCAGCAAATTGCGTCCAATTCCGCCCGCCCGCATACTGCGTGGACCCCGTAAGCGCGTGTGCTGCCCCCATGTCAAAACAAAAACTCGTTTGGAAGAAAAAGCCTGATGCCGAAGACTACGAAGGGGCCCTGAGTTTTCTCATGCTCATATATCCCGACGCCAAAGCGCGCCGCCTGTTGCGGTTGTTCCGCAACGCAAAGACCGTCGAGCACGCCGCCAAGGACCTCTTGCGCGCCGCCAATTTACCTCTGCTCCCGCGTGAAAATGCGCATGTCGAGGAGGATTTGTCGCGAATTCACAAGAGCAAAGGCTTGCCGCCGGTGCTGCTGGTCCGCGGCGACATGACCAGAGGTTTGCCCTTGATCGTGGCCGATGGCTATCACCGCATCTGTGCCATTTGCTATTACGACGAAAGAGCGCCGATTCCCTGCCGGCTGGTGAGCGCGTAAGGGCAGGGGGCGCGGCCTGCCGTTCGCGTAAGGTCAATTCAGCAGTTTCTCCAGCTTGCCGATCTGCTGCGTCCAGCCCATCGTCGCCATTTCGGTCCAATGCTCATCGTGCATGACGTCATTGGTGATGATCAGCCGCGTCCCGCCCGTAGACGTGGCCGACATCTCGACTACGGTGGTTGAAGTATACGGCGGCACGCCGGGCACAAAATCCACGGCATTGGTGTAGACCAGGCGCCGGTTTGGCTCAACGGCGGTGTAATCGCCTTTCGCCACCGAACTTGCACCCATGCCCGAGGACTTCAGATGCGCGATGATCTCCGGCAGCATTGCGGTCATCACAATTTCAAAGCGGCCGCCAGGGCGAACGTCGAGATGACTCACCGTGGACTTAAAGTGTTCCGGGCCCCACCATTTCTCGAGACCCTCCTTGGTGGTCCACATTTTCCAGACTTTCTCCACCGAGGCCTCGAGAGTGCGGTCGATGACGAATTGCTTCGGATTCGCGGCTTTCTGAGTTGCAGTCACGACTCCCCCTCGTCCAGTGCTTTTTCCAGCCGATCAATGCGACTGTGCCATTTTGCTTGCAGAGTCTCGATCCACGCGGCGGCCTCGTTCAAGGCACGCAGGTTTCTCGACAAGACGTGCTCGCGTCCCATTCTGCGGCGCTCGATCAAGCGCGCTCGCTCCAGAATGCGGATGTGCTTCGATACCGAGTTCAGCGAAATGGCAAACGGCGCCGCCAAATCCGTGACGCGCGCGTCGCCCCGCGAGAGCCGTAGCAAGATCGCGCGGCGGGTGGGATCGGCCAGCGCCCCTAAAATGTTGTCGAGCTTTGATGCGTCGGTCATATATTAACCTTTTAGGGTGAATATCGACGCGTGTCAACTCTGCGTGAAAAAATTGCGGGCGCCGCGTTACTTTTTTCGAGCGGGCGGTGTTTTGCGTTTCCGAGTGGCGACCGGAGACGGTTTGGCCGACATGGTCGATTTCGCAGCGGGAGACGACTTGGCGGCCGCCGGCGGTTTGGCGGCAGCGGGCGGTCTGGCCGCGAGAGCCTGGTCCTTCTTCGCGAAAGCGCCGAGCGATGCGTGCAGCGCGACCGCGAGCGCAGCTTCGCCATTGACGAGCTGCGACCAGGGTAATTCAACGCCGTTGCGCTTGCCTTTCAGCGTGAGTTTTAACGCCGTCTCATTCAAGGTCAGAACGTAATCACGGCCATCAATGGTCAGAGCGCGCTTCAGCGTCGAGTGCAGTGGCGTCATGCGAATCCGTTTTGGTTGAGTCCGAAGTGTTTCCCGAGAGCCTCGATCGCCGGCTTCGCGATCTTGCGCGCATCGAGCTTACTCCCCTCGAGCAAACCCGCGAGTTCGAGCATGACGGCGCCATGCATCGTCGACCAGAAAACATACGCGGCGAGCTCCACATCGCCCTTGAAACGACCCGCTGCGGCCAGCTCGCGAAGGCCTTCGCCCATGGTGAGCCGGGCGCGGCTCATGGCGGCGACGAGCTCGGGATAGTCTGCAAAGGTCGGTTGGCTGACATCGAACATCAGCCGATATGCTGCCGGATGGGCGAGGGCGAAGTCGACGTAAGCATTGCCCGATCTCGCCTTGGCGGTTTGCCGCGCGGCTTCCATCGCCGCGGCGAATTGATTGAACGCCCGGGTCCTGACAGCGGCGAGAATCGCGTCCTTGTCCTTGAAATACCGATACGGCGTCATCGAGGAAACGCCCAGTGCATCGGCCATTTCGCGCATGGTTACCGTGTCGGGCCCATGCGCCGCGAACAGTTTTTCGGCCACATCGCACAGCCGGGTGCGGAAAGCTTCGAGATCAGCGGCCGAGAGGGTGCGGGGCATTGACTTGAGTATAGTTTACGGTGTAAATTTACGTCATAAATTATAGCACGAGAGACTGTCATGAACACCGCTATTGCCGAACGGCCTGCCGCCAATCCCCATGTCAGTGGTAATCAAGCACCCGTACGTGTCGAATCGACTCTGGAGCCGAAAATCCGCGGCAAGATTCCTCTGGGGCTGCGCGGGGCGCTGTATCGCAACGGGCCGAATCCGCAATTCGATCCGGGCCCGAATTACCACGCCTTCCTCGGCGACGGCATGATTCACGGATTTTGGATTGAGGAGGGACGCGCGCGCTATGCCAACCGCTATGTGCGCACGCCGCGCTGGCTGACCGAGCACGCCGCAGGACGCGCGCTGTTCGGCGGCTTGGGTAGCCCAAGCGATCCGTCCGTTGAAAAGGTCTTGAGCGGCGGCGCCAACACCCACATCGTTTATCACGCCGGCAAATTGATGGCGCTGCAGGAGGGTTCCAATCCGTTCGAGCTGGACCCGAGCAACTTGGCATCCAAAGGATGGGTTGAAACGGGCGGGCGCTTCACGGCTCATCCTAAGATGGATCCGGACAGTGGAGAGATGGTGTGGTTTGCCTACTCCACCGGCGAGACGCCCTTGAATCCCTATCTTGATTACGGTATGTCCGATTCATCCGGCCGCATCATGCGCCGGGATCGATTCAAAGCGCCGTATTGTTCCATGGTGCACGACTTTATAGTGACCCAGCATTACACGGCATTTCCGGTGCTGCCGTTGACGGGCGACTTGGAGCGCGCCAAACGTGGTCTTCCCGCATTCGCCTGGGAACCGGAAAAAGGTGCGTTCGTCGGTCTCATGGCGCGCGGCGCCAGCGTCGATTCGCTGCGCTGGATCGAGGTGGATCCAGTCTATGTCTTCCATCCCGCCAATGCCTACGAGCAGGACGGCTTCCTTCATTGCGACATGATGGAATACCCGAGCGCGCCCCTGTTCCCGAATCCTGACGGTTCGCGGCGCGCGCCCGTGAGGGCCCGCATGGTGCATTGGAGCATCAATCTTGCCGACAAAGGCGCGCGGGTTATGCGTACGCCGCTAAGCGACTTGGTCGGAGAGTTTCCGCGGATCGATGAACGCTTCACGGGCCTGCCCTATCGCCACTGCTGGCATGCGGCAAATGCCGACTTAAGCGAGGCGCTGTTGTTCGACTCTCTTGCGCATGTCGACATGCAGACCCAACGCCACACGTTGCGGCGATTTTCCGATGGCGACAGCGTCGGTGAGCCCGTGTTCGTGCCGCGCAGCGCGCACTCCCCAGAAGGCGACGGTTGGGTGTTGGCGGTAGTACATCGCGCGCGCGAAAATCGCAGCGATCTGCTGATCCTCAATGCGCAGGACATCGCGGCAGAACCTGAAGCCGTGCTCGAATTGCCCTGTCGCGTGCCCGCCGGTTTCCACGGCAGCTGGGTCGGCGGCTAAGGCGCGCCTAGCGAAGTCGACAAGTACACCGCGGCGTAGGCGCGCCAAGGCCGCCAGCTGAGGATGCGTTGCGGAACGGCGAGGGGATCGGCGGCCTCGAGTGTGCGCTTCAGCTCGCCCAAGGCCATTGGAAATGCGTCAGTATCCCGCAGCGCGCGCATCGCCACATACTCAATGGTTTGCGCGCCGATTCCGCGACAGTCGGCCAGGGCTTGCAGAAACTCAGCGGTGTCGGCGATTTTGTCGAAGGTGATTTTTCCTGAGCACGCAGCGCGCGCCACCGACCTGATGGAATCGGCGTGCGCCTTGAATACCCCTAGGCTCTCCAGATCCGCATCGCACAGTGCTTCCGGCGCGGGAAACAAATGTGTCAGATGATCGGCGGGCGAGTAGGGACGGCCGAACGTTTCGACGATGCTATCGAGCTGCGGCGCGGACTGTCGGCTTCGCTGGCGCAGGATCGCGCGCACGGTGAGCTCGAATCCATCGAAGCAGCCGACGACGCGCCGTCCAGGATCAGCCGTCAGCATGGCGGCCAAGAGCGGATCGGCCTTCAGCGTCTTTTCGACGACGCTCCAGTCGGCATCGAGATCGAACACTGCGCGCACGCGTTCAATGATTGCGAACAGCAATCCGGGGTCGCCAATTTGTACACGCACCCGCAATTCATCGCGCGCTTCATCCGCCAACACTTCCAAGAGACCTTCACTGCCTTTGACCGAAATGGTCCGGCGGTAGCATCCGCCCTCAATGATTTCGATGCCGCGCGCGGCATGGGCCGCGAGAAATCCAAGCATGTAGGACCAACTGTAGGGGCGGCGGTACACCAGCCGGAATTCGTATTGGTTTTGCGCGTCCGACGGCTTTTGCCGCGCGAGCGCGCGGATCTGCGTGGGCGTTCGATCGTAGACCTCGCGGATCGCCGCATTGAATCGCCGCACGGTGCCGAAGCCGGAGGCCAGGGCAATTTGTGTCATCGGCAGACGCGTCTCATCGATGAGCTTCTTTGCGAAATGCAGACGCCGCGTCTGCGCGATATCGCGGGGTGTCGCTCCGAGATGGCGCAGGAACAATCGACGCAAATGCCGTGAGCCAACGCCTAAGTGATCGGCCAACGCTTCAACGCCGCCCTCTTCGAGGCTCGATTCATTTAGCAGCCGCAATGCGCGTGCCACGGTGGTCTTGGTACCGGCCCACGCCGGAGTGCCGGGCGAGCATTCGGGGCGGCAGCGCAAACAAGGACGGAATCCCGCGGCCGCCGCCGCGGCAGCGGTAGAGAAGTAACACACGTTTTCCTCGCGCGAGGCGCGCGCATGGCAAATCGGCCGGCAATAGATACGGGTGCTGTGCACGCCGATGTAGAACTTGCCGTCGAAGCGCGCGTCGCGCGCCAAGCGCGCACGCGAACAAACTCGCCAATCCAATTCCATCTTGATCTCCTCGCGAACCCTCGAAAGGATTCCTCAACGCCGTCGATTCTATGTCCCGAAACGCCGCTGCGCGAGCGGGAATTGTAGGTCCGAAAACGTCCGACCTCGTCCGCGTAAGACTCCTAGACTTTCGCGTCGGCATTCGTGAAACGCAACTTTCACTGTGAAAACGGAGAGAAACATGAAGGCAAAAGCATGTGCGCACTTGGTGATCGGATTGACGGCGTTCGTCTCGACGCGCGGGGCGATTGCGCAGGAGCCGGCCAACGCGAGCGGCACTGCGCATTATTATGTCACCAGCTTGGGCTCCCTCGGCGGCTCGTCCAGTTCCGGCAATGCCATCAACGATTTTGGCGCGCCTCTGGGTAACTCCAACTTGGCCGGAGATACCGAAACGCATGCGGTGATCTGGATCGGTGCGCGGCCCTTTGACTTGGGCACGCTGGGCGGACCGAACAGCGCCGTCGATTGGCCGGTGCATAACCGCCAGGGCGTGATTGCGGGCTTCGCCGAAACAAGCGCGATGATGAAAGAAAACTGGAGCTGTTCCGCGTTCTTTCCCACGGCGGATCAACACGTGTGCCTGGGATTTGTCATCCGCGACGGCGAAATGAAAGCGCTGCCGACATTGGGCGGTACGAATGGCTATGCAGCGGGTGTGAATGAGCTTGGCGATGTAGTGGGGTGGGCCGAAACCACGGTGCAGGATTCGACTTGCACCCCGCCGCAGGTGTTCCAATTCGAAGCCGTAAAATACGGCCGCGACGACAAGCCGCAGGTGCTCGCGCCGCTGTCGGGCGATCAAGACAGCGCCGCAACCGCGCTCAACGATGCGGGCGATGTCGTCGGCATCTCCGGCGAGTGCAACAATGCCGTCGGCGCGTTGTCGGCGAAGCACGCGATCATTTGGCACGACGGCAAGCCGAGTCTATTGCCAACCTTCGGAGGGTCTGGCTGGAATACCCCGACCGACATCAATGAGCGCGGTGATATCGTCGGCTTCGCGAATATGCCTCCCGATATCGCGGCGGACGGCTCGCTCGAGTTCAATCCCATCGCCTTCATCTGGACCAAGGAGAATGGTACGCGGAAAATTCTGCCGCTGGAGGGCGACACCAACAGCATCGCCTATGCCATCAACAACAACGGTCAAGTCGTCGGCGAATCCTTCGGTGGTCCCGAGGGCGCACGCGCCTTTGTGTGGCAGAACGGCAAGGCAACCGACCTGAATGCAATTGTCAGCGGCGATGCCGGTATGTATTTGATCTACGCCGAGGGAATCAACGATCGCGGCGATATCACCGGGCAGGCCTGCACCTTCGTTGACAATGCCTGTGTATTTCCCGCCTCGCCGTCGTCGCCCACGCCGACTTTCCTGGCGGTGCCGCAGTACGGGGAGTATGCGGGGGCTGGCGTTCACGCATCCATACCGCGAGAACTCGTGCGGCGTTCGCTACTGCGCTGGGGAGTCGATCGCTAGGTGAGTGCACTGACCATGACGTAGTAACCTTCTGGATCGCGAAGCGCAAACTCTCTTGTGCCTGTGGCGGGATTCACTTGCGGCTCCTCGTCGAGTCGGGAGACCAGAGTGCGAGCTCTCTGCAGTGTCGTGTCGAAGTCATCGACACGGAAAAACAAGAGTAGTCCGTTTCCTGGTAGGGCTTTGTCGGGGCTCGTCAAGGACGGATGCTCGTGCGCGCCCCACTGGTGGAGACAGAGCAACACCGTTCCATCGGAGTCACAGATCTGACCCCAATAGTCATGAGCCGGAGCGGTTTCGGGCCGCCCAAACAGCGACTGGTACCACTTGAAGCTGCCTGGAACGTCTCTGACGCCGATGATGGTCCATGTGCGCTTCATTGTTTCCCCGCCGAGCCCTGACTAATTTGCACTTGCGATCGCTGCCTTCGCAACGCGGCGCGAGTTCGCCAGCTTGCCACCCAAGAGCACTGCGGGAACAGCCGGAATGACGACCCCAAGGTTGTACCACCATGGGAAGCGGGGCCAGTAGAGAATCAGATGCAGGACGGCAAGATAGATTCCCACCAGCCCGGCCAGCACCCACACCGATTCGCGGCGTTTCGCGATCTTCCCCGCTACGCAACCGGCCCCAATCTCGGCGAGCGCCCAGAACGCTAGGTTGCAGCACGCCATCGTAGGCGTGAAGGTAAACACATCCTGTCTGGTCCACTGGCGTGCGTGTATTGCGTAGTCGGGCCAAAGCTGCGCCAGTACTATCGCCAGGGCCAAGAACCCCAGCATCCACACAACAGCGCCAACTACGACACCGAGTACGCCGCGCACCATGTTGTTAGCCTCCGTTTCGTGTACCGAGTCTATGCAACTAGGTGCATACTTTACTCAGCGCGGTCTCTTTATGCAACCATATGCATATGACCGCGCCCGCAGGACGATCATGGCATTGAGAGAAGTCATCTTGACGGTGCTCGCGCGCGGTGAAATGACTGGCTATGAGATCACCAAGGATTTTGAAGCGGTATACGTGCACTTCTGGCGCGCCTCACACCAGCAGGTGTATCGCGAACTTGCTCGACTCAACAAGGACAGCCGGGTGACCGTGAAGGTCGTCGCACAAGAGGGCAGACCCGACAAGAAGGTCTACGCGATCACCAAGCGGGGATTAGAGGAGCTGAAGCGGTGGATTGTGGCGCCAACCGAGCCGCCGCGTCCCCAATATGATTTACTGGTCAAGCTGCTGGGAAGCCACGTCGTTGAGCGACCTGCATTTCATCGCGAACTGGAGCGCATCCGCGCCCGAGCGCAGGAATGGTTGAATGAGCTTCGAGCGATGCGGCGAGAATGCCTCCGTGGACGTTCTGATTGGTCCGAGCACGATCAAATCCTCTATCTCACGCTTCGCCGCGGCTTACTTCTCGGACAAGCCCAGTTGCGATGGCTGGAGGAGGTCAGCGAATTCATCGAAAGCGGCAAACTGCCTGACTGACCTGTCTAGGCCTATTCAATTAAGCGCTACTTAACCCATCTTCAGCCATTGCATTGGTTCCAAAGCTGTCACGGTAGCAAGCTGTCCTCGTGGAATTTGTAGGCAACGGAAAAGGGTGAGCGCCATGAGTGAATTTCAAAAAATCGCAATCGGTCTTCTCAGCGTATCGCATCCGGAAATTTACCGATCTCGGGCCGCATCCGCGGAGCCGACGCGCGGCCCGACGCCGGCACCGGCCGCTTCGTCGCTACGCGGACTGAAGTTTGCCTTCGCCGCGCTGCTTGCCGGTGCTCGCTCGATCCCGCTTGGCGACAATGGCCGCGTGACGCGCGAGTTAGGCAAATACGGCGCGCAGCTAAAAGGCTGTTGAATCGGTAGATGACGGCATCGGCGTCATGACATATCATGATGGATCAAGATATGTCATGACGCGGTGCCAGAATGAGCGGATCTGGGTCAGGTTTCGGCGCGCGATTTATGCCGATGAAACCATCCGACTGGAATGGCTGGTCACCAAAGGCCGCATCTTGATAACCGAGCAGTTGTAGCCACAGCGTGCTGAGGCTGTATCACTGCGCTGAGACGCGCTCTATGCGCTCGCTTTGGCTGCTGACCGAATTACAGATTCCGTTCGAGCTGGTCGACATGCCCTTCGATTTGTCGGTCATGAGGTCGGCCGACTATTTAGCCGTGCATCCGCTCGGCCGCGTACCCTGCCTCGTGGACGGCGATTTTAGCCTGTTCGAATCAGGGGCTATCGCCGAGTATTTGTGCGAGCGCCATCCCGAAGGCGGTCTGGGGCGGCTCGCCGGCGACGCGGAGCGCTACGAATGGTTGCAGTGGATTCACTACAGCGAAACCATGGCGGTGCATGCGGCCTCGCTCGTGCAGCAGCGATTCTTCATCGCGGCGGCGGATCGGTCGGCGGTGATTGCCAAGTTGGAAGGCCGAAGGCTCGAAAAAGCGGTGCAAGTGCTCGAGCCGCGGTTGCTCGATCGTGAATATCTCTTACGCTCGGGATTCAGCGCCGCGGACATCGGCGTCGGCTACAGCTTGCATCTAGCCGATCGCCTCATTGACCTGGTGAAATTTCCAACCGTGACGCGCTACCTCGAGCGCCTGCGTGCGCGACCCGCATTTCGCGCATCGCTCCCGCTGGGATCGACTCACGCCATTG
>Ga0302325_10010580_pt1 | contig 19989 bp, 19 predicted proteins | sample Palsa_T0_2_FD_201948 | JGI IMG/M metagenome (GOLD analysis project Ga0302325, IMG submission 201948) | Peat permafrost microbial communities from Stordalen Mire near Abisko, Sweden - Palsa_T0_2 | ecosystem: Environmental > Terrestrial > Soil > Palsa > Peat permafrost | place: Sweden: Abisko...
AATCCTTCAGCGCGGGAATGAGCTCTTCACCGAGCAGCTCGATGTAGGCGACCGATTCATCCGGTGACATTCCCGGCCAGTTCGCGCGAGTGATGATGGGGTTCACCGGCGCCGCGGCACCGATCTCGCGCAGCTGGCGGGCGCAGTCCTCGCCGTCACCGAGAACCCAGTGACTGGCCAGCACGCCCGGGATCGAGGCGATCAGGCCTTCCGGGTCGACGTACTTGTTGTGCCCGGTCTTGGCCATGTTGATGTACCAGGGGCTGGCCGCCTCGACCGCCTTGGAGAGGGCGTCCTCGCGGTCGCGGCCGACCATGATCTCGCGTCGCAGCGGCTGCTGGCCGCTCCTGGACCGGCCTACCTCCGCCCGGGCGTCGAAGAACGCGCCGAGCTGGCCGGGCAGGTCGGCCGGCTTCACCTGAGGTGTGATCGGCCAGACGTCGCCGAGGCGGGCGGCGCGGCGGATGCCCGCCGGGCTTCCGGCCCCGATCCAAAGCGGCGGGTGCGGCTGCTGGATGGGCCGGATGTGCACCGGAATGTCGTCGAGCGCGAAGTGCTTCCCCTGGTAGCTCACCCGGTCCTGGGTCCACATCAGCTTGAGGATCTCGATGGTCTCGTTCAGCCGGGCACCGCGCTGGTTGAACGGAACGCCGAACAGCTCGTACTCAGCGGGGATGTAGCCCAGGCCCAGGCCCACGGACAGGCGGCCATCGGTGACGACGTCCAGGGTCGCCAGTTCCTCGCCCAGCATCACCGGGTGATAGAGAGGAGCGATCAAGATTTGCGTCACGAGCCTGACGTGCGAGTCGAGCTCACCGGCCAGCCGAGCCATCACCGGCACCGGCTGCAGCCAGCGTGACCGCTCGAAAATGAAATGCTGGCCCATGAGGATGTGGTTCATGCCGGCCCGTTGCGCGGCCTCGACCTGCCGCAGGATCGAATCGAAGTGATCCTTTTCCGAGACGGTCGTGGGGATGTCGCCGAGAATGATGCCGAAATCCATGTCAGGACGCTCCTGCCGAGCCGAAGCCCTCGGCCCAGCCGGCTTCGAGCGAGGTGTTCGCGACGATGTCGTTGTGCTTGTCCTTGAACCGCCAGACGCCTGCCTGCTTGACCACGAGGTCCTCGTACCGCCCGAAGGCGATCTTGGACTCGCCGACGCGGCCGAGAAACGCGATGAAGTACGACTCATGCCGGGCGGTGCTCGGTTCAAGAATCGTGATCACCTGGTTGATGGCGTGATGTCGAGAAAATTTCACCCCATCGGCGAAGAATCCCGCGTAGTAGGACTCGATGGCGGCACGGCCCGAATGAACTCCGGCCGGATTCCGGAGCACGGCGTCCTCGGTGAACAGGTCGACAAGATCTCCGATCTTGTCGATACGATCGGTGATCGCGCAGTAAGACGCAATGAACTCGCGTACTTCTTCCTTGGCCTCGAGGTTGGCGAGCCGGGTCTCGACGTCGAGTTCGGGCATTGGCATGTTCCAATCGGAAGTCCGGACGAGGTTCGGGTGGGAAGGGTGCCTGCGACGGGTGACGCAACCGCCTGAAACAGCCTTATCCATGCTAATAGATATCATTATTGTGGCGGTGCGTCAAACGCTCGCCGCAGCGTCACTCGTGCAACCCTCGCCAGGCCAGGGTTCCGCCGTCGATCAGATGTGCCGATCCGGTGATGTAAGCGGCATCCTCTGAGGCGAGGTAGCAGGCGAGCTTGGCGACCTCCTCCGGGGTGCCTTTACGGCGGATGAGATTGGCTGCGGTCATCTTCGCTACGCGCGGGTCCGAGGTTCCGGCGGCGGCGGTCTGCTGGCTCATCTCCGTCTCGATCGTCCCCGGGCAGTAACAGTTCACCCGCACGTTCGGCGCCAGCGAGACCGCCATCGTCTTGGTCAGCTGTATGACGGCGGCCTTGGTCACCCCGTAGATCGCGTGGCTGTAGGCGACGTAGCCGGCCACCGATGCGGCGTTGACAATCGCGGGCGTGCGATCCGAACGACGCAGATGCGGTGCGGCGAAGCGCGACATCAGCCAGACGGCCTTGAGGTTGATGTCCATCAGCAGGTCCCACAGGTCTTCGGGAAGCGTGTCGAAATCGACGTCGTTGGTGAAGGCGCGCTCGAGCACTCCCGCGTTGTTGAGCAGGACGTCCAGGCCACCGAACTGACCCGCGGTGGACTCCACCGCGACCGCGATCTCGTCCCGCTGGCGCAGGTCGCAGGGGATGAAAATGCCCTTCGCGCCCTGCTCCCTGACCAGGGCGGCCGTCTCTTCGCCGGCCTCGCGCTGGATGTCGACGACGGCCACTGCGGCCGCGCCCTGCCGGGCCATCTCGATGGCCGCGGCCCGGCCCATGCCCTGGCTGGCGCCTGTGACCAGGCAAATTCGATCGGGTAGCACCGGATGCTCTCCCTCGCATAATCTCTGAATATTATAACTATAGATTACGCCTGTGGGCGGCAGGTCTCAAGGCCCCGCGTGTCTGACGCGGCACCGTAGCCTCGCTCGAGCGCGGCAGAGGCTGAACGGCACCACAAGGGCGCCCGGTTATGCGGCGGTCATCCCACCGTCTGCGGTGATCACGGCGCCGTTGATGTATGAAGACGCATCAGAAGCAAGGAAAGCGACCAAGTCGGCTATTTCGTCTAGCTCACCGATACGGCCGACCGGGATCCCCCTGAGCATCTCATCGCGGATCTGCCCCTCAGCGCTGGCCAGTTCCGACATTGCGGTCCGGATGGAGCCAGGGCAATGGCATTGGCCCGGATGCCCGGCAACCGTATTGTGCGGCTAGCGCTCGCGTCATCTCCGGTACCGCGGTTCAGGCAGATCAAGGCGTTATTGTGCAGTACCGAGACCGGCCCCAGCCTCTCGGCTACCTCGCCAATCGCGGCCCGGACGCTAGTATCGTCGCTGACATCGCATGGCACCGGAAGGCATGGGACACCGAGGTCAGCCGCCAGCTGGTCCAGGCGCTCAGAGTCAAGATCAAGCAACGCCACGCTAGCGCTCAGCTTGCTGGCGTTGGCCAGGCCAATCCCTCCCGCCGCCCCGGTGACAACTGCCACGATGCCCGCACGAGAACCGAGACCCGCCGAACCAAGTCTGACGTGCGAGAATCGGGCAGTATATCCACCATGTGAAGGTATCATTATCATTGTTATCGGAGAACGGGATCGCGTACCGGTCTTCCGGTGCCAGCGAAAGGATTTGACCAGTATGGCCAACGAGTCCCACGCGCCGAAGACGGCGATGATCGTGGCGCGGCGTATTGTCCGCGACATCGACCGGCTGTCACTCGGGCCTGGTGACAGGCTCCCCCCCGAGCGCGTTATGCTAGAGGAATATCAGGTTGGCCGCGGGACGCTACGTGAGTCGTTGCGATTTCTTGAGCTCCAGGGCATCATTTCGCTGAAGCCAGGCCCGGGCGGAGGGCCGGTCGTGGAGCGGCCCGAGGCCACCAGCCTGGCGACGTCGCTCATGTTGCTGCTGCAATTCGCCGACGCCCAGTACCGTGTGGTCGCGGAGGCGCGCGTCGCGCTGGAACCGGCGATGGCGAGGCTCGCGGCAGAGCGGATGACACCTGAATCGCTCGCCGAGCTGTCGGACACGGTCAAGGCGATGGAAGCCGGCCTCGATAACCAGGCCACGTTCCTGGAAGAAAATAAGAGATTTCATGACATTATTGCCTGGTCTTCCGACAACGCGCTTTTTGGCTATCTGGTAGATGCGCTCGCCGATATCCTTGACGGTACCATGCTGGGCATCGACTATCCCCCGCACCGCAGGACGGCAATTTTGCGTGCGCATCGCAACATCCTTGATGCCTTGGAACGGAAAGATTCCGCTGCGGCCGAGGAAACCATGGCCAGGCACATCGGCGAGTACGTGCGCTATGCGGAGAGAAAATTCCCCGACGTCCTGGCCCGGCGGGTCGTGTGGAACTTCTTAACAATCGCACCGCCCGGTTAACTTATGATGATCGCTTGCTCGGGACAGCCGCGGCAAGCAAGTCGCACGCTGGCTTCGTCTTGCAGGTTGACCTCTTCGGACAGCACGCAGGACTGACCGTCCTCCTCACGCAGGTGAAAGACTCCCGGCGCTTACCTCGCATAGTCCGCGGCCCTGGCAGACATCCGGATCTACGTGGACGCGCATGGCTCCTCCTGATCAGACGGTCCGCTGCCGCTCGCTCGCGCTCGCTCGGACTCGTGGCGCGGAGACGTTGACATTTCGCCTATTTAGGATAATGATTATCATATTTCAGGAGCGAGTCCAGAGTAGGGCCTGACCTGATCACGGAACGGGCGCGGTGTCCGTTGGTGGGCTTCGATCACCATTCGCAAGGGCACAGCGCCGACCCTGTCAGCAGCTACCGGGCCCTGCGGGAGTCGGCTCCGGTGGCCTGGTCCGAGGCGCACGGCGGGTACTAGGTGGTCTCCGACTACGCGGGCCTCTTCGACGCGGCGCGTGATGACGCCATGTTTTCTTCGGCCAGGAACTCCTACGGTGGTGAGGGGCTCTCGGTGGTCATCCCCAAGACGCCCATGCATCAACATATCCCGATCGAGATCGACCCGCCCGATTTCCGCAAGTACCGCAAGATCCTCAACCTGATCACTTCGCCGAGCGCCGCCGAGCGCATGTCGGATGTCGTGCTGGAATACACCACCCGGTTCATCGACGATGTGATCGAGGTGGGAGGGTGCGACTTCGCCTCGGTGATCGGCGTGCCCGCCGCCGTCACCATCGATTGGCTAGGGCTGCCGGTGCAGGACTGGCGGAGGTACGCCGCGGCTCATCACGCCGTGCTGGCCACCGAGCCGGGCAGCGCCGACTATGTCCGCGCCGCGACCATTGAGCTGCCGGCCCTGTCCCGGCAGATGGCCGAAGTGATCGCGGCGCGACACGAGGAGCCTCGCGACGACATCATCAGCTTCCTAGTGCACCAGGAGATCGACGGAACGCCGATTTCCCAGGACGAGGTCTTCTCGATGATCGAGCTGCTCATCGCGGGCGGCACCGGAACGACGGCTTCACTGATCGGACAGACGCTGGTCTGGCTCGATGAGCATCACGATGAGCGGCGGCAGCTTATCGATCACCCGGACATGCTGCCGCGGGCGGTGGAGGAGTTCCTGCGCTGCTTCTCGCCGACGCAGGCGCTCGCCCGCACCGTCACCACCGACGTCGAGTTCCACTCCTGCCCGATGCGGCAAGGTGATCGTGTCCTGCTGAGCTGGGCCTCCGCCAACCGGGATCCGGCGGTCTTCGACGATCCCGACACCGTCGACATCGAGCGGTGGCCGAATCGCCACGCCGCGTTCGGCCTGGGTATCCACCGCTGCGCCGGTGCGCACATCGCCCGGATCCTGGCCCGGACGCTGCTCGGCCAGATCCTCGAGCGGATGCCGGATTACGTCATCGACACCGCGCGGCTGGAACCGTATCTACGCCAGGGCGTGAACGCGGGCTACCGGCAGATTCCGGCTCACTTCACCCCCGGACCTCGCCGCAGCGCGAACATCTCGTCCTGAGCCAGGCGAACACCGAGGCCCGAGTCAGGGCGTGCCGGGGGCGGTGACGGTGGCCTCGATGGTGACGGCGCCGGCGTCGCGGAAGGTCAGGATGAGCGGGACGGTGCCGGCGGTCTCGAAGGGGGCCGGGTCCGCCAGGACCAGGTCGTTGCCGAAGGGGCTCAGGGTGAGGGTGCCGTCCGCCGGGATGGCCAGGCCGGCGACCGCCCTCCGGGGACCGCCGGGGCCGGCGCGGGTGGTCAGGACGACACGGCGGGCGATCGGGCTGCGGGCGGCGATGAGCTCGTCGGGGGTGTCGCTGAGGTTGCGGATGGTCAGGAACGTGGTGGCGGTGCCGATCGCCGCGTCGGCTTGCGGGGTGAAGGCGCGCATCGGGACAGCGGCCAGGCTGACCTGGATCCTGACCCGGGACAGGGTGCCTGCGCCGCCGGTGGCCACCCAGGCGGACAGCAGGGCGACCAGGACCACGACGCAGATCACCGGGCCGATCGCGCCTCGGGCCAGGTCGCGCCGCAGGGCCCGGCCGAGCTGGGCCCGGGTCGGGACGGGGCTGGCCGGGACGGGGCTGGCCGGGACGGGGGTGCCGGCGGTGGTGGCGGCGGTCAACGGTGGAACCGCTTCAGGCGCAGGCTGTTGCCGACCACGATGAGCGAGCTGGCGGACATCGCGATCCCGGCGAAGAGGGGGTTGAGGTAGCCGAGCGCGGCGAGCGGGATCGCGATCAGGTTGTAGCCGGAGGCCCAGGCCAGGTTGCCGCGGATCACGGCCACGGTGGCGCGGGCGAGCTGGATCGCCTCGGCGGCGCTGGCGGGGTCGCCGCCGACCAGGGTCAGGTCGGCGGCACCAATGGCGGCGTCAGTGCCGGAGCCGATCGCCATGCCGAGATCGGCCTGGGCCAGGGCGGCGGCGTCGTTCACGCCGTCTCCGACCAGGCAGACCGGAATCCCCGCGGCTTGCAGGCGGCGGATGGCCTCGACCTTGCCTTCCGGGCGGACCTCAGCGGACACGTCAGCGGCGGGGATACCGAGCCGGGCGGCGATGGCCAGCGCGGCGCGCGAGTTGTCGCCGGTCAGCAGCATCGGGCGCAGGTGCAGGGCGCGCAGGCGCGCGACGGCCTCGGCCGCGTGCGGCTTGAGCTCGTCGGCGACGACGAGCGCGGCTCTGGCCTGCCGGTCCCAGCCGACCAGGACTGCGGTGCGGCCGGCCTCGGCGGCGGTGTCGGCGGCCTGGCGCAAGGATTCGGGCACGTCGAGGGACAGCTCGGCGAACAGGCGGGGGCTGCCGACCGTGATCACGCGTCCGTCGACGCGCCCCCGCACGCCGGCGCCCGGGAGGACGGCGAAGCCGGTGACCGGAGGGAGCGAGCCGAGGCGTTCGGCGGCGAACCGGGCGATGGCCTGGCCGATGGGGTGCTCGGAGGCGTCTTCGACGGCCCCGGCCAGCAGCAGGGCTTCCTTCTCGTCCTCCTCGGGCCCAGCGATGACGTCGGGCACGGTCATGACGCCGGTGGTCAGCGTGCCGGTCTTGTCCAGGACCACGGCGCGGATCCGGCCGGCCGACTCCAGCGCCTGCGCGCTCTTGACGCCGATGCCGAGCTCGGCGCCGCGGCCGACGGCGGCGAGCAACGCGGTCGGGGTGGCCAGGCCGAGCGCGCACGGGCAGGCGACCACCAGCACGGCCACGGCCGCGCTCCAGCCCGCGGCGGCCGGCAGGCCGGTGCCCAGCCAGAACCCGAGCGTGGCGACGGCCATCGCGATCACGCACGGCACGAATACGGCGGCGATGCGGTCCGCCAGCCGCTGCGCGCTGGCCTTGGTTCCCTGCGCTTGGCTGACCAGGCGGGTGATCTGGGCGAGCAGCGTGCCGGATCCGATCTGGGTGGCACGCACCACCAGCCGCCCGCTCATGTTCACGGTGGCCCCGGTCACATCGTCACCGGGGCCCACCTCGAACGGCATCGACTCGCCGGTGATCAGCGAGGCGTCCACCGCTGAGCTGCCGTCCGTCACCTGCCCGTCGGTGGCGATCTTCTCTCCCGGCCGGACCACGAACAGGTCCCCGACGGCGAGCTCGGCGACCGGCACCCGTCGCTCTGTGCCGTTCTCAGGGCCGTCCCGCAGCACCGCCACAGTCTTGGCGCCGAGGCTGGCCAGGGCCGACAAGGCCGATCCGGAACGGACCCGGGCGCGTGCCTCCAGGTATCTGCCGGCCAGCACCGCGGTGGTGACCCCCGCGGCGGCTTCCAGGTACAGGGTCTGCCCGCTGGCCTGCCCGAAGGTAAGCGCGAACGACATCCGCATGCCGGCCCGGCCGGCCCCGCCGAACAGCAGCGCGTACAGCGACCAGCCGAACGACGCCGCGACTCCCACGCTGACCAGCGTGTCCATCGTCGCCGCGCCGTAGCCCAGGCCGAGCCAGGCGGCGCGGTGCAGCGGCCACGCGCCCCACACCGCGACCGGTGCGGCCAGCAGCAGGCTCACCCACTGCCAGCCGGTGAACTGCGCGGCCGGCACCATGGCCAGCACTATGACGGCCGCCGCGAGGGGGACGCAGACGGCTAGGCGCCAGCCGAGGGCGCGGGCCACCGGGTCGGACCTGTCGCCGGCCGCGGGGGCCGCGGGCAGTTCGGCGGTGTAGCCGGTCGAGGAGATGACGCCGATCAGCTCGCCGGGGTCACGGCCGCCCAGGTCGGCAACGTAGGCCCGGCCGGTGGCGTAGTTGACGGTGGCGACCACGCCGTCCAGCCGGTTCAGCCGGCGCTCGATCCGCGCCGCGCAGGATCCGCAGGTCATCCCGCCGACGACCAGTTCGGCCTCGACCCGCCCCTCGACGGTATTGCTCACCGGCCTGCGCCGTGGCCCATGTTCATGGTCATGCCGCCGCCACCCGGCGAGCCGACCTGGGCATGACCGGTGGTCAGCGGACCCAGGTGGGCCCCGGTCATGTGCGCGACGGCGAAGATCGCCGTGAGCAGCAGGACAAACCCCAGGAGCTTGGCCTCACGTGCCACCGGACCACCTCCCAGAAAAGCGCCGCAGGCGCAGGCTGTTCCACACCACGAAGACCGAGGACAGCGTCATCGTGGCCGCTGCGACGATCGGGTTCAGGAAGCCGAGCGCGGCCAGCGGGATGGCCAGGACGTTGTAGCAGAAGGCCCAGGCCAGATTGCGGCGGATGGTCCGGAACGTGGCGCGGGCCAGCTTGATGGCGTCGGGGACGACCTCCAGGTCGTCGCGGAGCAGGATCATGTCGGCCGCGCAGATGGCGACGTCGGTGCCCGAGCCGAGGGCCAGGCCGAGCTGGGCCGCGGCGAGCGCGGGACCGTCGTTGACCCCGTCGCCGACCATCGCGACCGAACGTCCCGCGGCCTGCAGGCCGGTGATGACGTCGGCCTTGGCCGCGGGCAGGGCGCCGCTGATCACCTCGTCTATCCCGGCGGCAGCGGCGACGGCGTGGGCGGTGGCGGAGTTGTCGCCGGTGAGGAGCACGGGACGCAGGCCCAGGCGGCGCAAGCCGGCCACGGCCGCGGCGGCGGAGGGCTTGACGGTGTCCGTGACGGCCAGCGCGCCGCGGATCGCGTCGTCCCAGCTGACCAGGACCGTCGTGGCCCCCGCCTGCTCTTGCGCGGCACACCACGGCGCGAGGTAGGCGGGAGGGCTCATCGTCCGGTCGGTGAACAGCTTTTCCCGGCCGATGACGACCTGGAGTCCGTCGACCACGCCGCGTGCGCCCAGGCCGGGCAGCGCGGCGAAGTCATCGGCCGGCGGCAGCGGTCCTGCCTCCGCCTGGGCCGCCGCGGCGACGGCCGCGGCCACCGCGTGCTCGGAGGCGTGCTCCACGGCCCCGGCGTAGCGCAGCAGTTCAGCCCGGCTGATCCCGGGTCCGGGCCGGACGCCGGTCAGCGTCATCTGGCCGGTGGTGACGGTGCCGGTCTTGTCGAGCACGACGGTGTCGATCCGGCGGGAGGACTCCAGGGCCTGGTAGCCCTTGATGAAGACGCCGAGCTGGGCGCCGCGGCCGGACGCCACCACCAGCGCGGCGGGGGTGGCCAGGCCGAGCGCGCAGGGGCAGGCGATGATCAGCACGGCCAGGGCGGAGCTGAAGGCGTGGCCCGCCGGGCTTCCGGCCAGCAGCCAGCCGGCCAGCGTCAGCGCCGCGCAGGCCAGCACGGACGGGACGAAGACGGCACAGATGCGGTCGGCGAGGCGCTGGATGCCCGCCTTCTCGGCCTGGGCCTGCTCGACCATCGCGACCAGGTGGGCCAGCTGGGTGTCGCGGCCGACCTTAACCGCGCGTACCACCAGGCGGCCGGTGAGCACGATGGTGCCGCCGGTCACGGGGTCGCCCGCGGCGGCGTCGACGGGGACCGACTCACCGGTCATCATGCTGCGGTCGACGGCGGACTGGCCGGACAGGACCTCGCCGTCGGCGGCGATCCGCTCCCCCGGCCGGACCACGAAACGCTGGCCCGCCTGGAGCTGGCCGGCCGGGATCTGACGCTCGGCGTCATCGTCGCCGAGCACGCACACGTCCTTGGCGCCGGACGCGGCCAGGTCCCGCATGGCCTCGCCCGCGCTGCGCCGGGCCCGCGCCTCGTAGAGCCGCCCGGCCAGCAGGAACGTAGTGACCGAGGCGGCTACCTCCAGGTAGATCCCGCCGCCGGAGTTGTGCAGGAGGGCATGCAGGCCGCCGGCGCCGGTCCGGCTGCGGTCCAGGAAGAACATCGCGTAGACCGACCAGCCGCAGGCGGCCAGGATGCCCATCGATACCAGGGTGTCCATCGAGGACGACAGATGCCGGGCCTGCCTGAGCGCGGCCTGGTGGAACGGCCACGCGGCCCAGGTGGCGACCGGCGCGGCCAGCACCACCAGGACCCACTGCCAGCCGGGGAAGCGCGGCCACGGAAAGATCGACAACACGATCGACAGATCGGTGAGCGGGACGAAGAACACCAGCGCCAGGATCAGCCGGCGACGCAGACGCTTCACCGTGGCGCCGTCGGCCGCGAGCGAGGCGTCCACCGCCTCCGGGCGGGCCAGCTCGGCAGAGTAGCCGGCCGCCTCCACCACCTTGACCAGTTCTTGCGGGGAAACCTGGGGCGGGACGGTGACGTGGGCCCGTTCGGTGGCCAGGTTGACGGTCGCCGTGACGCCGTCGAGCTTGTTCAGCTTGGTCTGCACCCGGGCCGCGCACGCGGCACAGGTCATCCCGCCGATAACGAGCTCGACCTGGGTCGTACCTGGCGTCACGTCGGTCAGCGGACTCGCCACCGCCACATCCACCACCTCCGCAAAACTTACGGTAAAGGTACTCCTGCCGCTAGCGGGCAGTACCCGGCCCCGGCTGCGAAGATACGATTCCGGCATGAACCTGAGCGTGATCACCGTCACCGGAATGACCTGCGAGCACTGCGAGAAGGCGGTGCGCGCCGAGATCTCGGCCATCCCCGGCGTCAGCCAGGTGGACGTCGATGTCGCCTCCGGCGAGGTCAAGATCCTGGCCGAGCCCGCCCCGGAGATTGCGGACCTGCAGGCGGCGGTCGAGGAGGCCGGCTACGAGCTCGCCGAGACGCGCTAGCCCGGCCCCACGGCGCAGCCGGGATGTGGACAGTCGCAGCTACCGCGCGCCAGTTCGCTTAATTCGGGAAAGAATTTAGAGCATCAGGATCAGCATGTAGCCCATTGTGACGCCCATGGCGATCTCACAGCACACGGCCAGGCGAGGAGACAGCGGCACCCGCCGACCGGCCAGCGCTTGGGGCCCCGGTGTGCTCGGCGCGTCTTCGCCGTCCGCGGCCGCGAAGCTGGCTCCGCCGCCCGTGCTCGCTCTGGCCAGGACGGGAACCGGGACGGCGCGGGCCGCCAGCGCCGCTACCGGCGCCAGTGAGGAGAGCCGGTCCGCGTTCCAGACCACGTATCCGAACAGCGCAAAGGCCAGCACGAGGGCGAGCGTGGGGACGTGCGCGGTGCCGACCGCCATCCCGCTCATCCCCGATCCGCCGGCCGCGGCCTTGGCCACGGTGGCCGCGGCCAAGAACATGTACAGCATCGCCCCGCAGGCCAGCACGTGCTGGAGGTGATGCCCCGGGCGTCCGCCGACGGTGCGCTGGCCGCGGAACTCGCGGATGGCCAGCCAGGCGAACCAGGCGGTGCTGATCCCGAAGACAACTTCCCAGCCGCCGACCCAGAACACCCGCAGCCGCGGCACGAGCATGCCGGCCATCGCCACGCCCATCAGCACATGGATGCCGTCCACCCGGTGATCGGTCGGGCGATGCTGCCGCCAGGAGGCCGCCAGCCGGGTCAGGCAGTAGGCGGCGACGACGATCATGAGGCCCGCGAAGATCCACGCGAGCCAGGATGGTCCGCCCATGTCAGGCTCCTTCAGGGGATTCGAGCCGGGTGGCCGCCATCGCGTCAGACTGACCGGTTGAGGACAAGACGGCGCGGCCCAGCGGCCAGAATGTCAGCGCGAGCAGCACAAGCAGCAGGCCGGAGTTCGGATCGGTGCCGCCCCTGGTCAAGATGCCGCCGAGCCCCTCGGCGGCCCAGATGAACGCGGCCGTCACGATGGCCAGCACGATGCCGGCCCGCGCCGCGGGCCGCGGCAGGCAGACGCTCACCGCGACCAGGGTCAGCACGACCGCCAGCACCACGGCCACGGCCGGACCGTGGCTGTTGCCGAACGCGCCCAGGTGGTTGTCCAGGCTGGCCAGCCAGCCCGGCTGCCCGGACGCCATGCCGGAGACCATGCCGCCGAGCGCCTTCGGCGCCCTGGTCGCTGGCAGCAGGGCCATATAGGCCAGGCTGCCCCACAGCACCAGCCAGAGCGCCCGGGCCACGTTCGCCCCGGTGAACCGGCCGGCCACGAAGGGAGCAGCCCGGTCCGCGACGCCCGGCCACAGCAGGACGGCCAGCAGCGCGTAGATGATCACGGCGCCCGGCGCGCCGTTCACCGGGCTGGCGGCCCCGTTCAGGACCCCGCCGAGGCCCTCGCCCAACCACCACACGGCTAGGGCCCAGACGACCGAGGCACCGAGCGCCAGCTTGCGGGCCGGCCGCCAGGCGATCCCCAGACCGATTGCGACCTGGATGAGTGCGAAGATCGCGTTCGTCGCGGTGGGGCGGTCGGCGATGATCTTGGCGGACCAGTTGATCGGGTCCGCGATGACGGCCGGATTGCCCGGCGCCGTCGCGACGAGCATCCGCGCAAATCCCTTGCTGAACATGAAGGCCTGGAACTGCAGCACCCCGTCGAGCAGCCAGATGCCGGCCAGCACCAGTTGCAGCCGCCGCCTGAGGCCGGGGGCGGTCCAGCTTTCCTCGTGCACCGCTCCGATGCCGCGCAGCCATCCGGCGCGGGCCCTGGCGTCAGCCGCCTGGCTTGCCATGGGTGTCCTTCCTGCGCCGAGCCGACGCCCGGCTGACAATGGCATGAGATTAATGGCATCCGGCTAGGCGCACAAGCCGGTTATAAAATCCGCGACAAACCCATAATGGCATCAATACCCGGCGCGGGTATTAGGAATGCCGGGCGGGGGTATAGCGCGAACCAATGCGGGGTACGCGCTAAGCCCCATCGGGGGTATTGAGATCTTCCGCCCGAATAGTCAGCTGGTGAACGTCGGGTCGCCGCCGCGGACCGGGGTCACCCGGCCCTTGGGCTCTTCCCAGTCTTCCTGGCGGCCCAGGGCGGTCAGGTCGAGCAGGGAGTACGCGCCGCCGACGACATCGGTGCCGCGGGCAAAGGCCGAGTAGGTGTGGAAGATTTCCTCGCCGTCGCGCAGGAAGCAGCTGACGCCGGGCATCTCGGCGGACCGCTCGCCGCCGAGCAGGTCCGGTTCGGCGCGGTAGTTGTAGTGGTCCTGGCCGCGATCGGCGTCCAGGGTGACCTGGTAGTCGTAGTTGAAGTCGCTGCCGGCCGAGGAGTACCAGCAGCCTGCGCCTGGCTTCGAGCCACTCCTCGCGCGAGGTGACGTCGGGCAGACTCATCACGGAACCTCCTGGTAACGGTCGGGCTTGTAACGGTCGGGGACTTCGCCCTTTCGCAGTCACGACGAACCGGCCCGGCCGAAATAGACGGCCGGCGCCGAAGAAATTTCGTGCTCACCGCGGCGGGCCGCCGGCTCGCCGGGGGTGGCTCCCGCCCATTCGCGTCGAGTGACACCACCGTCCGTTCGGTAAATAAAAGGCTTTTATACCGAACGGAGGTGGTAATTAGCGGCGCGGACAGACTCAACTTCGGAGTGCATTTTGCCTTTGCCCTGTTAGGCTGCACGGTGCAGGCAGGCCAGCGCGCTGCGCGCCGCCGGGCCGGGTTCGCTTTTTCTCATTTGCTGGGAATCGAGGAGAAGATGCACGACATCAACGGCATTCCTGCTGATCGCCTGGTATCGGCGCGCTGGCGCAAGAGTGTCGCGAGTAATCCCACCGGGAGCTGCGTCGAGATGGCTGAGCTGGCCGGCGGCGAGATTGCCGTCCGCAACTCCCGGTACCCGTCCGGACCTGCCCTCATCTACACGCGTGCCGAGGTCGAGGCGTTCATGATCGGGGTAAAGAATGGGGAGTTCGACGACTTGTGCCCGCGCGCCTGATGATCTTGGCGCGGGCCGGCGGCAATTTCAGGTAATTAGCGGGAAATTAGCGCGAATGATTCCTCGGCGGGGCCGTAGCGCGGTGATACCGTGCCGTATGGGTCAGGATCGGCGGGACGGCGAACCGCAGGCCGACGCCATTGGTCCGACGGTGCCGCGGCTGCTGCTCGGAATCCAGCTGCACCGGTTGCGCGAGACCGCCGACGTCACGTCTGAGCAGGCGGGGTACGAAATCCGGGCGTCCCGGTCCAAGATCAGCCGGATGGAAAACGGCCGGGTGCGAGTCAGGGCGCGGGACGTGGCCGACCTGCTCACCATGTACGGCATCACCGACGCCGAGACGCGCGACGGCATGCTCGCCCTCGTCCAGCAGGCCAACGCCCCGGGCTGGTGGTCGAAGTACGGCGACATCATGGCCGACTGGTTCGAGGCGTACCTGGGTCTTGAGATGGCCGCCACGGTCATCCGCAGCTTCGAGCTGCAGTTCGTGCACGGCCTGTTCCAGACCGGGGACTACGCCCGCGCCGTCACCCTGCTCGGCCACACGGCCGCGCCCGCGGACGAGATCGACCGGCGGGTGAGCCTGCGGCTCGAGCGGCAGGGGCGGCTCACCGGCCCCGCGCCGCCGCAGGTGTGGTCGGTGCTGGACGAGGGGGCGCTGCGGCGCCCGGTGGGCGGCCGCGCCGTGATGCGGGCCCAGCTGGCCCGGCTCCTCGAGGTGGCCGAGCTGCGTCACGTCACGGTGCAGGTGGTGCCGTTCGGCCGGGGCGGGCACGCAGCGGCGGGCGGGGCCTTCACGGTGTTGCGCTTCGGCGAACCCGAGGTGCCGGACGTGGTGTACATCGAGCAGCTCACGAGCGCTCTCTACCTGGACAAACGCGAAGATGTCGATCACTACCTGGAGGTCATGAACAACCTGAGCACCGACGCCCTGACGCCCGTCGAATCCGCGCGCTTCCTGACCGAGATAATCCGGGAGATGTGATGAACCCCGTCAGCACCGCGATCGACACCACCGTGCCGCACTCGGCCCGGATCTGGAACTACTGGCTGGACGGCAAGGACAACTACGCCGCGGACCGCGAGGCCGGCGAGGCCTACCTGGAGGTTTTCCCCGGGATCGCCGTGGTGGCCCGCACCTCCCGGGGCTTCCTGACCCGCGCGGTCCGGTACCTGGCCGCGGACGCCGGCCTGCGGCAGTTCCTCGACATCGGCACCGGGCTGCCCACCGAGAACAACACCCACGAGGTGGCGCAGCGGGTGGCGCCGCAGAGCCGGATCGTCTACGTGGACAACGATCCCCTGGTGCTGGCGCACGCTCGCGCGCTGCTGACCAGCAGCCTCGAGGGCGGCTGCGAATACCTGGACGCCGACATCCGGGACCCGGCCGCGATCTTGGCCGCCGCGGCCCTGGATTTCACCCGGCCGGTCGCCCTGATGCTGATGGGGATCATGGGCCACTTCACCGACTCCGAGGCGTACCCGATCGTCGCTGACCTGATGGCCGGGCTGCCGTCCGGTAGTTATCTCGCGCTCTACGACGGCGCCGACACGAACGAGGCGTTTAACCGGGCCCAGCAGGATTACAACGACAGCGGCGCGGTGCCCTACTATCTGCGCCGCCCGGAGCGGTTCGAGCGGTACTTCGAGGGGCTGGAACTGGTCTCGCCCGGGGTGGTGCCGGTGCCGGACTGGCGGCCCGACCCTGACGCGGAGCCCGTCGAGGTCTATTCGTACTGTGGGGTCGGGCGGAAACCGTAACCGACAATGAGGTCGTGATGGCGGGACAGCGAGTCATGGGCATCGTGCTGGCCGGCGCGGAGGGCAAGCGCCTCGCGCCGCTGACCGCGGACCGGGCCAAATCGGCGGTGCCGTTCGGCGGGCTCTACCGGCTGGTGGATTTCGCGCTGTCCAACCTGACCAACGGCGAACTGCTGCACATCTGCGTGCTCACCCAGTACAAGAGCCACAGCCTGGACCGGCACATCACCACCACCTGGCGGCTGAACAGCCTGCTGGGCAACTACGTCACGCCGGTGCCGGCCCAGCAGCGGCGCGGGCCGCACTGGCAGACCGGCTCGGCGGACGCGATCTACCAGTCGCTGAACCTCATCGACGACGAGCGGCCGGACATCGTGGTGGTCTTCAGCGCCGATCACGTGTACCGGATGGACCCGGGGCAGATGATCGAGGCGCACACGGCTACCGGCGCCGGGGTCACGGTCGCGGCGATCCCGGTGCCGAGGGCTGAGGCGAGGGAGTTCGGCGTGGTGCGCAGCGCGCCGGATGGGCACCGGATCGAGGCGTTCCTGGAGAAGCCCGCCGACCCGCCGGGGCACCCGGGCCAGCCGGAGCAGGCCTTCGTGTCCATGGGCAACTACGTCTTCGACACCGAGGTGCTGGTGGAGGCGCTGCGGAAGGACGCGGCGGAGGCGGCCAGCCAGCACAGCATCGGCGCTGACATCATCCCGATGCTGGTACGCGAGAACGCCGCGCACGTCTACGACTTCCTCAGTAATGAAGTCCCCGGGACCGGCGAGCGCGACCATGGGTACTGGCGGGACGTGGGCACGCTCGACTCCTACTTCGACGCGAACATGGACCTGTGCGCGGTGGAGCCGGTGTTCAACCTCTACAACGACAAGTGGCCGATCCTGACCCAGGTGCCGCCGGAGCCGCCGGCCAAGTTCGTGCACGACGAGGGCGACCGGACCGGACGGGCAGTCGACAGCGTGATCAGCAACGGGGTCATCGTCTCCGGGGCGCTGGTGCGCCGTTCGGTGTTGTCGCCTGGGGTCCGGGTGGACAGCTGGGCCCGGGTGGAACGTTCCGTGGTCCTGCACAATTCGGTGGTGGGGCAGCACGCGGTGGTAGAGAACGCGATCCTGGACAAGAACGTGGTGGTGGAGGAGCGGGCCACGGTGGGGGTGGACAAGGAGCACGACCGGGCGCGCGGGTTCACGGTGTCCGAGGGCGGGATCACCGTGGTGGGCAAGGGACGGGTGGTTACGCCGTGACGGTCCTTAGCTGAGATCGGCGATGAACTGGTCGAGCAGTTCGGCGAAGGCGGCGGGGGTCTCCTGGTGCGGGGCGTGTCCGGCGCCGGGGATCAGCTGTACCCCGCCGCGCCACAGCCTCGGCAGGGTCAGCTGCTGCAGGTAGTGCAGGTTGACGAGCTGCTCGCCCTCGCCCTGCAGGATCGCCAGGGGCTGGGTCAGGGCGCTGGCGATCGCGATCTCGTCGGCGAACCTGCCGTCGCCGATGCTCTCGAACAGCCCGGCGCGGGCCTCGCCGTCGGTCGTCCGCAGGATGTCGACGGTGAACTCATCGAGGGACAGCGCCGAACCAGGTGCGGTGAAGCTCGCGGCGAAGGCTTCGGCCTCGGCCGGCTCGACGGCCGCGGTGAAACCGGCATTCATGGCCGGATTCGGCAGGAACGCCTCACCCAGCTGGGCGGCGGAGGCGACCGGCGGCGTGCCGAACACGACGTACCCGGCCGCTTCCGGCAGCGCCGGGGCGGCCTCGAGCGCGACGTGGCCGCCCAGGCTCCAGCCCACGATCACCGCGTCCGCCGCGTTGGCGGTTTTGGCGAAGCCGGCCAGGACCGCGGCGTAACCGGGCAGCGAGTAGTCCGCGCGGCTCCTGGCCGGGGCCGAGGCGCCGTGCCCCGGCAGGTCGAAGGCCAGGCAGCGGAAGCGCTGCCCGAACGGCCCGGTCATCACCGGGCGCCAGGTGCGCGCCGAGGAGGAGTTGCCGTGCACGAAGATGACCGGGCGGCCGGTGCCCCCGCTCTGCGTGAACGCGATCTGCTTACCGTCCACGGTGATGTTCTGCTGGTCCACCCGCTGTCCCTTTCTGCGAGTCTTCTCCCGGTAAGCCAGGTTCTCACGTCCCGTGTATGCACCGCTGGCACGGGTAGGGGTCGCGGCCCTGGCGGACGGAAGGCGCTCGGTATGGCCGTCTCAGCGTTTCAGGACTACCCGCTGGCGGACCGGGACCGCGACTGAGGACGCCATTAGCCAGCCGTCGGCCCTGCTGCGCGGTGCGATCCCGCTATGACCCGTTATGTCTTAACTCTACATTGAGACATTTCGGGCGTCGATCATGATCGTGGCCAGTTTCGGGCGCTATTTGCCCATTTGTGGCCATGATCATGAAACAGCCCGAGCGGACTCCCTTAAGGCCACCCGGCGGCTATAGGGGCATCACAAGGGTCATGCCGGCTGAAATTTGAGTTGCTGGCCGGGGAGGCGCCGCAATCGACTGTCCGCGTCGGGGTCAGGCGCGGGTCAGGCTGGGGTGGCGCAGCTCGATTCGGCCGGGGCCGGCCAGGAAGATGCCGAGCACGACGAGGTCGGCGTCGGCGGGGATCCGCGCCGTGACCTCATGGCTGGTCCAGCCGCGGTTGGTGGCGATGGGGACGATGGTGTTGTTGGGGTCGGCGAGAACGGCGCGCTCGGTGAGGGAGCCGCGGATGTCCCACTCCCGGTTGGACCGCAGGAACAGCCCGGCACGGTGCCCGGCGTCGGTGCTGGACGGGCGGTTGGTGCGGAGCTCGGCGCGGAAGGTGACTGGGGCGCCGCGGTAGTCATCGGCGTACAGTTCCTGGCCGAGGAAGGCGAAGCCGGCCGGCTGCGGCACGGTCGAGGTGAGCACCGCGGTTCCGTGTTCGGCGGCGCAGGAATAGTCCTGCCAGTGCGAGTGGCTGGCGTGTTCGGTGAAGCTGCCGGCCAGCTGCCATCCGTCCAGGCCGTCGGTGAACGCCAGGTTGCGTGGCTCGTAACGCCGCCGGGGGTCAAGGCTCAGGGCGGCCAGCGCCGCCGCGGGGGCTGGGAGCTGTAGGAGCCCCTCATCACCCGGCACCGCCAGCCGGTCCATCATCGTGTCGGACACCCGGACCGGTGCGCCCGCGGCGATCGCGACGGCCAGGCCCTCGGCCAGACGCGCGGTGACGTGCTGGGTTCCGGCCGGGCTGGCCAGCGTGATCCTGGCCGCCGCTACCTCGGGGCCGAGCTCGTCCAGGTCGACTCCGGTCACGCTGGCCCCGGCCGCACGCAGCAGCCGGGCGGTGAGCTCGTCCACGGTGCGCGCCTCCAGAGTTCTCCCGTGGTCTGGCCAAGACTGCTCGACGAGATGCGAGAGCCGAATGCCGTCGTCGGCCGCTACCCAGATGGGCAGCTCGCGGCGGCCTGCGTCGTCGGCGAGCACGACGACATGGCTGGGGAAACGGATCGGCAGCGGGCCCGACGGGACGCGACGTTCGGTGCGGGCGACACGGACGGTGGTCATGTGGGTCCTCCGGGTGGAAACGAGATCGGGGCGGTGCTCGGTGAGGTAGGCGCGCAGCCGGAGGCGGGCCTTGTGCAGGCTGGCCCGGGCTGCGCCGGCCGACTCGGCGATCTGGCCGGGGGGCAGATCCGCGTAGTAGTGCAGGGCGAGCCGGACCAGGTCGCCGTCGGAGATCTCCACGGTCATCAGGCTCCGGCGTCGGGTGCCGTCAGCGGTTCCGTGGTGCGCGGTTCGGGGCGGCGCAGGTCCGGGTTTCGCAGGGCGATCTGGCCGACGCCGGTTAGGGTTATGCCGAACCGGATCAGGTCGGCGTCCTCGGGGATCGGTACGGCGATTTCATGGCTGGTCCAGTCGTGACCGCCCGAGACGGCGAGCTCGTGGTCCTGGCGGGTACGTCCGCCGCGCCACGGGTGCCTGCGGACCTCTAGGCGGAGCCCGGCTTGTTCGGTGCCGGGCTTGGTGCGGACCTCGCCGCGGAAGACGACCGTGGCGCCACGGTAGTCGTCAGGCCGAACAATGATTCCAACAGTGACATGCTGATGGATCCGGCCCACGCCCGCCGGGCCA
>Ga0302325_10010581_pt1 | contig 19985 bp, 20 predicted proteins | sample Palsa_T0_2_FD_201948 | JGI IMG/M metagenome (GOLD analysis project Ga0302325, IMG submission 201948) | Peat permafrost microbial communities from Stordalen Mire near Abisko, Sweden - Palsa_T0_2 | ecosystem: Environmental > Terrestrial > Soil > Palsa > Peat permafrost | place: Sweden: Abisko...
AGGCCGCGGGCGACCTCGTCGGGCGTCATGGTTCCACGCCGGGCCAGCTCCGCGTCGTTGTTGCCGAAGTACTGCTGAGTCAGCCGCAGCATCATCGGCTCGTCCTCGGGCGGCACACCCAACACCGACATCACCACCAGCAGGGGGTAGTGGACCGCGATATCGCGCACGAAGTCGATCTCGCCGCCGGCCGCGGCCATCAGGTCGACGTAGCGACGCGCGGTCGTCCGCATGCCGTCCTCGAGCTTGCGGATGTTCTTGGGCGCGAGCCAGGACTGGGTGAGCAGGCGATACTTGACATGTTCAGGCTCGTTCATGCCGACCACGCTGCGAAACCCCTGCGCCTCGCTGCCGACTCTGGCGGCCATCGCCTTGGTCGCGAGCGCGCCCAGGCCGCTCAAGAAGACGTCGTTCTGGCGGGCGACGGCTTGGATGTCGTCGAACTTGGAAGCGACCCAGAACGGCGCGTAGTCGGGCAGTTCGGCGCGGGCGAATGGATAGTCGCGGCGAACGATCCTGAGCTGTTCGTGCAATGCGTCGAGGTCGGCGTAGGCGTTCGGATCGGCGACCGCCCTGGCTAGGTCGTCGGGCAGGCGAGCGGCGGTGCGGGTAATCTCGGGGGCGACATTCGACATGGATTCCTCCGTCAGCTGCGCCTTGACCTAGGCTTGGAGCGTTGCTCGTCGGGCGAGGCCAGCACCCCGCGGCGGACCATGGTCATCAGCTGATCGGCTATCTGGCTGGGGCTGGCGCCGTCCGCGTCAAACCAGGAGATCGACCAGTTCATGGCGCCGAAGCAGAGCATCCGCAGGATCGAAGGATCTATCCCGGGCGCGAGGCCATGGGTTGCGGCAATCTCGTCGATGATGCCGGCGACGAAATGGCCGTACTCGCGGTCCTGGCGCACATGGCGCTCGCGAATCTGCGGCGGCACTTGCTGGAGGATCTTCAGGTTGGCGCTGGCGAAATCCTCCTCGTCGTGCAGGAAGCGGGTATGGGCCAGGACCACCGCCTCCAGCTTGTCGACCGGATCGGCGGCAGGCCCCAGCGCCTCCACCGCGGCTTTCGACGCCCCCAGCGCCCCTTGGGTGCCGAGCGTTAGGATCTCCTCGACCAAACCCTCCTTGGAACTGAAGTGGTAGTAGAGGCTGCCCGTCTTCATGCCGACCGCCTCGGCAATGTCGCGCAAGGAGACCGCGGCATAACCTTGCTGGCGGAAGAGGCCGGCGGCGGCGTGCAGGATCGACTGCCGCGTCGCCTCGGACTTGGAAGGCGGCTTGGGGAGGGCGACTCCGTCAGCCATGGTCAGCCGCCAGGGCCGGGACAGCCGGCTGGGAGACACCAAGGAAGCGGCGAGCGGCGTCACTCCAGATCGTCTCCGACACCCCTGACCGAGCCGCAGCCGCCGCGATGAAGCTGCGCGGATCGGGCTGCTGGATCAGGTAGGGATAGTCGGTGCCGAGGCAGATCTGATCCGGCGCGATGTGCGTCGCCAGGTGCTCGAGGTAGGCTTCATCGTAGACCAGGCTGTCGTAGAAGAACCGCCGCGCGTAGGCCTTGGGCGATTGCGGCAGCTTGCCCTCGAAGCCATTGGTCGAGCCCCACCCGAACTCCATCCGGTGCAGCAGGGGCCCGAGCACCCCGCCGCCGTGGCTGAAGCCGATCCGCAAGCTCGGGTAGCGCTCAAGCACGCCCTCCATGATCAGGCTGGCGGCGCACAGGCCGGTGTCGACCGTGAAGCCGGCGAACGGAACCAGCATCGGATGCCGGGAGAGGTCGCGCGCCTGCAGCGGATGCAGCGAATGGACGAAGACCGCGAGGCCTTCCGCCTCGCAGGCCGCAAAGAACGGATCGAAGCGCGGATCGCCGAGATAGGCGCCGGCGACATTGCTTCCGACCTCCACGCCGGCGAGGCCGAACCTTCGTTTCAGGTCGCCCACCTCCTTCGCCGCCAGTTCAGGGTCCTGCAGCGGCACGGTCCCGAGGCCGAAGAAACGGTCCGGACGAGCGGCCACCATCTCGCCGATCGCACCGTTGACGTGGCGGGCCAGCTCAAGGGCCGGGCCGGCGTCCAGCCAATATGAGAGCAGCTCCGGCATCGGCGAGAGCGCCTGCGCGGCGACGCCGTCGCGGTCCATGTCCTCGATCCGGCGCGCCGACGACCAGGAGCGGTCGTCGATGTCGCGGAACGGGCGCTTGCCCATGAACACCTGCGCCTTGGTCCGGCAGGCCTCGCACACGACCGAGGGCCAGGCGCCGATCGCGCCGCCGGTGGGGTCGGCGGGCAGTTCCTGCGGGACCACGTGCGAGTGGATATCGATCAGGGGAGGATGCGCCAGGGTCATGCCCCCCTGGCCGCTGCCGCGCCTGGATCCCAGGCCCAGTAGCGTGCGACCGCGCCGGCGTCGACGCGCAGGTCAGTCCCGGTGATCATCGCGGCGTCGTCCGAGACCAGGAAGGCCGCCGCGAGGCCATAGTCGGTTGGCTTCGGCAGCTTCTGCATTGGAACGCCGCGCCGGAACGGCTCCATCAGCGCGGTGAGCGCGGCCGGCGAGCGCGCCTCGCGGCCCCAACGGGCGGCGCGCTCGAAACTCTCGGCTGGGTCGGTCGCGGTGGGGGTCAGGCTGTTGACGCGGATGTTGTGGCCGACAAGCTCCATGGCGGCGGAGCGGGTGAAGTTGAGCAAGCCGCACTTTGAGGTGCTGTAGGCGATGTTGCCGGGCTCGCCCTGATGGCCCGCCGTGGAGATGATGTTGAGGATGCGGCCGGCGACGCCGCGCTCGATCATCGACTGGGCGACGTATTTGGTGAGCAGGAAGGCGCCGGTCAGGATGACGTCGGTCTGCTTGCGCCACTCGGCCAGCGACATGTCGAGCACGCCCTTCTTGTTGAAGAAGGCGGCGTTGTTGACCAGGATGTCGATCCGGCCGAACGCCGAGAGCCCGGCTTCGACCGTCCGCTTGACCTGGTCCTCATCGCAGACGTCGCACGTCACGCCGAGCGCCTTGCCGCCAGCCGCCTCGATCGCCCGGGCGCAGTCCGTCGCGTTGTCGGCGCGGGAGTCGACCGCGACGATCGCCGCACCCTCGTGGGCCAGGGCCTCGGCGATCCCGCCGCCGATGTTAGGGCTGGTGCCGGTCACCAGCGCGACCTTGCCGTTCAGGCGCATGTTCGGGGGTCCCTGGCTGGGCTCATGGCGGCGCGATCAGGAAGGCTTTCGACGAGTTGAAGATCCAGGTGTCGATAAACTCGGCGGAGGCCGGCTTGCGGCCCAGCTCCTGCAGCGCCCCGGCCAGGCACATCCAGTTCAGCAGCTCCTGCTGTCCGCTGTCTTCGACCGCCAAGGCCGTGTGGTTGCGCCAGGTCTGGTAGTCGCCAGTGCGCAGCGCCTCGTACATGCGCCGGTCGGCCGGCGTATCGGGATAGAGGAAATGGTTCTTCTCGGTCAGGAAGGCGTGCGACCAGCCGGACGAGGCCAGCACTGCCACCCGCCAGGGCGACGCGGCCAGGATCTTGGCCGTTGCCGCGCCGAGGTCGAACAGCCGCCGCGGCGTCGGCGCCGGCGGATCGAACTCGCTTTCGTCTAGGGTCCGCTCGAAGTTGGGAAAGCCGCCGCGCTGGCTGATGACCCGCCGGCCGTAGCAATTGATGGCGACCGGGACGATTGGATAGGGAAAGCCGACGCGGTTGTAGTCGAGATACAGCACCGCGTTGGCGAAGGCGTGGCCCAGGCTGTGGTGCAATGGCTTGTAGGCGTAGGCGGCATCGAACCCGGCCTCGATCAGCCCGGTGGTCAGGTGTTTGGCGCCGGGCACATGGCCGGGCGTCTCGAACAGCTCTCCCGGCGGCTCGCCCCATACGTTGCCCGGGGGCACGGTGATCTTGAAGGTCTCGTAGGCGCTGACGCAGTACGGCGGCACCACATCTTCTTTGAAGTTCTCGTACTGGTCGTCGCCCCAGATGACCACGAAGTCGGGATCGAACGCGTCCAGCGCCGCGCGGGTCTTCATCAGCGCGGCGACCAGATCCGAGCGATGCCGGCCCGCGGCGCTGACGCCTTCGTCATTACCCCACTCGGCCCGCATGCCCTCGGGCCAGCCCGCGGGCTCGCGCAGCGACGCCGGCAGGTTCGGGTTCTGCAGCATGCGCCGCAGAATGTAGGCCATCCGCTCGTCCGGGCCCGCCAGCGGCGGATAGTGGCTGACGCCCAGCGCCAGAATCTCGGCCATGGCTAAAGTCCTCCAGCGGCGTCAGAGCAGGATGCTGACCTTGCCCGGGTAGAGCAGGTCCATGTCGAGCAGCACGCGCTTTGAAGTGATCCGCCAAGCCTCAGCAGAGACATCGAGCCCGTAGAGGCAGTGGCCGAAATAGGTGTCGACCTTGCCGTTCTTGGCCCGGTAGCAGACGAGGTTGCAGGCCACGCGCAGCTGCCCCGCCGAGGCGGAGAGAATCCGCACATTGCTGACCATGCGGCGCAGCCGCGAGCGCGGAAACTCCGCATGCGCCTCCCGCTTGCCGAGCCGCGCCACTCGCTCTCTCAGGCGTATGTAGTCGTCGGCGATGTAGAACAGCGCGGTTTTCGGATCAGCGTCATCGGATGCGCCGGCGGTCGGCGCCTCGTAGACCGCGCCCGGCGCGAAAAGCGCGAACCATTCTTCCAGGCGCCATTCGTCGAGCAGCGCGGCCTCGGCGTAGAGAAAGTCTTCCACATCGGCGCGGGTCACCGGCGCGAGGGCCGCCTTGGCCATGGTGGTGGCGGCGGTCATGCGGCGACTCCCTCGGCGATACGGCGGTCCCACTCGCGCCAGTAACAGCGCATCTGCTCCTCGTCGTCGGTGCGCGCGTCGGCGCCTCGGGGCATACCCTTGGAGATGTCGTTCCAGCCCGCCTCGCGCAGGTTGCGGTAGCCGCGCTGGCACGACTCCAACGCCTCGACGTCGTCGGGGGTGGCGAGCCCCCCTGGGCCGAGGAATTCAAGGAAGTTGAACAGCCGCAGCGCCCGCAGGCGCTCGTCCTCGCCCTTGACGCCCAGCGCCCAGGCGCTGACCGCCATCCTGCCCGGCGTCAGCGGCTGGAAGGTCCGCACCGTGATCGCCATGATGTCGTTGATGACCAGGTTGGGGAAGATGATCATGTTGCGGCTGAGTTCGGCCATCCGCAGGCCCCGCGCCTCACCGAACTGCTGCACCAGGCGGGCGCGGCCGGCCTCGATCATCTCGCGCTTCTCGTCTCCCCAGGCGGGCGTCCAGCGCGCCACCGGACGGCCCCAGGGCGACGGGTACTCGATCACCGCGTGGCCGTTGCCCAGGTCTCGAACTTGCTGGAAGGGGTAGGGGAACTTGTCGGGCCGCAGGCCGCCGACATTGGTCAGGTAGTCGAAATAGGTGGTGTGCGTCGGCAACCCGTGGAAGCCGTCGACGCTGTTCTCCGCCAGCAGCTTCCAGTTGGCGTCGATGAAGTAGTTCTGGCCGCCGCCGACGATCTCCATCCCCGCCTCGCCCTGGTCGGCGACCAGGTCGATGATCTCCTTGGCCCCGGCGAGGTAGTCGGAGAGGCTGACGGCGTTGCGGTCGAAATTGATGAAGTAGAAGTCGCGGTAGTGCTCGAGGCGCGGCACGCCGATCAGGTCGGCGCAGCCGCCGGAATAGTGGCCCTCGCCGTAGTTGCCGTCGGCGTACTTCGAGGCGAAGCGTCCGTTCACGTTGAACGCCCAGCCATGGTAGAAACACTGGAACGAGATGGCGTTGCCGCGGGGCTCGCGCACCAGCTGCGCGCCCCGGTGCGGGCAGGTGTTCAGGAAGGCGTGGACCGCCCCGCCGCGGTCGCGGTTGAACACCAGATCGCGCCCGCCCACCGAACGCGCGAGGAAGTCGCAGTTCTCGGCGATCTCCGAGCCATGGCCGAGGTAAAGCCAGCATTTGTCGAAGATCTCGCGTCGCTCAGCCTCCAGCACCTGCTCGTCAGTGAAGGCCTTGCGCGCGACGCGGAACAGGAAGCGCTCGCGGTCTTCCATGACCAGGCCCGTTCGGGCGGCGGGCGGCGCGGTGGTGGGGCGCTCCAGCAGGGTCATCGCGATCTCCTTGCGATCGAGGCGGCCATCAGAGCAGCCCCGGGAATTGCCCGCCGTCGAGCAGCAGGTTCTGGCCAGTGATGAAGCCGGCGTGCGCGCTGCAGAGGAAGGCGCAAGCAGCGCCGAACTCGCGCGGCTCGCCAAAGCGCCGGGCGGGGATCTGGCGCATGAACGTCTCGCGCGCCGCCTCGAGCTCGAGGTTGCGCGCGGCGGCGAAGGCGCAGTGGTTCGACTTCAGGCGATCGGTGTCGAACTGGCCGGGGAGGACGTTGTTCAGAGTCACCCCATGCTGCGCGACGTCGCGGGCCACCCCGCCGACGAAACCGGTCAGGCCTGAGCGCGCGCCGTTGGAAAGGCCCAGCATGCCCACCGGCGCCTTCACCATGTGGCTGGTGATACAGACGATGCGGCCGAAACGCCGCTCGATCATCCCGTCGATGGTCTGGCGGATCAGGTCGATGGCCGAGAGCATGTTGGCGTCGAGGGCCTTGATCCAGTCGGCGCGCGACCAGGTGCGAAAGTCGCCGGGCGGCGGACCGCCGGCGTTGTTGATCAGAATGTCGGGGGCCGGACAGGCCGCAAGCAGCGCTGCACGACCCTCTTCCGTGGTCACATCGGCGGAGACCCACTTGGGCTCGTTCCCGGTTTCCACGCCGATGGCCCTGGCCGCCGCCTGCAGCCGATCCGGATCGCGGGCGGCGATGACGACCTCGACGCCTTCGGCGGCCAGCGCTGTCGCGGCGCCGCGGCCCAGGCCGGCGCTGGCCCCGCAGACGATCGCCTTCTTTCCGGAGATGCCGAGATCCATGCCTCAGGTCCTCGAAGCCATTGTCGAGAGTTCGGCTTGGCGCGCAGATGCGCCGGCGAGCTCAGCCAACACTTCTTCGGTGTGCTCGCCGAGTCGCGCCACGAAGCCGCCAGCGGCGGAAGCGCCGCCGAGCTTGAACGGCGGGCTCAAAACCTTGAACGCGCCGTCACGGTCCTCAAGCTCAGCGAACGAGCCACGCGCCGCGAGGTGCGGATGGGCGAGCGCCTCCTTGGCGGTCGCGTAGGCGCCGCACGGGGCGCCGGCGGCGTTGAGGCTGCGGACGCATTCGGCGCTGCTTCGCTTGGCGGCCCAGGCGCCAAGCAGGTCTTCGACTTCGCGGCGACGCCGCGCGATTGCGCCAGGCTCGGCCATCAGCGCATCGCTCGCCCAGTCCGGTCGGCCGATCACCGAGAACAGCGCCAGGAAATTGCGGGCGTTGACCAGGGGCGAGACGATGTAGCCGTCGGCGGTGCGGACCGGCCGGAAAGCGGCCGAACGCAGCGGCGCCGGGGCCTGGGCTTCCTGAAGCTGGATCGCCACCAGGCTCAGCATCGACTCGATCAGGGTAACGTCGACAAAACCGCCGACGCCGAAGCGCTCACGTCGCAGGAGGGCGGCTTGGACTGCTCCGAAGGCGTAGGAACCCGCCACCACATCGGCGATCATCACGCTGGCGGCGCGCGGCGATCCGCCATCGTCCTGGCCGGCCAGCACCGCCATGTCGAAGCCGGTCATGGCGTGGACGACCGGAGCATAGGCCGCCTCGCCCGCGAGCGGGCCGTCCTGGCCGAAGCCGGAGACGGAGCAATACACCAGCCTCGGATTGCGCTCGGCGGCTTGGGCGAAGCCAAGGCCGAACCGGTCCATGACCCCAGGACGGAAGTTCTCGACCACCACGTCGGCTTGGTCGACCAAGCCACGCGCGGCCTCGACGCCCGCGGCTGACTTGAGGTCCAGCACGACGCTCTTCTTGCCGCGATTGAACTGGGCGAAGACGCGGCTCATGCCGTCCACGACCGGTGGGGCGTAGCGCAACAGGTCGCCTTCGCCGACGGTCTCGAGCTTGATCACCTCGGCGCCGCAGTCGGCCATCAACCGCGTCGCCCACGGCCCGGCGACGAGGGTGCTGAAGTCGACGACCCTGAGCCCGGCCATCGGTGCGTCGGGGGCCGCGGCGCTCATGCGGCCAGCTCCGCGCGGGCCAGATCGATGACGCGCGAGCGGTGTTCGCGGGAGGCGCCGAACATCTCGGCGTTGGCGCGCGCCCGCTTCAGATAGAGGTGGTTCGGCATCTCCCAGGTGAAGCCGATAGCGCCAAAGATCTGGATGCTGCGGTGCGCCGCCTCGACATAGGCGTCGCTGGAGTAGGCCTTGGCCCTGGCCGCGGCGAGCGGCGCGCGCGGGGCCTCCTCGGCGAGCGCCCCGGCAGCGTAAAGCACGGCGGCGGCGGACGCCTCGGCCTGGCCCAGCATGTCGGCGAGCGCATGCTTGATGGCCTGGTAGGCCCCGATCGGCCGGCCGAAGGCGACCCGCTCGCGGGCATAGGTCGCCGTCACATCCAGCACATGGCGCATGCCAGCGGCGTTCTCGGCCGCCAGCGCCAGCAGTGCGCGATCGCGCACCCAGGGCCAGACGTCGGCGTCGCCGAGCGGCTCGGCTTCCGCGCGATCCAGCGTGACTGTGCAGACCTGGCGGGTGATGTCGCGCCAGGGCTCGAGCCCCACCTCGACGCCGGGCTTGCGGGCGTCGACGAGGAAGAGCCGGCGCTCGTCGCCTACTCGGGCGGCGACCACCAGCAGCTGCGCCGCGGCCGCGTCGATGACGAAGCTCTTGCGTCCGCTGATCCGCCACGCCCCGCCGTCGGGCTCGGCGGCGGTCTCACGGTCCGGGCCGTCCTCGCTGCCGTCAGTCTCGGCGACGGCGAGCGCCAGGGCGATCTCCCCAGCCGCGACCTGGGGCAGGATGCGGGTTTGCAGGGCGGCCCCGCCGCCCTTCATCACCGCCAGCGTCCCCAGCAAGGTTCCCAGGAAGGGGCTGGGCGTCAGCGTGCGGCCGAGTTCCTCGACGATCATGATCAGGTCGATACAGCCAAGGCCGGCGCCGCCGAATTCCTCGGGGATCAGCAGCCCAGCCCAGCCCATCTGGGCGATCTTGGCCCAATTGTCGGCGTAGCCAGCGTCACGTACGGTCGCGCCGGGGACGAGCAGGGGTTTCAGGCTGATCTCGGCGTCGAGGAAGGTCTTGGCGGAGTCCTTGAGCAGGCGATGGTCGTCGCTGAGCGAGAAGTTCATGACGCCGTCTCCGCCGGTGTGGCCGACTTGGTCGCCGGGTTGGGCGCAGCCGCGCCGCCCTGGCTCTGGTTCCACGGGCCACGCGCGGAGGGATCGTATTCGCGGGGCAGAGCCAGCATCCGTTCGCCGACGACGTTCTTGAGGATCTCCTGCGTGCCGACGCCGAGCGTCACCGCCGGGCTGAACCAGAAGGCGTAGTCCCAGTCGTCGAACATGCCCCGACGCTCACTCGTCGTCGGGAACGCCGCTGCGCCGTCCATCAAGCCGCGGGGGCCTTGGACACGCTTGGCGAGGTCGACGACGCGCTGGCCGTGCGGCGCCGCCAGCATCTTACGGATCGCCCCTTCCGGACCGGGCGTCTTGGCGTTCATCCGATCGCTGAGCGAGCGGTAGGCCAAGAGGCGCAGAATCTCGCCCTCGATATAGATCCGAGCCGCCTCGTCGCGCACCAGCGGGTCCTCAAGCGCGCCGACAGCGTCGAGGCCGGCGATCAGCTCTCGCGCCGATGGCCCCGAACCCCAGATCGCGCCGGGCTTGGAGAGCGCCACGCGCTCGGTCTGCAGCTGGCGCATCGAGAGCGCCCAGCCTTCGCCCTGCTGGCCGAGCAGGCGGTCCGCCGGCACGATCACGTCCTCGAAGAAGACCTCGTTGTACTCGTTCTCGTGCCCAGACAGATCAATGATCGGCCGCACGGTGATCCCGGGCGTGTCCATGTCGATCAGGAACTGGGAGAGGCCGGCGTGCTTGGGCGCGGCGGGGTCTGTGCGCGCGACCAGAACTCCGACCTTGGCCTTGTGGGCGAGCGAGGTCCAGATTTTCTGGCCGTTCACCAGATAGTGGTCGCCCTCGCGGCGAGCGGTTGTCCGGAGCGATCCAAGATCGGAGCCGCCAGCGGGCTCGCTGAACAGCATGCACCAGATCTCCTCGCCGGCGAGGGCGGGCATCAGGAAGCGCTCGCGCTGCGCGTCGGTCCCATGCGTGAGCAGCGACTGGGCGCAGTTGTTGATCGCGACCGGATTGACCAGAGCCGGCGGCGTAACACGCGCGCGCTTCATTTCCTCGTCGATGATCAGCTGCGTCTCGGCGTCCGCCCCGAGCCCCCAAGGTTTCGGCCAGTGGGACGTCGCGTAGCCGGCCTCGGCCAACTCGCGCCCAGTCGGTCTCGGCCGAGCTTCAAACCACGCCCTGACCTCGAGGCGGCGCGGGTCGTCCTCCTTCGGGAGTTCGAAATCCATGGCGTTTTCCTCTGGCCGTTCTTCGCGGCTAGGTCCGCATCACGAACCCGCAGGCGACGCGAGTCAATAAACAAACTAACGACCGTTAGAAAAACGTGCGACTTGGGCGCATTGCTCCTGAGGCAAAGCGCCGTCCGATTCCGAAGCCGGACTTCGGACGATGACCTTTAAGCGCGCGCCAAGGGCGAAACTCGCACGCTGCTCGGGCGCGAGACCCAACGCTGGACGGCTGGGGGTCCGATTGGCGGTGATTTTTCGTCCGGCATAGTCCGCGGCCTTGTTTCCCTGGGCGCCCGCGCCATATCCGGAGCGTGCCTGGCACTCGTTCGTGCCGACTGCCAGGCTTGCCGCATTTTCGCGCGCGCCGTCATCGGAGAATCCCAACAATGGCCTTTCGTCCTCTGGGCGATCGCGTCGTCATTCGACGCGTCGAAGAAGAAGCCAAGACCAAGGGTGGGATCATCATTCCCGACAACGCCAAGGAGAAACCTCAGGAAGGCGAGGTCATTTCGGTAGGCCCAGGCGCCAGGGATGAAGACGGCAAGCGTATCCCCATCGACGTTGCGGCCGGTGACCGCATCCTGTTCGGCAAATGGTCCGGCAGCGAGGTGAAGATCGATGGCGAGGAGCTCCTGATCATGAAGGAGAGCGACATCCTGGGCGTGCTCGACCCCATCGTCGCTCAGGCGAAGGCCGCTTAGGCGGCTCGCTGACCTCTCTCTTTACTCCCGAACTCTTTGAAAGATCAGCCAGATGGCCGCCAAACAAGTCTACTTCGCCTCCGACGCTCGCGACCGCATGCTGCGCGGCGTCAACACCCTCGCCAACGCCGTGAAGGTGACCTTGGGCCCTAAGGGCCGCAACGTGGTGCTAGAAAAGGCCTACGGCGGCCCGCGCTCCACCAAGGACGGCGTCACCGTCGCCAAGGAGATTGAACTCGAGGACCGGTTCGAGAACCTCGGCGCGCAGCTGATCCGGGAAGTCGCCTCAAAGACTAGCGACAAAGCGGGCGATGGAACCACCACCGCCACCGTGCTGGCCCAGGCCATCGTAGTCGAAGGGCTGAAGTACGTCGCCGCGGGCATGAACCCGATGGACCTCAAGCGCGGCGTAGAGAAGGCCGTGATCGCGGTGGTGGAGAGCATCAAGACGTCTTCCCGCAAGGTCACCACCAATGACGAGATCGCGCAGGTCGGCACCATCTCGGCCAATGGCGACAAGGAAGTTGGCGCGATGATCGCCAAGGCGATGGCCGAGGTCGGCAACGAAGGGGTGATCACGATCGAAGAGGCCAAGACCCTCGAGACCGAACTCGAGGTCGTTCAGGGCATGCAGTTCGACCGAGGCTACCTATCGCCCTACTTCATCACCAACGCCGACAAGATGGAGGTCGAACTCGAGGATCCGCTGATCCTGCTGTTCGAAAAGCGATTGTCTTCCCTGCAGCCACTGCTGCCGCTGCTCGAAGCGGTGGTGCAGTCGACCCGTCCGCTGCTGATCGTGGCCGAGGATATCGAGGGCGAAGCGCTGGCGACCTTGGTGGTCAACAAGCTGCGCGGCGGCCTACGCGTCGCGGCGGTGAAGGCGCCGGGCTTCGGCGATCGCCGCAAGGCGATGCTGGAAGACCTGGCCATCGTCACCGGCGGCCAGCTGATCTCCGAGGACCTCGGCATCAAGCTGGAAAACGTCACCATCGAGATGCTTGGCCAGGCCAAGAAAGTCACGATCAACAAGGACGACACCACGGTCGTCGACGGCGTCGGCGACAAGGCCGCGGTCGAGGCGCGCATCGCGCAGCTGAAGACCCAGATCGAAGACACCACCTCCGACTACGACAAGGAAAAGCTGCAGGAACGCCTGGCCAAGCTGGCCGGCGGGGTCGCGATCATCAAGGTCGGCGGTTCAACCGAGATCGAGGTGAAGGAACGCAAGGATCGCGTCGACGACGCCCTCAACGCCACCCGCGCGGCGGTCGAAGAAGGCATCGTGCCTGGTGGCGGGGTCGCCCTGCTCAAGGCGACCAAAATCCTCGACGGCCTGAAGGGCGACAACGCCGAACAGGACGCCGGCATCGCCATCATCAGGCGCGCCCTGCAAGCCCCCATCCGCCAGATCGCCGAAAACGCCGGCGTCGAAGGCTCGATCGTGGTCGGTAAGGTGCTGGAGAATGCCTCGGCGACCTACGGCTTCAACGCCCAGACTGAAGAGTATGGCGACCTTGTCGCGGCCGGCGTGATCGACCCGACCAAGGTTGTCCGCACCGCGCTGCAGGACGCCGCCTCGGTCGCCGGCCTGATGATCACGACCGAAGCGGCCATCGTCGAAGCGCCGAAGCCAGCCTCTGGCGCTCCGCAGATGGGCGGCGGCATGGGTGGAATGGGCGGGATGGACTACTAGCGCCAGGAACGCCTGACGCAGACTTGAGAGGAGAGCGCGGTGGCCAAAAGTCAGAAGAAAAGCAATCGCGAGATTCGCAAACCGAAGGCGGAGAAACCCAAGCCCGCCGCGGCGACACGCGACTTCTTGGCGCCTTCGCAAAAGAAGAAGTAGCGCCGCCCTCGCGTTTGAAGCTGGATTCTGATGTCGGCCCTCGCGCAATCGCCAGTGATTTCGCGCCTATGGCCATATGGGCGAATGAGCGCGTAAGGATCCCGAACAATGACAGCGCCCATCTCTGGAGCCGCTCTGGACGCGGCCGAGACCTATGCCCGCCATGTCGAGAAGGCGTCGACGGCCCGCAACGGCCTGTCCAGCGCCGTCGCGATCGACCGGGTCAATCGCGCTCGCGCCGTGCTCAATCGGCGGCAGGTCGCGATCCTCGACATGGTGGCGGTGAAGGGACACACGATCGCCCGCGTGGCTGAAATGACCGGAGAGCCCGACGCGAGTCTGGCTGCCCTCTACGTTGGGGCTTGCGACGCGCTCGCCAGCTACTATCAAACCGAGGCGTGAGACCAACGTCGCGCGGCCGGCCGCGGCTGCGTCGCTCACCCCCCACGGCTGAGAAGGGCTGTGAGCAGCTGGGCTTTGTGCGGCAGATCCTCGGCGATGCGCGAAGCTAACTCTCGGGCGCCCACCGGATAGGCCTCGCCTCCGTCGGCGATCTCTGCGGCGCGCTGCGCCATTTCATCCAGATCCCTCGCGAAGCCTTCGATTTGCTCGTGCGCCAGAACGCGGGCTTCCTGTTGCAATTGCTGGATACGCCGCGCCGCCGTTCCGGGCGCTCGGCCAAGGTCAACAATTTCGCCCCAAACAGGCTCGCCAGTAGGGTCCGACACCGTGGTCAGAAGAGATACAGCCATAGTCACTTAGCCCCCGCCAAGAGAATCCTCAGCGTCCGCTGAAGTGTCCCGTGCGCCAAGGTAGATGCTTTGGGCAATGTTTGCACTGAGCTCGGATCGAAGAAGTTCGGTTGTTGCTGACGCGCCACGGGCCATCTTCCAAGTGGTCAATGTCCGACGTCACGGCGCCCGGCATCGATTTCGGCCAATGCCGCTTAAGCGCGTTGGATCCGGCCGAAATACTGCAACCGACCAAGACGGCTAGCGTCGCCGTTCGCCTTGGGCGCGGGCCAAGCGGACGGCAGCGGCGACGTCGGTGGGGTTCTCGGCGGTCACCACATAGGCGCTGGGCGAGGAGCGCCAGGCGTCCAGCCACCCCGAGCTCTCGGAAAGCGCAGGCTGGTCGGCGAGGTAGAACGGGTTGCCGAGCAGCTTGCGCGCGTCGGGGCCGGAGAGATCGGGCATGGTCACCGGCGCGAGGCGGCCGCCGACCGCCTCGCCGAGCTTGGCCCAGTCGGCCGCGGCAGGCCAGCCCAGCTGGCCGGGTCGGACGCGGCAAATCGCGTCCGCGCACGCCGTCTGCGCCGGCAGCAATGCCGTTCCCGCCAATGACAGGCCGGCCCCGATAAAAGCGCGCCGCCTTATCGCACTTGATCCGTATCGATCGTCGATCGCGCTGTCGCGACCGTCATTGGTTGCGGGTTGAGAACCATTGGAACCACCTCCGGCTAATCAGCGCTGGCTCCGGGAATATTGCCGAGCGCGCCTGTAGACACCTGAACAACACGTCATGGCCCGCCCCCCACATCGACCGGGCGGCAGGGGCGAACCTGCGGGCGAGGCGGGCGACTAACCCTGGTACTCCAGCGAGGGATACCAGTCCGCGCCGCGCCCCTCGGGCGTCATGTCGAGCACGGTCCACAGAGGCGCCAGGTCGGGCGCGCCGCGCGGGTCCTGGCCAGGGTCGCTCGCTATCATCTCCTGCGACCAGAAATGGCGGATCGTACCGTCCCTGCGGGTGAAGACGGCGGGCCCTCCGCTATCCAATCCGCCGTCGGGGCTCCCGGCATAGTCTCGCGTGAAGGCGTCGGTGAGAGCGCTCGCCAGCCTGAGGTTTTTCCAGCCCCGCTCGCGCTTCACCGCCGCGAGCCTTGCCAACGGCGAGCGCGCGACGACCACCAGCGACACCCTCTGAGCGATGTCATCGGCATTGCCGTCCCAGGCATCGAGCAGGTTCGTGCACATCGGACATGGCCGCTTCCTCTCGGGACCAAACATGTAGTTGTAGACCACCAGCGTCTGCCTATCGCCGAACAGGCCGGCGAGGTCACTTGAGCCGTCTTCAGTCTCGAAACGATAGTCACCGGTAACCGGACCTCCAGGTGGCAGGGCCCGGCGCAACGCCGCCACTCGCTCGATCTGGCGGCGAAGCTCGAACTCCTGGGCGAGCAGCGCTTGTCGCGCCGCCCGGTACTCGACGCTCTCGTTGGGGATGAGGATTGGACTTTCGCGGGCGAGCTGATCGGCTGGGATCAAGGTCTCGTCGGCTGGGATCAGGGTCTCGGTTGTGGCGTTCATGGGCGGTTTCCCGAAGTTTGAAGCTCCAAGGCGACTCTAGCGCACGGCGCCGACTCTTGGGACAATCTCGGCCGCGCTCGATTTCGGCGCCTCCTCAGTCTCGGTGTCATGGACATGCGACCGATCAGTCCCGGTCATGCTCGAGGGGGACGCTGGTTAGGTGGCGCGCCAGCCTGGCAAGGGCGCCGGTCCATCCCCCTTCGTGACCCTTCTGCGAGGCGGCGTTCCTCAGGTCGGCATGGGTGAATGTCAGCTCGGTGCCGCCCTCGATGGGCCTTAGGACGAACTCGATGCGTGAGACCCGGCCGAACTCCTCCGGCTCGCCACCCAGCGCCCAACGATAGCTCATGACCAGGCGGACCGGCGTGGTCACTTCCAGACACTCGCCACAGACCTCGTGCTCCCGGCCATCGTGGCTGCGAAATCGGACCCGATAGGCGCCGCCGACGCGGGCCTCAATTTCCGCCCGCCCCCCCCACCAGGAAGCGATGCCGTCGGCGGTCGTCAGCGCTTCAAAGACGATCGATGGGCGCGCAGCGATCTGCCGGACTAGGGTAAGGTTGGTCATTCGTCCGTCGCGATCACGCTGACCGATGGGCCTGGTCCGTCCGCGCGGCGCGAGACAATCGCCCGTCGGATGGCCGAAGGTTGCGAGATCGCGGTCGAGTTTGCGTTCTGATGGTTCACTATATGGTGTACTATTCAGCTCGAGCCTCCGTCGTCAAGCGGGCGGCTCGGCCGGGTCTGTCTGAGCGGCGGGTGGTCGCGCTAGATGAATTGGGAACGGCATGGATCGACGCTCTCTCGCCCGGCTGGCCGTCGTGGTAGCTGGCTTTGCTGCGCCCACCGGGTGTGCGACCCTGGCGGAAGGCTGGGCCCCCACAATCTTTGCGGCGGTGAGCGGAGCATCCTGGGCGCCCTCTGCGGCGTGCGGCCAGACGCCATCGGCGGACGAGGCGCCTGCTTCGCCAGACGCCGCTTCCTCCGAGACGCCCGAAAGTGCGGCCAGCAACCTCGCATTGTCGCACGACGCCGCGTTGCGGCTGACGGTGTCGGTGATGATCGATGGCAAGGGTCCGTTCAACTTCGTAATCGACACCGGGTCGGACCGGACGGTGATCTCAAGGGATCTGGCGTCGCGGCTCGAACTTCCCAAGGGACCCGACGTACTGCTTCACGGAACCGCCGGATCGAAGCAAGTTGAAACCGTGGTGATCGGCCGTTTGAGTATTGGCAATCGGGTGGTGAAGGCAATCGATGCACCGGTCCTCGAAACGTCCGACCTTGGTGCGGAGGGGATGCTCGGCATCGACAGTCTTCGTGACGAACACGTCGTCATGGATTTCAAAAATAGGACCCTTTCGGCGACGCCGAGTAGCTCTGACGATCTCGGCGCCTTCGCGATCATCGTTAGAGGTCGGAGCAGATTTGGGCAGCTCATCCTGGTAGACGCCCAAGTGCGTGGCAGAAAAGTTTACGTGATCGTCGACTCTGGCGCACAAAATACGATCGGTAATCTTGCGCTTCAGCGCCTGCTGACCAGCAGAGGACAGTCGCCAGACGAACGGGCGTTGGCCGAGGAAATTAGCGTCACTGGGCAGACGTCGACCGCAGAGATACAGGGCGTCGCCGAGATGCACATCGGCGCCTTGACCATAAGAAACATGAGGTTGGCGTTCGCCGATCTCCACACGTTCGATCGCTACGGCCTTTCCGACAAACCGGCGATGCTCCTCGGCATGGACGTCCTAAGCTTGTGTGATCGGGTGACGGTGGATTTCGACCGTCGCGAGGCGACCTTCACCCTCCGCTAGACAAGCGGGGTATCCATTCCAAGCGCCGACTCCAGCTCCCACGGTCTGCGAGGGTCAGCCGGGAGTAAAAGCGAGCCAGCGCTTCGACCATGGGCGAGTAACAGAGCAAGTGACCCTGCGCCGTCGAGAGTTGCACCGCCGAAATGACCAGCACGGCGTTCGCTTCGCCCGCGGCCACTGCAGCGGCCGCCCCGGAAATCTCGTTCCGGTCGGCGACGGCGACGATTTGCAGTTCCTGCGCGCCAGCTTGATTCACAATCGTCGCCGAATCGTCGGAACGGTTTGCGCTCTTCGCCGCGACCGCGAACGGTGAAGCAGCTGTGTGTAGGCGTCGTCCTGTTGGTCTCCTTGGTTTTCTAACCCCATGATCGCGGCCTCCCATGAGCACCGCTTGGAGCCGCTAGGCGCTTTGGGTTCACCTGCTAATGGGGCTCGCACCAGAACGACAAGCGAACCAAAGCTCCGAAAAACCTCCGAAAAACACCCAGGAAGGGCTCCTGTCGGGTTCGTTTTGGATCGATTCCACCGACTTCAGACAACCATCTGAAAAACAACAGTATTTCGCGAACTCGGCATCAGCAGATTTGATTCGCCGTTCGCGTGAGAATGACTCAAACCGGCGCGCAGTTAACTCGAATCGATTCCCGAAGCGCTCCCCTCAGCCGATCCGCCTATTCGGCTCTCGACGACTTCGACGAACGCGCGCCGTACGTTGCCAATCACCCGCTGCGCGGCGGGCGCGTCGATCCATGTTGGTAATTCTGGGGCCAGTCCTTTGGCGCTTACGACATTATGGGCCTCTTGCACCTTGGTCGGGTCCTTATGCCAACCTGGACCGCTCAACGCTCAAGGTTCAACACGTTCGTGGCGTGGCCATTTCCGCCCATGAACGCATCATCTTTCAGCACCAATCCGAGCTTCCCGACGCGTCGGACGACATTGACTCGCCCTACTAGCCAGTGCGGCGTCCCAGCCTCGATACGGAAGTCCGCATATCAGGCCTCGATACGATTTTCCGCATTATCTACCCAACCACGATTTTTCGTATATTGACATATGATACGGAAAAGCGCATATAGGCGGGCGAGGTGAGCAATGGAACAAGCGACCCGAACCCACAACCAACTGGGCGCCTACATACGTCGCGTCCGCAAGGCGAAGGGGCTGACCCAAGCGGAACTTGGTGAGCAAATCAGGAAGCGCCAGGCCACCGTCTCCAACCTCGAATCCCCTGAAGGCGGCGCAACGCTGGAAACACTATTTGCCGTTCTCGCTGCCCTCGATCTCGAACTCGTCGTAAGGCCTCGCACGAAGAGCAGCGCCCGCGCCATTGAGGATGCTTTCTAGTGGCGCGTCGCCCCAGAAATGTCCGCCTCGGTGTATTCCTCAACAGCCGGCATGTTGGGAGCCTCACCCAAGAATCCAGCGGAGCCGTAGACTTCCGTTACGCCCCAGACTGGCTTAGCTGGGATTCCAATTTGCCGATCTCGCTCTCACTTCCCCTTAGAGAGGATCGCTACATCGGCGCGCCTGTCATGGCGGTGTTCGACAACCTCCTCCCAGACAATCAGGGCATTCGCAAACGGGTCGCCGAACGCGTCGGTGCCGACGGAACCGACGCGGTCAGCATGCTGAGCGCACTTGGTCGTGACTGCGTCGGCGCCCTTCAATTCTTGCCCGACGGCGCCGCCCCGGGGGCCGCCGGGGTTGTCGAAGGCAAGGCCATTTCGGAAGCTGAAATCGCAGACGTCCTTCGCAACCTCGCGACCAACCCCCTTGGGATGGACAAGGAGAGGGATTTCCGCATCTCAATCGCGGGGGCACAGGAGAAGACGGCACTTCTCAAGCGCCGCGGACGCTGGCAACTCCCGACAGGCACGACGCCCACAACGCACATCTTGAAGCCGCAAATCGGCAAGCTGCCGAACGGCCTCGACCTCTCGAACTCCGTCGAGAACGAATATCTCTGCCTCAAACTAACCGAAGCCTTCGGGCTACCAACCACGTCAGTCACGATGGAAAGCTTCGAGGACAAGCGGGTTCTTGTCGTCGAGCGCTTCGACCGGCTCTGGACCGAAGACGGTCGCCTCTTGCGTCTGCCCCAGGAGGATATGTGCCAAGCCCTCGGTGTCCCGTGGACCGCCAAGTATCAAAGTGAGGGAGGGCCCGGCATCCAGGAGATTGAACATTTGCTCGGAGCCAGCGACGAGCCAACCCTCGACCGCCAGAACTTCCTAAAAGCGAACCTTGTGTTCTGGCTGTTCGGAGCGACCGATGGGCACGCCAAGAACTTCAGCGTGTTTCTATCGCCGGGCGGCGGATTCCGCCTGACACCGCTCTACGATGTGATCTCAGCCCAACCGAGTTTCGACGCAAAGCACGTGCGTCACAAAGATTTCCGCTTGGCGATGGCCGTCGGGAAGACGCCCCACTATCGCGTTCTCGACGTCTCCGGCCGTCACTTCATCGAAAGCGGCGAACGAGCCGGACTCAGCGAACGCGCGGTCCTCGCCCTCATCGGCGAAGTCATCGAGACGGCACCTCGCGTCATCCGCCGTGTGCTCAGCAAACTCCCCGATGACTTCCCGAGCGCAGTCGCGGACTCTATCGCTCACGGCATTGAGGCGCGCATCGTCCGGCTAGCGAAGGAACGCGAATCCGCCTTCGCCTAACGGCCAGAGGACGGTCCGAAGCCCGCGCTGCCTCTGTGGCGTTTCACTGAAAGTGCCGGTGCGGCGGCGATCCATGAGGCGGATCGATCCGCCCAGGCTTGTCAGCCTCCAGCCCTGAGCGCCGCCTCAAATTCTAGAGCGTGGCTCGATTTGATGGAATCGGGATTCCCAAATCAGTCGTGGCCTGATTCATCATCCATGCTGGTGAAGGAGGCCAGCGTAGATGACGGCTCCGC
>Ga0302325_10010582_pt1 | contig 19984 bp, 17 predicted proteins | sample Palsa_T0_2_FD_201948 | JGI IMG/M metagenome (GOLD analysis project Ga0302325, IMG submission 201948) | Peat permafrost microbial communities from Stordalen Mire near Abisko, Sweden - Palsa_T0_2 | ecosystem: Environmental > Terrestrial > Soil > Palsa > Peat permafrost | place: Sweden: Abisko...
TCCCGCGAGCGCAGAGCTCGCGAACGAGTCCAGTCACATCGAGTCCGAGTCGGCCGAGCACGACCTGCACGCCTTCCAAGCGATCCGGCGGATGGACGAGCTGCTCGTCGCGAACTTCATGGTCTTTCACGACCTCGTCACCACCGAGCAGTACGACGTGTGGATCGGTGACGAGGCTTGGGAGCTCGACTACTACCTCCATGAGAACCCCGAGCTCAAGACTGCCGCGTACGTGTGGTTGACCGACTTCGTCGGCTGGCTCCCGATATCGGACGGCGGCGCGCGCGAGGAGTTCCTGACCGCCGACTACAACGCCGAGATGATCGAGCAGATCGCGCGCTACCCGCGCGTGCGCGACCGGGCCATATTCGTCGGCGACCCCGACGACATCATCCCCGAGCGCTTCGGGCCCGACATGCCCGCGATCCGGGAGTGGACCGAGCAGCACTACAGCTTCGCCGGCTACGTAACCGGCTTCGCCCCCCCGGGATCCGGCGACCGCCACGCCCTACGCGCCGAACTCGGCTACCGCCCCGATGAGCGCGTGTGCATCGTGACGGTCGGCGGCTCGGGCGTCGGGGGCGACCTGCTGTGCCGGGTGATCGCGAGCTTCCCCGAGGCGAAGCGCCTCGTCCCCGAACTACGGATGATCGCCGTCGCCGGGCCCCGCATCGACCCGCAATCACTCCCCGGGCACGACGGCCTCGAGATCCGCCCCTACGTGCCCGACCTCTACCAGCACCTGGCGGCATGCGACCTCGCAGTCGTCCAGGGCGGCCTGACCACCGCGATGGAACTGACCGCCAGCCAGCGGCCATTCATCTACTTCCCGCTCAAGCACCACTTCGAGCAGAACTTCCATGTCCACCACCGGCTATCGCGATACGGCGCGGGGCGGCGGATGGAGTTCGATCAGTCACCCCCGGACGCGATCGCAGCGGCGATCGCGTCAGAGCTCGGCCGTGAGATCGACTACCGCCCCGTGGAGTCTGACGGCGCTGCGCGAGCGGCCGCGCTGATCGCCGAGGTGCTCTGATGAGGGCGGGCGTGAGTGCGGGATCATGGAGCCTTGGCGAGGAACCGCTGGCCGGTGCGCAGCACGATCGTCTTGTGGGTGACGAAGTCGGTGACCGCGACGACGCCCTGTCGCACGATCGTCAGGGTGCCGTCGCAGCGGTTGCGCACGCCCCACTTGGTCCCGCGGACGGTCGCCGCGCTGAACTGACCGTCGGTGCGAAAGCGTCCCGTGCCGCTGCCGAGCAGCAGGCCGAGCTGGCGGGCGCTGAGGCGAGCGGTGACGTTCGCGCGAGGCGGGCCGCCGCAGGGGGCAGCGCTGCTTGCGTTCTGGATCCGCAGGTCGACGAGGCCGGCGTTCGCTCGTTCCTGCTCGACCTGGAAGATCCCATCCTGGAACTCGCCGACCGCGCCGTGCCCGGCGGTCGGGTAGGCGGCGGCCAGGCGGACGACGCCGGCGCGCGTGTCGATCACGGTTCCGAGCGGAACCAGCTCCGCCGCCGTCAGTGCCACGAACCTCGTGCCCGGCTGCTCGACCAGCACCTTCCCGCTCACCGGCGCCAGCTCGACGTTCACGGTGAACGTCGGCGACAGCTGGGCGGAATGCTGCTTGGCTGCCCCGGTTGATGGCCGGGGCGATGAGGTGGCTGTGCTCCCGCAGCCGGCCTGTGCAATCGCGCCGACGAGGCCGAGCACGGCGAGGGTCGCGCTACGCATTGACCTCGCCGTTCTCGCTGAGCCCCCAGATCCGCGTGCGCGCGGAACGCCCGCGCAGCTCGAGCTCGTCGACGAGTAACAGGTCCGCCGGCTGCTCGTGCAGCGACTCGCGCGTCGCGTCGGACAGCATCAGCTGATGCGCGGTGCCCTTCGTCAGCTGCTCGATCCTCGCGGCGGCGTTGGTGGTGTCACCCACGGCCGTGTACTCGACTCGGCGCTCGGAGCCGACGTTGCCCGACATCACCTGGCCGCTGTTGAGGCCGATGCCCATCCGGAAGCCATCGCCGAGGCCGAGCTCGCGGAGCCAATCGTTGAAGCGCGGGAGTCGTGTCGCGAGCATCTCCCGCGCGGTCGCGAGCGCTCGGTCGGCATGGTCTGCCTGCTCGAGTGGAGCGCCGAACACGGCCATGATCCCGTCCCCCATGTAGGCGACCAGCGTACCGCCGTGGTCGAGGATCGCATCGCTCATCTCGCTCAGGTAGCGGTTGAGAACGTCGATCACCTGCTCGGGCGCGAGCGACTCGGCGAACGTCGTGAAGCCGCGCAGGTCGGTGAACATCACAGTGCTCTCGCGCTGCACGCCGCCGAGTCGCAGCCCGTCCGCACTCGCCAGCACCTCGTCGACGACGTTCTCCGGCACGAAGCGGGCGAACAGGTCCCGGACCCGGAGCCGCTCGACCGCCTCGGTCACCAATTGCACGGCCAGCGCTCCGAACGCGCCCAGCGCCAGCGCCAGCAGGGGGTAGGTGACGACGACGACGCGTCCAGCGTCGAACAACAGCTGCGCCGCGACCGCGAACGCGACCCCGAGCGCGACAGTGCCGGCGCTCACGACCGCCGGCCCGAACCGCACGCTCGCGACCGGCACGGTGGCTCCCATCAGTAGGATCACGATGACGTCGAGCCAGCCCGGGAGCGAGCGCAGCGGCAACCCGCGCAGCACGCTCTCGATCGCGTTGGCCTCGACCTCGGGACCGCTCATGTTGCTGCTCGTCGACGTCGCGTGGAAGTCGGCCACCGCCTGCAGCGCCGGATCAGACGCGCCGACAACGACGATCTTGCCGCGGAACACGGCCGCCGGGACCCGTCCGCGATACACGTCGGAAAACGACACCGACGGGAAGGAGCCCGCCGTCCCGTAGTAGTCGATCCACTGCTCGTGACCGTCGAACAGGCCGGCAGGTACGCGTCGGCCGGTCGCGAGCTCAGCGGTCACGACGGCGAGCGTCGGGAGCCCGCCGATCGCGTACTCCATATGCCGGATCACGCCGCCGGAGTCGAGCGGGAACTGCGCGTCGGCCGGCTGCGCGCCGACCGAGTGCAGCAGCGCGGTTCCCTCGTCCGAGCCGAGGAACGGCACGCTTCCGTGGGCTCCTGTCTCGGCGGTCGAGAAGGCGATGCGTCCGCGGGCGCTCGTGATCGCCTCGAGCATCGCGACGTCGTCGCGACGTCCGAACTGGCTCGGATCGGGGAACTCGATGTCATAGGCGATCGCCGCCGGGTTCGCGGCGGCGATCCGGCGGATCACCTGCCCATCGACCGCGCGCGCGAAGGGCCACTGTAGCCGCAGCTCGGTGAACGTCCGCTCATCAACGTAGACGAGCACCAGGTTCCTCGGAGGTCGCTGCGCGCCGCGGATCGAGAAGCGCGCGTCGACCGTGCTTCCCTCGAGTGCCCGCAGCACAGTCGTGGCATACGCGCCCAGTGCGACCCCGACGCTGCCGAGCACGACGAGCGCCAGCATCGCGGTGCGCAGGTGACGGCGCCGGGAGACTCTCAAGACGCCCGTCCAGCGAGCTCGGTGTCGAACCTCGGCATCGCGGGCGCGCGGATGTCCTCATTCGAGCGCTGCTGCTCCTCATCCGGCTCGTCTAGTCCAAACGTATCGAAGCCGGACCGCATCTGAGAAAGCCCGTGTCGGTGTCGCACGTGTGAGAGCAGCCGCCGGCTACTTCCTCCTTGCTCTCGGCGGGGGCGTTGAGGTCCTCCAGCTCCTCCTCATCCGAGCGCTGCTGCTCCTTATCCGGCTCGGGTGCACCTGGCTTCGTCTCCATCGCTCCTCCAATGTGATGTGTTGGGTATTCCTGTCAACCTGCTCACCGCGGCGTCTAATCCGCAGGAAACGAATTCGCACATGAACCGACGCACGTGGCCCTGCACGTGAAACCGCAGCCGCCCGCTACTTCTTCCCGGCTCTCGGCGGGGGCCTTGAGGTCCTCCAGCTCCTCCTCATCCGAGCGCTGCTGCTCCTTATCCGGCTCGGGTGCACCTGGCTTCGTTTCCATCGCTCCTCCAATGTGAGGTGTTGGTTATTCCTGTCAAGCTGCGTAGACGCACCGCGCGCATCTGCGGCGCCTAATCCTCAGCCTCCGCCGAGTACCCGCACGACCCTCCGCAAGTCATCCTGCACGTGCTACCACAGCCACCGACTACTTCCTCCTGGCCGTCGGCGGGGGCCTTGAGGTCCTCCACCTCGTCCTCATCCGAGCGCTGTTGCTCCTTATCCGGCTCGGGTGTGCCGGGCTTTGCCTCCATCGCTCCTCCAATGTCATTTGTTGTTGTTCCTGTCACGCCGTGTCGCTCGCGAGAATCATCAGTTGCGCTCCGGGCTCGTCTTTTCACCCGCGCGACCGCCAACTCAGAGGAAGCGACGGTGCAGCCTGACAACCCGAGAGACTCACCGCGCACCTGCGGCACCTACTGCGTATGGGCAGTCGCATCATCACAGGTCCATTTGCATGTGAAGCTGCACCCACCGGCTACTTCCTTCTGGCTCTCGGCGGGGGCCTTCAGGTCCTCCAGCTCGTCCTCATCCGAGCGCCGTTGCTCCGTATCCGGCTCGGGTGTACCTGGTTTCGTCTCCATGGTTCCTCCTATGTGATGTGTTGTCGGTGGGCGTGTCGCGTGGCTCGTCGACACTCGTCAGCCGTGTCTAATTCTCGAGCGCCGACACCGTACAAGTGTGGTCGCATGTGTACGAGCAGCCGCCTGCTACCCCCTCCTGGCTCTCGGCGGGAGCCTTCAGGTCCTCCACCTCGTCCTCATCCGACCGCTGCTCCTCCGCATCCGGCTCGGGTGTACCTGGATTCGTCTCCATCGTTCCTCCTGTGTCATGTGCTGTTGTTCTCGTTGCGCCGTGTCGCTCGCGACATTTCGCCGAGCCCGGCGGATTCACTGGCCCCGGCCAAAGCAGAGCGAGTGACGGCACAGCCTGACAACCTGGTTGAGGTATCGCTCACCTTCTGCGTCTAATCCTCTGCGTGCGTCTTGTCACAGGTAAATTTGCATGTGAAACCACACCCACCGACCACTTCTTCCTGGCTCTCGGCCGGAGCCTTGAGGTCCTCCAGCTCGTCCTCGTCCGAGCGCTGCTGCTCCATATCCGGCTCGGGTGTATCTGGTCTCGCCTCCATCGCTCCTCCTATGTGATCTGTTGTCGTTCTTGGCATGCCGCGTCGCTCGCGAGAATCGGCAGTGACGCTCCGAGCTCTTGTGCTTCGCCCGTGCCGGCCACGCAAGCAACTGGCGATACCGCCTGAAAGCGCGGTAGACGCACGAGTTGCGCTTGCGGCGCCTAGTCCTCGGCAGGCCCCGTGTTCTTGTGACAGGTGAAGTCGCACGTGTATGTGCACCCACCGGCTACTTCGTCCTGGCTCTCGGCGGGCGCCTTCAGGTCCTCCAGCTCGTCCTCATCCGAGCGCCGTTGCTCCTTATCGGGCTCGGGTGTACCTGCCTTCGCCTCCATCGTTCCTCCAATGTGATGTGTTGTTTGGTCCGTCGTGCTGCCTGGCTCGCGAAGAGCATCATTGGTGCTCCGTGCCTGGTTTACCCGCGCCCGCCGCACCGGTCAGCTCGGGCGTCTATTCGGTCTCCGCGGTGGAGTTACAACTACAGGTCCGCGCACACGTGTACGGGCAGCCGCCGGCCACTTCTTCCTGGCTCTCGGCGGGGGCCTTGAGGTCCTCCAGCTCGTCCTCATCCGAGCGCTGCTGCTCCATATCCGGCTCGGGTGTACCTGGCCTGGCCTCCATCGCTTCTCCAATGTGATGTGTTTGGTTCCTGTCACTCCGTGCCGCTCGCGACAATCATCAGTGCTACTCAACGCTTGCCGCCCCCCAGGGATAAGTGAAATCACTCGGTCCGTCGTCCGGTGTTTCGACAAGGTACCTCTGGCCATACGGGCGGCGCATCGGGCAGTGCCGCCCGAACTTTGAGCGACATTTACCCTAAAATGCGTAGGCACCCGGTCGCTATCTTCAGGTCCCTCGCTCGCCAAGTTCGGAGGGGTGTGCCCGATGCGCGCCGCTCACCACGCCGTCTAGGTTGTGTCGGACGTGGAGGCTGCCGACGCTCACTTTTTCATATTGCGCACCCCGCTTTTGCCGCGGGGAACGCTCTCGGACTGGAGCGGTGGGCTCGGCGCTGCTGGCGCGTGCGCGTCGGACGACGGCGAGCTCGAGCGGTCGCTGCAGGCCGACCGTGTCGTGCTCCGCAAGCGCCTCGCCCAGCTCGCGGTCGATCCGAACCTGCGCTCCGCGCTCGAGCTGTCGTCAACCGAGCTCGCGACGGGAGTTGAGCGATGGCGAACGGACCCGGCCGATCGGCGGCACCGCTCGGCGGAGCGATCGCTGGTTCGTTTTCTTACCCGGTGCGCGTCGCGACCCGATCTGGCAGGCCTGACCGGCGCCTATTCCCACGGAAGCTTCGGCGGCCCAACCCGTTTGGTGGTCGACGAACGTGGCGAGCTCGAGCTCCTCGCCCGGGTCGACCCCGGACTGATCCAGACGGTGGTGCGGCGCGCCACCGACGCGGCGGCTGACACCGGTGCGCTGATCGTGCGATCCAACCCGGCGGTATATCTCGCCGGCGGGAGGTTGCGGGTGGCAGCCAGGAACGGCGACGGCAACCACCACCGGCTGGTCGCCTTCCAGCCGGGCCGTGACGTGCGCTCAGCGCTCACGCTGGCCGGGAGCGGCGTCAGCATGTCCGAGCTGGTCGCAGCGCTCACGGCCGACGGTGTCGATGCGCAGCGGGCGGGCGAGCTCGTGCGGCGGCTGGTCGCCCGTGACTTCCTGATCCCCGTGCCGCGCGTCGCGGTCACCGGAGAGGAGCCGACCGACCAGGCGATCGCGATGCTGTCAGCGATCCCGGACGCCACGGCGGACCGAGACGCCGTTGCGAAGGCCAGGCGCGCGGTCCGGAAGCGACGCAGAGTCAGCCGCGCGACCATCGAGGAGGTTGCGGCCGCGATCGAGCCAACCGGTGTGAAGGTGAGCCGCCGTCATTGCGTGCAGGTTGACACCGTCCGCTCGCAGCGAGTCGGGCTCTCGGGGCGGGTGCGCAGCGAGCTGCACCGCGCCGCCGAGCTGCTCGCCACCGTCGCCCCTGCCAGGAGGGACGCGTTGCGCGAGTTCAGGGAGAGCTTCGAGCGGCGCTTCGCGACCCGCGCGGTGCCGTTGCTGGAGGCTCTCGATCCTGATTTCGGCGTGCCACTGGGCGACTCGCTGAGCAAGCGGCAGGCCGCGGAGGAGCTGCCCGCCGCGCGCAGGGCAGCGCTGCTCGAACTGGTCGCGCGGGGTCTGCGGTCGGGAACGGTCGAGCTTTCTGGCGCCGACATCGAGGCGCTCGCCCCCGAATCACCGCGACCGTTGCCGGACGCGTTCGTGGTCACCGCCGGCCTCATCGCCCGCGACGATCAGGCCGTCGACGCGGGGGAGTTTCGCGTCGTGGAGCCCGACGTTGACGGCCCATCCGGTGCGAGGATGCTCGGCAGGTTCTGTCACGGGGACGGCCATCTCGAGCGGCTCGTCCGAGAGCATCTGCGGCGGGAGGAGTCGCTCCGGCCCGACGTGATCTTCGCCGAGCTGGCCGCGTCGCCCGAAACCAGCTGGGGGCTGAGCGTCACTCATCGCCCGGTCCTGCGCGGATGGGAGATCGACTACGGCGGCGCGTCGGGGGCGCCCGCCGCACGCGTCCTCGAACCGGCCGATCTGCTCGTCTCGGTGGATCGTCGCGAGGTCCTGCTGCATTCGGCCAAGCTCGGATGCCAGGTGATCCCGTCGTGCACGAGTGCGATGAACTTCCAATGGATCTCACTGCCGGCCTTGCGGCTGCTGAACGCGATCGGCCTCCAGGGGAGCGTGCGGCCGCGATGGTCGTGGGGAGAGTTGGGCGATCTTCCCGAGCTTCCACGGGTCACGGATGGGCGGTCGATTCTCTCGCTCCGTCGCTGGAACATCGGCGCCGCCGAGCTTGTCCGGATCGCGGCATCGACCGACGCGGCTGGTTGGCGGCGTCTGCAAGCGTGGCGCGCGGACCGTGGCGTGCCGAGGGTCGTCAGCTTCAAGCATCCCAAGAGCCCGCTCGTGGTCGACTTCGACAACGCCCTCAGCGTGGAGGCGTTTCTCGCCGACGCCAAGGAGCTCCCCGTCGTCCGGCTGGTCGAGATGCCGTCGACCGACGCCGACGGCGGCAGTCCCGTCCGCGGCGCCGGCGGCGGCTACTCCAACCTGCTGCTCGTCCCGTTCGTCCGCACACCGCAACCGGCCTCCCGGCCGCGCCGCCGGCTGCCGGCCACGCCGGTCGCGGAGGCGCGGCGGCGGTTCGCCCCTGGGTCGGAGTGGCTGTTCGCGAGCCTCTACGGGCCCGCGGGGCTCGCGGACCGTGTGCTCACGGACGTGATCGCCCCGCTCGTCGAGCGCGTGCGGCTGGCGGGCTGGATCGACGGCTGGTTCTTCATCCGCTATGCGGACCCGGCCCGACATCTGCGTCTCCGCCTGCACGGAACGCCGGAACGTCTGGGCAACGAGGTCCTCGCGGCGCTTCAGGCCGCGGTGGCGCCGGCACTTGAGGATGGACTCCTGTACCGGCTGGCGCTCGACACCTACGAGCGAGAGGTCGAGCGATACGGTGGCCTTGATGGCGTGGAGATGATGGAGCGGGCGGCCGAGGCCGATGCCGACGCGGTGATCAAGATCCTCAGCGGTGGCTCCTCGATCCACGAGCGCCGCCACCTGACCGTGGCCAGCCTGGCATCTCTGTACGCGTGCTCCACGCTCGATCCGGCCGGACAGCATCGGTGCTGCGCGGCGTTGAGCGAGCCGTCGACGCGCGGCTTCACCGGTCCCCGCGCGAAGCTGCTCGGAAAGCAGGAGCGCGCGGAGCGCGCTGAGGTCGCAGACGTCGTCGCGGCCGTCGATCGCTCCGAGGTCGGGGCCGATCCGGCGATCGATGCGCTCCACGAGCGCGCAGAGCGCCTGACGCCGATCCTTCGGCGGCTTCGCATGCTGGCCGACGAGGGCGTGCTCGAGCGTCCGCTTGACGACGTCGTCTGTTCGCTCGCGCACATGTTCGTGAACCGGCTGCTGCGCGACGGCGGCGGACTCGACGAGCTCCGGGTCCACGATGCCCTGGCTCGCGTCTACGAGGGCCGTTTCGCCCGCGAGCGCCAGCGCGCTCAGGAGCGGACCGGCGGCTCGGGCTCGAACAGTGGCATCGCCGCCAGCTCCGGCCGCTCGAGCTCGGCGGCGAGCAGCGCCAAGCCGGCGTGACCTTTGTACAGACTCAGCGGCGAGGTCGCATCGGGCGCCAGCCCGGGCGCACGGGCGCTGTCCTGCGCCAGCCGCTGCGCGCGCGAGCGCCAGATCTCCTCGCCGGTGGCGCGATGATGGTTGAGCACGGCATAGACGGCACCCGCGGAGCCACAGCACAGGCTGGTGGGGTTCGCGGGATGGTTGTGACGATCGACCGTCAGGCGAGCCGCGCCTTCGGCCAGCTCCGCGAACGCAGGCTCCCCGTAGGTAGCGTGAGCCAGGTTCCACAGGAACACGTACCCCGCATGACCGTGGCACCAGCTCGCCCAGTAGGCGCCGACAGCCTCCGGCGAGGAATCGTACGGCCAGCATCGGCCACGCCCATACGGCTCCGCCGCCGCGACGAGCCGCTCGAGCACGCCCGCGACCCCCGATGGTGGCGGCAGGTCCCGCGCGCTTGCCCAACTGAGGGTTGCGTACGCGATCCCGGCCCAGCCGTGCGCGATCCCGTTGAAACGGATCTGCCGGCTCGGGAGCTCGGCCCAGATCTCGTGGCAGAGTGCGTCGCCTTCCTCGCGCAGGCGTCGGGTGGCTGAACGGTTCGGGTCAGCGGATGCGAGCAGCAACGCGGCGAACAGCAGCACCGAGGACCGCCCGATCGTCAGGTCGAGGCTGGCGCATGGCTGGCGAACCGACGCGCAGAACCGGTCGATCGCGGCGTGCTGACCATCGGGATTGCCGGTCGCCCGATCGACGAACGCCCGCACGGCCGCCAGCCCACTCACACAGTGGTAGGGCGTGACTGCGCCCACCGTGGACGGGGTGATCTCATCGTTCGCGAAGGCGGACGGGCTCTGCTGCACGCGCTCGGCGGACGCCAGCCAGGCCTCGGCCGACCGGAGCGAGGAGGCGTTCCCGGTGGCCTTCCAGATGCGGTACAGCGCGAAGGAGATACCGGCCGCCCCGTAGTTGACCGAGCACGTCGGCGCCGGAAGCGGCGGGTCGTCATCGGGTCCGCGCGCGTCGCGGACGAAGTCGTCGAGCATTCGGGACAGCGGCACGCTGACCGGCTGACGCCGGATGGCGCCCGGTGGGTCCGCTGTCGCGTCGGCCACCGCACTCAACGCCGCCGCGAACTCGCTCAGGCTTGGGTGCCTTTCGCGCGCCTCGCGGGCCAGGCCCCGTGCAAGAACCTCCTCCAGCTGCGGCCACGGCGCCGCTCCCTGCTCGACGAACGGCAACGGGCGGGCCGCGAGGATCGCCGACCCCAGCGCGGTCCGCCTCCTCGGCAGCGCGGCATACAGACAGCCGGTGACCGTCAGGTACAGCAACGCGGCAACAGCATGCTGCTCGCATTCGGCTGTCGGCCGGAACGGCTCCCCCCGGTCCACGGCGGCGGCGTCCTCCGGGGCGCTCAGCGCACTGAGCACAGCAGTTGGTTCTGCATCGGCCAAGTCTGCGCCGGAGCCGGGGAGGGCGATCGCAGCGGCTGCGAAATCCAGCAGCCCGACCGAGCCGTCGCCGTCGACTCGAACGTTGCGGGGATGCACGGACCCGTGCAGCACCCCGCACCCGTGCAACTCCGCATACGCCTCCGCGACGTCGGCGCACAGCCGCACAAGCGCCCGTCGGGAGCCCTCAAGGCGTAGCTCCGTCGCGACGGCGCGAAGGTCGGCTCCGGGAACCCACGACAGCGCGAGGTAGTTCCACCCCGCACCGACCCCCGCTCCGATCACCGCCGGCCACGGGCCGACCGGCAGGCACCCCAGTACCCGCTCCTCGTGCGCGAGCGCCAGGCACGCGGAGTCGCCGTGCGCCAGCTTCAGCGCCGCGACGGCGCCGTCCACGGTGTGCGCACGGTGGATCCGGACCTCTTCGCCCGCTGCGATCGGCGCTCCGAGCGACACGCCGCCGACCTGCTCGCCCGGCGCCGGTGGCGGTACCTCCGGCGCGCAGGCTGCCGGCACCATCGCCCGCGCGTTCACGCCTCGACCTGGACCATGTTCAGGTGGAAGTAGAGGCCCTCGCGGGCCATCAGCTGCTCGTGGTTGCCCCATTCGACCAGCCGTCCGCCGTCCAGCACGCCGATCACATCGGCATCCCGAACCGTGCTGAGGCGGTGCGCCACGATCACGGTCGTCCGCTCGGCCATCACGCGATCGAGGTTCTCCTTAACGGCCCGCTCGGATTCGGTGTCGAGCGCGCTCGTGGCTTCGTCGAACAGAACCACCGGCGGCTCGTGGTACAGCGCCCGGGCGATCGCGACCCGCTGCGCCTGCCCGCCGGAGAGCCGCAAGCCGCTGTCGCCCACCCTTGTCATGTAGCCGAGCGCGAGCTCCTCGATGAACTCCGCCGCCGCGGCCACCTCCGCCGCGCGCCGGACGCGGTTCCAGTCGGGTTGGTCGTCGCCGAGCGCGATGTTGGCCGCGATCGTGTCGTCGAACAGATATGGCTCCTGCAGGACGAAGCCGATCCGGCGGCGCAGTTCGCTCCAGCGCAGCTCGCGCAGATCGACCCCGTCGTAGAGGATCGCCCCGCTGGTCGGGAGCAGCAACCCGGCAAGGCATCGCAGCAGCGTCGACTTCCCTGATCCCGAGCGCCCGACGAGCCCGAGCGACATCCCGGGCTCGAGCGTGAACGACACGTCCTCGAGCACCGAGCGGTCGGGGGCGTCGCGGTAGAACAGGCCCACACGCTGCAGCGCCAAGCCCCCGCCGAGAGTCGGAACCGGTCGCAGTCCGGCCCCGTCCGGCGGTTGCTCTGGCTCCTGCTCGAGGACATCCTGCAGCCGCTGGAGCAGCACCGAGGCGATCTGCATCTGATCCCAGGTGCTCAGCAGGATCATGATCGGAGCGTTCGCCAGCAGCACGAGCGAGTTGATCGCGACGACGCCGCCGACGGTGATCTGATGGTTGATCGCCAGCAGCGCCGCGAGCCACAGGAACAGGACGAAGATCAGGAACCCGACCAGTGACACGGCGGCGGTGTACGACATGAGCACGAAGTCGGCGTGGAACACCTTGTCCGCCAGCCGCCTGAACTCGTCGAGGATCCGGTTGCGCATGCCCGGCTCCGCGCCGGCGGTCTTGACCGCCTCGATCCCCTTGATCGCGTCGATCTGCTTGGAGCCGTGGCGACCGTAGGCCTCTTCGAGGTTGTCGAACGTCGGCCGCAGCCGAGTTGCGGACACTCGCATCAGTGCCGCGTACAGCGGCATGGTGGCCAGGAACGCCACCCCGATCACCCACGAGAACAAGAACATGATCACCAGCGTGACGAGCAGTTGCACCACCGCGGCGAGCGCGCCGGGCAGGTTTTGCACCATCAGCTGGCGGAGCTGGCGCAGCCCGTTCAGGCGCCGCTCGATGTCGCCGGTGCGTCGCGTCTCGAAGTAGGACAGGGGCAGGCTCAGCAGCCGCCCGGTGACGAAGTCGAGCGTGTCACTGTCGAGATCGACAGCCATCCGGGCGAACACGCGTCGCTGCAGGAGCGATGCGGCTGCGGACAGCACGAGCACCGTGAACATGATCGCGACGAACAAGTCCACCCGGCCGGCGCCTCGGTGTCCGGTGACCGCGTTGATGACGTTCTCGCTGAGCACGGGGGGAGCATCTGGAAACCCGCGGCCACGAGCGCCGCCACGCACGCGACCACCAGCCGCCTGCGGTGGGGAGCGAGAAACGGCCTCAGCCAGCCGATCTGGAGCTTTTCCCGCGGAGCTTCCGCGAGCCGTGGGGTCGGCCGCGCCGTCGCCACATACCCCGACCACTTCTCCGCGACCTCCTCCATCCCGATCGTCCGCAGGCCCCGGCCCGGGTCGGCGATCCGAACGCGGTCTGACTCCACCGCGTAGAGCACCACCCAGTGATTTCCGCTCCAGTGGATGATCGCGGGCAACGGAAGCGTTCCGATCCGGCTCACTGACGACTTGAGCGCCGTCACGTCGAGTCCGATCTGATCGCCCCCCCGCACGATGCCAGACAGGCGCGTGCCCTGCTGCCCGGTGCCGACGGCGTGCCGGATGTAGTTGAGTGACACGCGGTGACCGAATGCGCGGCAGATCATCGCGACGCTCGCGGCGCCACAGTCGGCCTCGTCGATCTGCCGGACGGCGGGGAAGCGTCGCGGTGCGCGCCAAGCGGGAGCCGGCTCGACGCTCTCCGCCAGATCGACACCGTCGGCAACGCTCCCGTCAGCATCAGCATCAGCATCAGCAGCCGCGGGCTCGGCGGCGGCGTCCGCTTCGACGCCGGGGGACGTTCCGGCCTGCAGCTCGGGAAAGTCGAGCGGGACGCGTGCCGCGGCCCGCGCGTACATCGCCGCCCGCTCCTCGATCCTGGCGTTGAAGGTCGGGTCTTCGCGAAGCGCCGCGAACGCTTCCGGCGGGAACTCGAGCAACGTGACGTCGCTCGTCGCATCGATCGTGGCCGTTCGTGTGCCGCCGAGGACGAGCGCCATCTCGCCGAAGATGTCACCAGTCCGGAGGTAGCGGAGGTTCCGCCGGGTCTCGGCCACGCCCTCGAAGACGGTTAGCCTGCCGTCCTCCACCACCCACCAGCTGTCCGCGTCATCGCCCTCGGTCACGACCGCCTGCCCGGCGGCGAAGCTGACCTCGCGCCCCGACTGGATCAGCATCGCCACGCGGTCGGGCGAGAGCCGTGCGAACGCGGGGTTCTGTCCGAGGAAGCCTTGGAGGCGGCGGGCGCGACCCTGCAGCCGGAACAGCTGCTCGATCTGTGGATGCAAGCGGACCAGCGACCGGAACACGGCAGCGTCGAGCCGAACGGCCGCCGTCGGCTCGCAGGCGCGCACTGAGCTGTTGCAGGGCACCTCCGTGAGTAGCGATGCTTCGCCGAAGCTCTCGCCGGGGCCCATGATGTCGATCGTCAGATCGCGGCCGTCTGGACCCTTGCGGATCACGCGAGCCGCGCCCTCGGTGAGAACGTAGAAGGCATCGCCGGGCTCACCCTCGACGACGATGTACTCACCGAAGCCCCACGAGCGCTCCTGGAAGCTGCCGACGATCAGTTCCTGGAGCTCCTTCGGCAGCAGGCGCATCATCGGCAGGTCGTACAGCGACGTTGAACCGGCTCGCTCGTCTCGCTCAGTGATGGTCATGCCAACGTACCTTTCCGGCGCGTCTGCGCCTCATCTGCTCGGCCACGATCTCCGCGGCTGCCCGTGCTCGATTGTCAGGATCTGCGGCACTCGCCGCCCGACGCGTCTTGACCCGCCACACTCGGTGCAATCCGTCGATTTCTGCCGGTCCGACGATTGCCCCCACTGTCGCGGCGCCAAGCAGCCCCTGGATCGCCGCGGGCGCATCCTCCAGGTACAGGTCGCGCTCGACGACGGGGACCCTCGCCAGCGCGCCGACGCGAGCGGTCGCTGCACCTTCACGCAGCAGCTCCGCCGCCTCGGCGGCCGCCCCCGGCGAGGCGCAACTCAGCTCGTCCAGTTCAAAACGGAGCCAGTCGAGCGCATGGCGCCGCAGACAGCTATTGATCGCGCGATCGGAGTACAGGTCACGAACGTGAGCTTGATAGGCGATATCGGCCGCAACGAACAGCTCCGCACGACGACGCCGATCCGCCTCGAGCTCGGGCGCGAGGTTCGCTGCTAGCAGCGAACCCTCGTCGCTCAGCAGCCGATCGACGGCCTCCCGCGGAACATCCTGGTCGGGCGCGTCGGCGTGACACAGGAGCCGGTCGACCAGCCACCGGCCGGATCGCGCCAGCGTTCCCGAGCAGATCGCCTCGGCGGCCAGCTCGGCGACCAGCTCGGACGATCCGGGAGCGCCGGCTCCGCCGGTCGCGTCGTCCCGACCCCCGTCGACCGTCGCAGCCGGGCCCCGCTCGCGCGCCAGCTGGCGGCTGATCACGGCGCGGACGTCGCTGGCTCTGAGGTCGCGCGATGCGAGCCAGCCGGCATACTCCTCCCCGCTGAGGAGCTGCCGCTCGTAGCGAAAGTCACGGACGGCCGACTGGACAGCGTCGGCTGACGGTTGCGAGTGGCCGAGCGCGAGCACCCCGGCCGCCAGGTCCCGCTCCATCGCGGGCCACTCTCGCGTGAGCGTGCCCGCGGTCACGAGGTCACGGCCGGTCCAGGCATGACCCGCCACCTCGAGGATGCTCGCGTCCATCAACGCGCGCGCACGATCGAGCGCGTCCTCGGTCACAGCCATCACGAGCGCGCCTCGTCCGCGGGTGGATCGTTATGTGCCTCCGCACCCAACGCCTCGGCCAGCGTGCCACGACTGTGGATGTCCAGCTTGCGGTAGACGGCCGTCAGCTGGCTGGAGACCGTCTTCATGCTCACCGTGAGCGTGTTCGCGATCTGCCGGTTGGTCAGCCCATCGGCCGCCAGCTCCGCCACTCGTCGCTCGCCGACGGTCAGCGAATCGACTCCGCTGAAGGCCCCTCGACGTGGGCGCGCTCCGATCATCAGCAGCTCAGAGCGTGCCCGACGGGCGACCGCAACGGCGCCGCAGTGATGTGCCTGGTCGGCGCCGAGCGTGAGCTGCTCCCGCGCAGCCTTCCGCTGCCCGGCGCGGCGATGCAGCGCTCCCAATTCGACGCGGAGACGCGCGCGTTCGAGCGGTGACTCGCAGCGGGCGAGCAGCTCGACGGCATCCCCCATCAGCGCCAGTGCGCGATCGGGGTCGCGGTCGATCGTGGCGCGGGTGAGCAGCGCGCCCGCATGAGCGGGCAGGGCCCCCCACGCACGCATTCGATCCAGGTGCTCGTCCGCCAAGCTCACGGCCAGATCTGACTCGCCGGCCTGCGCGTAGGCGCGGGCCCCCCACGGCTGCCACGCCAGGCCGCATACGCTCAGACCGACTGGCCGCGATCGCGCCGCCTCCGCGAGCGCGGGCAGCGCTTCCGCGCCGCGGCCGTCCGTGACCAACAGCATCAGCCACAGGGAGAACACGGTCACGTCGCCGCAGGCGCTTGGCTCCCCCTCACCGCAGCATTGCCGCAGCGCCTCCCATGCGTCGTCGATCCTGTCGAGCTCGGAGTGGACCACCGCGCTCGCCACCAGCGCCTCCCGGCGGATCCGGAACCAGAGGGCTGTGGCGGGCCGCGAGGCGATCGACATGACCGCTGCGGCACGGCAGGAGTCCGCCAGCCGCAGGTCGCCGCGGCTCACCGCTCGCTGTAACGACAGCGCCGCGCAGACGCACTCCACGCCATTAGACCGCGCCTGCGACGGCGACCGCAACCGCGCCACCGCCGCATCGACGTCGTCCGCAGCCCCGCTCAGCAACGCCGACCTGCACATGAGATAGAACGGCGCCAAGCCCTGAGCGTCGTCGAGTGGCGAGTACCCTCGAAGAGCGGCGGCACATCGCTCGGCGATCGAGCGAGCGCTGTAGCGGACGTCGAGGACGGCCATGGAAGCCATGACCGATACTTCCGCGGAACACGTTCCGGATCTATCCAGCGCTCCGACGGCCGATCGGTCTGCGTCCGCATCGCTGCCTCGCGCGCCCACGCGGCAGCCCTCAGGGTCCCGGCACAGCCGCAGGATGTCCGCCTTCGCCTGCAACTCGTGAGCCAGCTCACCAACCACTCCGCCGCCGTCGCGTTGCGCCGCTCCGAGCACCGACAGCGCCTCCGGCAGTCCGCGTGCGACGTCGGCCGCGTCGGCCGCAAGCATCGAGCGCGCCGCTCGCTGCACCGGATCGGTCGCGAGCTCTGTCGCGGCCATCAGCGCCTCCAAGGCGTCGTGCGGCCGACCCAGCTCGAGCTCGACGTAACCGAGCTCCGCAAATGCGGCGCCGCCCGGCACGTCGCCGTCAAGCTCGGCGATCGCACGCCGTAGATAGCGACGGGCGGCCGGCAGCTCGCCCCGGTGCAGTGCACGCTGTCCGGCCGCGCGCAGCAGCTCGGCGACCTCCGCAGATCCCTGGGGATCGGCGTGCAGTAGATGGCCAGCTGCGCTTAGCTCCTCGCCGGCCGCCGCCAGGACCCGAGCGGCCGCTGCGTGGAGCTCCGCGCGGGCGAGCGGGCTGATTGCTCCGTACACGGCATCCCTCAGCAGCGGGGCAACATAGGAGAGCCCCGCACCATGGCGGAGCAGCCCGCATCGAACGAGCGCGTCGGCAGCCGTCCGCGCCTCACTGCGAGCGAGATCGGCCACTTCGCTCGCTCGCCCCAGCGGCACCTCGGCGCCGAGCACTGCGATCGCCTCGGCCAACACCCGGCTCCTACTCGGCTGAGAGGCAAGGTACGCGATGACATACCGCCGGACGGTCTCGGGCATCGCCGACCGCATTTCTCTGAGCAGATCCGTCGTCGGCGTCGAAGCCGCCCGAAGGAGCTCCACGACCAGCAACGGCAGACCGCCGGTGCGCTGGAAGCATGCATCGACGCCCTCGCGGTTCGCGCCTCCCGGGCACTCGCGCTCCAAGAGCTCTGCGACACCCGAGGGGTCCAACGCCCGGAGTGTGAGGAACAGCGTGTCGCGGTCGGCGGCGAGTGCCTGCAGCCGCCCCGCGCGCGCCCGCGGCTCGCCCGGACGCCATGACCCGACGATCACGATCGGAAGCTCTGTGGCGCGATGTCCGAGGTAGCAGAGAAAGTCCAGTGTCAGCCGATCGCACCATTGCAGGTCATCGACCGCGATCATCAGCGGCATCTCCGCCGCCAACCGCTCGACGACGGAGTGCAGCGCTGTGATCTGGGCGTACTCCGCATGGGTCGCCTTGGGATCGCTCGTAAATCCCAGCGGCTCGCGAGCGTCGGCTGCGGCACCTTCGAACAGCGAGCGCCGTGTGGCTTGCGGCAGCCCAGCGATCGTCCCTCCGAGCAGCTGCCGCGCGACGCCGAACCCGTAGTCCCGCTCGAGCGTGCTCCCTCGAGCACAGAGAACAGTGAAGTCTCTGGCACGCGCAGCCTCCACGCCCGCTGCAATCAGGCTTGAGCGCCCGATTCCCGCCACCCCGAATAGCAGCACAAACCCGCCCCGCCCGCATTCGGCGCGTTTTACCGCCGATTCGATCGCAGCGAGCTCGACCTGCCGCTGGACCAGTCCGCCGGCGCGCAGCCTCAGCGCGGACAGGACGCCGTTGCGCGCCGCCGAGCCGGAAAGATCGTCCAGTCCGGCATATCCCTCGTCAGCACGGATCGCGACGGTCATCCGTCTCTCTCCGACGTTCCGTAGCCCGATTCGTTGCTCGCGCGAGGTCCAACGACGACAAGTGCCAGCGCACGCTCTTCGCCCGACAGGTAGCGCCGCCGGCGAGTTAGACCAGTACTTCCTCGGGGTCCGCTCGGGGGGACGTTATTCGTCGACATCACATTGTCTCCTCTGGTGATCCGGCGCGGGTGTGGGTCTCATGTCCCGGCGGACACCGCTTGGTGTCGGACGGTCTTGCCTTCACGTTTCGTTGCCGTTGCGCCGAGCGCGAACAGACTGGGCAGGCCGGCGAGCATGAGCGCGATCCCTGCTCCGAGCAGAATCCACATCGTGGCCCGCGCGGAGAGCGTGTCGGCACGGGCGAACAGCGGCTGGATGCGGGCGCTGAACGCGACCAGCGCCCCGAAGCGTCGAAGGACCGCGTCGGTCTGCGCAAATCCCGCCTGGCTGAGCTCCGGGCTGGCGCCCCCGAGCTGTTCGACGACCGCGCGCGGCGTCGTGTGCGCTGCGTGTGCCGCCTGAGGGATGAGATCGCCGCGAAAAGCCGTGAACACGGTCTGGACCGTGTTCAGGCCGGCTTCGCGGGCGCGGACCTTCTGGACCGTGAACGGCCGCAGCGAGCTCAGCAGCGCGTCGGTGTCCGTCGTCTTGGTGGGGTAGTCGAGGATCAGGGGGGTGATGACGAGACCGGCGCCGATCGCGAGCACGACGGCGGCGGCAGCCCGCCGCGGGCGCGCGACACCCACCGCGCCGATCAGAATCAACAACCCGCCCAGGGCAAGCTGCGCCTCCACGGCCTCGTGCTTTGTCAGGCCGAACTCCGGCAGCGAGGCCGCCGATTCGAACTCGTCGCGGCGCCGCTCCAGATTGGTGACGACCTTCTCGGCGAGGCGCTGGATCGCCGGAAGCTTTGCGACCCCATCCGCGAGCACGGGGTCGCGGTAACCCAGTTGGCCCAGCCACGTCGATGTCCGCTCGCCGGAGAGGGCGGCTAGGCGAGGCAGGCCGACGGTTCGCATCGCGGCGGCAAACGCCTCGGCCTCGTCAAGGTCCAGACGCAGCTGGCGGAGTGCCGGCCGTGTCAGGCGAGGAGCTGTGATCGCAATACTCTGGTCCGCTGCGCTGGACGCCGTCAGCTCCGACTCGGCCAGCATCACCGCGACCAAGGCCACTCCGACCGCGATCGCGACCACAAACGCGACGCGGCGCAGACGACGGGGCGTCATCGTCCCGGGACGAGCGCTTGCAGGTCCTGGCCAGATCGTGAGACCGGCGGTTTGATTCATGGCTGGGCCGGTCGCGACTGCCGGAGCACTGCGAGCTCCGGGGGTGGGCCGGGCGTTGTGGGGCCGTCAGCGATTGGCCCGTTCCAGCGCTCGTAGTCTGGGTCGCGCTCGTCCCGGATCGATTCGGCGAACTCGCGGAGCAGTAGGTTGACGGCGACGGGCCAGCGAACGCTGACCATCGGCCCGAGGCTCTCGAACACCACGAGCGGCGCCCCCGCGGCGCGCGCGAAGATCTCACTCGTTCGGGCCGGCCACATCGGCACTCCCCACTGCGTCACTACGCAGGGGCAGAGC
>Ga0302325_10010584_pt1 | contig 19983 bp, 14 predicted proteins | sample Palsa_T0_2_FD_201948 | JGI IMG/M metagenome (GOLD analysis project Ga0302325, IMG submission 201948) | Peat permafrost microbial communities from Stordalen Mire near Abisko, Sweden - Palsa_T0_2 | ecosystem: Environmental > Terrestrial > Soil > Palsa > Peat permafrost | place: Sweden: Abisko...
ACTGTATGCACCCATAGCGATCAGGAAGAGTCCTGCATATTCGATATGTTTGTTTTTATGTACGGCGAGCATGATCGCAAAGCCGGCTATGGCGACGGAGATTGGGATGATGGTGAATATGAATCGGTGTTTCGTGAAGTCTGAGCAAGTAGCTATGATCATTGCAAATGCAAAGGCGCAAGCCCATGGTGGCACGCTATGAAGTTGTGTCTGAATGGCGGAATAGCCGTATGATTGCACGATTGCGGGGGCAAAGAACGCATACCCATACGCTGGCACAATCATACCAAAGTACATAAACCCGCCAAGAATCACCTTATAATCTTTAAAAACACGACCAACGTCTCGAATTGTGATTTTGCGTTCAGCTGCAGAACGGCCTTGGTCCACTTGTAGTCGGGCTTTGACGTAGGAGCGTTCTTCTTCTGTGAGCCACTTTGCGTCCTCGGGAAACGAGGGCAGAAGGAAGAAGAAAGAAGCCGCAACCAGACAGGTTAAAACTCCTTCGAGAATGAAGATCCAGCGCCAGCCGTGGTAGCCTCGTAGACCGTCCATCTTGCCAATTGCTGAGGCGAGTAGTCCGCCGAATGCTCCTGCGAGGGTTGTGCTGCTGAAAAAGAACGAGTATCTCCGTTGAGCTTCACTTCTTTTATACCACATTCCTATCAAATAAAAACACCCCGGAAACATCCCACTCTTTTTAAAATGAAGTTAGAATGGTGATCTAAGTGGGTACAAATGTGAAAGGTGGGTGGTCGGCGGGGCGTCGTACCTCAAAAAACCCAAGAAAGAACCGAGTAGCCAACAGACCAGAAAAGTTCTTTACCAAACCCTGGCAAACTGTGACCAATCCAAACATAAACATGCATCCTGAGAGCCAAACGTGAGGTTTAAGCTTCTTCATGAGCACGTTGGAAGGGATTTCGAAAATGACATATGGAACAAAGAATATCGTCAACGCTGTGTTATATTCCACATTCTTCAAGTTGAGGTCTTTAACCAACCCAAAAGAACGGGCATTCGCAATATTGACACGATCGAGGAAGGCAAGCAAGTATAGTATGCAGAGGAAAGGTATCACTCTCAGATCAATCTTTGCCATGAGCTTCTTCTCGGTGGTATGGGGTGGGCACACGACATGGAGTTCATCATATTCGACTCGATTGCCGTTTGCATTCGAGATGATATTGGGATCATAATAGTTATTTGTTTCGTTCTTGATTCCTGGTTCGGCATCGTGGTCTGAGGTGGTAGGAGAGGCCGCATGGCCATCTGAGTCAATCAGTAATTGAAAAAGTGAGGTAAAAGTTGCTCAACGCTCACTCTTCTTGCCAAATCCGAACATCTTTAGTGTCGTTTCCAGAGTCTTGGCGTGTGCGATTTGAATATCTTGGTCTTCTTATAGCTGTCTCAGCAGCCCTATGAGTGGGGCGCGCTGACAAAAGGACTGCAGGACAACACCTCGATGTAATACGCTGCGAGAGGAGCTTTCTATTTCCAGGAATATAAGCACTATCGAGGTACTATCGTAAAGGTTTAAGTACTGATTGGAGCCGTGGGTAAATAAGAGAAGTGTTATTTTGGTGTAAGGAAAACAAAACAGCACTGCACGAGTCAGCAGCCCCGGTGAGCAATAAATCGGCCGATGTCAGCTTCAAAGGCCGAACGGCCGAGGGAGAATTTACTTGACAGAGAAAATGCTATGGGCCCTATGGCTGACTTGCTTGAATAGGAAGATGAAACCCTCGGCCCCGCACTGCGGGAAACATAAGCCAACCCCCGCATCTTTATTCCGGCAAAGCGCCACAGCTGTATACCACCAATCAGGCAGAGCCCGTGATGTTGATCATACTCCAGAAGCAGTCAAGTAGATCGACACGATCTCAGCGTGACTTGGGCCTCTTCTTACTTTTCGGAAGCGCGGCAATAAATTCTTAATGTCCCCAGCCAGCGCTGTACAATGAAGTGGGCCGTGAGCATGGCTGAAATCCCGGCGTCGGCCGCGATATCAAGAGAACGCTAATGGCTGAACGTCCGTTCCGAGAGTGGAGGGAAAGGAGCGCGTATCGGCCAATCCACCTGAATCATGGAAGCGACTTCTTTGAATGCTTGAAGATGCCCAGAGGTACAGGAGTAAGGAGAATTTCGTTGGCTCTGGAATTGGCGTCTGTGCTCTTTCCCTTGTATACATGGAAAACGCTGTAAACCAACCACAGCTGGCAAATTGACGAAGTGATCCCGGTGTACAACTACCTTTTCGTACATTAAACCTTAAAACATACCTAGGTAGTTCTAAGACAAGGAGCAGAACTAGCTCACTAGTTCATACTCTCACAAAGCTTACCTTACCTTATCTGCGTGATACAAGGCGAGCGTCAGGTGACGTAGGGTCATTTGATCAACAGCTGGCGGGAGAGCAAGACAAATATTTTTTCTACTAGCTGTTTCTTTCTGCTTTCTTTGGTACTAGGCAGGTCGGATATTTCTTGCATATTGTAAGTATTCCAATTAGCGGCTAGGATTTAGAGTTAATCACGTGATAATACTCTTTGCCAGGAAAGAGCACAGAGATGCCTTTGTAGTGAAAATTGAAAAATTAGTTTCATATTTCACTTCAAAACATGAGGGAAGGCGTTTCTATTCTTGGTGGGTGAAGACTGGAAGGTTACTTCAATTTCCTGATGAATTTCCAACTGAGACCGGAGACAAGAAGCCCGGCAACTCTATGAGAGACTTCAATTATCTTAACTCCATTGCAATAATTAAATTATTTCTGTTCAGATTTTTGCCAAGGAACTCATTTTCTATTGTCAAAAGGCTAGTACTCTGCCAATTACCTCTGTTGCAAGGTCGAACGGAAGAACTTGGGAGCAAGGCTTAATCGGAGCCTTCTGATGTAGCGCTGAACCAGGGCCGATGTGCAATCTAGAAAGTGTGCAAATAGTGGATTCTTTTCTCTTTGTCAGATGACTGGCACTTTGCCAACTGTCTCTATCACAAAGTCGAGCCGAAGCCGTCTGGAACAAGGTCGAACCGGAACTGATTTGTGGACAGGTCTTCTCAATGTCATCAAACTTCCAGTATAGTCTTCCCACTGATATGCTGCATGATTTCTTTGAATATGTCTCAGGGCAACCTCTCCCCTCCGGACAAGCCGCTTATTTGGATCTCCTTCCTCTCTAAAATCCTTCTTAAGTCTATCCATCCCAATTGGGAGGTTGTGCAATCATAATGATCTCGGTCATGGTATCACCTGTCCCCTTCTGCCTGGATCTCTCCACCATGAGATTTTCTACAAGGTAATCGTCCGCAGAAGGACATGTTCTCACAGAATTCCACAGAAAATTTGACGTTGCAGACCTGTCAAAAAATGTAGCGATGCAGAATTGAGCACAGGCCGCTAAAGTCCGTTAAAAATAGCCTCCCCCGTGTACTAGCCCACACAACCCCTGCCAAATTTCAGCAGTCCAGATGCGAATCGATCCGGCATGTCGTCCGATACAGAGAGAGAGGCACAGAATTGCTATTCCAACCTCCGTCTAGACCAGCCTCATCGTCGGAACCACCACAACACCTCCTCCCACGACGCTGCTGCGCTTGACGACTACGAGCAGCGCTCTCACTACACGCAAGACTCACTGCTACCTCCGACGGCCGTTGAATGCGAGGCACCACGGCTATACGTCAGGTCTCCTTTGGCGGGGTGACTGCTCACCACACGACCACACCTCGAGATCCTCCCTCGCTGCCACGAGCATGTCCTTCCAGGCCCCTTCGAAAGGCCTTTCCACCGACAGCGATACCCCCATAGACCTGACGACCGTGTTCAAGGACAGCGCGGGCCTTCGGATAGCCAGATATATCGTAGGAGAATACTTGAAAGCCGACAGGCAGAGATTTGCAAAAAATACCACCCTTTCGCTTGCTCGGGACGCATTCTTTTCGGAATCCCCTCTGAGGATTGACTCGAGTCCAGAGATCAGGAGGATGCTGGAGGAAAGGCTGGTATTCCGCGAGTCGGAACCTGTAACATCAGAGCATGGACACCTTGGGAGAAGCGGGTTCTCTCAAACAGGAAGCGAAGCGTTGGGGACATCCAGAGAATGTGCGAATGCCTTCTCTGATATAGCGGCCAGTCGATCCCTCGCCAATGATTCTCACACCGGCATCCCATTTACAATGAACTCCACAAGATCGGAGCAAAACCAACAAGGGAATCTGTTTGCCAACGCCCAGAGGCTGTCACATACCTCTTACCAACAAAGGCCCGTACACCTCTCCTCCTTCAGATCATCTCAGATCCAATCCGGTACAGTGTCACATCCACAATTTCGACACACGAAGTGCCAAGCTGAGATCGATATCGATGCCCTCTTTGAGGAGCCATATTCCCAGAATCAAGGGACTGAATCTCCTTACAGGGTCGAGTCTCCTTCTGGGCGTGTTTCTGGAGGGTCGTCTTCACAGCGTTCGCCCAAACCTTGGGATGACAGTATTTCACATCTCACATCGCTCCCCAACTTGGACAAGGACCCCTTCCAACTCGATCGAACTTTGTTCTCGGGCTCACCTTCTCTGAATCATTCAACACAATCTCAAACTTCACGTCAGAGCTATCTTTCGGATAGTGGGTACTTCAGTGAAGCACCGCCAGCTACAACTCCCCACTCACAGCAACACAACAATAATTTCACGAACCACATTCATTCCTCTACCACTCAACAGTCGCCTACAATCAAGAGCTTTTTACCTGTCAATAAAGCCACGGACAATGCTGCATATTCTCAATTTGTGAAGAATTCGGGGCGGTCACATTCACTTCAGTTTGAGGGTGCTGGTTCTCAAACCAGACTGGCTTCCCTCCATTTAACCCCTCACAACCAAGACAATACCAACCGAGACTACAATACGCAAAATCAAATTCACAATAACTCGCAGCACCACAATACAACACCATCTGCCTTTTCTACGCACATTCGTTCTGATCACCAGCAGCTTTCTCCTTCTGCTACAACACACCAGCACTTCGATTTCGAGCAATACTCAACCAACAAGAACCGCGAAACTGAAATGGAGATTTCCACTTCTGGCTCAGCTTCCAAGAAGCGCAAAGCCAATACCGACGCGGCACCGCGCGCGAAGAAGCTGAAGATTGATAAAGGGGATAAGCCAAAGACTGATAAAGGCGACAAACCAAAGCGAGCTCCGAAGGTGAAGGACAAAAAGCCAGAACCCGTAGGTACTCGCGTCATGCCATGGAAACTATACTCACAGTGATACAGGCAAAATATCGACTGGGTCAAGATCTCTGGATGCGAATCCTCGAGTTCACTCCACCATCCTTCCTGAAGAAGGCGCGTATCCTGAGCAAGGAGTTCAAGGTCATGGTTGACAACTTCAATTCCATCTACGTCAATCAACGGAAAGAAAATTACGGCCAAGATATGCCTGACCCTCCTAACGGACTCACCGAACGTCAATACAATGACCTGCTTGGTGGAAAGGGCTGCTTGGAACCCGGCTGCACTGATAAGCTTGCTTCGAGAACCCACTGGTCCTGGGCACAACGATGGTGCTGGGACTGTTGGAAGGCCAAGATCGAGAGAGAAGATCGCGTGTTGAAGCTCAACCACACCCCGCACGGTCGCAACCTGATTGCAAAACTTCTCGAGTGTATTCCGGTTGGTATGCATGACTCGTTCTTGAAGCCCCATGACTTTATCGAGGATCTCGAGTCCCGTCCACGTGGAGCCCCTAGACTTTACCGGTACTACCTGAAGGAAGATGTCAAGAGAATAATTGAGAAGTACGACGCGCTTACACCACCCCCTTTTGTCGAAAACCCAGAGCAAACACCCGAGGAGCGTGCGCGAGGTCGAGCTTTATGGCAGGAAGAAATGGATAAGCTGGACGATAAGAAGGCGGAATTCCTGGCCAATGGAAAGGCGAAGAATGACGAGCACATGAAGGTAGTCCAGAAGATTGAGTCTTTGGTGAAGAAGCGGAGAGATGTGGTCGCCAAGCCATACAATGATAACCGTCAGGCTCGCCGAGAGCTCTTTACTCGACGTGCAAAGGAGGACCTCCCCCATATCCCAACACAGTTCGTTGAGAGCACCAAGGCCTACAAGGCTGCTACTCGTATCTTCCGGGATGGTGGTACTGAGCGTGGTTGGCTGACATTGAAGCCGAAGATTGAAAAGGAATTCGAGAAGTCCAAGAACATACGCACTATTAGTGCAAGTGTTGACCTTGATGTCGAGGAAGAAGAGAACGATCAAGAGCACGATGACAATGGTATTCATAATGCGGCACAGATGGCTCTCGACAGGGCTGCCCTGCAGAACTCTGGCCGTACGGTCATGCAGCAGTACCGCGAACAGCAATTGATGCAACGACAATACAATGCCGAGCAATTACGTGCCCAGCGAGAATTGATGCTCGGCACTGGCCCATCAAATATGATGTCAACTTTGTCGTCCATGCAGTCCGGATTCACCACAATGCAGCACACCCATCAACATCAACATGCATTTGGTGGTGGTATTGCCAGAGGCCCGATGTCATATGACCATTTCGGTTCCACCTTATTCCAAAGACAACAAATTATAAATCGTTCCGGGCCTCCAACAAACTTCGATTCATATACCTTCCAATCCATTTGTCAATCATCTTCGACACAGAATAACTCCAATGGCTTCCAGTCTTCTTCATCAAGCCAGTTGCCCCGGATCTCAATCTCATCTCTCCTCGGAGAAGGTCCAACCCCACCAAAAGCTCCTCATTACAACCCTTACGGATGATCAGCTGGTCGTGGCTTTGACTGCGCAAGCTTTTCAATCATCCAACTGAAAACTCTCATGGCAAGACTTCAACATCTACTTTCAATGTGATTCTTTATCTGCCGAATTCAAATCAGCATGGGCAACTAGCTCTGCACTACCGTCGTCTATGACTGCATATATCTGATTTAGCGTTCCGTTTTCTTTTCTCATCTGCATGGATCAACGGCAATTGAACAATACCCTCATGGCTGGGCGGCGTTGGGGATCTCAGCAGCGAGGCAATGCATTATATCGGCGTGATTATGGGACGGAGTAATTGAACTTGCATATTTCCTTTTTCACTTTATCACGATGGGCTGGTTGTTTGCTTTTCTGCACAGCGGGAATAGGGGAACGGTTGCCACGGCTGGTTGATCGAATTGATGCGTTGCGCCCTCCATGTATGGACGGGGTTGGCGTACTAATTGCGAAGTGTTTGCACATACCTACGATGAGCTAATAAACTACATATGACATACTTCCTGCTATATTTGCGAGAATCACAAAAGACTAACGTTGGGGTAGCCGTTAATTGCGGTACCCTGCTCTGGAAACCATATCTCCAATATGGAACAGATGACTAAACATAGCAATTTGACCGGATCAAAATTATCATACGTGGCACACGGAGAAGGACGCCGTGGCGCTCACTTTCCCATCACTGATGCGACGTGCAACAGATTGTTGTTCAGTGGCTGAAATGTGACCTGTCAAGCTCCCTAGATTGCGCCACCGTTTGACGAGCTTCTTGACTTGAGATTTTCTGTCGTGAAAGGCTAGGATCCGAGGAACAATTAAAACCCTATTCTTCTTACAGTGTACTAATCAATGGAGATGGTAAGTACGGAGAGGCCAAGGGCAATGTGGTAGATCTTTGTGTTTTTGGTTGGTTGATCTGTTGAAGTTGGGGAACTGATAGCTTGAGTAGAGTTCTGTGTTATGGGAAGCTGACTCAAGTTGAGGGGTAGGACCAGAGATTTGAAGTGATAGGGATATCGGATGAAAGGTTTCGTCTCAATGGTTTAGCAAAGTTTCGTTGCACGTCGCGGAACTCATATTCTCACCTTTCAATGACCTCCTCTGAGATTATGAGATTTATTTGAGAAATAGTAAGAGGGGCGTTCGAATAAAATGTCTTCAGTGGAGGACATAGAGATGGCTCAGATGGACAGAGAGAGATATGAGTTATTATGAACTTGAAATATGTTTATGTTGACTTGAAGACGAACTATGCGGGAGGGGAATCGTCGTCATGAGATTTGCGATATGCAACTGAGTGGGTGACCACGCGCCACTCAGAGCTTGTCGACTTGAGAAATGAAAGATGGTAACACTCCATCACTAGAAAACCATTTCCTATGGTACAACTCTGCAATTCCACATATTCCCTAAATTCCACGGTTTTATATCTGTACTATACAATTGCCCCAGCTGCATTAACGAGACTCATTCCTGGCTTCCTTCGCCAAATCCCCAGACAACAATGTCTCCCCTCCGCCTGTCGTCATCATGCCACTGACTACTAAAACCCCTCCACCTCTCCATCACTACATGCCCCTTCATCTCTCCCTCATAATAATCCCTCAACTCCCCCTCAATCCCTTCAAACCCTACAATATATCTCGGCCAAGGCCTCTCTCGTGTGCTAACTTCATCCTTCAAGAACCTACCCGGATCATCATAAAATCTATCCGCTTCGTCTCTATACTCCTCCCTCGCCTTGCTCCTGGCGGCCAAATGCAATGGCGGTTCACACCCCAACGCCCACGCCTTCAGTCCCGGGTGAACCAATTTCGACCGCCAAGGCGTACTATGACATGGCATCAAAAACCCCACGAAGGTCTCCGAGTCGTCATAATCTGTCGTCTTGTTAAACTCAGCGTATTCGTTGGCCCGAGGTGAAGAGAGGAGGTTTCCGTGGTCGTCAAGGGCGAGGGCTTCGTATTCTTGGCGGAGGAAGGAGGTTACGGTGAGAGACCCACGTTGGTGGATTTGGGTTGTGTAGAAGGCGATGGTGAGATTTAGGAGGGCGAGGATGTAGAGGAGGGGCTTTCGGTGGGTTTTGATGGTTTTGGTGGTCAAGGGCGCGGAGGGGAAGGGTGGTGGGTGGGTCGTTTTGGTAGTGGTTATTATAAAGAAGGATGAGATTGTGGGACCTGTGAGGATGTGGAGAAGGGGAAGGAGGGGATAGATGAAGCGGACTTCTTTGTGGGAGATTAGGGAGAGGGTGGTTAGGGTGAGGAGAATGGTGGATGTGAGTATAAAAGTTATGGACGATGTCGGGGCTGAGGTCGAGTGGAAAATAGCCATCAGGGTGAAGGGTAGGAAGGTCGTGAGGAGAAGGGGGAGGCCTTGGGAGAGGTAGTAGTGCCAGTCGTTGCGGCCATAGAAGACGGCGAGGTCTTGGCTGATGTTGAAGTGGAGCCATTGGTAAGGTGGAAATGTCCATTCGCCAAAATAGCAGAAATCGGATACTGCGGAGACGGCGAGGACGGCAGACCCGCAGATGATTGCTTCTCTGAAGAGAATGATGTAGTCTGAGACTGATGCGCCATCCTTGGAGAAGAAGCGGATCAGAGTTGGCATGAGAATGGAGAACCAGATGAGACCATTCGTTGGGCGAAGGATGCATGCTGCCGCTACCAGTAAAAGGGAAATGCGTAGACTAGGAACGGTCAGTAGAAGAAGGTAGGAGCTTATGTAGGGGCATACCGCTTGACTGACCCGGGGGCAGCGAAAGCCCCTGACTCAGTCGGCTTGGCGCGGAGCACCTGACCTTCTGGGTCTCTTAGTGAAGGGTCACATCCTGGTCCTAAGATTGTATCTGATGTTATATTCCAAGGCCAATAGTACAGTGCCATGATAGTCAATGTCATCTCTAAAGAGTTGGAAAAGGTCCTTGTAGAACAGAACCATTGCCAGGGACTCATCATGGTCATGAGAAGCTAGAACGGTCACCAAAGATACTTCTGTCAGAGATGGCTCAACTTACGACTGCAGAAGTAGACTTGCTTCCTATGCCATACATTCTCTCTGATAATTGCCACGTGTAATAATCTCCCATGGCAGCAAAGACTCCCTGAACGACGTTTGGAAGAATTGCCAAGATCATGGCTTGGAATTGAGGAAAACAGCTCACGCCGGTCATGAACTTCTCTGCAAGGTAGTACACAGCTGCAAACAGTGCAGGATGTAAAGATGAGCGGAGTTGATGTTGCCATTCCTGATGATCGTCAGAGAATATACTATCTCAAGGGGGTAGACATACCCATGTAATCCAAGCTCCACTTTGAGGTCCGAACGCCATTTGCCAGGCTGGCTCCAGTGATTGGAAATATTCATCTGGTTGAAAGAATGTTGCTACACAGAGGACGTTGATGAAACGAAAAACAAGGAGCATCAACCAAGTGTCGTTGGCAGCTTGCCGCTGAACGAGAGGATTGGCATCTTCATCCTTTGGCGGTGCCGGACCTCCTTTCTCTTTTAAGGCCATCTCTTTTGAAGCTGGCGATGCTGAAGCCGAATTCATTCTGAGTATAGCTCCAAAATCCGCCTAAGTGCGGAAAGTCAAGAAGCACAGATTTAGTTTCAAAAGCTAGGTCATATTGCAGAAAACATCAACATATGGAAGGAGTGCTGAAAACCTAAGAGATCCAAACCCACGTGTTTTGAAATTGTTAAACGAAGCGACAGGATTCTAGCCTTGAGGCTACAAGGCATCTATCTATGTATTGCCCCACCTCTTTGGCTTTCATCCAATAACTGTGCTTGTCAATCCTGCCAGTGCTAATCGGATGGGCTTGATAGGATACCTACTAGGGCTACCGCCGGCTTTCGCTGAACGGCGTGGACCCCGCGATGCCCGCCTCCATGGAAAATAGACAAAGCAGCACTGAGTTTACCAACCGATGGAACATTTCCATTACTTGCCTTTCGCCATGTTCTTTCGAGTACTCTTACATTTGAAGATCATGCCATCAAAGTTCCAGAAGTTTTAATTTTTCTAATCCCAACGCTCCAAATTCAGGTGAAGGTCCAACTTTGAGTAACTATATTGATAATTGAAGACTAGATAGTGCTGCTTTTATCGCGTACGCACGCCCCGCCAAAACCTGCGCATAGGGTACAATGAAGAAGCTGAAGATATCTTAATGGCAATAGGAGGCGCTCTGCTGTTTTCTGTGACTAAACACTTTGGTCACGCGTTATCTAAAAGGCTAGAAACTAGACCTTTAAGTGCAAGTCCTTGCGATTCCTACCAAAGTTTTTCCCTACAAGAATGACGCCCGTCTCTCTCCACTTCTCGCCCATACTTTCTTTCACCCACATTCCCATTTGAACTACAACGTCTAGATCACATCCCCTCGAGACCACCCGAACTTTGCAGAAATATTACCTTTAATCATGGCACCCCACGCAGACGGAATAACCGAGAGCAATGGCAGCTCACTCAAACCCACTGCTCCAACATTTCAGCCGGTTGCAGCCCTTGCAGAATCCAGGTACCATGCAACCTCAACAAGTGCTGCAATCGAAGCCGAACACAAGTACGCAGCACACAACTACCACCCTCTACCGATCGTCTTTGCCCGGGCACAAGGCTGCAGCGTCTGGGATCCAGAGGGAAAGCATTACATCGATTGCTTATCTGCGTACAGCGCAGTCAACCAGGGCCATTGCCATCCTGAGCTGGTAAAGGCGCTCTGCGAGCAAGCATCACGAGTCACCCTCTCCTCGCGCGCATTTCACAACGATGTCTTCCCAAAGTGGGCGGAGAAGGTCGAGGACGTTTTTGGATATGATATGGTTCTACCCATGAACACCGGTGCGGAAGCAGTCGAAACAGCGATCAAGATTGCGAGAAAATGGGCATACAAAGTGAAGGGTGTTCCACAGGGCAAGGCATTAGTCTTTGCTGCTGCTGAGAACTTTCATGGCCGAACAGTATGCTCCTCCTGATCCCGTAAGAAAATCTGCTGACCTTGACGTTCAGATGACTGCGATCTCTATGTCGACTGACCCCGAGTCCCGCGACAACTATGGCCCTTACGTCCCAGGCGTTGGCGCGATCTGTCCCTCTACAAACCGAAAAATCCACTTCGACAATATCCCCGACCTTGAGGCAGCATTGGAAGCACATGGAAAGGAGACTGCAGCGTTCATTGTTGAGCCAATTCAAGGAGAGGCCGGTGTTGTTGTCCCAGCAGACGACTATTTGACGAAAGTCCACGAACTCTGCAAGAAGCATAATGTTCTTCTTATCTGCGATGAGATACAAACAGGAATTGGTCGCACAGGAAGGATGCTGTGCTCGCAATGGGCAAATATTAAGCCGGATTTGGTTACACTGGGCAAGGCTATTTCTGGTGGCATGTACCCAGTCTCTTGTGTCTTGGGTTCTAAAGAGATCATGCTTACTATTGAACCTGGAACGCATGGCTCAACATATGGTGGAAATCCCCTTGGCTGTGCAGTCTCTATCCGTGCACTGGAAATCATGGAGGAAGAGGACCTCACAGCCCGCGCTGAGGCCTTGGGCAAGATTTTGCGCCAAGGTCTGGAGGACCTCAAATCACCCATGATCAAGCTGGTCCGAGGCAAGGGCTTGCTGAATGCTATTATCATTGACGAGAGCAAGACTGGCGGTCACTCTGCCTGGGATCTGTGTATGCTGTTGAAGAGCAAGGGGTTATTGGTAAGTCTTTTTTTGGTGCGAGGAAATGCAGCACTAACGTTGGACAGGCTAAACCGACCCACGAGAACATTATCAGATTGGCACCTCCTTTGGTTATCAGTGAGGAGCAAATCAGAGAATTGCCAGATCTGAAGGGCAAGAAGGAAGATGATGGTATTCCCAAGAGCGAGAAAGGCGTTCACATCGGACTTGACATTTAGGATAATACCCCGGCATAGGCGGCAGGATCTGGTTTGCAAATTTGAGCTTTTTGGCATAGCCTTTTGGAGACATGGCTCAAGATTGTACAGATTGTTACTGGTAGAATCTGGTCTGGTGGAATTTTGGTTAATCTAGACCATAGACCTAGACATAGGTGGCCCCAGTCACAGACATCAAGTTTGCGAATTCTCGTTTTTCTACCTTTCAAGGTGAACAGAGTGATCGGATGGAAAGAGACATTTTCACGTGACATCAAATTAACCTCGAGTAAGAAGTGAGCCCGTTGAACGGCATGTCTTGGAGGGCATATGTACCTGGAAGCCACGGGTCCACTCTTGTGCCTGATCCCATTTCTCAACCAAATAAAGCATGGCCGGGGGTATTATGATAGCCTAATTACCAGCAACATGGCACCACGCTCTCATTCTAGCTTCCATCGAAGGCTTCTCTAGACAATATTAAATACCTCAGCGACCTTAGAACCCATCACAGTCTCGCTTTAATATCTGAGACTTGAGATCGGCGGATGTCGAAGATTTATGTCACGTGGTTATGCTAGACAGCGACGGCAAGCTGTGAGTGGGAAGTAAGGTAGTATATGGGTACTAGTACAGACCTCTTTCAAAGAACCAGTAACAACTTTCAAAGGCCTTGCATTCTGTCACAGATCTAGAGCCATTGTGTCACGGCTATTTATATCACGTGCTGATGCCCAAAACCGTACGACACAAAGACCCTGGGCCTAGTTCCACGCAAATGCAGCTCAATGCAAGCATAGTCGAGGTTGGCCGCGGGCTAGGTTGAAGATCTGCCACGTACATGAGGTGTGTTAACTCCTTGAACAACAGAGTAGACAACGAGGACAGCTAGCTTTGGGGAGTCGAATAGGGATCGAGATATGAAGGTGCGCCTTTTTGGTGCCGTGCATAAGGTGCTACGGTACTGGTTAGTTGATTAAGGGTCTGATTGTGGAGAAGGTCACAACCAGGTCACAGTCACAAGAGCTCCCTCCTATCAAATCACCCACGAGCGTGTTGCATAGATGGCGTCTTTTGACCAGAGTACCCTAGCGAGGCAGACCTCGCGATATTGCAAGAAGGAATCAAGATCAAGGAGCTCGGAACGGGACGCCGGATTTGGCCTCCCTCGGTGGAGAACTGGAGGCGAAAGTTATTCAAAGATCGTGCCAAGGCAATGGGGGGATTACTGTACAAAATGATGACATTCGAAGATCAGCTGTATCACCTCACACGACCCGCGAAAGAGGCAATGGATTATGGAAGACAAAGCGTCGTAGTCGCATCTCAGGCACCCCTCCACAATTTGTCTAACCGCGAGTTCAGAAGCGTGTTGGGGACAAAGAACAGGCGAGGGGATTGTGGAACCACAGGCAGTTCTCGATCAAATAGTCCTTCCCATTCCCATCCCCTCCCCATCCCCTTCCCTTTCCCTCGTCCCTCGTCCCTCGTCCCCACGGCCAAACGCACGGAAGACTAAGGTAGACGGGGAATAAAGTTACCTAGGGAGTGAGGGCTTATCAGTTGTTATCGGGCTCCTTCATCGGCTTCACGCTGCGGTGTGCGCTCTTATCGCCTACCGTACAAGTGCTGTTCGCCGCGCGCGGGTGACTTTGACAAGCCAACTCGAGCTTGGATATCACGACGAGTCATCCCCCAACACCCATCCGCCTCTTCGACATCCAACATCCTACATCTTTCTCCCCCATTCACCATCATCACATTACTCTTCTGACAACCCGGCGTGCCCCTTTCATCCGTGCATCAAGGACTCACCAACCCATTCACTTGCTGTTGGTACCTTGTCTCCCATTCGTTAAGCTAAGCAGCCTTGCCATGCAGCACCTTGGAGTCTCCGCAGCCACATTGTAAGCCGCAGGACGCAGGACCTCTCTGCCTAGCAACAGGCCCTCTTCTCTTTTTCGAAACATCAACCATTTACGATCGTGAGGCGTTCACCTCCCAAGGTTGCCTGACCATCGGCCCTCTCTCGCTTCCTTCCCCGTCCTTCTACAACACAGCAACGGTGACCCCGATTCCTCATTAACGAAAGCTGTGTACATGTCGAACGAACTCACTTCGAATCTATACCCTCAACTTAGCTGGTAGCCCTAGAGCTCAACTCATCGAGGTGACAACAGAACTCGTCGAGGATCCGAACGCTGCCATGGCGGCTCAACCGCCCCCGTCCTCATCGTCTGCTTCCAGGCGGTCGAGGACGGGTGACAGAGTGGTCGGCTCCTTCCTCATCGAAGATGAGATAGGCAAAGGAAGCTTTGCAACTGTCTTCAGAGGACAGCATAAGGTACGATGGAACGAGGCTTGCATGCAGAGCCTGCTATTCCCTTCGATTCCCATTTCGATAGCTTCTCATCATGGCAGAGTCTCTTGTATCGGCAGTGCTAATTGCTACATCTGCAGTCTACTGGAGCTCTCGTAGCAATCAAGTCCGTCAATCTCTCGAAGCTGAATAAGAAATTGAAGGAGAACCTCTACTCCGAAATCGAGATTCTCAAAGGCCTCCATCACCCACACATCGTTGCCCTCATCGATTGTCGAGAGTCGGTGACTCACATACATTTGGTGATGGAATACTGCGAACTTGGGGACTTATCATATTTCATCAAGAAGCGGGACAAGCTACAGGATAATCCAGCACTTCGAGATATGGTCAGGAAATATCCCATGCCGGCAGCAGGGGGCCTGAACGAGGTCATTGTTCGACATTTCCTCAAGCAACTTGCGAGCGCCATGGAGTTCTTGAGGGAGCGAAATTTCATACACCGAGATGTCAAGCCGCAAAACTTACTTCTGCTCCCGTCGCCACAATTCCTGACAAAGTCGAAAGACAGGCCGCTGGTTATGAGCGCAAGTAATGAGGCGATGGTACCGATGGTGGGTTTGACCTCGTTACCAATGCTCAAGATCGCAGATTTTGGCTTTGCTCGATCATTACCATCGACGTCGTTGGCGGAAACATTGTGCGGATCCCCGCTTTACATGGCTCCGGAAATACTAAGATATGAAAAGTACGATGCCAAAGCGGACCTTTGGTCTGTGGGGACTGTGCTGTTTGAGATGATGACTGGGAGGCCGCCATTCCGTGCTACGAATCACGTTGAATTACTACGCAAGATTGAGCAAGCGGAGGATCACATCCGATTTCCCAAGGATGCAATCATCAGCCCAGAGATGAAGGATATTATTAAGGCCTTGCTAAAACGAACACCTGTCGAGCGATTGCCTTTCAAAGATTTCTTCAAGCATCCAGTCGTGGTAGATACTATCCCCGGGTTGGTAGGAGAAGATCGGCCGAAGGAGCTTCGACAACCGTCGAGGATAGAAGATACGCCAATGGTACGGACTTCCTCGAGTAGAAGTCAGCGCAGAGAGGGGGTGAAGACTGAATCGCAAGCTTTTTCGTCATCACCTCGAGAACGGCCCCTTCCACCATCACCTAGACCACAAGGTGTGGACCCAGTCAGACAGCTCTCAGGAACTCCACCTCGAGTAGCTCCTCAACCTCGGCCCGAGTCTCGACAGCAGCAGAGACGGCCGTCTATAGTACCATCTGCTACAGCTCCAAATGCCGAGACGATTCAATCTGGGAGAACCCCGACCCGGACTTTCAACCCAGTATCAAGAGATGGGAGACGAACTTCATCGCGAAAATCTTCCATGGACGATGGCCCAAAGACGGCAGAAAAGCCAGCTGATGATTCACAAACTCGGGAAGCCATAGCGGAGGCTGAGCAAGCAGTGCGAGATGCGCGCGAATACGTTTTAGTTGAGAAACGAGCTGTCGAAGTTAATGCTTTTGCGGACGAGATGGCAGCAAACCCTCGACTGCAATCACCCAAGCAAATAGTTGCTCGAGCAGGAGCGATGCCGAGACGAGCTACAACTCAGGGCGTTCCCACTTCAGGGACTGGAGCTGTGCCAGCGTCTCCGTCCCGAGCTGTCCAGATTGCTCAAGGCAGACCCCGAGTTGATGTGGTTACTCAACGAGCCAATTCATTTGGCAGGTCATATGGAAGTCCTTCAGCAACTTCGGCAATTGCCAAAGCCCTACAGGGTGCGAGCGTAAGGATGTTTGGTGTCAGCTGGTCACCACAACTGATTGGCAAAGGCAACGGCACTTCGCCGCCTTTGTACGCGCCATTCCCGGCTTATCCTACTCCCCATGGAACAATTGGACTTCTTGGGGATGGACGACCTAGTGGACCAATTGACGAGGACCAAAGAGCTGTCAACGTTATTGAAGACTCAGCAACTAGAAGTGATGTTGTATACGGATTTGCAGAAGTCAAATACAGGCAACTAATACCCTTGGCACCTTCCATGGATCATGGTCTTGGCGGCCCAATTCCCGAAAAGGCAGGAGACTCGATTCACGAAGATGAAGGACTTACTGTGGAGGCTATAGTAGCTCTCTCCGAAGAGGCTCTCGTTCTATACGTTAAAGCACTCTCGCTTCTTGCCAAGTCTATGGATATTGCTGGAGCTTGGTGGAGCCGCCGAAGCCGGGCTGAGACTAGCGGACACGCGCCCAGACTCGAGTCGACTACCAGCGTTGCTGCTGGAAATCGCATCAACAGCGCCGTTCAATGGGTCCGAAATCGATTCAACGAGGTTTTGGAGAAGGCAGAGCTCGTGAGACTCAAGCTCATTGATGCTCAGAAAAAATTGCCTGAAGATCACCCGGGGCATCCGAGCAACCACACGACTTCATCCAGAGTAGCTGGTGCTTCTTCAACAGATGGCGTCGTCTTGAGCTCGGGCGTCACGGCTGAGAAGTTGATGTACGACCGAGCTCTGGAGATGAGCCGTTCCGCGGCTATTAATGAAATTGCCAACGAGGATCTCCCAGGTTGTGAGATCTCATACATCACCGCTATCAGGATGCTAGAAGCGGTTCTAGAGAATGATGATGAAACGCCTACCAGGCGAAAGCGATCGTCGAGTCTTAAAGATGAGGTGGACCCGAAGCAGGATGAGGAAATAGTCAATGGCATTAATCTTGACGATCGACAGGCTGTCTTGAAAGGTAAATTATTTCTCTAGTTCTTCCTCCTATTTATGTTGTTATATATTCGTATATCTCATCATCTAACAATCTGCAGTTGTCTCAATGATCCGTACCCGCCTCTCGACCCTCAGAAAGAAGATGGCCATCATCGCCAAACACCAATCTCTTCCTCCTTCGTCTCCTCGGCCAGCCAGCGTCACATACAGCGGCGGCACAACCCCCACTGTGGCAAATACGCCACCCCATTAGATGAGCCTCCTTCATTGGAATTTACGACTCACGGCTTTAGACAGTAAGGTTGGCTCGATGAGCCAGCCTTGAACAACCCGCTAGGAAGCTGGACTGGTTTCAGCTGGTGGGCACGGCAATGCATGATTGCGAAGCATATTCATTGGCGTTCGTCTTTCCGCATCCTTCTACAAATTTGACCAACTTCACATCCTTGCCTAGATTCTCAATTTCATTTTCTTCTTTTCTGCTTCTTGTTAATTTACTACACTTTGGGGTTTTCGGTCTGATTCGGCGTACGGATGGAATGGGAACGAGTGACATGATATGGGGAATGGCATGGCATGGCATCGCTCGTACCAGGTGTTCATTGGATCGGCGCGGTCTTGTGATATAGGTTGGCTCGGCTTTTCCTGGATTTTCAATCAGGAGGGGGTCAGGATAGGCGCCGGGTTTGTGATGGCATGCATGCGTTTGTGTATACCCTGGTTCTTTGCTTGCGCGGTTTCGATGGAGGACGTAAGGCATGGCTGACGCTGGACACTCTAATCAGAGCAGGGCTAGGGATTGATATTCATTTTTGAGAAAGGGGCAGGGATACGAACAGGATAGGATGGAGACATAGAGGGGAAGAGGACGAAGATTGGATGGTGTATCTATTGAGTAGTTGCGTGCACACATTGCACCGCAGAGATGAATGATCAATAAATGGCTGCAAGCCTTTGTTTTCAGTGCTGTGTCACTAGTTGTGAATACAGATTTTCGAACGATCTACCATTTACTTGCAAATCTCTCTTCCTCCGCTGTTTCCACACATCGTCATTTTGAATGTGCATCCTATGCTTTCGTTTCTTGCAGTTGGAAGATCAAGTGATATTTCTGAGGTGCTTCGGGCTCAGGTCGCATCCCCAGCTCGACGCTTTTTGGGCACGATTCGAGTTGTCTGATTCGGAGGATTGCCTCGAGCCATATCAGGCGATGGGACCCGCGCTGTGCGATGTCGCAAGGTATTGTTGCCCGGCCATACCTTCACTTTTGCGGGAGAGTACGTCCTCCAGCCCTTCTCTGGATGCTCGTATTTTATACCCATCATCGTGGTCATCAGAATTAGCTGTCCTGCTAGGTCCTCAAGCTCTGGATTCTCCTCCGTGTGGTACTCGAGGTCGAACGGCTCCTTGATGTGCGGATAGATCTGAACGAATGTGCCCCTATATGCGAAAACTTTCAAGTTCAACTCCGAAGCGATCTTTGCTATCTTTTTATGGCGTGCTTGGACATCGCTATCGCCGCCTACCAGCGGGAGCATGGTGACGTTGAGGGTTTCCATGAAGGCTTGACGTCGTCTGTACAGACGTTCTCGGAATTCTGGTGGTATTTGGGGATCCTCGGGATTCGTCTCGTGCGCTTTCATCAGTCGAATGCGGTAGTTGTGGATGAGAGAGTCTGCTTGGTGAGGAGTGTGGCCCGCTCCACAAATGTTAGCAAGAGGGTAAATATATTTAGATCATTGGGTTGTTTACAATCTGTCAGAATCTTGCTCCAGAGCGTGGTGTCTTCGAATGGCGAACCAGCACGGAAAATGAAGTTGGTGATGACATATGAGAGAATAGCGCGAATGCAAACCGAGCAAGATATATGCTGTAGCTTTGTTTCTGTTACTTTGTTCCGAATCAGAACTCCTTCTGGGACAACTAGGAGCTGGCGGAGAATGTAGATCACATTCTGAGCCGTCCCATTTGACTGCAAATTCTCGCTACGGATGCAGGGAATATCGAGAATTGAGCTGTGCGGGTTTATCTGTGACAAATGATTGCGTGCCATGGTGGTAGTGCCGGTGTATTGTTGTAAGATTCCAGTCAGAGCTTGCAATGGCTCCCGGATCTCTGCATCTTCGGGCCATGCACAATCTTCAGGCCCTGGATGCTCAGTTGCTTCTGGGACAATCGTGTGTGGTTCACGAGAGGGCGACAAGGGGGCCTTTTTTGGTAC
>Ga0302325_10010585_pt1 | contig 19981 bp, 18 predicted proteins | sample Palsa_T0_2_FD_201948 | JGI IMG/M metagenome (GOLD analysis project Ga0302325, IMG submission 201948) | Peat permafrost microbial communities from Stordalen Mire near Abisko, Sweden - Palsa_T0_2 | ecosystem: Environmental > Terrestrial > Soil > Palsa > Peat permafrost | place: Sweden: Abisko...
GGCTTGGCTTCTGGTCCGAGACGGCAAGGTTGCTCTCGAGTCTTCGGCCAACCAGGACAATCCCATTATGGAAGGCGCTAAGGCCTTCTTCGGTCTCGACGTTTGGGAACACGCCTATTACCTGAAGTACCAGAACCGCCGGCCGGAATACATCGAAGCCTGGTGGAATACCATCAACTGGGCGCAGGTCGCGGATAACTACGCACAAGCAAAGAAGTAACGGCAGTTAGAGGTATTTGAAGGAGGCTCGGCCGTGGGCCCGAGCCTCCCCGGGGTGCAGCTGTAGTAGCAGTTTTGCGGCGCCCCAAGGCGTGGAGGCCCAGGCGCCGGGCTGCCTTGTTCCAACTAACCCGTCCTTCGAAGAAAGTTGCGCTGTGCCGAGCAAAATCTCGGCATCGTCCCGCCGCCATCCTGCCCCCATCGAATGCTCCCAGGTGAGAACGGTTCTCTACTTGCGTACTTGACGGCGCTTACGAAATCTGTAAACTGCGGTTTTCCGCAATGGCTACTCAGGCCAATCCGATCGAAGACGTGTTGCAGGATTTGCAATTCCCGCAGCGCGAGGCCGCCTTTTTCTACGGCCTGTTCCTGCGCGGTCACTCCGCCGAGGAACTCAAACGCGATATCGAGGTTCCTGTGGCGGTGCTCGCCAAGTGGGATCGCGAAAGCGTCCACCAACCCGATCTGCGCCCGGTGCTTGAACGCATCGTCAACTATCGGCGTCACGTTCTGGCGATTTTCGAGAGTCTCGTGGGGCACGATACCGTCGGGCAGCGAATCCAGTAACTCCGCGCAGGCAATCCTCCTACCTTTTCTTAATTGATCAACATTGATCAACGCTGGTTGGCTACGTGAAGGTTGTGCACTCCCGAAGCAATGAACAGGACTGTGGCGGCGGACTGCGGAGCCCACCAGAACTTGCGCACCACGTCGTATTGGCTGCGCTGCATCTTGCGCGCCGTGTAGTCCAGTAGCAACGGCCCTACCTGAATGGCCGCATACATTGCCGGCGAGTGAGCAAAGGGCCGAATCAAGGGATCGCGTTCCACTCCGCCGTTTTCGATGGACTGCCGCGTTGAGTAGGCGTCAAATGCGGCCGCGCCGTGCTGTACGGCGGACAAGATGATCCAGTTTCGCCGCGATGGCAGCCTCTCCACTCCAATCAGCTGAGCGGGTTTATTAGGCAGATTCTGCGGAATGCGGATGGTTGAGAGCGATTCCGTATTGAGCTTCGCGGGAGGCACCGATAGGCTTGCCGGAAACGAATCCACAGCTGTAGTCGACGGCAGAATTGTAAATTCACGCTGCGCCCACACCGGCGCGGCAAATGCCACCGCGGCTGCCAGCAGCGCCCACTTCGCGGCGCGCTTTCGAGATTGGTGTTTGATTCGCGTCTGTTTGGTTCGCACCTGGGGTTCCTTAGAGTCGTATCCCGTGATCCGGGACTTTTCGTACCTCTTCGACACCCGAAGGTTATCGGCGAGAGTCGCGCGACCCTATGGCGCATCACTCACAGCCGTCTAGTACGGAGGGCTGCCCGCCGTCCGGTACGAGAGTCCTGGGACTCTGAATACCGGCTGGGATGGGCGCGGGGGGCAAGACGCTTTCGTTCTGGTGGGAATGTAAGAGCATGCACTGGGCGCAATGACGCGCTTGTTCTTTCCCGATCACGCCCTCGAAACTTGCGGCTGTCCTATCGCGAAGGACAGGTCAGTCTGATGCAACAGAGACTGGCCTTCCTGGTCCTAAATACGTCCGTCCGGCCAGTCGCCGCGAAATGCCTCGGAAGAATAGTCTCCGGGCATGGACACGAACAGAAAGCCCAGCAACAGACAGATCCTGGCTCTTATAAGTTTTTTCACCCTCATTTCGTTGGTACTTGCGGGCGCGCCGAACGCCGCCGCTGCCTCCTCGGCCGCCACATTCGTCGGTTCCGATACCGTTTCACAAGGGAACTGGCAGACAAAATATGGCGCCGACGGGCGCTCAATCGCGAGCAGTTTGCAGACTCTCCCGGGCTATGCTTCCTCCACGCCTCAGAACGAATCGAGCGAGATTTGGGCTGCGGGTACGACCGACGTAAGAGGTTTGCAAACGGCCGCCGGACGGATCGGATCGGCCTGGTATGCGGCGACAGCCTTTAGCATGGACGTCAATCTTACCGATGGGAATTCACACCAAGTCGCACTGTATGGCGTCGACTGGTCTTCGCGGGGCCGGTCTGAAACGATACAGATTGTGGATGGTGCTTCCGGCGCGATCTTGGATTCGCGAACTCTGTCATCCTTTGTAAACGGCACTTACCTGGTTTGGAATGTCCGCGGGCACGTAAAGGTGAACGTCATACTCCTGGGTGGACTCAATGTCGTTACCAGCGGCGTGTTTTTCGGCGGCGCCCCCTCGTCTCCGAGCGCCACGGCTCCGGCCATCACGACCCAGCCCGCAGGGCAGACGGTTACCGCCGGTCAGCCAGCGACGTTCTCAGTCGCGGACACCGGCACGGCGCCTCTGCTCTACCAATGGAGCAAGAATGGGACGCCGGTCAGCGGCGCAAATTCCTCAAGCTATACGACTCCGGCGACCGTAGCCTCGGACAACGGAGCGAACTTCACCGTGGCCGTGAGCAACACCGCGGGCATTGCGACCAGCAACGCGGCGGTACTCAAGGTGAATGCGCCTACATTGATCCTGACTTCCAGCGCAAACAGCGTGAACTTCGGCAGCGTGAATGTGTCTGCCCAAAGCACCCAGACGGTTACGCTCACAAATGCGGGAAGCGGTACCGTGGCGATTTCGAGCGTCAGCTGCTCGGGGCCGGGCTTCAATGCCAGCGGAATTCCATCAGGAACCATGCTCGCGCCAGGCCAGAGTGCGCCGTTGACCGCAGCATTCTCTCCGGCAAGCAGTGGGAGCGCGACCGGCAGCATCAGCGTTTCGAGCAATGCGACCGCCGCGACGACGATCGCGCTTTCTGGCGCCGGCGCCGCAGCCACGACGCATGCCGTAGCGTTGTCATGGTCGCCCAGCACTTCGAGCGTGGTTGGCTACAACGTCTACGTCAGTATGGTGACGGGGAGTTCCTACACGAAGCTCACGGCGGCGCCGATCAACAGCTTGAACTACGTCGATGGCGGCTTGCAGACGGCGCAGAACCGCTACTACGTGGTAACGGCAGTGAACTCGGACAACACCGAGAGCATATTTTCCACCCAGGTCATGGCGACTATTCCTTAACTCGCCGCCGACTCAGACGTCCAGGGAGCGAATCGTCGTAGGTTCGCTCCTTAACCCAGCACCCTCACGCAACTTTGACTCCGCCGCCGCGAGCCTTTAGACTTAATTCCTGTGGGCTCCTTTTCCCGCGGCTACGGCTATCGTTTTGACCTGAGCGGCTACTTTCCCCGCGCAATTAAGACCCTCTGCCTGATCACCATCGCCGTTTTTTTTCTGATGGAAGTTTCTCAGCTGCTCTATCACCGGGCGGCGCTCGATTTCTGGCTGCAATGGTTTGGCCTGGCGCCCAGTAACATCATTCTCCATCTGCGCATCTGGCAGCCAGTTACGTATCTATTTTTGCATGACGGCTTTTTGCACATTATTTTCAACCTGCTCTACCTGGCGATGTTTGGCGCGGACTTGGAACACAGCTGGGGCTCGCGCCGCTTCTACGCATATTTCTTCACCTGCGGTATTGGCGCCGGCATCATCGACATGCTGGTGCGCATCGCTTTAGTTTCCGCAAGGCTTTCCAGCCCGGCGCTGCTGGGCGTTGCCACCATCGGGTCGTCTGGCGCGGTCTACGGCATCCTGCTGGCGTGCGCCGTCATCATGCCGCAGCGCCGCGTCTGGATGTTCCCCTTGCCTGTGGCCCTCTCCATGCGTTTCTTCGTCATCATCATGGGCGCGCTGGAATTTTTCTTCACCATCGGCCAGACCGGCGACGGCGTCAGCCATGTTTGCCATCTTGGGGGGCTGCTGGTGGGTTACGTGTATCTGAGGCGCGGATCGTTCCTCTACAATTTCCGCAATTCGTATACGGACTGGCAGAAGCGCCGCTTGCGCAAGAAATTCGAAGTGTACGTTCGCGACCGCCAGGATAAGCCGCCGTCGCGCCCCGACAACTGGGTCAACTGACGAACCAGCCAGGATCGTCATTCTGAAGCGGGCGCTTCGGACCTCTTATTTGTTTGCCGCGAAATCGCTCACGATCGCGTAGAGGAAATCGACTCCCTTGCGGAACGAATCCACCGGGATGCGCTCATCATCCGCGTGCATTCTCAGGATGTCCTCGTCGCTGAGCGCGAATGGCAGCAATCCATACGCCTGCACGTTGCGCAAGCGCAGCGGCATCGAGTCGGTCGCGCCGGTCGACATATATGGCACCACAGGAGCGCCGGGAAATTGCTTTCCCGCTGTTTGCGTAATCGTCTTATACAGGTCCGAAGTCAATGAAGAGGACGGCGCGGGCTCGCCCTCCCCAGGCTCCACTTCAAGACGAATCTGTGGATCGTTCACCAGCTGCGTGAGCTTCGCGAGCAGCGGATCGAGCATGTTCCCGGGAAGCAGGCGAATGTTGATTACTCCGCGCGCCTCCGATGGCACGACGTTGTTGCGGACCCCGGCCTGCAGCATGGTCGGTGCGATGGTATCGCGCAGCATCGAGTTCCACATGGGGCTGGCACTTGAAATCCATTTCGCCGCGTGGTCACCGCGGTCCGGCGTTTCGAGCGCGCGCATCCACTTTCCGGTCTCATCGTCTTCCACGGAAGCGATGCCCGTGAAGTAACCTCGCGTCACCGAATTGAATTGCACCGGTGTTTCGTATGCTCCAATTTTCGCAATGGCTGCGGCCAGATGCGAAACCGGATTGTCCGGCCGGGGAACCGAGGCGTGGCCTGAAGTGCCTTTGGCGATCACGTCCACGCTATTGGACACCTTTTCGGTAGCCTGCACACCGATGTATTGAACCTTACCGCTTTTCGAGGTTACGTACCCGCCTTCGTTCAGCGCGAACCCCGCGGCGATCTTGTCCCAGTATTTTTCTACGATGACCTTCATTCCCGACGTTCCGCCGGCCTCTTCGTCGGGCTCGGCGAGGAAGATAACGTCGCGGTTCAGGCGCGCGTTCGAACGTTTCAGCTGGATCATCGCCGCGAGTTCGCAGATCACCATTCCTTTGTCGTCAATTGAGCCGTGCCCGTAGAGATAGTTTCCTTGAATGACCGCGCCGAAGGGATCGACGCTCCACTTCGTCTTATCCACGCCGACCACGTCGAGATGTCCCATTAGCAGAAGCGCGTGGGACGGATCGGGCACGGCGCTGGCGGAAAGTCGCGCCACCAGGAAGCTGCGTCCGGGCGCGGTGTCGAAAACTTCGGTATGGATTCCTTCGCGATTCAGGATGTCAGCCAGATACTTCGCGGCAGCGGCCTCATTACCGGGCGGATTCGTGGTATTGATGCGCAGTAGACCCTCGAGCCATTGGAGCGACTCGCTTTCAAGGCTCGAGAGATCGCCCGATGAGGGCGAAGCGGACTGCGCCGGAGTTACCTGCGCCGCGGCCAGCACCGGAAACACGAGCGCCGCTAGCAGCGCCAAAAGAACAAGGCGGGAAAGCTTGCGTGCCATCCTTTTGCCTCCCAAACGAATCTTAAATTGAATCGCGCCGCTCATTTCCATTGATACTATCATGGGGGTCTGCGGCGTCCGGGGAGCGCCGCGGCCGGCGTGTTCCTATTTGCAACCGAACGCCGGAGCCGCTGGGGCCGCGTTAGAATTTCGAGGGGCTGATATGAAAGTACATTCACGATTTCGTCCCGGAATCCTGGTAGTTCTCGCGGGCATACTTGCGACCTGCGCGACGCCGTCCGTATCGCGCGCGCAGGCAGGCCCGCAGGCTCCTGCGCCGGCCGAGCAGCCGCAGCCTCCTGTGGCGCCGACCGGCCAGCCGCAACGGCAGCAAGTGCCCCCTCCGCCGCAGGTGACGATCGCCGTGCAAACCAACATCGTGAACGTGGATGCCATCGTCACGGATGCGGACGGCAATCTGGTTACCGGCTTAAAAAGCCAGAATTTCCGCGTCCTCGACAATGGCCAGCCGCAGCAGGTCGTCAATTTCGCTCCCACAGAGCAGCCGCTCACTACCGTGATGCTTGTCGAGTTCAGCGCCAAATTCTTCAATTACTTCGGAACCGCATTCAAAGATCAATACTGGGCCGACGGTTTTTTGCGGGCGCTCAAGCCGCAGGATTGGGTGGCGCTGAAAAGCTTCGACCTGAAAACGACGCTCCACGTCGACTTCACGCAGGACAAGGGTGAGATTGACCGAGCCATTCGAGACTGGGGTTATCCGGGTTTTAGCGAGTCGGATCTGTTCGATGCCGTTTACGAAACCGTTGACCAACTGCGCGACGTAAAGGGAAAGAAATCGATTCTCGTGCTGGCCACCGGCTACGATACCTTGAGCAAGCACACGCTCGACCAGATCCTCCACAGGTTGAAGGAAGCTGACGTAACCATTTTCTGCGTGGGCATGGGCGAGGAAATTTATTTGTATACTCCGAACGGCGGCGGCGTGGGCTACGCGCAGGCCAAGAATCAGCTCACCACCTTCGCACGCATGACCGGCGGGTACGCATATTTCCCGCGATTCACCGGTGAGATGAACGGTATCTTCAATACCATCGCAACCTATTTGCGGAGCCAGTACACCTTGGGCTTTGCACCGACCACGCCGCAGGACGGCCACTACCACAAGCTCACTGTGCAGGTGCTAGACGACGACGGGAATCCTCTGGAGCTGGTAAACGCCAAGGGCAAGAAGAAGAAAGCTCAGGTGGAATTTCGCGAAGGCTACACCGCGCCGAACGCCGCCGCGGGCAACTGATCCACTCCCGATCCGCGACCGATCTACTGCGGATTCGGCAGCGCTCCCGTGAAACCTTACGGACGTTTCGCGTTTGCGCCGGAGCGCAGATCGCGCCCGGTCATTTCCGTCGGCTCTGAAACTCCCAAAACTCCCAGCAAAGTCGGCGCGATGTCGCGCAGCGATCCGCCTGATTGCAGCGTGGTGCGCCCGTTCTCGGACATCAGGATAAACGGCACAGGATTCGTGGTGTGATAGGTGTGCGGTCCCCCCGTGACGGGATCGATCATGGTCTCGGCATTGCCGTGGTCCGCGGTGATGATCCAAGCGCCGCCACGCGGGCGCAGCGCCTGAAAGATTCGCCCCAGGCATTGGTCGACCGTTTCCACCGCCTTGACGGTGGCTTCGAGTTTTCCGGAGTGGCCGACCATATCGGCATTCGCAAAATTCATGATGATGGCGTCGAAGTCCCCTTTTTCAATGGCGTGAATCACGCCGTCGGCGATGCCCGCCGCGGACATCTCCGGCTTCAAATCGTAGGTGGGCACTTTGGGGGAGGGAACCAGCAGGCGCTCTTCACCGGGAAACGGTTTCTCCACGCCACCGTTGAAAAAATAGGTTACGTGCGCGTACTTTTCGGTTTCCGCCACGCGCAGATTCTTGAATTCCAGCTCGGCGAAGACATTGGCGAGAATATGCTCGAGCTTCTCCGGCCCGAGGATATAACGCAGCCACGGCCACGCTTTGCCGTATTGCGTCAGTCCAACGTAAGCCAGATTCTTCGGCCGCGCCGAATCGGCAAATTCCTTGAATCCTGGCTCGACCAGGGCGCACGTGATCTGGCGGGCGCGGTCCGCCCGAAAGTTGAAGAAGATGACGGCGTCGTCATCTCGGATGAGGCCGCGTGGCGCCACCGGCTTGTCTGGTGCGGACTCCGCTGTAATGGTGACGGGAACCACGAACTCATCGGTGACGCCTTTCTCATAGCTCGCGCGCATGGCGGCAATCGGATCGCTGAATTTCACTTCTGTATCGCCATGCACCATGGCGCGGTAGGCTTTTTTGATGCGTTCCCAACGGTTGTCGCGGTCCATGGCGTAGTAGCGCCCGCTGACGCTGGCAATCTGTCCGACGCCCAGCTCGCGCATTTTCTGTTCGAGCTGGCGCAGAAAGCCGATGCCGCTTTCGGGCGGTGTGTCGCGGCCGTCCATAAAGCAGTGCACGAAAACCCTCGAGACTTTGTTTTCGCGCGCCATCCGCAGCAACGCGGACAGGTGATCGATATGCGAATGCACGCCTCCGTCGCTGACGAGCCCCATCAGGTGAAGCTGATTGCCGCGGCCGCGTTCCATGGCTTCGAGCAGCAGCGGCTGGCGGAAAAAGTCGCCGCTGGCAATAAGCTTGTCCACGCGCGTGATGTCCATCTGCACGATGCGGCCGGCGCCGATGTTGAGATGACCCACTTCGCTGTTGCCCATCTGCCCGTCGGGAAGGCCGACGAAGGGCCCGGAGGTATGGATCAGCGTGTTCGGAAACTCCTTGAGCAGGCGATCGTAGGTGGGTTTCCGCGCGAGAGCGATGGCGTTGCCCTTGGTCTCGGCGCGGTACCCCCAGCCGTCAAGCACGGTAAGCACTATCGGCCGCGGACGCTTGCTCAAGATGCCCATCCTCCCTGCGGCCCGGCATTGTCAGGGCCTCGAGTGAACGGTAGCACAACAACTGGAAGTTTAGGCGGTGGCGTAACGCAAGAAGTCTCTGGTGTGATGAACGCTATTTTCCCTGCGGCGACGCCAAGCTATCCTGGAACATCTCTGGGGGAACTACTCCACGGGTAACCTGACCTTCTGGCTGAAGGACCTTCTTGCGCAACACCCGGTTCCACCACATCAGAAAACCGGTACCCGCGAGCACAACAGGGATGAGTCCTAAAAGAACCCAAAGCATTGAAAGGGACCAATAGAACCAAGTGACCCTCCTGAGCCTGCCGAACCTGCCGAAATGAAGCCTCACGAGCCAGGTTATAAATCGGCTGTCGCCCAGAGCGCCAAAAACATTTGGAAAGCTGAAGTAGATGCCGCTAACGCCCCACATCAGCAAAAGCAGGGAACACCAGAACCCGATCGCGCTGTGCAGCGTCCAATTGAACAGCGAGAACTTTGCTTTCCAGTTGATGGCGGTGCTGCGCCGCCAATTCTTGATTCCCGGCCACCAGAGCACGAGTCCAATTAACGAAGTCAGGGTTACAAGAATCGAACCAATTCCGTTCCAGAGTCGTCCCGTCTGTCCGGACAATAGATTCTCGTGAAAGTCCACGAGCCAGTCGAGAAGATCCTCCATGGGCGAAAGAGGGTTTCCCAAATCCGCGCCGGTATAGGGATTGAAGAGCCGCGCTATGCGTTTCTTCCCGCGCTCCAAGTACACCATGATCGGGCGGTCCGGCCTTCTGGAAGTAGAAACGTTTTCCACTTCATATCCCGGATACGCCAGCAGCACACGTTGTGTAAGCTCAGGCTGGCTCAGCGCCGCACCCGATACGGTCACGACTTTCGGTGGTCGAGCGAGAACTCTTGCCAGCTGGGGGCGGTAGACAATCGCGCTGCCGGAGACGCTGATCAGCACAACGTATAACCCTATTCCTATGCCGATCCACAAATGGACCTGGAAGAGTGCCCTGCGCACCCAGAGGGTTTGTGGGCGGTGAACCCACTGTTGCCAGGCGCTCATTTGGATTTGCGGATCGGGATTCATAAATTCGGAACAGTTTCCCGCGAATCGTACGCCTCTTCCGATTTCGACACAACGAGTTTGCCGCCAGGCCAGGGCCACGGAGATCGCGCAATCTCACCGGCAGGTCCGCCCAGTACACCAAGGGACAACTCTTCGCCGTCCGCGCTTGTATAGGACGCGACACTGGCATACATTTCTCGGCGTCCGCTTGCGCCACGGCTCTATAAGGAGGAGTCCATGTGGTGGAGCAAGCAGTCACAATCAGCAACAACTTCTTTTTCTCCCGCATTTAGCTCGACAGCCACAATCGATTCGCCGACCGAAGCTCCGGCGAGTCAGCCTGGCGATACGGCCCGTCCATCAGTCACTCCGAAGTACCGTCGCGTCTCGAAGCGAGACGCCACGCCCAGAGACGATCTACGCCTTGACGATGTCATCGAGGGTTCGATTTCTCTGAATTGCCGGCGGCTTACCATCGGAGAAGCGGCGAAGGCCACCGCCGATGTCACAGCTCGCGAGGTCATCGTCTACGGCGAACTGGCAGGCCATCTTCAGGCGGCCGACCGGATCGAGATTAGGAAGCACGCCTCGGTGACAGGTGATCTGGTTACTCGACGAATTGTGATCGAAGAAGGCGCCCATTTCAAAGGCACCGTCCAGATCGAGAGAAGGAGAAAGCCTCGAGTCGCCTCGTAGCAGCCGTCCTGAGCTAGGTATAGTCACCGCATCGGCCGAAATGCCGTTGCGTATGGAGCCTCTAGCGCGTTAGGGGCTCCGCGTGCTAGCCTCCTGTCGTTATTTCGCACGACGACTAATCCCCGCGAAGGAGCCAGCCAATGGAACCAACAAAGCCCAAATTGCCAAGCGGAGCCGTAGAACTCTATAACCTTTTTATTCACGGCGAGATCAGCCGGCGGGAGTTTATGGACGGCATCCAGCGGTTTGCGATAGGCGGCCTCGCGGCTTCCACGATTCTTACGGCGCTGATGCCGGACTACGCTTCCGCGCAGCAGGTATCCAAGACCGATGACCGGATCAAGGCCAGCTATGAGACCGTTCCGTCGCCGCAAGGGAATGGAAACATCAAAGGATATCTCGTTCGGCCGATCAGCGCCGACACGCGCTCCGCTATGCCATCGAAATTGCCGGGCATCATCGTGGTCCACGAAAATCGCGGTTTGAATCCCCATATCGAAGACATCGCCCGAAGGTTCGCCCTCGCTAACTTCATGGCATTTGCTCCTGACGGACTCACGTCACTCGGCGGTTATCCGGGTGATGACTACCAGGGCGGGCAGTTGTTTATGAAGGTCGACGGCAAAAAGATGGCGGAGGATTTTGTGGCGGCCGCAATGTGGCTGAAGTCGCGTCCCGATTGCACCGGCAAAGTCGGCGTCACCGGGTTCTGTTACGGAGGGGGCATCTCCAACACGTTGGCCGTCCGGCTAGGGCCCGATTTGGGAGCCGCGGTCCCATACTACGGCGCCGTTCCAGCCAAGGAAGATATCCCGAAGATCAAGGCGGGGGTGCTGGTACATCACGGGGAACTCGATACTCGGTTGGCGGCGACGTGGCCGGCATACGATATGGCCTTAACAGCGGCAAACGTTCCGCACGAAGGCTATATCTACCCGGGTGCCGTTCACGGGTTCAATTGCGACGCGACGCCGGAACGATACAACAAAGCCGCAGCCGACTTGGCGTGGCAGCGCACGATTGATTGGTTCAATAAGTACGTACGCGTCTGATTCGGCAGATATTTCGCGGGGGCGGCCGGCAAGCCGGATCCGCTCCCGCGTCGATCACGTCATAGATCGCGTAACCCGCACGTCCAGCCGCACATCTGGGATGTCTAGGCGAGCGCCTTCCCGTACAGAGCGACGAGCTTTCCCCACGCGCGTTCGGCGTCGGGCATGTTGTAGACCGGACCAGCGGTCGGATCGACCGGCATATCCGGCACGCACCAACCGTGCCTGCTCCCGTAGACTTCGATTTCCGCCGGATTTCCTGCCGCGATAAATGCCTCTTTCAGCTTGTCCTTCGCGTCTGGCTGTCGCATGTCGTCATTCGACGCGATCCCAAAATACATCTGCGCCTTGATCTTCGGCGCGAGCAGGTGCGGGCTGTCGGGTTTGTCGGTGACCAGACCGCCGCCGTGGAAGGAACCGCCCGCGCCCACGCGATCCGGCACGGTAGCCGCCGTCCTCATCACCAGCGGGCCGCCCATGCAGTAGCCCTGAGTTCCGATCTTCTTCGCTTTGTTGACTTGTGGCTGCGCGTCGAGAAACGCGATGTAGGCGACGGCATCCTTTTCCGCAGCACCCGCCGCGGTTATCGAAGCGAGCAGGGGCCGCAGCTTGGCCATATCGGTCGCGTTTGAAAACTGGAAGGCGGCTACGTCAGCCGCCGGGAAGGCGGGCGCCTTCACCACGCGATAGAAGGGGTTCGGCACCAGCACCGAATAACCGTCGGCCGCTATGCGCTTGGCGATGCCGCGCATCGAGGGGCGCAGGCCGAATGCGTCAGGCCAAATCAGCACACCCGGATGCGAGCCGGTGGCCGGATGAATAAAGGCGGCGTCACAGGTGCCGTCGGGCGTTTTGATCGAGACATCTGTCTCCACAACCGACATCGCGGCGGCCGACGACGGAGCCGTTGCGACTGCAACGCCGGCAGCTACGGACATTGCCACGAAATCGCGCCGGGATAGCCCGGCCTTTTCGTCATCGAGCCTTTCTAAATCGCGCGTGTCATCCGTCATCGTGTCTCTCCCTTTTTGAGCGTCTCTCCTTGCGCAAAAACCATATGCCCGGTATTGACCGGTGTCAAGCTCGGTCCATTTTCTCGATTAAAGCTGCAGGGTGATGCGGACGATGTCGTCGCGAATTTCAATGCAGCGGGCCGGGAAGGCTGCGGAGAGATTCGCTTGGAGCTCGCGGGTGTTCGATGGCTCGGGTGAGTCGCCAAGGCGGAATTTCAGAGTGCTAGCGTCGTCGATGAGCACGACGTGGCCGCGTATGGGGCCGCCGAGGATGGTTTCCAGTTCGAGCGCCAGGCGCTGCTTGTTGCGATGCAGGCCGTCCCATGTGTAGTAGCCGGCGTCGAGCCAGAAAAGCGCGGGCGCGCTGAGCGACTCGAGAATCTCGGGGATTACCAGCTGGCTTTCACCTTCGAAGATGCGAACGTGAGGAAAGCGCTTGAACTTGCCGGCGGCGGCGCGAGCAAGTTCGGGAAGCGACTCAACGGAATCGACCCGATCGAAGCGGCTTTGGAGCGCGGCGACCATCTCTCCGTAATATGTGCCGGTTTCAATCAGCGTTCGCAGGCCAAATTGTCTGGCGTATTCCAGAAGCGCCCGCTGTTTGACTAGGTGCGGCGAGCGCTTGGGAGGAGGCCGCAGTTTCCAATACCAATAGTCGGGATGGTGGAAGAGAGACTTGTAGGCGCTGTAGAAAGGCATGCGCCGCAGGAATTTGCGAAGAGATTTCATGTTCCCGCGAAAACGACTTCGGGAAGCGCAGCGTAGCGTGGAGGCGAAAGCAAGTCAACCCAGGATCGCGAGGAACGGATTACAATGGCGCGCGGCGACGCCAACTGAGTTACGGTGACGCCAGCTTGAGTCACGGTGAGGGAGATCCGGCGATGAAGGTGAAATCTATATTCCAGGCCGTGAATGGACCTCGCGCCGGTTGGCGACTGCTGATCGCCTTGGCGGTTTTCTTCATTTGCCAAACGGCGATCCAAATCGCGCTAGGTCGCTTTGCGCCCTCGGTAATGGCGCGCGAGATGGCGCTCAACAAGGGCGTGCTTTCTCCGGACGGGCTGTTGGTAAGCGAAATCGTGAACCTGGTGTCGCTAACGGCAGCATTGGCGTTAATGATGCGCATCGAGCGCCGAACTCTCGCCGACTACGGCCTGGCGAATCCAGGCTCCTTCGGAAAGCGGTTTGCGGAAGGCGTGGCGTGGGGACTGGCGATGGTGGCAGCGATGCTGCTGTTGCAACGCGCCGAAGGCGTGTTCACCTTCGGGACGCTGGCATTATCGGGTGGCCAGGCGCTTAAGATGGGCCTCCTGTGGGGCGTCACGATATTGTGTGTGGGATTTTTCGAGGAGATCGCCTTCCGCGGATACATCCAGGGAACCCTCGCTTCGGGAATGGGATTTTGGCCAGCGGCGGTGGTTTCGTCGCTGATCTTCGGCGCCGTTCACATCGCGGCGGATTCTTTTTACAACTGGCAGGGTTTGTTGTCCGCGACGCTCTTCGGATTACTGTTTTGCCTGACTCTGTGGCGTACCGGCAGCTTATGGATGGCGATCGGAATTCACTTCGCGACAGATTTCGAGGAGACCTTTCTGTTTTCACCTCCAATGCCTAAGGTGCACACCACGGGGCATCTGCTAAGCAGCACCTTGCACGGTCCGATGTGGCTCACGGGCGGTTCGGTAGGGCCCGAGGCAAGCGTAAACGGGCTCATCGTGTTCGTTGTCGTATTTCTGCTGCTTTTGCGATTCCGTTTTCGCACCGCCTAGGACCCAATATTTCGTGCAGGTCTGAACCTGTGATGCTCGTGGATCCCTAGTGAGGGGCCAGCGCGGAGCGGCCGGGGAAGCGCGCGGCGGCGCCGAGTTCTTCTTCGATGCGCAGGAGCTGATTGTATTTGGCGATGCGATCGGTGCGTGAGGCCGAGCCGGTCTTGATCTGACCGGCGCCCATGGCTACGGCGAAGTCGGCGATGAAGGCATCTTCGGTTTCACCGGATCGATGGGAGATGATTGCGGCGTATTTCGATTTCCGGGCCATTTCGACGGCTTCGATGGTTTCCGTCACAGTGCCGATTTGATTCAGCTTGATGAGAATAGCGTTGGCGATTCCTTCGGATATGCCGCGGGCGAAGATTTTCGGATTGGTCACGAAAATGTCGTCGCCGACGAGCTGAATCTTCTTACCTAACTGCTGCGTGACCAGCTTCCAACCGTCCCAATCGTTTTCCGCGAGGCCGTCTTCGATGGAGACGATAGGGTACTGGCGCACCCAATTCCCCCAAAACTCGGCCATCTGATCGGATGTGCGGGCGGATTTGTCGGACTTCTTGAAGATATATTTCTTCGCGGCCGCGTCGTAGAACTCGCTGGCGGCGGGATCGAGGGCGATGGCGATCTGTTCGCCGGGTTTGTAGCCCGCAGCGGTGATGGCTTCGAGCACGCGTTCGAGCGCCTCCTCATTCGACTTCAGATTGGGAGCGAAGCCGCCTTCGTCGCCCACGGCCGTCGAGTAGCCATTTTTCTTCAGCACCGCTTTCAGGTGGTGAAAGACTTCAACTCCCCAGCGCAGCGCTTCGTGGAAATTGGGCGCGCCGACCGGCATGACCATGAACTCCTGCACGTCGACGGAATTATCGGCATGAGCGCCGCCGTTGAGGATATTCATCATTGGAACGGGCAAGAGGCTCGCGGAAGGGTCGCTCGAGTACTTGGCCAGATATTTGTACAGCGGTTTGCCTGCGGCAGCGGCGGCAGCGCGCGCGGCGGCCATGGAGACGGCGAGGATGGCATTGGCGCCGAAGTTGGACTTGTTCGGCGTGGCGTCCGCCTCGATCATGCGGCGATCGATGGCCGTTTGGTCCGAGGCGTCCATACCTGCAACGGCTTTGGCGATGGCGCCGTTCACATGGCCAGCAGCTTTGAGCACGCCCTTGCTCAGGTAGTGGGATTTGTCTCCGTCGCGCAATTCGATCGCCTCGTGCTCGCCGGTCGAGGCGCCGGACGGCACGGCCGCGCGGCCGAACGCGCCGCCCTCGAGGCGGACGTCAGCCTCGACGGTGGGGTTGCCGCGGGAATCGAGAATCTGGCGGCCGTGGACAGCGACAATTTTTGTGGACATCGTTTCCTCCGTTGGGGGGTCACATTGTAGAACAGAGTCGGCGAAGAATTGGAGTACAAGTCGGTTTGGAATTGACCGGGCAGAGCCGGATAACACAGCGCCATATTGAATGAGAAGTCACATCGTGTTAACGTCCCGCGTCGGGGAAGAACCTCACCCGCACAACGGAGCGTGCTCGCCGGGCCTGACGGACGGATCGCTTGGGCGAATATCCCGGTTTGAGCAATCGCGCGAGAAAAAGGGACAGGGAGGCATCATGTTTGAAGCACCGCAACAAAAGGAAAAATCCAGCCAAACGGGAATGTACATTGGCATAGTGATCGTCATCGTGCTGGTGGGCGTCGGCGTATTCTTCTACACCAATGGCGGAACCAAGACCGCCGCCACGCCGGCGTCAAGTTCGGGTCCGGCCGCTGCAAGCGGGCCGGCCAATCCGACAGCCGATCTGCGGATCACCAGCATGAAGATGGAAAAGGATGCCACTGGAACCACCGCTGTGTGGCTTATCGATCTGCGGAATCGCTCGAACACCTATAATTACAGCCATATCGCATACGAAACCACGTACATAGGAGCGGACGCGACCACGCTCGCGGTGAACCACGGCGAGTTGAAGGACGCTATCGGTCCGGGCGAGGAGCAAAACGAGACGTTCCGCGACACGGCGTTTCCAAACGGCACGGCGGGCTATCGGATAAAGATTACCGGCGCCACCGCGACCGTCCCGCAACAATAGAGGGACCGATTTGGGATGGCTTGTCCTACTCTAAGCCGGGCGCGGACGAACGTGCAGACCCGTCCAGGCGTTCAGCAGGCCCATAAATTCTCGCACCACGGAAAACGCATCAGCGGTATTGCTCCACCAGCGATCGGCGTCGAAGCTAGCCTCGGGCGCGCCGCGAACGATGGCGCGCAGACCGTCACCGGCCAATTTGTTCCATAGCACACGCACGCGACGCGTGTGCGGCGGCGAAGTGACGATGATGACGCTGGTCTTTTTCTCTTCGCGCATCCGCGCCGCGATTTCGGTAATTTCCTCTTCGGTATTGGCAACGGCATCCGGAAGAGTCTGCACGCTCGTTTGCGGAACACCTTCGCGAATCAGGATCGCCTGGCTGTAATCATCTTCCCCGAAGTACCGGATGTCCATCGCCGCCAGAGACTCAGCGGGGCTGTGCGGGTGAGTAATCCAGACTTCTGGCGCGTATCCCAGGCGAAAGATATAACCGGCCTGCTCGGCGCGCGCCGGCATGCCTCCGCTCAAGACAACGATCGCATCGGCAGGCCCCGCTGGATCTTCCCGAATCAGCCACCTGCCGGCTCCGCGAAAAGCGGGCACGGCACCGATGGCGCAAACCAGAAGAACGACCGCAGCGGCGAGGCGCGGCATGCGGGAGCGCGCAGCGGATCGCGCGGGGTGCAGGCGAGGCGTCAGTCCTTGTTCGCTCACAGGGATATTGGCTTAAATATTGACTTAGCCCGGCCCCCAAACAGCTCACCATAGCACGGATGGCGACGCTCGCCGGGAGCGTGCAATCAGAGCGCGCGCGGCGAGTGCCGGTGCATCAGCAGGCCGCGCAAACCCATAAGAATAAGCCGAGGCTGGCGGAGGCACACGCGCCAGAGAATCTTCCATGCCTCGTCGCGGGAATATTCCGCGAGGGGTTGCTTGGTGTAGTCATTCAGAAGGTCGACTAGCCGGCTGTAGTCCGCTTGCTCGAAATCGTGAAGCGAGCGGCGCAGCAGAAGATGCAGATCGAGCTCCCGGCGCAGGCTGCGAAGTTCGCGGCTCGCGCCATAGAGAATGGATTCGGCAATACCGAGCGCGCCGCGAAAGCCGGTGACGGTGCCGCCCACGGTCGAGACTTTTACCTGCGCGGCAGCATCTCCGGCAAGATAAACGGAGGCGTTGCCAACGCGACGCTCTACCGGAATCCATCGGGTGTAGACCGGGACCCGCGCACCCTGAAATTCGATGGGGTCGAGCTTTTTCTTTTCGAGGAACCGTTCGAGGCAGCGCTTTGTCTCCTGGCCGGATTCACCGATCACGCCAAGCACGCCGCGGGTGGGCGACTCGGGAATCAGCCAGTAAAAATAAGGCGTATCCTGCGGAATGAACCACACGCGGGTGGTATCGGCCGGCATATCCTTCGGCAGCGGAACGATGGCTTGCACCAGCGGCGCGGTGGCCAGCGGCGCCCATCCCGCGGCGCGCGCCACGCGGCTGGCCACGCCATCACTGCCTATCACCGCGTCGACGGCAATTTCCTCGCGGCTTCCGTCGCTGCAGCGTTCACTTTCGACCATCAGGCCACGGGCTTCCGCATGCAAGCCGTGAAAGCGCTTGCCCATCTCGACGCTGGCGCCGGCGCGCCGGGCCTCCTCGGCCAGCCCCCGAATGAGCACACGCCGCTCGACAATCAGGTCGGGATGCTTCAAAGGAATTTTAGCCACGCGGCCGTCGGTGAAAATCTCGAAGCGGCGAATTTCGTTGACCACGCTGCGCTCGGCGGAGGCGCCCAGCAGCGAGCGCATGCGCGGTGTGACGATCAGCGTGCGCGCGGGCGGTTCGAGTGTCTCGGAGCGTTCCAGTACCCGCACTTTCACACCGCGGCGCGCCAGCAGGGAAGCAGCAAAAAGCCCCGCGGCCGATCCCCCAACTACGGCGACGCTCCGGCTTCGCTTCTCTGAAGTGGGAGCAGAATCGTGGCGGCTGTCGAATTTTTCGAGGGATGGTTGCGCCATTTTTCCTTAGTAGCCAGTCATGCCCGCAAAGATGCACGAGCGGCACACATAACGTTCAGATTCAGATATGGATTCCGTCGTTCCGCTAGAAGGGAAGCGGTTCGAAGCCCCACGGCGAACTCGGGAGCGTCAGTATATCGCAAGTGTATCGCACAATATCGCACGGTGCGGAGGGCCGTCGTCGAGAGCCGTCGGCATCCTTCACGCCGCGGTCGGCGGCTTCGGCTTGGCCTGACGCTCGTATGGAAAACGCTCGAGGGCGAGGGCAGCGAAAAAGGCCAGTGGCAGAAGCGCTGCAGCCAGAATGCCGGCCATCATCGGAGGGATACGGCCAATCAACAGTGCAAGGCTGCCCGAAACCGCGCCAACAAAATAAAGCAAAAGTACGGCACCGCGACATCCAAATCCGGAGTTGGCAAGGCGATGCGCCGTGTGGTCCTTGCCTGGCGACGCAAAGGGGAGCAGGCCGCGGCGGGAGCGCGAGATGGTAACCAGCGTCGTATCGAAAATCGGCACAGCAAGAATCAGCACCGGCACGAGCCAGGTAAGCGGAAACTGTACATGATCGGGGCGGACCTTCAGGCCGAGCGTTGCCATCAGGAATCCGAGCATCATCGCGCCGCCGTCACCCATGAAAATCTTGGCGGGGTTGAAGTTCCAGAGCAGAAAGCCGAGCGCGGCTCCCACACTGGCGGCTCCCAGCGTGCGAACCAGCGTTTGTCCGTTCAGCATGGCGGAGATCGTGAAGAACGTCGCGGCCGTGGCGGCGATGCCTGCGCAGATACCGTCCATGTGATCGAGGATGCTGAACGAGGCGGTGATGCCCACCACCCACACGATGGTTAGCAATCCATCCAAAAGGACGCCGAATCCGCCGGGGACAAATTCCGAAAAGAATTGGGCGCGAATCCCGGCGGCCAGAAGAAACAGCGCCGCAACGGGCATGCCGATAAACAGCTTCACCTGGTGATGGAGCAATCCGCGGTCGTCCAACAGGCCGACGCCGGCCAGTAAAGTGGCTCCGCAGAGAATTCCGGCGATTTGCTGCTGCGGATTTTCGCGCACCGCGAACACCAGAATGGCCAGGACGAATCCGAGATAAATGGCGATGCCGCCGAGCAAGGGCATCGGTTTCAGGTGCACCTTGCGCGGGCCGGGTTGGTCCACCATCCCGTAACGCAGCGCCAACGCGCGAACGGGCCAGGTCAGGCTCACAGAAGCGAGCAGTGCCACGCAGAATGTGAGCAGGCTCGAGCTCATCGTAGTCGCCTGGTCTCCCTTATCGAACTTATCGGGCGGTCAGCATCTTTTCGAGCGCGCCGGCAACCTCGTCTTTTTGGCGGCTGGAAAAATACCAATCCATCGTCTTGCGTAAACCCTCGCGAAAAGGAACTTTGGGCTCCCAGCCCATAAGCTTCTTGGCCAGGCCGTTATCAGCCACGCGGTTCACCGGCCCCGTCGGCATGTCTAGACGGCGGCGGATTTGCGGCTTATAGCCGGCGTATTCCGCCGTCAGATTGGCGGCGTCGATCACGCGGATGCGCTCCATGGTTCCCAAGTTTACAGCTGTGCCGTCATTGATTTTTTCGGCGGCCAGGATGGTGCCGCTGACGATATCGTCGACGTACGTCCAGTTGCGGATTTGCGAGCCGTCGCCCCAAACCTCAAAGGGATCCTGCCGCACGAACGCGCGAGCGATCATGGCGATGACGGCATGGTTTTCGACGCCGCGCGGGCCGTAAACGGTAAAATAGCGGCAGGAA
>Ga0302325_10010586_pt1 | contig 19980 bp, 18 predicted proteins | sample Palsa_T0_2_FD_201948 | JGI IMG/M metagenome (GOLD analysis project Ga0302325, IMG submission 201948) | Peat permafrost microbial communities from Stordalen Mire near Abisko, Sweden - Palsa_T0_2 | ecosystem: Environmental > Terrestrial > Soil > Palsa > Peat permafrost | place: Sweden: Abisko...
GCGGTGCGCCGCGCGGTTCAAGTCGTGGCACATATGAGCACGCTTTCGCCCATGTAAGCAGAAATATTGCACAATCGCCGGCTGCCCTCTGCTAACTGCCTGAAACCAGCGCACTTTTCTTTTCTGTTGGGCTCCCCATTCGGCACGACAACTGCATCGAGAAAGTGGATTTTTTCGTCCAAGCCTCAAAACCTGAAGGAGGGAACAGAACATGAAGGAAATCGTGCTTCGCCTGTATCGTGAGGACGCTGGCCAGGACCTCACCGAATACGCTCTGCTCTTGGTGTTGGTGGCTTTGGTGGCAATCGCCACGATGCAGACACTCGGCAGTACCATTAGCGGCGTCTTCGGGAACGCAGCCTCCAACCTGACCACCGCCAGCTAAGCTCATAGTCGCTGGGCTTAGTGGCCACAACTGCTGGTAGTTTGTGGGTGTTCACTTCGCCCAGGCGATTTCCAGATGGCAGATGAATAACGGCGCTCACGCACGGGCTGAATCGTGAGGACAATGGTCGAGACCTTGGCGAATACCCCCTGCTGCTTATCTTCGATCCGTGAGCGTCCTGCCTTCGTTCCCGCCGGCTTCATTTTCTCTCTCGACGACGGAGAGGCTTCCGATGTGCGATTTCAAAATCGCGCGGTAAGCCCGGAATTTATTCACGCCGCTGACCGCGAGGGCCGAGGTTTGGTGCGCTCGCAATTTCGGAAACAACCCCCTTAGACGAATGATCGTTAATCGGAAACTGCCGGCTAACCTCTACTAACGTTCGTTGACTGGTCTTCGCGGCGATGCTAGCCTTCGCATCTATTTTGCGCACGCGACCGCGCGTGCGTCTGGGCATGCGCGCCGTTGACATCATCCGCAAGAAGCGAGACGCCGGGGAACTCAGCCCCGAGGAAATCCAGTTCCTCGTTCGCGGCGCGACTGACGATTCCATATCGGATTACCAGCTCGCTGCGTGGCTGATGGCGGTTGTGTGGCGCGGCATGACGCGCCGCGAACTCGCCGCGTTGACCGAAGCAATGCTGCATTCCGGCGAAGTGCTCGATCTTTCCGACGTCGCCGGCGCAAAAGTAGACAAGCATTCCACCGGCGGAGTCGGCGATAAGACTTCGCTCGTCGTTGCGCCGGTTGTGGCCGCGGGCGGTTTACGCGTGCCGATGATCAGCGGGCGCGGCCTCGGCCACTCTGGCGGCACGCTCGACAAGCTCGAATCCATTCGCGGCTTCAACGTCAATCTCTCGCTCACCGATTTTCGAAGAATATTGAAGCAGTGTGGATGCGCGCTGATTGGCCAGACTCCGCAGATTGCTCCCGCCGATAAAAAACTCTACTCCCTGCGCGACGTTACCGCGACCGTCGAAAGTCCCTATCTCATTTGCGCTTCGATCATGAGCAAGAAACTCGCCGAAGGAATTGACGCGTTGGTGCTTGATGTGAAGACGGGAGATGGCGCGTTCATGAAGCGCGAAGAAGATGCCGTGTATCTGGCCGAGCTGATGGTCGAAACGGGCCAGCGGATGGGCAAGAAGATCGTCGCGCTGATCACGGACATGGATCAGCCGCTCGGGCGCAAAGTTGGGAACGCGCTCGAAGTCGAGGAGTGCATTGATGTGCTCGCCGGAGGCGGCCCGGACGATCTGCGCGAACTATGTCTCGATCTTTCGGCGTGGATGTTCGTTCTTGGCGGAAAGTCCCCGCGTGTCGCCGAAGGGCGCATTCTCGCAGCGGAGCTGATTGCCAGCGGCGCAGCGCGCGATAAATTCCGCGAAATTATCCGGCTGCAGGGCGGCGACGCGGGCGTGGTGGACGATCCATCGCGGCTGCCGCACGCGAAAAATAAAGCTGCGGCGATCACGATGAAAGAGGGCTACATCACGGCGATTCGCTGCGAGCAGGTCGGCGTGGCCAGCATGCTGCTCGGCGGCGGACGCGAGAAGAAAGAAGATTCGATCGATCCGGCCGTGGGTATCGTGCTCGAGAAAAAAGTCGGTGATCGCGTTCTAGCCGGCAGCGTGCTCTGCACGATTCACTACAATTCGGACGAGCGAAAGAACGAGGCGCTCGCTTTATTGGCTGATAGCTTCGTGATCGGCCCGGCCGCGCCGCCAGCGAGGCCGCTAGTGCGTCGAGTGATTGGCGCGGACGGCCCGGCATAGCGCCACCCCAGTTCGTGGCGCGGGCATCTTGCCCGCGATCATTCAAGCACGAAGAGAAATGCGCACAGCGGCCGGGATGTCATTCGTAGCGCCGGCATCTTGCCGGCGTTTTTTCGCGCACGAGGAAAAACACAGCTTGCGACCGGTCGGCCTTGCGTAGCGCAGGTTTCTCCGTTCGCGGAAATTCGCCGGCCCTTCTAGGATCAGGGTAAACAAGACGACGGCGGTACGATAGACAACTCGCCGCGGAGGAAATGAATGCACCATCTAATCGGCATCCTCGGCATGCTCACAATGATGGGCCTCGCCTATTTATTTTCCACGAACCGCGCCGCGATTAATTACAAAACCGTCGGCTGGGGTCTCGGACTGCAGATCGTGTTCGCGTTTCTCGTGATGCGCTGGGAATACGGCCGCATCCTCTTTCAAAAAGCGGGCGCGGCGGTGAATTGGCTGCTCGATTTTTCGTTTTTCGGTTCTTCGTTCGTTTTCGGCGATCTCGGCAAAAAAGGCTCCTCTATGGGATTCTTCTTCGCCTTTCAAGTGCTGCCGACAATCATTTTCATCGCCGCCGTCTTCGCGCTGCTCTATCACTGGGGCGTCATGCAGGTGGTCATCAAATTGGCGGCGTGGGTGATGACGCGCTTGATGGGCGCGAGCGGCGCGGAATCACTCAACGTTGCCGCGAGTATTTTCATGGGACAGACCGAAGCGCCGCTGACGATTCGCCCGTTTCTTCCCGACCTCACTAAATCCGAGCTGATGACGGTGATGACCAGCGGCATGGCGCACGTCTCCGGAGGAATCATGGCCGCGTACATTGCATTCGGCATCGAAGCGAAACATCTCTTGGCGGCCGTGATCATGACAGCCCCGGGAACGATTCTTCTCTCGAAGATGCTCGTGCCTGAAACTGAAAAGCCGAGGACAAGCGGCAAGGTGCAAATGGCCGACATCGAGCGCGATCCCAACGCGCTCGGCGCAATTTCGCGCGGAACGATCGACGGTTTGCATCTCGCCATCAACGTCGCCGCCATGCTGATTTCATTTATCGCGCTCCTCTATCTCGCGGATGGCATTTTCGGTTTCATTCATGCGCATATCGGCTGGTTTCCATCGAGCCTCGAGCAAGTTTTCGGTTGGGTCTTCGCGCCGATTGCATGGCTCATCGGCATTCCCTGGCACGATTGCCCCACGATCGGCAATTTGCTGGGCCTACGAACGGTTACGAATGAACTGATCGCGTTCCAACGCCTCGGGCCGATGAAGGATTCGCTCGATCCGCGCTCGTTCACGATCGCCACGTTCGCACTGTGCGGCTTCGCGAATTTCAGCTCGATCGGAATTCAAATCGGCGGAATCGGAGCGCTCGCGCCGAATCGCAAGGGCGATCTGGCGCGCCTCGGCATTCGCGCGATGATGGCGGGAACGATGGCGAATCTGATGTCGGCTTCGATCGTTGGAATCATGCTGCGATGAGCCCGCGCGTGGTCGGCAAGGGCGGCGGTAGCTCGAGCGATTTTGCGCGCGCCGATCGCGCCGCGAAATTCATTCTCTCGAAGACGAAGTTGCGGCCGCGCGTCGCCGTAGTTCTCGGCTCGGGCCTCGGAGCATTTGCCGACGATCTCGCCGGAGCTGTCCGTATCCCGTACGAAAAAATTACCGGATTTCCGCGCTCGACAGCCGAGGGCCACGCGGGCCGCCTCGTGATTGGCAAGGCTGGAAATGTCGTGGTCGCGGCGATGCAGGGGCGCGTGCATTTCTACGAGGGATATTCGCTCAAGGAAGTTGTGTTTCCGATGCGCGTGCTCGGGCGCCTCGGCATTCGCGCCGCAATTCTCACGAATGCCGCCGGCGGCATCAATACGGATTTCAAGCAGGGCGCGCTGGTCGTAATTCGCGATCACATTAATTTGCAGGGCTCGAATCCATTGATCGGCGCGAACGACGAGCGCTTTGGCGCGCGATTTCCGGATATGACGCAGGCCTACTCGAAATCCTATCGCAGCATCGCGAACGAAGAATCGCGGCGGCTGGGCATCGAAGTTTTCGAAGGCGTGTATGCGGCGCTGACCGGACCGAGCTACGAAACGCCCGCGGAGATTCGTTATCTGCGCACAATCGGCGCGGATCTCGTGGGCATGTCCACGGCGCCGGAAGTGATCGTCGCGCGGCACATGGGCATTCGCGTTCTCGGAATTTCTTGCGTGACAAATATGGCCGCCGGAATTCTCGACCAGCCAATCAATCACGCCGAGGTAATGGAGACGGGCGAGCGCGCAAAGGGCCACCTCGTCGCGCTGCTGCGCGCCGTCCTGCCGCGAATCGCTCAAGATGTAAGCGCGAAGTAGAATTCATGTGGCGCCGCACCGCCTTTCGTGCGGCAGCTTTAAGTTGAGGGGAGAAACCCGTGAGCAAAAAACAGGAGTTAATTGACGCTGCGCGTGCCGCACGCAAAAAAGCCTACGCACCCTATTCCAAATTCCGCGTGGGCGCGGCGCTGCGAACCAAATCCGGGAAGATCATCCAGGGCTGCAACATCGAGAACGCTACGCTCGGTCTGACGCTGTGTGCCGAGCGCGTGGCCATCTTCAAAGCGATTTCCGAAGGCGAGCGCCAATTCGATGCCATCGCCGTCGTCACTGACACCAAAATTCTCACGCCGCCATGCGGCGCGTGCCGTCAAATTATTTGGGAATTCTGCGGCGATATCCCCGTCACGCTCGCCAATCTCAAGGGCAAGGCGGAGCGCGAAACCGCCGGCTCGCTGCTACCGCGCCCATTCGACCGATCGTTCCTATAGAGATTCGTTTCTGGGGAAACTCATGCCAAAGAAATTTCTCTCACTCCTGTTGCTGATCTTTGTGATTTGCGCGTTCTGCGTGGCCATTCGACACGTGCAGGCCTCCGCGCCGCAGAAAGAACGCGTCGATCTTCTGGTCTCGGGCGGCACCGTGGTCACAATGGATTCCGGCAAGCGCGTAATCGAAGACGGCACCGTCGCCGTTCGCGGCGATGCGATCTTGGCCGTTGGCGCGCGCCAGGAAATCGAATCGCGCTACGAAGCGGGGCGCACAATCGATGCGCACGGGAAAATCGTCATGCCGGGCCTGATCAATAGCCACGCGCACGCCGCCATGAGCCTCTTCCGCGGCCTCGCCGACGATTTAAGCCTCGACGATTGGCTGCGCAAATATATTTTCCCCGCCGAGGCGCGCAACGTCACCGAAGATTTCGCGGCGTGGGGAACGAAGCTCAGCCTTCTCGAAATGCTGCGCGGCGGAATCACCACCTACGCGGACATGTACTATTTCGAAGACGCTGTCGCGCGCGTCACGAAAGAAGCCGGCATGCGCGGCGTTCTCGGCGAGACGATTCTCGATTTTCCCGCGCCCGACAACAAGACAGTCGACGAGGCTTATTCTTATACGCAGAAATTCCTTGACCACTGGAAAGGCGATCCGCTGATCATCGCCGCCGTCGCTCCGCATTCGATTTACACCTGCTCTGAAAAAACACTCGAAGACTCAGCCGCGCTGGCGCGAAAGAATGGCGCGCCAATTCTGATCCATATCGCGGAAGCCCCATTCGAATTGGAGCAAAGCCGCGAGAAACATGGCCTCACACCCGTCGCGTATCTCGGAAGAATCGGCCTGCTCGGCCCGGATGTCCTCGGTGCCCACTGCATCGCCGTCAACTCCGCGGACATCGCCATGCTCGCGCATTTCGGCGTGGGCTGCTCGCACAATCCCTCCAGCAATATGAAAACAGCTGCCGGCGTGATGCCCGTCATCGAAATGCTCGCGGCGGGCGTGCCTGTCGGCCTGGCCACCGATGGCGCGGCAAGCAACAACAATCAAGATCTCTTCGAGGAAATGGATCTCGCGGCGAAATTGCAGAAGATTTCGCGCATGGATCCCCGCGCGTTGCCTGCCGCGCAAGTGGTGGAGATGGCGACGATCGGCGGCGCGCGCGCTTTGCATATCGAGAAGCGCATCGGCTCTCTCGAAGCCGGCAAACAAGCCGATCTCATCGTCGTGGATACGAGCGCGCCTCACGCCACGCCGATGTACAACGTCTATTCGGAACTCGTTTTCGCTCTCAAGGCAACCGACGTTCGCACCGTCGTGATCGCCGGCCGCGTCATAATGGACGAACGAAAGATGCTCACGCTCAACGAAGACGAAATCCTGCAAAAGGCGCGCGAATATCAGAAACGAATCGCCGCATCTCTCGCGCAGAAATAATTGGCGACGCTTGTAGCTCGCGCCTGCCCTGAGCTTCGAAGGGTCCCCGGCGCGACGCAGTCGCGCCTAGACGTGAGGCTCTTGACTTAAATAACTTCAGAGAAGTAGAAGGTGGCGGAAATTGATGACTCGATTTGGCGGCATCACCCGCAGCCTGTGCGCGGCGTTTCTCCTACTATTCATTTTGCACGGCTGCGAACAGAAGCAGCCCGCGCTGCCGGTAATTGCAGTCGAGCACGGCCCGAACGCCGTCGAACAGCGGCAAAAGCCATACGTCGTTCTCGTTTCGCTCGACGGTTTTCGTTACGACTACGCGCAAAAATACGGCGCCCCAAATCTCCTGGCCATCGCCTCACGCGGCGCGAGCGCGCCCGATGGAATGATTCCGGCGTATCCCTCCGTCACGTTTCCAAATCACTACACGATCGTGACCGGCCTTTATCCCGAGCATCACGGAATTGTGGCCAACAGCTTCTACGATCCCGGCCGCCAGCAAGTTTACAACTACAGCGATCCCAGGACGGCCGCGGACGGAAGTTGGTACGGTGGAACTCCGCTCTGGGTGCTCGCCGAAAATCAAGGCATGCGCAGCGCTTGCTTTTTCTGGCCCGGTTCAGAAGCTGAAATCGCAGGCCAGCGGCCTTCGTATTATCTCAAGTACGACGCCAAGCTCCCTGACGAGGACCGCATTGATCAAGTGGTTGCGTGGCTGCGCCTTCCCGCCGCGACGCGTCCTCATTTCATCACGCTCTATTACCCGGACACGGATCACGCCGGCCATGAATTTGGACCTGAAAGTCCCGAAGAATTTGCCGCCGTTCATCACGTGGACGAATTGATGGGCCATCTGGAGACGAAGTTGAACAAACTTCACCTGCCGATCGATCTCATCATCGTCGCGGATCACGGTATGGAAACTTTGCAAGGCGGATGGATCAATCTCGATCGCTGGGCCGATCTTTCGGATTTTGTGACGGACGGCGCGCTCATGTATCCGAAGAACGATGCCGCCGCGGAGAAAGCCTACGAGCAGCTAAAAGGCGCGAGCGATAAATTCAATGTGTATCGCCGACGCGATGTCCCCGCCGAATTGCACTACAGCAGCAATCCGCGAATCGGCGATCCCGTTATCGTTTTGAACGGACCGTACTGGATTCGAGCGAAAGCCTCCACGAATCCCAACGACAAAGTGCCGAACATGAAAGGCATGCATGGCTACGATCCGTTCCGTTTCAAGGCGATGCGCGCGATTTTTTACGCGGAAGGGCCCGGCATACGCCGCGGTGTCACCGTCGAATCGTTTGAAAACGTAAATTTATATCCGTTCATCGCGAATATTCTTGGACTCTCGATTGGGCCGGCAGATGGCGATTTGAGAGTGCTGCAGGGGATTTTGCAGCAGCCCAGGCCGGAACACGCACTGGAGCTTCCGCCCGGCTATGTGCCGGAATTTGCCCCAGAAAATGCGGCGAAAAATGCGGCCCAACTTGAATTGACTCGGGGTGCGCCCTAAGCCTCGTCGTGCTGTGAAACCATGCGTTGGCGAAAGAGCTTTACGGCCATCGAGCGGAGCGTCTCCGGAACGTTCTTGTTCACCGTGAGATTCTTGAGGTCGGTTGGTGTCAGGCGCAGCAGCAGCCGCAGCGAGATATCGAGCGGCATCTTCGGATTGTTAGTCAGATTCCTCACGATGACGTAGTTCTTCATGAAGCCGCGATTCGCCGCAATGATGCGCAGGATGTCCGCGCTCAAATTGGTCATGGAAGCGAAGCTCTCGACGTCCGTTTCCGTCAATCTCGGAGATTGCAACACCGCGCGCTGGATAATTTTGTTCGAATCGCGAATCAGCGACGTGCGCGCCTCGCGTGGCCCTTTGATCGCGAGCTGGATTCGCTCCACCACCGTCATGTTCGAGATCTTTTGAATCAGCGATTGGCGCCGGACTGAAACGGGCTCGGCCGCCTTCACCGCTTCGCGAACCTGATTCTCCTCGGGCAGGCCTTTGCTCAATTCGGCGATCAATTCCATCTGCTCGGGCGTCGCGTGAATCGAGCCCGCCAGAGCTTCCGGGAGCGCGGAGGACATGGAAAGGCCGTCAAGATCGTCAAGAAGAGATTGAATTCCCGCGGAAGTAAGATGTCCGGCCGCGCGCGCGACCAAATCTCTCGGGCACGATCGGTTTTTCGCCAGCGCGTCGGCAATGCTCGGCTTGGAGGCGATCTCTGTCGCGCAATAGCTAAAAAGCCGCGGATCCGCGTCCGGGCGCTCGAGCGCCGCCACAAACGCTTCGTGAGAGATTGTCAGAAGCTTATGCGCGGCTTGGTCGGCGACATCGCCGTCGCTATCTTCGGCAAGAACGGCAAGAAGCTCGGCGCGGTCCTCGGGCGCAAGCGGAAGGCTGCCCGAGCAAATGGCGAGCTTTCGCTCGCGGTGCGCCCGGCCTGAACGGATTTCGGTGCGCACCTCTGCGGTGGCGATTAGACTAATGGTTTCCCCCGGCTGCCGCTTCCACATCTCTCCGCGTAAATGTCGCCCCACCGGGTTGCCCCGACGGACCGAGCGGAGGCATGGTCTGTCCTTCTAATTCAATCAGGACGGCGCCGGAATCGCTCGAAAAAATTTCAAAGGTGTTGCGTGCTCGATATCGTCTGGTATCGCCCGCGGCGATACGGCCGGTGTAAACGAGGCGGCGGTCCGCCACCACGCGAATCCGCGCGTTCTTTCCGGCCTCGATTTTCATCTGAAAATATGGCTTCGTCGCGGCCGCGGCGGCATTGCCGGACTCGACATGCGCTGATGCATTCTTCTCAAGCAGGTTTGAGGGAATCGCGACAACTCCAGCCTCCAAGGGAGCCGGAGCCCGATTCGGAATTGGAGCCGCCGCGTGAGAAGAAGTCGCAGCAGCTGAGCTGCCGCGGCCTGCTCGCGTCGCGCGCGCTGTTCCATGACTTTCGGCTGCTCGCCACGCGGCCGAGACGCCGCGATAGCCGAGCCAGCCGATTGTGACAATCGCGGCCAGGCAGATCGCCAAAACCACGGCCGTGTTCACACTGCGTGGCCAGAGCGGTGTCTGCTTTTCCAAGCTGACGAACCGCACGGCAACTAAGGCTGAATCTTTACGCGCCAGCGTGTACTCGGCCAAAATGCTATCTTCATCCATGCCGAGATAGCGCGCCACCGAGCGAATAAATCCGCGATTGAAAGCTCCGCCGGGCAAGTCCGCCCAATTCTCAGTTTCGAGGGCCTCGAGATATTTGACCTTGATCCGAGTAGCGCCTTCAATTTCTTCGAGCGAAACTCCGCGCATCTCGCGTTCGCGTTTCAGACGCTCGCCGAAAAGTGTCGTGGACATCCGGTGGAAAATTGCTCCGCGAAAAATATAGCAGGTGGCGAATGCAAGTCAACGCAAACCGCGCACTATATGCCATGGCCAGTCGAGGCGATGGTACCACCCATTGTGGAACGCCGTGCATGCACGGGTTTCATTTTCGGCAAGCCGCTAATCCGATGCCGTTGCAGTCCCTCTAAATCCTTCACTATAATGGAGATTCGTTGAGCGGAAGTCTGTCTCATCGCGACTTTCGGGTTTCGTGGGCAAGTTCGGCAGGCAAATTTCAGCCGGCGTGTTTCAGCAGATGAGTTTCAACAGAATTGATGCGAACCGTGGCCGAGTCCAAACCTTTCACCGGAATTGAACGCCGTCAGAGCCCAGGCCTTCGGGTGGAAATGCCCGAAGGCAGCGAAGTCTCGGTTTTCCACGAGCTCGGCAAGGCTCTCACTTCGTCCCTTCAGCTCGATCAGGTCCTCCGCACCATCATGGAAAAAATCAATGAAGTGCTGCGACCGGACACATGGTCGCTCCTCCTGATGGAGGAAGCCAAGAACGAGCTCTACTTCCAGATCGCCACCGGCGTCGGCGCGGAAGCGCTTCGCGACGTCCGCATCAAGGTCGGGCAGGGCATTGCCGGCTGGGTGGCCCAGAGCGGCGAACCGGTCGTCGTTCCGGACACGACCCAGGATTCGCGTTTTTTTTCGCAAGTGGATGAAAAGACGAAAGTCGAAACCCACTCGATCGTCGCCGTCCCTGTCCGCTTCCGCGATCAGTGTCTCGGCGTGATCGAGCTGATCAATTGCGTCGGCCCGGAAGGATTCGGCGCTCGCGATCTGGCGCTGCTCGAGGCGCTTGCCGACTATGCGGCCATCGCGATTGAAAATGCGCGGCACGTGCACCGCATCCACGAGCTAACGATCAAGGATGATTGCACGTCGCTCTACAACGCGCGGCATTTGAATTTCATGCTGGACACGGAAATCTACCGCTCGAACCGCTACACGTTCGAATTTTCGCTGATCTTCATTGACCTCGACCATTTCAAGGCCGTCAACGACACGCACGGCCACTTGATGGGCTCGAAGCTGCTCGGCGAAGTCGGCGACTTGATCAAGGATCATTGCCGCGTAATTGATCTCGCGTTTCGCTACGGCGGCGACGAATTCGTCATCCTGCTGCCGCAGACGTCGAAGGAAAATGCCTGCAGCGTCGCAAACCGGTTGCACAAGCTGATTCGCGAAAATGTCTGGCTGAAAGACGTCGGCCTGAACGTGCGCATCACCTCAAGCGTTGGCATCGCCTCGTATCCGGGCGACTCGAAAACAAAAGCCGATCTGCTGCATCTCGCCGACGAAGCCATGTACAACGTCAAGAACACCACCCGCGACGCCGTAGCCGCGGCGTCCCTCGGCGTCCTCCCCGGCCCCAAGTAATCGTCGCGCCGGCCTGCCCTGAGTTTTCGAAGGGCATCCAGTCGGCGTTTTTCCGCCCCGAGGCACCGATTCCAATTTCGTCGGCAAAAGATCTTCGAGCAATCCCTCTTTCTCTTTCCGCGTTTCGCGCACTTGATTTCAAATTTCAAATTTCAGATTTGAAACCCCAAATCCGTTTCCTTCTCTCCCTTTGCGCAACTGCCCCCATCGCGATACGCTGCAATCCGCCCTAGCGCATCGGAGGCTCCATGCCCAACCCCTCGAAGAACCTCGAAACTGCGCGCCGCTATCTGAAAGCGGTCGAGGAGTTCGCGACGGGCCCGGCGCTCGGAGCATTCTTCTCGCCGGATGTGGTCCACGTGCAATTTCCAAATCGCGTCGCTCCGCACGGCTCGCGCTGCAACCTCCCGGAAATGATCGCAGCCTCCGGGCGTGGCAAAAAAGTATTAGCGCGCCAGCGCTACGAAATCCGCCACGAAGTCGCCAATGGAGACACCGTCGCGCTCGAAGTCTTCTGGGAAGGCACGCTCGCCGTCCCGTTCGACACGCTCCCAGCCGGCGAGTCTATGCGCGCACACTTCGCCGTCTTCCTGGAATTCCGCGGCGGAAAAATCGTCGCCCAGCGCAACTACGATTGCTATGAGCCCTGGTAAACGCGCCCGCTCGAAAGTCGTCCTGAGCTGGCCCGCGAATGTCACTCGATGGTCGCGTCGGCCGCGCAGAAACTCGTAGACCCAAAGTACTGGTATCGGGTTACCGAGGCGCTATTGGCCTCTCCCATCGCATCCTCCATCCTTGAAGTGCGCCAAATCACGAAAAAATTGATCCGATGATAAAGACGACTACTGACGACGCTGCCAAAACAAAGCAAGCCAAGCCGAATCAATGGTTTGGCGAGCTAGCGGTACGCGGCTGGCCAGAGCAGGAAAACGCGCCCGTATCCAACTTGACCGGCGTCCCCATCAGCATCCCGGCGCGCTACAAAATATTGAGCCAGCTCGGAACCGGCGGCACGGGCATCGTCTACAAAGTCCGCGACCTCGAAACCGGCGAAATCGTCGCCCTGAAAGTGTTGCGGCCGGGAATCGCCTCCGACCAAGAAATGCAGCAAAACTTACGGAAAGAGATGTGTCTCGCCCGTAAAGTCACCCACAAAAATGTCTGCCGGATTCATGAATTCGACCGTCTGAATGGCGCCGCTTGCCTCTCGATGGAATTCGTCGAGGGCGAAAACCTGCTATCCAAGCTGCGCCGCGTCGGGCCCCTAAGTGTTGACGAGACTCTCGAAATCGCGCGCCAAATATGCGCCGGTCTCCACGAAGCGCATTTGCAGGGCATCGTGCATCGCGACCTGAAGCCCGCAAACATCATGCTCGATCGCAACGGCGTCGTGAAGATCATGGATTTCGGAATCGCGCGCCTGTCAGAAGGTAACGTGCAAATGACCGGCACGATCGCCGGCACGCCCGCGTACATGGCCCCCGAGCAGGTCGAACTCAAGCCCATGGGCCCGCGCACCGACATCTACTCGCTCGGTCTTCTGCTCTATGAAATGGTTACCGGCATCCCAACGTTCGAGGGCGACACGCCGATTGCGCTCGCCTTGAAGCAGGTTCGCGAGATCCCGAAGCGCCCGCGCGAAATTGTCCCGAGTGTGCCCGCGCATGTCGAAGCGCTCATTTTGAAATGTCTGCAGAAAGATCCCGCCAAGCGTTTTCAGTCGGTCGATGAGCTCTACGCAGCTTTGGAGAAGGAAGCGACGACTAAGCTGTCACTCGAACTTCGCCTGCCGGATCTCAAAATACATCGCTGGATGCCCTACGGCATGGAGAAAGCCCGAGCAGCCCGTCCCCATTTGTCGGCTTTCGCAGTTAAGGTTCAAAAGGCAGCCATCGATGGAACACGGATCGTGAGCGAAGAAACGCGCAAAGCCATCGCCTTCGTGCGCGCTTACGATTACCGCGCAATAAAATTCTCGCGTACCCAGTCAATAGCAGCAACATTGGGTGTCGTGCTCTTGGGTACGGTGATCGCCTTCGGAATCAGTGGCAGGAGCCACGCGCGGGCAGCAGCGGCCGGGCGTTCGGTTCCGCTATCGCTTCAGAGTTCGCCGTCGCCGGCTGCGCAAACTGCCCGCTTGCCGTTCGACACAATGTCGCCCGTCGATGCCGATTCCACGGTTGCGACGAGCGCAGTTGATCTCGGCGGAGTTGCCGGCAGCGCATCCGAAAACGCATCGGGTACGTCATCTGGGCATGAGCTTCAGGCGTCTCCGGCTACGTCCGCGGCAATAGCGAAGAAAGCGGCGCCATCGCCCGCACGGGCAAACTCAGCGCACGCTAAGAATCGGTCGTCACTATCGACCGCACAGAAACTTGCGCCTTCGGCGACGCCAGCGGCTGCCGATGCGGCGAACGCTCAAACGTCAGCCAACGCCAATTCGGATTTGTCCGCAGCCGTTCTTCCGCTCTCGGCGTCAGACCCGGCGCTCAAGAGCACCGCCTTGTCCGCCCAGCCGAATCCGGCGGACAGCAAATCAGATTTGCACGAGTATTATCTCGAGGTAGGTTCTTTCAAAGATGCAAACCGCGCCGATCAGGCAGCTGACCAACTCACTCGGCAGGGCTTTCACGCCGTTTCCATCCACAAGACCAAACTGTGGATGCACTCTTACAAGGTCCAAGTGGGTCCGTTCGCGAACCAGTCCGATGTCGCAGCGGCTCAGCGGAGTCTGGCTGCTCAAGACTTCAAATCAAATCTTGTAAAGTAATTCGTCTCCGCCAATTCTTTTCAAGCCTAGCGGGCCTGCGAATTTATTCAGAGCCAGGAGGCCCCCGCCTCCCGGAACTCTTTCGCAGCAGCTACACTTCGTCCCGCGCGAGATTTATGGGGTACGCCGCCGGAATGTCGCACTAAGAAAAACTCACGTGCAAAATAGTTGATCCCACGCGAAACGTCGACCCGTCCTCGAGCCGCGCGGAAAAAACGCGGGAATCGCCAAGAAACGTCCCGTTCGTCGAGCGCATGTCGTGCAAGAGAATCGTGTCGCGCCTCACTTCCACGGCGCAGTGCACCCGCGATACTTCAGCGTCGTCAACCTCTATGTCCGCGCCGCCTCCCAGTCGCCCGATCGTCACCAGCGGCCGCGACAAATCGTATTCCTTCCCGCGCGATGGACCAGTCATGACGGAGATCCTGATCGATTTGTCCTGCGGCAGCGTGAGGCTCGACGTTCGCGAATCCCGCGCGCCCGCCAGCCGCGCATCTTTCGATCTTTCGTGCGGCTTTGCGGAACTCACCGCAATCGTCCGCGGGCCCATTTCGTCGGATGGTGACTCTAGCTGCTTGGCAGAAGGCGAATCTGCCCTTGGGCTCGAGCGGGAAACCCTCCCCACGGCGGTTGTGGAATCTACCTTCGTGGCGGAAGGCGATTCCAGGGCCGCGGCGGTTGGCGAATCTACTTTATCATTGGATGGTGAATCTGCTCTGCGATGAGTTGGCGAATCTACTCTCTTCTTGGACGGGGACTTTACTCGGACAACAGAAGCCGAATCTGGCTGCGCGTCGGAAGTCGAATCAAGCTCCGCAGTCGCCGGCGAACCTAACTTCACCGTAGAACTGCAGTTCCAGCACTTAACTTGCAAGGGAAGCCGGTCCGCAAACTGCATCCGATCCAAATGCAGCTTCACACCGCAATGAGGACAGCTAATACTCATTTCCCCTTAACAGTAGCACTCCCGCCAACGCCTCGCGCACGCGAGTGTCAACCGAAGTTCCAAAAGGAAACACCTCGTTTCTCTCTTTCCCGTCGCAGTTTCTTACCGTAGGGGCGGGTCTGAGACCCGCCCGGCTTCTCTCTCGCTTTCGTTTTTCGTCGTCGAATTACTTGTCTAACCTCATCGTCGTACCGCCGTGCCCTCACCGCAAACGCAAAGAGGCGGCTCGCAGGCCGCCCCCCGTGCGCGTATGAATGTATTATTTATGATTACTTGCTTCCGCCCGATCTCCCTTCGCCAGACGCGCCGCTGTTTGATCTCGCTGCCGCTTCTAGGATCTCGGATCGGGTTACTGGAATGGTGAACACATGTTCGGATGTCTTGATCTGGCTGACGAAGTGCTGCCCCCCGACCTTTTCGAAGCTGACTTCATCTTTGCCGGCGGGACTATCTTCGACATCAGTGGCAAGGAATATCGCGCTCACATGATTGTCAAAGCTGCTGAGCACCAGGGCTCGTGGGTCGCCATCGGTCACGCGGTCCACTGTATAGTTGCCCGCCGGAAGTGTTTTGCCGGCGACCACAAATTCGTAGGGGACCTTGACCGCGATTTTGTCGAGACTCTGGCCCTTGGCAGCGGCGCCCAAACCGGCGACGCTGAGTACCGCAATCAAAATACGCAAGCACTGCTTTCTCATAAATTCTCCTTTGAACGCTTAGAGCGTCACGGTATATAACTGCCGCTTCGAAGTTTTTATTCCGCCACATCGGTATTTCGCGGAATCATCCTCAAAACGATTACGCATAATGAGACGCGCGCAGCAACGCACTCGAACGTCAACAATTTGTCTCGCGTTTGTCAGTCGGTAGAATGAATCAAATTACAAGAAGGAACGAAACCTAGCGGCAATCCAATCCGTCTCGACGTTCGCGCATGTCGGTGGGAGCCTCCTGCTTCAGCAGTGCGAAGCCATGTTGTGTCAGAGTATGACTTTAGAAATGCCGCAAGAATGGTTGTCATCCCCAACGAAGTGAGGGATCTGCGGTTTGTATGGAAAGGCTCCATTACGTTTACGTCTTCGTAAATGCCGAAAAATTCGTACGGCTTTTAGCCGCTGAAGGTCTATTTTATCAGTCGTCACACAGGTTCTTTCAGCCCCGGCGGGCCACGATTTCATCATTCGCTGCGATCACCGGAAAGGAACGACCAATTCATGCTCTCGAAGCCAGGAATTCTATTGCGCATAGAAGACGCTTTCGTCTTCGCCCTCAGCTTAATCTTCTACCAAGCAATCGGCGCGCGTTGGTGGGTCTTCTTCGTGGCTTTCCTGTGGCCCGATGTATTCATGCTGGGCTATCTCGTCTCCGTCCGCCTCGGTTCGCAGCTATATAATCTCGTCCACACGTATAGTCTTCCGTTCGCACTGGTCGCAGTGTCTTTCTACGGGCAGAGCAACGCACTCATGTCCTTCGCGTTCATTTGGCTCGCCCATATCGGGCTCGATCGCGCCCTCGGCTTCGGCCTGAAGTACCCGACATTCTTCAAGGACACTCACCTCCAACGCGTAAACCAAATCGTCGCAACCGTCGTTCGCGCATCCCCCGAACGCGTCGCATAATCGCCGCGCGATCACGTGTTGTCGTTATTCCGAGCCCGCCTCCAGCGAACGAGGAATCCTTCTTTTCCTACCGTAGGGGCGGGTCTCAGACCCGCCCGGCTCTTCACGCCGCGCGGGCCAGCCCTATTCACTCATCGCCGATGCCACGATGCATTCCCGTACCGCTTCAGCGTGAATCATAAAGGCAAAGGTTCCGGCGGCGGAAAATCTGGCGCGACTGGCTCAGACGGTTGCGGCCAAAGCAGCGCTGCCAACCGCGGATATCGCGGCGCGAAGAAATAAATGGAATACGCCGGAAAAAACACGACTACCGGCACAGAAATCAGCGCTGCCACAAAGACAAGAATCGCGATCGCGATGCACCCCAGGATCACCGCCAGCGAGATCGTGTAAGGGTTCCAAGCCAATCCAGCCGCCTTTCCGCCAAAAACCCCCGCGACCCCAACTCCACCCATGATGATGATCAGCACGACAAACGCAAATAGCGTGACGATCATCTCGGCAATCGCGGCTCCGATTGCCAGCACAATTTTCATCCCGATGTACCCGGCATAGCCGCCCTTCTCATGTTTAATCCACAGCCATAGCCTGCGCCAACCTTCCATCACGGCAATGTTTTCCAAGGCCATTTGAGGAACAACAAAGTCTTTGGTCATGACACTGACCACGCCCACGAATATCACAAGGACGAGCAGAACGAGGAACTCGAGTATTCCGCTCAACACCAGTCCCAGCACATGATCACGAGCGTGCGTGAACCAGCCCGAGGCTGCGGCGCACAACGCTGGAACGCCAATCACGAGAGCAAATGCCACGAGAGTCGCTAGCAGAAACAAAAGCCGCCACAGAAAAAGACGGTAGCCAGGCTCCTTGCGTCGCGCCCATCCCCGGCGGACGTGACATTCTCGCGCAACGATGCTATCGAACAGGATGAATTGCATCACGCTGCTGATGTACATGAACAGCACCAGCAACGCGATACCCACCACAACCAGCGCTACGATCGCTCCGGCAAATAACGCCGGATGATCCGTGAATTGTGTAGGAAGAGTTCCGCCAACAAACTGCTGCGATCCCCGGTGCTCAGTATTTGCGGGATAACTGAAATTGCATCCCTTGAAGGTGCCCATCTCTCCCGCGAGAAGTCCCACAAAGGCTAAACGCACCCATTGGCCAAAGCGGAATGGCTCGAAGAGCTGCTCCTTCGCATGGCGGAGAGCAGGCTCTATGACATCAGGCGCAGAGATTGGCAAACGCACCTCGTCATGGCGGGCCGCGCGATGCACAGAAAGTACTGCGAAGCCGCTAAGAGGTCAACCAACATCGTCGTGAAGCCAATCCGGCTCGCCCACATCGGACTCGATCGCGCCCTCGGCTTCGGCCTGAAATACCCGACATTCTTCAAGGACACTCACCTCCAAACTCGTAAATCAAATCGTAGCAACCGTCGTTCGCGCTGCTCCGGATCGCCTGGCATAATCTCCGCGCCATCACCCCCGCCCGGCTCTTCACGCCGCGCGGGTGGACTGGAATAACTTCCGGATAGCTCGTGACTCGGGCACTATGCCTGAGGTGCCGGACACCTATAACAGCATAGACGTGGTTACCGGAACCCCAAGCAAGGACACGTGAGCGCAGACCTATTGAATCTGCTGCACTGGACGTAAGGCCGCATCATTTTATAAGGTGTTGAGCATGCGACTGCTCGGTAAGATCCCGTTTGTGGGTCTCCTGATCACTGCCTGTGCCTTCGGCCAAGCAGCACCTTCGTCCACTCCTATATCGCCCATCGCGCTCCGTATGGATATGGTTCACCGCGCCGCGGAGCAAACCGATCCCATGCCTGAACTGGAACAGCTCTGTGATGAGATCGGCCCCCGTCTTACCGGCAGTGGCGGCGCGCAAGCGGCGGAGCGGCAGGTTGTCGAATACATGCGCAAGATTGGCCTGCAGCAGGTGCACACCGAAGGATGGACTTTGCCGCGAGGTTGGCAGCGTGGACCCGCGACGGCTACGCTGGTCACACCCTTCCAGATGCCGATTCCGATTGCTGCGTACGGTTGGACCGGATCGACGCCGGCGCATAGTGGGGCAGTGCAAGTGGTACTTTTGCGTGCGAATGATCTTGCTGAACACCTTGATTCGCTGGTTCAGTCACAAAGTTCAAATTGGAGCGGCAACGCACTAATTATAGGTTCCGATCCTGACAAGCCAATGCGGGCCTACTCGGAGCTCTTGCCGCTGCTGAGAGCGGCCACTGCTGCGCACGCCGTTGTGGTGCTTCGTCACGATACCCGGCCTGGCAACGGTATTGTCCACTCGGAACCGCTGGCGGTAGCGCTGCCCGAGACAATTGATACCAACCTGATTCCCGCTGTCGACCTGCCGGTTGAACATCAGAAGCTGATCGAGCGTTTATTGCTGCAGAACCAACCGGTGAGCATTGACATTAACGTGGAAAATAGCTTTTCTGCGGGGCCCGTTCCATCGGAGAACATTGTCGGAGAAATAGAGGGAGCAGTTCATCCGGAACAAATACTGCTCCTCAGTGCACACCTGGATTCATGGGACCTGGGACCAGGTGCGACGGATGATGGCTTCGGGGCCGCTGCCGTTCTGGGGGCTGCGCAAGCGCTGTTACGGACAGGTTTGCACCCTGCGCGCACCCTCCGCTTCGTGCTTTTTACAGGCGAAGAAGAAGGACTGCTGGGTTCACGTGCTTATGTAACTCAACATTCTGCGGAACGCGGAAACATCGTTGCGGCTGTTGCGCTGGATTGGGGTGCAGGTCCTATAGTGAGGCTGCCTGCAGGGCACCCGGAGTTGTTGCCGCTGCTCAGGGCCTTCAACGAACTGACCCCTGACCTGCACCTTGAGCTTCCAGATAGCGGGTGGCTGTTCATGACAGACGCGTATGCCTTTACGCTGGCCGGATTGCCGGGTATCGCTCCGTTGGTACGAGCGCCCGGTTACTTCGAGCAGGCGCATTCGGCCGAAGATACTCTCGACAAGGTCTCACCCGCCGATCTACGCCAGGCTATGACGGTGCTTGCGATGGCCAGGTTTTTCCTCGCGGATTCAAATGATATTCCGCAGGGACATTTCACCCCAGCCCAAACAGCGGCCGCGCTGATACAAGGCAAGCAGAAGCCAATGCTTGAAGTCTTTGGGCTGTGGCCCTTTTGACAGAGTCGATTCAGGGTGAGTTGTCGGCAAACCGGAAACTAGCCGATGATCGCCGTATTCCCACCTGGGTCTTCGAATCCTTTGGGGAAGGATACCAGGCATTGCGCCTCCGGAAGTCATCCCAAAAGTATTCTGACTTTCAACCAGATCCTGATTAACGTGGTGGTCTCAATGGGTCGGTGCAACACCATCTGATATAAATCTGTTCTTTAAAGGTGGTGTGGTATGAGGCCAGGAAAACGATCTGGGCTTTCTGCGATCCAGAAGAGCGACATGTGGCGCCGCTGG
>Ga0302325_10010588_pt1 | contig 19977 bp, 17 predicted proteins | sample Palsa_T0_2_FD_201948 | JGI IMG/M metagenome (GOLD analysis project Ga0302325, IMG submission 201948) | Peat permafrost microbial communities from Stordalen Mire near Abisko, Sweden - Palsa_T0_2 | ecosystem: Environmental > Terrestrial > Soil > Palsa > Peat permafrost | place: Sweden: Abisko...
CGGCGGCGCTGGCGCTTGCCGCCTCCGGCGTCGGCCGCCTGCACTGCATCGACGCCGATACGGTCGAGTTGTCGAACCTCAACCGCCAGGCCCTCTACACCGAGGGCGACCTGGGAAAGCCCAAGGCCGACGCGGCGCTGGCACGCCTGCGGCAGCTGAACTCGGACATCGAGATCACTGCCGAGCGGCTGCGGCTCGCCTCCGGGGACGACTGCGCGACCGCCGTGAAAGGCTGCGACCTGCTCGCCCTGTGCGCCGACCAGCCCGACGACCTCCGGGTCTGGGCGAACCGGGCGTGCCTGGCCGCGGGCATCCCGTGGGTCGACGGCGGCTACCACGGGCCGCTGGTCGCCGTCGGGGCCTACGTCCCGGGCACCGGCCCCTGCTGGGAGTGCCTGCGCGCCGGTGAGCTTGCGCGGCTGGACCTGCCGGCCGCCGATCCTGCGGTCCTCGAAAGTGGCCTGCCGCGCGCGCCCGGCCACCCCGCCACCGCCGTGTCCGCGGGGCTTTCCGGGCAGCTGGTGGCGCACCTGGCCATGGCCCTGCTGACCGGGACCCCGCAGGTCGCGCCGGGCGCGGTGTACGGCATCAACCTGATGGTGCCCGGCGACCTGCTGATGATCGAGCAGCCGTGCCGCAGCGACTGCCCCGCGTGCGCGGGCGCCGGATGACCGCCCGGGGCGCCGGATGACCCCGGGTGCCGGGCGAACCCCCGGTGGTGCCGGACGGTCACCGGGCGCTGGACGACCGCCGGTGAGGCGGCCAGACCGCCCTGCGTCGGCCGAACCGAGCGCAAATAGTCGCCGCCGCGTGCGACCCTGGTAGGCACGCCCGAGGCCACGAATTTGACCTCGTCCCTGGGGGAAGCTACAGCCCGGAGCTGGCCGGGCTGCCTGGCCGGCGCGAGGAAGGCGAGCATGGGCCTGCTGACGAACGGTTCGTTCGCGAGGGCATCGCGGCTGTCGCCCAAGGCGCTGCGCCGCTACGACGAGCTCGGCCTGCTGCGCCCGGCGGGACCTTGCCGCGTTTCTCATCGACTACCTGTCCGGGAAGGACGCTGCCATGCTTGACGCGCACAAGACGCTCGGAATCCGCTATGCCGTGCGCTCGGACACCGGCTTGCTCCGGGAGAACAACGAGGACGCGGCCTATGCGGGAGCGCGGCTGCTGGCGGTCGCGGACGGCCTGGGCGGTCACGCCGGGGGCGAAGTCGCCAGCGCCGCCGTCATCGACGCACTCAAGCCGCTGGACGCCGATCTCCCGGCCGGCGAGCTGCTGAACGCGCTCGAGCACGCGGTGCATCAGGCCAACGAGTCCCTGCAGCAGATCGCCGAGTCCGATCCGTCGCTACGGGGGCTGGGCAGCACGCTCACCGCGATGCTCTGGTCGGGTTCCCAGCTGGCGCTGGTCCACATCGGCGACTCGCGGGCCTATCTGCTGCGCGGCGGCGAGCTGTTCCAGATCACCCACGACCACACGCTGGTGCAGACGCTGGTCGACGAGGGACGCATCACCCTGGAGGAAGCGGCCTCGCACCCCCAGCGATCGCTGCTGCTGCGGGCCATCGACGGCAAGCAGTCCGAGCCCGACCTGCAGCTGCACGACGCCAAGGCGGGCGACCGCTACCTGCTGTGCTCCGACGGCCTGTACACGGTGGTAACGGCGGAGCAGCTCCGGCAGGTGCTGAGCACGGTAGCCGATCCTGAGGACGTGGTACGGCAGCTGATCGACCTGGCGAACCAGGGCGGCGGCCCCGACAACATCACCTGCGTGGTCGCCGACGTCGTGGAGCTTTAGGGCCTCCGGCGTTCCGAGGTGGCGTTCCGAGGCGGCGTTCCGCCCCGGCGTTAGCCGGATCCACCTGCCGGTTGCTACCATGGCCAGCATGAATGCAGCTGGCGTGTACTGGTGGCCGCCGCAGTAAGGCGGCCAGTCATGCATGCATGCACGCGCGGGCCGCCCGGTGGCGGTCCGTAACTGTTTCAGCGGACGTGACCGTCCCGTGGGCGACCTCCCGCCTCAATCCGAGGAAGGTCACCATGTCCCAATCCGCCCCCATCACCGCCGGGCCGCCGCCAGCCACTTCCCGGGCGCAGGCCGGTACCAGGGCGCAGGCCGGTACCAGGGCGCAGGCCAGCATCCAGGCCATGGCCGTGAGAAGCGCCGAGATCGAGGCGGAACTGCGCCGTGTCCCGCGCTCTTTCCGCATCCTGACCGGCGACCGGCCTACCGGGCCGCTCCACCTCGGCCACTACTTCGGCACCCTGCAGAACCGGGTCCGCCTGCAGGACCTCGGCGCGGACGTGCTCGTGCTCGTCGCCGACTATCAGGTGATCACCGACCGCGACTCCGGCGCCGGGCTGGCGGCGGACGTATTCGGCCTGGTGGCCGACAACCTCGCCGCCGGCCTGGATCCGGGCCGGGCGACTATTTTCGCGCACAGCCAGGTCGGCGCCCTGAATCAGCTCATGCTGCCGTTCCTGAGCCTGCTGAGCGTCGCGGAGGTGGGCCGCAACCCGACGGTCAAGGAGGAGTTCGCGGCCAGCGGCGGCGCGGTCATGTCCGCCCTGATGTTCACCTACCCGGTCCACCAGGCTGCCGACATCCTGGCCTGCCGGGCCAACCTCGTGCCGGTCGGCAAGGATCAGCTGCCGCACGTGGAGCTGACCCGTACCATCGCCCGCAGGTTCAACGAGCGCTACAGCCCGGCAGGCGCGTTCTTCACGCCGCCCGACGCGCTGCTGGGCGCGGTTCCGCTGCTGCTCGGCCTCGACGGCCAGAAGATGAGCAAGAGCCGAGGCAACACGATCCCGCTCTCGGCCGCCGAGGACGAGACCGCCCGGCTGATCCGGGGCGCCAGGACCGACGCGCAGCGCCGCATCACTTACGATCCGGCAGGCCGGCCGGAGGTGTCCAACCTCGTCCTGATCGCGGCACTGTGCCAGGGCCGGTCGCCCGAAGGCGTCGCCGAGGAGGTCGGCGACGGCGGCGCCGCCCGGCTGAAGGCCGTGGTGACCGAGGCCGTCAACGAGCGCCTGCGGCCCATCCGTGCCCGGCGCCGCGAGCTGGCCGCCGACCCGGGCTATCTGCTGGGGGTGCTCCGCCGCGGCAACGACCGGGCAGCCGCCCTGGCCGAGGACACGCTGAACTCGGTAAGGGAACTCATGCGGATGACCTACTGACCCGCCCGGAGTGCCAGGGCAACCAGGGCAACCAGGACCCGGCACGTCGCAGCGTGCGGATCCGTCACGCTGATGGCAATCCGCCGCGGCCGGCCGGCGGCTCCCCATGATCCCGAAGGATCCGGCGCACTGGGTGACGCGAATCCTTCGAGATCATGGACCGCCGGCTGCCCTCAGGAGGAGGGAACCTCGCAGACGGCGCCCCGGTCGGCTCCCGACACCAGCGCCGCGTACTTGGCCAGCGCGCCGGTGCGGTAGTTCGGCAACGGCCGCGTCCACAGCGCCCGCCGCCGCGCCAGTTCGGCCTCGTCGACCAGCAGCTCCAGCCGTCGCCCGGGGATGTCGAGCACGATAGGGTCGCCCTCGCGGACCAGCCCGATCGGCCCGCCGTCGAACGCCTCCGGCGCGATGTGCGCCACACTCGCGCCGAACGTCGCCCCGGAGAACCGCCCGTCGGTCAGCAGCAGCACGTCACGGCCGAGCCCGGCGCCCTTGATCGCGGCGGTCACCGCGAGCATCTCGCGCATGCCGGGACCGCCCTTGGGCCCCTCGTACCTGATCACCAGCACGTCGCCCACGGCGACCTGGCGCGCGGTGACCGCCGCCATGCAGTCTTCCTCCCGCTCGAACACCCGCGCGGGGCCCTCGAACCGCAGCGTCTCGATACCCGGCGTCTTGACCACCGCGCCGTTCGGGGCCAGCGAGCCGCGCAGGATGGCCAGGCCGCCGTCCGGCTTGAACGGGTCCTTGACCTCCCGGACCACGTCGCCGTCCGGGGCGAACGCGTCCCGCACGTTCTCCGCCAGCGTCTTGCCGTTCACCGACAGCGCGTCGCCGTCGACGAGCCCGGCGGACAGCAGCTCCTTGAGCACCACCGGCAGGCCGCCCGCCTGGTCGAGCTCGCTCATCACGAACCGGCCGACCGGGCGCATCGACACGATGTGCGGGGTCCGCCTGCTGACCGCGTCGAAGTCGTCCAGGGTGAGCTCGACCTCCGCCTCGCGCGCGATCGCCAGCAGGTGCAGCACGGCGTTGGTCGAGCCGGCCGTGGCCATCACCACGGCGGCGGCGTTCAGGAACGCGGCGCGGGTCATCACCTGGCGCGGGCGCAGCCCGGCCGCGAGCGCCTGCACGACGGTCTCGCCGGTGCGCCGGGCAAGCTCGGTACGCTCGGCCGACACCGCGGGCGCGGTGGCGGAGCCCGGCAGTGCCATGCCCAGCGCCTCGGCGCACGCCGACATCGTGTTCGCCGTGTACATGCCCGCGCACGACCCCGCGCCCGGGCAGGCGGCGCGCTCGACGTCGAAAAGATCGCCGTCCGACATCTCGCCCGCCGCGTGAGCGCCGACCGCCTCGAACACGTCCTGGATCGTCAGCGACCGGCCATGCGCCCAGCCCGGCAGGATGGTGCCGCCGTACAGGAACACGGCAGGCACGTCCAGCCGCGCGCAGGCCATCAGCATGCCCGGCAGCGACTTGTCGCAGCCGGCGATCGCCACCAGCGCGTCGAACCGCTCGGCGCTCACCATCAGCTCGACGGAATCCGCGATCACCTCGCGGCTCACCAGCGAGGACTTCATGCCCTCGGTGCCCATCGAGATCCCGTCCGACACCGCGATGGTGCCGAACTCGAACGGCACCGCGCCGCCCTGCCGCACGCCCTCCTTGGCCGCGGCGGCCAGCCCGTTCAGGTGCAGGTTGCACGGCGTGACCTCGTTCCAGGACGAGGCGACGCCCACCTGCGGCCGGTCGAGATCGGCCTCGCTGAGCCCGACGGCACGCAGCATCGCGCGGGCGGGCGCGCGGGACGGGCCGGTGGTGAGCGGGCCGGAGCGCGGCCGCGGCAGCTTGCTGGTCATCGGGTAAGCCTCCTGTGGTTGGCTGGGCAGGCAGGGCAAAGTTCGGGATGAACGGATTTCTCCTGGCTAGGCAGGTGCGCCGGACGCCGTGAGCTCGGGGCTGGCCAGCGGCGCCGCACCCGCGCGCAGCAGGCCGTACGCGATGCCGTCGGCCAGGGCTTCCCAGGACGCGGTGACGATGTCGTCGGAGACCCCGACGGTCGTCCACTCGCCGTCGGCATCGGCCGAGGTGAGCATGACGCGGGTGACCGCGCTGGTGGCGGCCCGGCCGTCCAGGATGCGGACCTTGTAGTCGACCAGGTGGATGCCGGCCAGCGCCGGGTACACCTCGGCGAGGCCGCGGCGCAGTGCCTGGTCAAGCGCGTGCACGGGCCCCACGCCCTCGCCGACGGCTACCACCCGCTGCTCGCCGAGCAGCAGCCGGACGATCGCCTCGCTGCGGTCGTCGGCGGCGCCGCGCTCGATCACCACGCGGTAGCCCTCCAGCTCGAACCAGGCAGGCAGCAGGCCGGCGGTCTTGCGCACCAGCAGCTCGAAGGACGCGTCGGCGGCCTCGAATGCGTAGCCCCGGTGCTCGGCTTCCTTGATCTGGTCCAGGATCGTGCTGGCCAGTGCGGGGTCGCCGCTCAGGTCAAGGCCGAGATCCGCGGCCTTGGCCAGCACGTTGCTGCGGCCCGCCAGCTCGCTGACCAGCACCCGCGCGTGGTTGCCCACCGAGCCTGGGTCGATGTGGGAGTAGGCGTCCGGCCGCCGCGCGATCGCCGAGGCATGCAGCCCGGCCTTGGTGGCGAACGCCGACGACCCGACGTACGGCTGCCGCGACTCGAACGGCAGGTTGGCGAGCTCGGCGATCGTCCTGGCGGTGGATGCCAGCGCCGCGAGCCTGCCGGGCGGCAGCAGCTCGTGCCCGCGCTTGAGCTCGAGGCTGGCGATGACCGAGAACAGGTCGGCGTTACCGCACCGCTCGCCGTAGCCGTTGGCCGCGCCCTGCACGTGCAAGGCGCCGCCGGCCACCGCGACCACCGAGTTGGCGACCGCGCAGGCGGAGTCGTTGTGGAAGTGCACGCCGAGCCGGGTGCGGGTGGCGACGGCGACCTCGCCGAGGATCCGGACCGCCTCGTCGGGCAGGGTGCCTCCGTTGGTGTCGCAGAGCGCCAGCGTGTCGGCGCCCGCCTCGGCGGCGGCCGCCAGCACCTCAAGGGCGTAGCCGCGGTCGGCGCGGTAGCCGTCGAAGAAATGCTCGGCGTCGAAGATCACCCGGCGCCCCTCGGCGGCCATGAAGCGCACCGACTCGGCCACCATCGCGAGGTTCTCCTCGCGGGTGGTGCGCAGCGCCTCGTCGACGTGCAGCGTCCAGGCCTTGCCCACCAGGGTCACGATCGGGGTGCCGGCCGCCAGCAGCGCGCGGAGGTTGGGGTCGTCCTCGGCGGTGCGCCGCGGCGGCCTGGTGGAGCCGAACGCCGCGAGCTTGGCGTGCGCCCACGGCAGGTCGGCGGCACGCGCGAAGAACTCGGCGTCCTTCGGGTTCGATCCGGGCCAGCCGCCCTCGACGACGTCCACGCCGAGCGCGTCGAGCGCGACCGCGACGCGCAGCTTGTCGGCCACGGTCAGGTCGAGCCCGACCTGCTGGGACCCGTCCCGCAGCGTCGTGTCGTAGACCTCCACCTTCTCGGTGGCGCTCATCGGACCGCCGCCTTCGCCGAAAGCGCGGCGTCCAGCGATTCGTCCCAGCCGAACGTGGTGTCCGGCGGGCCGGCCTCAAGGACGGCCGACACCGCGTCCTCCAGGTCCTGTCCGGCGGCCGTCTCGCCCAGGTGATCGAGCATCAGCGCCGCGGACAGCACCGCGCCTGCCGGGTTGGCCCGCCCGGTGCCAGCGATGTCGGGGGCGGACCCGTGCACCGGCTCGAACACCGAGGGGCCGGTGCGGTCCGGGTTGAGGTTCCCGCTCGGGGCGTACCCAAGCCCGCCGGTCAGCGCCGCGCCGAGGTCGCTGAGGATGTCGCCGAACAGGTTGTCGGTGACGATCACGTCGAACCTGGCCGGGTCGTCCACCAGGTACAGGCAGGCCGCGTCGACGTGCGCGTAGTCCAGCGTGACTCCGGTGTCCGCGGCGACCTGCCTGGCCGTGCGCAGCCACAGGTCGCCCGCGTGCGTGAGCACGTTGGTCTTGTGCACCAGGGTCAGCCGGCCACGCCGCCGGCCCGCGAGATCGGCCGCGTACCTGACGCAGCGCTCGACGCCGCCCCGCGTGTTCAGCGACTCTTCAGTCGCGGTCTCGATCATCGTGCCGCGATGGACGGTTCCCCCGGCTCCTGCGTACAAGCCCTCGGTGTTCTCCCGGACGATGACCAGGTCGAGGTCGCGTAGACGGTGCCGGGCGACCGCGCCGCCGACGCCCGCGCGGAGCTTGGACGGCCGCAGGTTGACGTACAGGTCGAGCTCGGCGCGCAGCCGCAGCAGCAGCCCGCGCTCCAGGATGCCGGGCGGCACCGACGGGTCGCCGACCGCGCCGAGCAGGATCGCGTCGGCGGTCCGCAGCTCGTCGAGCACGCCGTCGGGAAGCACCTCGCCGGTCGCCTGCCAGTGCCGTGCGCCGAGCGGGTACGGGCGCCACTGCACGGCGAAGCCGCGGCGGGCGGCGGCGGCGTCGACGCAGCGCCGTGCCACCGCCGTTACCTCCGGGCCGACGCCATCGCCGGGTATGCAGGCGATCGCGTAACGTACGTGGTCTCCCATCGTCAGGCGCCCTCTCCGTCGACCGGCGGGTTCAGCCAGCTCATCATCTTCCGCAGCGGGCGGCCCACGCGCTCGATCTGGCTGTCGGCCGCGGCGGCGCGGAGCCGCTCGAAGTTCGGCCGGCCGGCGTCGTCCTCGGCGATCCACTCGCGGGCGAACTCGCCGGACTGGATGTCGGCAAGCAGCTTGTCCATCGCCTTGCGGGCCGGCTCGCCGATCACCAGCGGGCCGCGGGTCAGGTCGCCGTACTCGGCGGTGTCGCTGACCGAGTAGCGCATCCCGTTCATGCCGCCCTCGTACATCAGGTCGACGATGAGCTTGAGCTCGTGCAGGCACTCGAAGTAGGCGACCTCCGGCTGGTAGCCGGCCTTTACCAGGGTCTCGAACCCCGCGTTGACCAGGGCAGTCACTCCCCCGCACAGCACGGCCTGCTCGCCGAACAGGTCGCTTTCCGTCTCTTCCTTGAAGGTGGTGACCAGCGCTCCCGCCTTGGTGCCGCCGATGGCCGCCGCGTAGGACTTGGCCAGCTCCCAGGCCTTGCCGCTGGCGTCCTGCGCCACCGCCACTAGGACCGGCGTGCCCTGCCCGGCCTCGAACTGGCGGCGCACCAGGTGCCCGGGTGCCTTCGGGGCGACCATCGCCACGTCCACCCCGGCGGGCGGCGTGATGTAGCCGAAGTGGATGTTGAACCCGTGCGCGAAGAAGAGCGCGTCGCCGGGAGCCAGGTTCGGCCCGATCGCCTCGGCGTAGAGCCCGCGCTGGGTGGTGTCAGGCGTCAGCACCATGATCACGTCGGCCCACGCGCAGGCGTCGGCCGGGCTGGTGACCGTCAGCCCGGCCGCCTCGGCGCGGCCGCGGGACCTCGACCCGTCGTGCAGGCCGACGCGGACCTCGCAGCCCGAGTCGCGCAGGCTGAGGGCGTGCGCGTGGCCTTGCGAGCCGTAGCCGAGTACGGCGATCTTGCGCGCCTGGATCAGGCTGATGTCGGCGTCGGTGTCGTAGTACACGGTGGCCATCGGAACGTGTCCTTTCGGTTCGGGTTCAGGTCGTTCGGTTCAGGTCGTTCGGTTCAGGAAGCTTGCGCGGCCAGGGCGGGGAAAGGGCCCGAGCCGCGGTCGGTGATGGTGGTGGCGCCACGGGCGAGCGCGATGCGGCCGGTCCTGACCAGCTCGAACGGCCCGTAGAGCTCGAGCATGGCCAGCAGCGCGTCGAGCTTGCCCGGGCTGCCCGTCGCCTGCAGCACCAGCGTGTCCGGTCCCATGTCGACGACGTCGGCGTGGAAGACCGACGCCACCTCGAGGACCTGCGAGCGCGTCGACGCGTCGGCGCGGACCTTGACCAGGGCGAGCTCGCGCTCCACCGCGGCGTCCTCGTGCATCTCGACGACCTTGAGCACGCGGACGAGCTTGTTCAGCTGCTCGGTGACCTGCTCGACCGGCGTGGACGCGCCGTCGACCACGATCGTCATCCGGCTCACCCGGTCGTCCTGCGTCGGGCCGACGGCAAGCGAGGAGATGTTGAACGCGCGGCGCGAGAACAGCCCGGCCACGTGCGCAAGGACGCCGGGCTTGTTCTCCACGAGCACGGACAGCGTGTGGGTGCTCACGGCATCATCACCTCCCTGTGCTGGCCGGGGGGACGACCCCCGGAACCCCCGGGGGAATTCATCGTGTGGGTGCTCACGGCATCATCACCTGCCTGCGGGTGGCGGCCCGCTGCTCGTCGGCGCTGAACTCGGGGCCGAGCACGATCTCGTCGTTGGGCCGCCCGGCGGGCACCATCGGGAAGACGCCTTCCCTGTCGTGCACGCGGAAATCGACCACGGTCGGCACGTCGGTGACGGCGAGCGCCTTGTCCAGCACCGCGTCCACGTCGTCGGCCCGCTCGCAGCGCAACCCGACGCAGCCGTAGGCCTCGGCGAGCTTGACGTAGTCCGGGATGGCGGTGCCGAGCTCGACGTAGGAGTAGCGCTCGTCGTAGAACAGCTCCTGCCACTGGCGGACCATGCCGAGGAAGCCGTTGTTCATGATCAGCACCTTGATCGGCAGCTTCTCGATCGCGCAGGTCGCGAGTTCCTGCGCGGTCATCTGGAAGCAGCCGTCGCCGTCGATCGCCACCACCAGCTCGCCTGGCCGGCCGACCTGTGCGCCCATCGCGGCCGGGACGGCGAACCCCATCGTGCCGAGGCCGCCGGAGTTGATCCACGCCCGCGGCTTGGTGAAGGTGAAGTGCTGGGCCGCGTGCATCTGGTGCTGCCCCACCCCGGCCACCACGACGGCGTCGCCGCCGGTCAGCGCGGACAGCCGCTCGATGACGTGCTGCGGCTTCAGCGGGCCGTCGAGGTCCTGGGTGTAGCGCAGCGGGAAACGCTGCTTCCACTGGTCGATCGCCGAGAGCCAGCCGCTGGTGTCCGGCGCGCCGTCGGCGTCGGCGAGTTCCGCCAGGTTCGCGGTGATCCCGGCGAGCACGGTCCGCACGTCGCCGATGATCGGCACGTCCGGCGTGCGGTTCTTGCCGATCTCCGCCGGGTCGATGTCGACGTGCACCACCTTCGCCCGCGGCGCGAAGTCGGCCAGCCTGCCGGTCACCCGGTCGTCGAACCGTGCGCCCAGCGCGACCACGAGGTCCGCCTCCTGCAGCGCCGCGACGGCGGTGTAACAGCCGTGCATGCCGGGCATGCCGAGCGCCAGCGGGTGCGAGTCGGGAAAGGCGCCGCGCGCCATCAGCGTGGTGGTGACCGGCGCCCTGGCGAGCTCGGCGAGCTGCCGGAGCTCGGTGTGCGCATCGGCCTTGATCACGCCGCCGCCCACGTAGAGCACCGGCCGGCGTGCCTCGTGCAGCAGCACGGCGGCCGCGCGGACCTGCCGCGGGTCGGGTGGCCCCGGCACCTGGTAGCCGGGCAGTTCCATGGTCGGCGGCCAGGTCCCCCAGCTCATCTGCGCCTGCAGGATGTCCTTGGGGATATCGACAAGGACCGGGCCGGGGCGGCCGGTCGAGGCGACGTGGAACGCCTCGGCGATGGCCGCCGGGATGCGGTCGGCGTCGGTGATCAGCTCGTTGTGCTTGGTGATCGGCAGCGTGATCCCGGTGATGTCGGCCTCCTGGAACGCGTCGGTGCCGATCAGCGCGCTCGGCACCTGGCCGGTGATGGCCACCATCGGCACCGAGTCCATGTAGGCGTCGGCCAGCGCGGTTACCAGGTTCGTGGCGCCAGGACCGCTGGTGGCGATGCAGACGCCGACGCGCCCGGTCGCCCAGGCGTAGCCTTCCGCGGCGTGCCCGGCGCCCTGCTCGTGGCGGACAAGGATGTGCCGCAGTGACGATGAAAGCAGCGGGTCATAGGCGGGCAGGATCGCGCCGCCGGGCAGGCCGAAGACGACGTCGACGCCCTGGTGCTCAAGGCTGCGGACGAGGGCCTGGGCTCCGGTCAGCTGCACGGGATTGCTCCTTCGCTGGGTGGTGTGCCAATTCGCTAGGGCGGTGTGCCAACAAAAAACCTCCTCGCCGTCCGGCGTAGGAGGTGGTAGCGCGAACCCTGCATGCGGGCTCGCGCTACGTGATGAGGAGTACCTGATAGTGGGTGATGCGGACCACAACCTTCTTCATCGGACTGTTCCGTGCTGCCAGCCAACAGTTCAATGCTCCATAGGACAGCCGTCCCCGGCAGCAAAGCGCTGGTGCCGCCCCTGTGATAGTCCACTATTCCAGGAACTCGGCGTTCGGGCAAATTCAGCATTCAGCGAACCCGGCATTCCGGCGGACCTGGCAACCCGCAGCAGGCTCAGCGCGAAGATTGCCCGGCCGGAGCCTGCGCTGGCAGCCAGGACGGCCGCCGAGCCTCAAAGGCAGTGATCGCCGCCTCGTGCCGCAGCGTGAGCGCGACGTCGTCAAGCCCTTCGAGCAGCCGCCACCGGGCGAAGTCCGGCAGCGTGAAGGGCTCAAGGAGGCCGGCCGACGGGACGGCGACAGTCCGCGCGGCGACGTCGACGACGACCTCGGCGCCGGAGTCCGCGGCCAGCGCGGCGAACAGCCTGGCCACGGCGTCGGCGTCGGCCTGGGCTGGCACGAGACCGGAGCTGACGGCGTTCCCGCGGAAGATGTCTGCGAAGCCCGGTGCCACCACGGCGCCGAAGCCGAAGTCCTGCAGCGCCCAGACCGCGTGCTCGCGGGAGGATCCGCAGCCGAAGTTGTTCCCGGCGACGAGCACCTTCGAGCCTGCCGCGCCCGGCCGGTTCAGCACGAAATCGGGGTCGTGGCGCCAGGCGCCGAACAGGCCGGGGGCGAAGCCGGTGCGCTCGACCCGCTTGAGCCAGGCCGCGGGGATGATCTGGTCGGTGTCGACGTCGTCGCGCTCCAGCGCGACGGCCCGTCCGGCGATGCGCTGAACCCCGGTCATGACAGGTCTCCTGGCAAGGTGAAGTGCCCGGCGACGGCGGTCGCCGCCGCCACCGCGGGCGATACGAGGTGGGTACGGCCGCCGGGTCCCTGGCGGCCTTCGAAGTTCCGGTTGCTCGTCGATGCGGACCGCTGGCCCGGAGCCAGGATGTCGCCGTTCATGCCCAGGCACATCGAGCAGCCTGCCGAGCGCCACTCGAATCCGGCGTCGGTGAACAGCTTGTCCAGGCCCTCGGCCTCGGCTTCGGCCTTGACCCGTGCCGAGCCGGGCACCACCAGTGCCCGCACGCCGGGATGGACGCGCCGGCCGCGGATCACCTCGGCCGCGACCTGCAGGTCCCGAAGGCGGCCGTTGGTGCAGGAGCCGATGAAGACCACGTCGACGGGGATGTCCCTGATCGCGGTGCCGGGCTGCAGGCCCATGTAGGTGAGCGCGCGCTGCGCCGCCTGCTGCTGGGCCGGGCTGGCGAACGAACTGGGGTCAGGGACCTTGTCGTCGATGGTGACCGACTGGGCCGGGGTGGTACCCCAGGTGACGGCCGGGCGCAGCGCCGCGGCGTCGATGCGGACCTCGTGGTCGAACTCCGCGTCGTCGTCGGTGACCAGGCTGCGCCAGTCATCGAGCGCCGCCTCCCAGTCCTTACCGCGCGGGCTGTGCCGGCGGCCTTCAAGGTAGGCAAAGGTGGTGTCGTCCGGGGCGATCATGCCCGCGCGCGCCCCGCCCTCGATGGACATGTTGCAGACCGTCATCCGGCCCGCCATCGACAGCGCGCGGATGGCCTCGCCGCGGTACTCGATGACGGAGCCGACGCCGCCGCCGGGGCCGAGAGCCCGGACGATGCCGAGCACCAGGTCCTTCGCGCTGACATCCTCCCCCAGATTGCCCTCCACGGTCACGGCCATCGCGGCCGGCTTGACCTGCCGTAGCGTCTGGGTCGCGAGCACGTGCTCGACCTCGGTGGTGCCGATCCCGAAGGCCAGCGCGCCGAACGCCCCGTGCGTCGAGGTGTGGCTGTCCCCGCAGACGACGGTCATGCCGGGCTGGGTGAGCCCGAGCTGCGGCCCGATCACGTGCACGATGCCCTGCTCGATGCTGCCGAGGCCGTGCAGCGTGATCCCGTGCGCCGCGCAGTTGGCGCGCAGCCGCGAGATCTGAGCGGCGGCCAGCGGGTCGGCGATGGGCTTGTCCAGGCCGGTCGTCGGCACGTCGTGGTCCATGGTCGCTAGGGTCAGCTCGGGCCGCCGCACTGGCCTGCCCGCAAGCTCAAGGCCCTCGAATGCCTGTGGCGACGTGACCTCGTGCACCAGGTGCAGGTCGATGTAGAGCAATGGCGGCTCACCCTCGGGGCTGACCACGAGGTGCCGGTTCCAGACCTTATCGAACAGGTGTCCGCTCACGTGCTTCTCGAATCTCGTCTCGGATGACGTTGTGGCTGCCGTCTGCCTTCCGGCGTCGCGGTGCCGTCTGCCTGCCAGTCTCCGCGACCGCCAGTCTCGGCGACCGCTAGCCGTTGTCTCAACTAATGAGATACGGTGTCCGCGATATGGAAACTCTGCCACAGCCGCCGCCCGACGGCAAGCGCATCACCGCGGTCGGCGTGCTCGACCGCTCGATGGTGCTGCTCGAGTTGCTCGGTGACGGCCCGCGGGCGCTGCGTTACCTGGCGGAGGCAAGCCGGCTGCCCCGGCCGACCGCGCACCGGCTGCTGGTCGCGCTCGAATCGCATGGCCTGGTCGCGCGCGGCGCCGACGGCACGTTCCGGCTCGGCCCGCGGCTGACCGAGCTCGCCGCGCTAGCCGGCCGCGGGCTGGAACTCGCCGCGCTGGCCGGGCCGGTGCTCAGCCGGCTGCACGATCAGGCCGGCGAGAGCGTCCAGCTGTACGTCCGCTCCTCGGACCGGCGGCTGTGCGTCGCCGCGTGCGACGCCGGCACCGGACTGCGCGACAGCGTGCCGGTGGGCGCGCTGTTGCCACTCGACGCCGGCTCCGGCGGCAAGGTGCTGCTGGCGTGGTCGGACGACGGCGAGCGGTTTCCCGCCGTGCCGGCGGCCGAGCTTGCCGCGATCAGGCGCCGGGGCTGGGCCACCAGCGTCGCCGAGCGGGAGCCCGGGGTGGCGAGCATCAGCGCGCCGGTGCTGCGGGACGCGCGGCTGCTCGGCGCGGTGTGCGTCTCCGGGCCGGCCAGCCGCCTGGGCCAGGCGGCCTGCCGGCGCCTCGCGCCCGCGGTCGTGACAGCCGCCGCCGAGCTGGCCCGCCGCGGCGGTTAGCACAGCGGGTGGATCCAGCCATAGGGATCCGGCTTGCGCCCGTACTGGATGTCCAGTAGTTCCTCGCGCAGCCGCATCGTGACCGGACCTGGCTTGCCGTCGCCGATGGTCCACTCCTTGCCGACGCCCTTGACGACACCCACCGGGGTGATCACGGCGGCCGTCCCGCAGGCGAACGCCTCGGTGAGGTCGCCGGATGCGCAGCCGGCCCGCCACTGATCGACCGATATCGTGGCCTCTTCGGCCGGAACGCCAAGATCGGGCCCGAGCTTGAGCAGCGAGTCCCTGGTGATCCCCTGCAGCAGTGTCCCGGTCGGTGCCGGGGTCATGATCCGGGCCTCCGCGCCCGAGCCGTAGACGAAGAACAGGTTCATCCCGCCCATCTCCTCGACCCAGCGGTGCCCGGCGGCGTCCAGCCAGACCACCTGATCGCAGCCGTTCCGCACTGCCTCGATCTGGCCGGCGAACGCGGCGGCGTAGTTGCCGCCGCACTTCGCCTCGCCGGTGCCGCCCGGCGCGGCGCGGGTGTAGTCCTCCGACAGCCACACCGAGACGGGCTGCACTCCCCCGCTGAAGTAGGCGGCGACCGGCGAGGCGATCACGGTGAACAGGTAGGACGACGACGGGTGGTTCACCCCGAGGCCCCGCTGGGTCGCGATCATGAACGGCCGCAGGTACAGGCTGTGACCGTCAGCAGCCGGCACCCAGTCGCGGTCTTGCCGCACCAGCAGCTCGATTGCCTGCACGAACGCCCGCTCCGGCAGTTCGGGCATCGCCAGCCTGGCCGCCGACAAGTTGAACCTCGCGGCGTTCGCCTGCGGCCGGAACGCGACCACCCGCCCGCCAGCCTGGACGTAGGCCTTCAGTCCCTCGAAGACCTCCTGCCCGTAGTGCAGCACGGATGTGGCCGGGTCGAGGATGATCGGGCCATAGGGCTCGAGCCTGCCGTCGTGCCAGCCGCGTTCCGCCGTCCAGCGGATGGTGACCATGTGCTCGGTGAATACCTCGCCAAAGCCCGGCACCGCCATGATCCGCTCCCGCTCCGCAGCCGGGACGGGATGGTCACTGACATGGATATCGAACTCGATATCAGGGCTCTGGCTGCTGGTCATCAACGTTCCTCCTGGTCTTTGCTCGGCTCAGCGGCCTGGCCGGCTGGTCTTTGCTCGGCTCAGCGGCCTGGCCGGCCACGTGCCCCGTTGCCCACTGCGGCGAGCCGCCGGTGGATGCCCGCCGAGCGAGCGGCTTCGGTGTCACGGGCGAAGTCCGCGTCCCCGCCGTTGTCGCGACGATCCAGCGCCACTTGCACTGCTTGCAGCGCCCGTAGCGAGTGATCGCTGCCACTGGCGGGCGTATCCGGCATCGCGGGGCTGGTCTCAGACATCGCAATCTCCTCATGCAGTGCGTGATCGGTGACTTGTCAGGCTCCCAGCTATGGGCCGAGCCGCCGCCTCAGGCATCCATGCCGCAGGTGTTCATCGAGTCCCGGACGCCGCTGGCGTCCGGATCGGTCATCGCCGATGCCCCGAAGGGCGAACTCGCGAGCGACCAGAGTCTCAAGGTCTGCGGCCAGCGCGTCACCCCGTAGCGGGTTGCTGGCCTGCCCTGATCAGGTCCCGCTACGGCTACTAAGGATGAATACGTAGCGCCGCATGATGTGACACATTCTATCTGACAATGCCGATGCCTGTCATGCAACCCCCCGCCGGAGCCTCATTTAAGCGCCGGGTGCGCCCGGCTCCCGGCCGGCCGGGCGGTAATCCGCTCACAGCGGCGTGCTCGCAGGGACGGCGTGCTCGCAGGGAGGGCGTGCTCGCAGGAGCTCAGTGCAGGTGCATGATGACTACGTCCTTGAGCGCGACCATCACCAGACCCAGCGCAGCGGCAGCCGACGCGACCGCTAGCTGCTGCCGGCCGCGCAGGCGGGCGGCGCGCCCGGCGATCCATCCGTAGAGCACCAGTTCCACGACTGCCGCAGCCAAGCCGGCGTTGGCGGCAGCCGGCGCCGAGGCCCCGAGCAGCCACGCCGCGACGAGGAACAGCAACGGCGCGAACGACGCGCTGACCATTGGCCAGGTGGCCGCCAGCGCCGCGCGGACGTAGGGCCAGGTCGGCAGGTGCCCGTCAGCCAGCTGCTCGCCCAGGATCTCGGCGTACTCCTCGGCGACCCAGTAAACGGACAACGTAACCACCAGGGACACGACGAGGTCAGGAGCGGACAGGCGGTCCCCGGCGGAGCTGAGTATGGCGGCGGTGACGATCGTCCCGTAGATGCCGACGGCCCGTCGCCGGCCGGGCGACCTGACCGATGGCCCCGGCTCCGCCCCGGCGCCCGGCTTTCCCGCCATGACCGCACCTCCCGTCAGGGCAGCCCGGCCAGCCGGGTTGGGCGTGCCGCACCGCGCACCGTCGGTTGTGCCCGCTGGACCAGGCAAGGATGTCCGATCAAAAGGCTCGCGGGGTGATCGTCCCACGAGCTCGCTCGCTTCCCGCGCCCTCCGGCCGGGCCTGGGTGAACCGTCTCCGCTGCCGGCCGCAGGCAGCACGGCCCGCGTGCGAGCCTGTACTACTACGGTCGCGCGGTGCGGAGCGCGGGTTCATCCTGGGGTAGCTCGACTGGTACCGGGGTTAGGTCTAGCGTCGGAACGTATGTTGCCGATTCCTGCCTGCCAGTGATGGCGGCACGTGGCACGGTCAAGCGGCTCAGCGGCGTCGATCGTCGTTACCACGAGTTGCGGCGGCTGATCCTGGCGCACACGCTGATGAGCGACGCCGTGCTGGCCCTGCTGGTGGCAGTCGTCAGTACTCCGTGGCTCACTACGACGCACCCGCGCGCTATCTCGTGGCTGCTGCAGGCGTGCCTGCTGGCGCCGCTGGCATGGCGCAGGCGCTATCCGGTCGGCGTGTTCGCCGCGTTGTGCGCGGTGGCTCTGATCCAGTGGCTCGCCGGGATCGTCCTGGTTGCCGACCTGTCCCTGCTGGTGGCGCTGTCGACGGTGGCCACCTACCGGCCGCGCCACACGGCCCTCATCGCAGCGACCGTGCTGGAGATAGGCGCGGTCATGGCGTCGGTGCGCTGGAGCCTGGCGGGATCGTGGCTCAGGTCGCTGGTGTTCCTGTCCGGTCTCATCGCTGCCGCGCTGCTGCTGGGCGTGAGCCTGCGGGCTCGGCGGGCATTGGTCGCCAGCCTGACGGAGCGGGCTGAGCGACTGGAGCGGGAGCGGGACCAACGGGCCATGATCGCCGCCGCGGCCGAGCGCACCCGGATTGCCCGCGAGATGCATGACGTCATCGGCCACCAGCTGGCGGTGATCGTTTCCCTGGCCGAGGGGGCCGCCGCCAAGCTGGTGACCGATCCGCCGCTGGCCGCCGCCGCGATCGCCACCGTGGCCGATGTCGGCCGCCAGGCGCTGGGCGAGGCCCGCGGGCTGCTCGGCGTCCTGCGCGCCGACGGGACTATCGACTGTCTGGATCCGCAGCCGGGCCTGGCCCGGCTGCCCGACCTGGTGGCCCAGGCAAGGACTACGGGCCTGCAGGCCACGCTCGTCTGCGCCGGGGATACGGCCGGCTTGCCGGCCGACATCGAGCTCGCCGTCTACCGCATCGCCCAGGAGGCGATCACGAACACCCTTAAGCACGCCATCGACCCCGAGACGGTCACCATCAGCGTCACCGTCGGGGACGCCGGCATCGACATGGCCGTGACCGATGACGGCCGCCCGGCCTTCGGCCCGGCTAGCCCGCGTGGCCTGCGCTCGGACCGCCGGCCGGCCCAGCGGCCTGCGCCGACGGGGACCGAAGGGCACGGCCTGACCGGGATGCGGGAGCGAGCGCGGGCCTGCGGCGGGTCGGTGACCGCGGGCCGCGAAGGCGGCGGCTGGGCCGTCCGTGCCCGGCTGCCCAGGGCGGCGCGGTGAGAGTCAGGGTGCTGCTGGCGGACGACCAGGCCCTGCTGCGCAGCGGGTTCCGGATGGTCCTGGAGGAGGAGGAAGGAATCGAGGTCGTCGGCGAAGCCGCCGACGGCGACGAGGCCGTCGCTCGAACCCTGGAAATGTCCCCCGACGTCGTGCTCATGGACGTGCGCATGCCCGGCAGCGATGGCATCGAGGCCACCCGGCGGATCGTCGAGCAGCGCCCGGCGACCCGGGTGCTCATTCTCACCACCTTTGACCTCGACGAGTACGCCTTCAGCGCCCTGCGGTACGGGGCTAGCGGCTTCCTGCTCAAGGACGTGCAGCCAGCCGAACTGGTCGCCGCCATCCGCTCGGTCGCCGACGGCGACGCGGTGCTGGCCCCTGGCGTCACGCGGCGGCTGCTCGACACCTACGCCCGCCGCCTGCCTGACCTGCGCCCGGGCACTGACCCCGCTCAGGACCAGGGACTGGCGCTGCTCACCGAGCGCGAGGTCGAGATCCTGGTCGAGGTCGCCGGCGGCCTGTCCAACCAGGAAATCGCCGCGAAGCTCTTCCTTGCCGAGGCCACCGTCAAGACCCACCTGGGCCGGATCCTGCTCAAGCTCGGCCTCCGGGACCGTGTCCAGGCCGTCGTCTACGCCTTCCGGACCGGCATCGTCAGGCCCGGCACCCCGGAGTGAAGTCCAGCTCCCGGGAAGTCTCGACGTGCGGGCATCGCAGGCGCGAGGCGGCAGTTCATCGCGGCGTTCCCTGCCGGTGCGATGGAAGCGGTGGCCGCGACGGCGACTGGGCTGGCGGCATGTCCGCCTCGCGGTCGCGGGCCTGCGGGCGCACGGCAGCGGGCTGCTGGATGTCCTTGCGGGCGATGGCGAGGTAGGTCACCAGGATAACGATGGCTATCGTGGTAACCGCGCTGGTCGGCCCGTCACCGAAGTTGATGCCGCTGATCGCGCGGGGCTTGCTGACGTAGTCGGCGAACGAGGCGCCGAGCGGGCGGGTGACGACGTAGGCGAACCAGAAAGCGATGACCTCGTTCAGCCCGAAGCGCCACCAGGCGACCGCCGGGATCACGATGATCACCGCGAAGATGATGCCGGACGCCAGGAAGCCGAGGCTCAGCGCGGTCGCCGTGAAGTCGCCCAGTGCGGTGCCGAGGGCGAAGGTGGCAAAGACCGTTGCCCAGTAGTACAGCTCCCGCCGGCGCGTGGTGATGCTATGAATGGAGAGCGTTCCCTCGCTGCGATGCCACCGCCAGAAGATGACGGCGAGCGCCACGGCCCACAGGATCGTCGTTCCTGCATAGGGGATACCGATGACCAGGTGCAGGGTGTCGGACACCCCGGTGCCGAAGATCGCGATCGCCAGTGCCAGGAACCAGTAGGCGGCAGCGACGTATCGGCGGGTACGGAACTGCAGCAAGCAGGCGACGGCAACGAGGAGCAGTTCGACGGCGCCCCCGACGACTACGTTGTGAGTGCCCAGGTAGTCCGACGTCGCCTCCCCGCCGGCTGTGGTCAGCAGCTTGACTAGCCAGAACAGGACGCCTATCTCCGGAACCTTCGCCGCGAGCGGCTGCTGGCTGATCCGGCGGGCGACGGTGCGCACGATGAAGTCCCTTTCTG